>Ga0233420_10000366_pt1 | contig 19909 bp, 12 predicted proteins | sample Watercolumn_Mata_4_FD_183009 | JGI IMG/M metagenome (GOLD analysis project Ga0233420, IMG submission 183009) | Freshwater microbial communities from Lake Matano, South Sulawesi, Indonesia - Watercolumn_Matano_2014_102_MG | ecosystem: Environmental > Aquatic > Freshwater > Lake | place...
CGGTGTACTGGACCTTGGTCGGTTTTCCGGTGGCCCGCTTCAGCGCCCGGGCCTGTTCCACCATCAGGGAGCCATGGCGCCGGATTTCCTGGTCGAGGGTCGCCGCATGCAGGCGGCTGTAGATGGGAAAGCCGAGATGGCCGCCCTTGAGGTTGTAACCCAGACGCCTGAAGTAATAGTACAGCGCCTGGTCGGCATAGTTGTCGCCATGCACCCGGCCGTCGGCGATGATGTCCAGCCCCGCGCATTCCTGGTCCCGGGCGATGGCCGCGATGACATCCTCCAGGGCTTCGCGCCGTATGGAATCCGGCGGCTCCCGGTCGCCGGTGAAATGCCTCGCGAATTCGGCGTCCCACCATCTGGGGTTGGGGTAGTTGCCCACCATGCTGGTCGGAATGAGTACTTCTTGGCCGCGGATTTTCATGGGTTTTCTCCTCAGAATTAGGCGCGAGTCGCGCGAAGCTGAACGGTTATGACAGTTTGAGGTCTTTTCGGGTGGTTTCCTCCATACTTGCTCTCCGCCAAACTCCCCATCGGTCCCGGCTATCGGGCCGTGGATTCCGCTGGCCAGGCCGCGGGTTAGTTTGGCGCCGATTATTTCAATCCCGTTCATGGTTCGTTGTCAATGAATAAACATCGTGACCATTTGACACCGATTTACTGATAGGATTTCTCCCGCAAACCCTGTGCGAACACAAGGGACTATTTGTCCGCTCATTCTCCGTCGGGTCTACCCTGTTGCGGCGACCCTCTAACGGCCCAGGCTACCGTAAGGATCCATGACATGCACACACAACCCTCGGATTTCGGCGTGGAAGTGGGAGAGTTGATGGCCCGGGCCAGAGCCGCCCAGCGGGCGATCGAAGGCTATACGCAGGAAGACGCGGACCGGCTGACCACTGCCGTCGCCTGGGCCGTCGCCCGACAGGATCGGGCCGAGGCATTGGCCAGGCTGGCGGTGGACGAGGGTGGCTTCGGCAATTACGCGGACAAGGTGGTGAAGATTCGCAACCGCGTGATGGGGACCCTCGCCGACATGGCGCGAGTCAAGACGGTCGGCATCGTCGAGGAAGACCCGGAGCGGGGACTGGTGATGATCGCCAAGCCGGTGGGCGTGGTGGCGGCCCTGATCCCCACCACCGGGCCGGATGCCACGCCGCCCCTCAAGACCCTTCTGGCGCTCAAGGGCCGCAACGCCATCATCATCGCGGCGCATCCCCGCACCCAGCAAACCACCGTTCAGGTAGTGGGCTACATGCGGGAAGCCTGCCGGCAGGTGGGCGCCCCCGCCGACCTGGTCCAGGTCGTCGACCGGCCGTCGCTACCGAAAACCCAGGAACTCATGCGCCAGGCCGACCTGATCGTGGCCACCGGCGGGGAAGCCATGGTGAAGGCGGCCTACGGCTCCGGGACACCGGCCTATGGCGTCGGCGTCGGCAACTCGGTGCATGTCGTGGACGAGACCGCGGATCTCGCGGACGCCGCCCTCTGCATCGCCGCCGCCAAGACCTTCGACTTCGCGACCAGCTGCCTGGCGGACAACGCGGTGGTGGCCGAAGCTGGAATTTACGACGAACTCAGGCAGCGCCTCGTGGAGCACGGCGGCCATCTTTGCAGCCCCGAACAAAAGTCGAGGCTGCGCGAACTCATGTGGCCGGAACCCGGCGCGGCGATTCCAGCCGTCCGGGTGATCGCAAAACCGGCGGCGGAAATCGCCGGCCTGGCCGGATTCGGCATCGCGGCCAATCGCCGCTTCCTCCTCGTGGAGGAGGATGGCGCCGGCCCGGACCATCCCTTCTCCGGCGAAAAGCTGTCCGTCGTTCTGGCTCTGTACCGCTATCGGGGCGGCATCGAAAATGCGGTGGAGCAGGTCAACGCCATCACCGATTATCAGGGGCACGGGCATACCTGCGGCATACACAGCCGCAAGGACGAGCACGTCATGGCGCTGGCCTTGGGCACCCGGACCGCGCGGGTCATGGTGAACCAGAACCTCAACGAAGGGGCGGGCAGTCCCCGCAATGGCTTGCCCTACACCCTCAGCCTGAGTTGCGGAACCTGGGGAGGCAACATCACCACCGAAAACGTTAACGCGCGGCACCTCGTCAATCTCACCTGGGTTTCGCGTCCCATCCCGGCGCGGACGATCAGCGAGGAAGCGCTGTTTCGGAATCATTGGCTGCGGTTCGGGAAGTGACCGCGCCTTTCCCGCAGGTCCATGACCCACCATGGCCCGCGATCGGTGCCCGGGAAGGAACGAGCCCATCCTGGCGGCAATCCCGCCGGGAGCGGGATCCCGCTACCATGAACTCCGGCTCCGGCAGGACTTGTGAGGCGACTGGATACCGACCGGGATTTGGCGCCGCGGGAGTCACGTTCAAGGCCGGATACGGCATGAGTGATTCGGGAGCAACAAGGCAGGGCTGCCAGGCTTGCGGAGGGCCAGGCGTCCAGGTAACGATGTCATACGATGCGCCGCCCTGTCCTCGTTGACCCAGTCACGGCAAGGAGTAGGACAAGATCAATTCAACCTAGATTCCTCTGTTGACCGCTTCTCAAATGGCATGAAGACTATGCGGCACTTGGTATGTGCAGTATTACAGACTCTCACCTTTTGGGTGAGAGCGCTACGCACCCGATGGCACGGCCCAAAAACCGCCCGGCGGCGTTGCTCCTCCTGCCAGGGGATGGCCCTGCTGCGTCGTCGCGCCTTGCCAGCCGGCTTTTTGGCCGCACACTCGGGCGCGTCCAACCGAGGAATCTAGGTTCAACCGAGGAATCACGATGCTGCTGCTACCCAGACTATTTTTACTACTATCCCTGGCCGGCTTTTCCAGCTTTTCTCAGGCTGTTGTCTTGTGCGCGAGCTCCACCGATGGCGCTCCGGTAAGCGCTCGCTTAGCCTGCAAAGCCGGAGAAATACAGGTCTCGCCAATAGCCATCGAATCGAATGGCAACGTCAGCGAAACCAATGCATCCAATAAGAGTACAGCCATAGGCAACAATAGCGTTTTGAGTATTGGTCGAGATGCTATTAGCGCGGTAGGCGGCAATACGACGGACACGATTGGAAAGGATTATTTCTTGAATGCCGGCGATAGCATTGTCATTCAGACGGGTAAATCAAGAATTACCATGAAAAAAGATGGCACCATAGTCATTCAAGGCGTCAATATAACCCTTGAAGGCTCGGGAGACATCACCGCGAAGGCAACGAAAGATGTCGTCCTGAAAGGAAGAAAAATCATGGATAACTAAGACGCTACCCTTTGCCCGGAACATCCGATAGGCCGATGAGGTAATCATGAACAAATTTTTTGGCATTCTCGCAAGCATTACATTATTCGTTTACCATCATGATCTCCTGGGCGATACGGCAAAGGTAAAGCTCTTCGAGATAGATCATTCGAAACTGCTGGGCTATTCCGCGGAGGCAAACCCAAGCGGCAAACGGCACGTGGACGTCGGCGTATTTTCCGATAACCGAATTTATGCTTACATTCATGATCTTCATCAGGAAGATTCAAGCCATCTTCCCAATCCACAATATTTGACAGTCTTTAATGGCAAGGGACGAATACTCAGTGAAGAAAAGCTGCCGTTGCAGGTTAACAAGGAAGACTGTAGCCTACCCAGAATGGGTTGGGCCAATCAAGAATGGAATTACTTTTATGACGTGTGTCCCCGCCTCGTTTATTCGTTCGATGGCAGACCGGCCAGAAACAACGAAAGCATCGTCAAGATATCGCAGGAAAGCTATCGCAAAACCACCGAGGATCCACCTTCCTGGAAGACAAGCATAAAGACCTCCTGGTATGTACTCAAAATACCAGGAAGCGCCGATCGGCGCTGGACATTGTTGGGTTCCGATAAGGATGGCTCGAAAACCATGAAAATAAGCGGGCAATCGAACGACCGAAAAAGCGCTCTTTATATGGAAACCGACAACGCCAACAACAAGACCATAGTCTATAAAATCAAATAGTCCCAGCCGCATGGTCGCGGCGGCAGGGCTGTAATACAAGATGAGAACCGAGCCCTACGCGTTGACCAGGGCTCCAACGCATGCACCCGCTTCACCGGCCGGTCCGGGCCGCCAACAACTCCCGCAATGAGGCCTGCAATTCCGGTCCGATCTCCGCGTGCGCCAGACCCAGGGCCACGTTGGCCTTGAGCCAGTCCAGCTTGTTCCCCAGATCGTAGCGCCGCCCCTGGAAGCGAAGGCCGCGCACGCCGCCCGCCCGGGCCAATTCCTGGAACGCGTCGGTGAGCTGGATTTCGTCGTTATTGCCGGGGGGCAGTCGGTCAAGGATATCGAAGGTTTCCGGCGCCACGATATAGCGGCCGGCGATCGCCAGGTTCGACGGGGCGTCGTCGGGATCGGGTTTTTCAACCAGATCGTGAATCCGGTATAGACCCTCGCCCAATTCCTGGCCCTGGATCACGCCGTAGCGCGACACTCGGTCGCGCGGAACCTCCTCCAGGGCGAGCACGGAGCCCCCGTATCGATCATGGATGTCCATGAGCTGCCGGGTCAGGGGAATCGCGGATTCCACCAGGGTATCGCCCAACAGCACGGCGAATGGCTCGTCGCCCACATGATCGCGCGCGCACAGGATGGCGTCGCCCAGGCCGTCCATGGTCTTCTGCCAATCGAAGTGGATGTGGGCCAGGTAGGAGATGTCCCGAATCGCCTCCAACTCATCCAGGCGTCCCCTGGCTTCGAGCACTTCCTCCAGTTCCGGATGCCGATCGAAATGCTCCTCGATGGCGCGTTTGCCCCGGCTGACGATGATGAGAATGTCCTGGATGCCGGAAGCCACGGCCTCCTCGACCACATACTGGATCACGGGCCGGTCCACGACCGGCAGCATTTCCTTGGGCAGCGACTTGGTGGCGGGCAGAAATCGGGTGCCGTAGCCGGCGGCGGGTATCACGGCCTTACGGATCATCCTAGATTCCTCTGTTGGACGCGCTCGAGTGTGCGGCCCAAAAGCCGGCTGGCAAGGCGCGACGACGCAGCAGGGCCATCCCCTGGAAGGAGGAGCCACGCCGCCAGGCGGCTTTTTGGCCGTGCCATCGGGTGCGTAGCGCTCTCACCCAAAAAGATGAGAGCCCGTAATACTGCCAATACCAAGCGCCGCGTAGTCTTCATGCCATTTGAGAAGCGGTCAACGGAGGAATCTAGGATCATTGGTCACCTGGGGAAGTTGGTGGCAAGGGTCATTGACAGAGAGCCGCCAGTCCCCGCCAGAGCGTCGGTCCGACGCCGACCTGATCGTGCCGCGACGGCGAACCGGAAAACAGCCGGGAATGACAGAGTCCGGCCGGCCTGGGATTGGCTTCCAGAAAGACCGGCACGAGACGGCCATCGGCGCTCAGGTCGAGGACGACATCCAGCCCGACCAGCAGGAGATTGCCGAACAGTCCGGCCGCCCGCGCCGCCCGGGTCTCGATGTCGGCCCAGAGCGACTCGTCCGGTCCGGCGACGGGGCGCCGCGGCCCGCGCCGTTCGACGAGATGGGAAAGAACCACATCCAACGGCAGAATGCGCCCATTCCGTCCCCGCGAGGCGGGCTGATCGGGATGGGCGCCGATCTGCGCGAAACCGGAGGTCGGACGGTAACGCTGATCCTCGCGCACCAGGTTGAGCCGCAAGGCCACGCTGTGCAGGCTCCCGCTCCGGGGATCGAGAAACAAGACGCCATCCCGGCGCTCCTGGATCAGGGCGTCACCCAGCCGCCAGCAGGATTCCAGCGCGGCGAACACCTTGAAGGCGAAGCCCGGATCGCGGCGACGGGGATAGACGACGCCCAGTCCTTCCGTGGCCGCGTTCGGCTTGATCACAATGTCGGGCAAGTCGGCGGCGAAGCGTTCCGCGGCCGCCGCATCGCCGGGCGCGAACCTCCGTGAGCGCGGTGTTTCGAGAGCGAGCGCCGACCATCCGGCCAGTGTGGCCGCCTTGTCGTCGGCGAGCGCCGAAGGCGCCAGAGGATTCACCTGGGGACAGGCGAAGCGCGCCGCAAGATCATGATGCAGAGTCTGCTCCCGGCTGCCGAGGCAGAGGAACTGGACGCTGTCCGGATGGAACGGGACTTCGACGGGAGCCTCGACCAGCCGCTCCCGCTCGGGGTCCAGCGCGATGGCGCGGCGGATGGCGCCGCCGGCATCGAGCCAGTCCAGGTGGACGCCCAGGGGAAGGACGCCCGGCTCTCCGGGCTGCCCGGCGGCGCTCACATAGGCATCCACGGCCAGGGGATAGAACTCGTGACTGAATCCCGGGGCCGATCCGAACATCACGGCATGCCGCCGACCGGACCAGATCGCCTCATCGTGCGGCGCGGACTTTAGGCAGGTTTCCGGCGCCAAACGCTCCCCCAGCACCGCTTCCACGGTCATGTCCAGCAGGCGGGAACGGTACTCCCGGTCCAGCCGAAGCCGACGCCAGGCGGGCCCCGCGCCGATATCGGGAAGCTGTCGTTCCGGCAGCCGATCCAGCGCGATTTCGAGCGCCCGGCGAATGTCCGCGAGCGGCTCCCCGGCGCGGCGCCGCCCGGCGATGCCATCCTTCCCCAACTCCTCCAGCAACAGATATTTCATGAACACGCTCGCTTCCGAAAGAGTCAGGGAGTCGCCGGCCGCGAGACCGAGACCGTCGCGCGCCCGCGCCAGGGCGCGATCCATCCGGCCGGGATCAGGAACCGCCATGGTCTTCCCCGAGCTTGCGCAGATAGGCCTCCCCGGCCCGGTTGAGGTCGCTCAGGACCACCCGGGCCTCCCTCCCGACGCGGTCCCAGTCAGGCGGACGGCCCTCGGCTTCCGCCCGACGCAGCTCGTGCGCTTCCTCGCGCAACGCGACCCGATCCCACAGCCCCACGCCGATGTTGGGCTCGATCAGCACGGCCCGCCAGTCGGCGATGACGCCGGGAAACGTCCGGCCGTTCCGCTCCAGGATGAAATCGGTTCCCGTCCGTTCGCCGTTCTCGCCATACCGCGGCCGTACGGCGACGAGAGCGCCCCGCTCCGCGAACACCGGGACCAGGATGAAATCCAGCATCAGGTAGCGTGGCCGGCCATAGGACACGCCCAACAAGTCCGCGCCTACCGTCCGGCCGGTTTCGGCCCGGTAGGCCGCGCCGGCCCGCGCCTCGTACGCCGAAAGCGCCTCGGCGGCCCGGCGGGCCGCCTCCGCCAGCCGGGTCATCGCCCCCTCCCGGCACTCGGGACGGATGAATTCGGGCAACCATTGCTCCAGGATGCCGCCCCGCCCGACGTTGGTGATCAGCTGCCGGCTGTTGAGGGTGATCCAGTGGGAGAGATGCCACTTCTTGACGGGATCCGGCTCGTCGGGACAGTCGGTCGACAGGATCAGCCGGAGCGAACCGTAGGTGGCCGCGCGGGCCTCGCTGCGGCGGTCGACGGGCTGGCCCCATTCGACGATGTTGCGGCGGACATAATCCTCCATGAAGGCCTCGGTGGCCCAGAATTCCGGCCAGCACTGGACCACTTCCTGCACGGCCACGTTGTGGCTACGCGAAATCTGATGCACGAAATCCACCGCCTCGCCGAACTCGCCGGCATCCTGCAGCCGGAACGATCGCATGTTGCGCCCACCCGACTCCGCCGCATCCTTGACCAGCGCCAGCGGATGCCCATCGGCAAAGGCCGCGAGGCCCGGCCAGGGGGTGCCCGGCAGGCCGTCCCGGATCCAGTCCTTGACGATGGTCTCGTCGGCGCGCGCGGACCACGCGGCCAGCCAGTCGATTTCGGCCGGCAGCGCGACGCCGGAATCCCGGAAGATGTCGCCGTACTTGGCCTTGTCGTAGGTGGTCCAGGTATGGAATAGCGACTGCACGGTGTAGGGGAGGCCGGCTCTTTCGAGGGCGCCGGCGGTATAGGCGGGATCGCCGTGAAAGGGATAGACCAGCGCCGCGCGGACCGGCCGGGTAAACCGCGCCGCCACCCGGATGCCCTTGGGCCCGACCGCGGCGGGATTCGCGGCCGGTTTATGCCGCGCCAGCGCCGCCCGATAGGTCGCGCCATCCACATGGAAATGGCCGCTCCGGATGCTCGCCACCGTGTGCGGACACCCCGCCTCGCGGCCGAAATACAGTTTGCGCCCGACGATGAGGTTGGCGCCGCGCCGACCGGCCGTTTCCAGCTCCCGGGCCAGCGTCGGACCTTCCCGGAGCAGGCGGGAAAAATGGGTACGCCCCACCGGGGTGGCGATGACATGATTGACGCGGGCGCGGTCGGCGATCAGTTCCGGGTCGAAGACCGGAAAGACCACCGGCAGGGGGAAGCCGTCGTTGCGGATGAAGGCCAGTTCCCGAATCTGCCCGTAGACGCGCCAGGCCCGTTCGGCCGGGCCGTCGGCCTCGGCGCCGATGGCCTCCGCGATCTCGCCGTCGCGGACATCGCCGAGCAGAGCCTTCTGCTCCTCCACGGGCAAGTCCCGGAGTTCCGTATGGCGGACGCAGAGGCCGCGCAGATAGCGAAACAGCCAGGCGTGTCGGGCCACCGCCAGGGCATACAGCGTCTCGCCCTCCAGGTGGGCGTAACCGATACCCCGGCTGTACAGCCAGGGCCGGTATTCGTAATGGTGGTCGTTGAGGGTCCTGGCGAAGAAATCCGCCAGCGCCCGCCACAGGGGCATGGACTCGGCGGAAGCGTCGTGGAGCACGCCCTGGACGCTGTCCACGGCCAGCAGGATTTCGAACAGCTCCGCCGCTTTCGCGATCCATTCCAGCCGGCGGGTCTGCTCGGCGGCGCCGATCGCGCCGGACCGCGCCCGTTCCGTCACGCGCTGGGCCAGTCGGCCGAAATCGCCGATGTCCTCGTAATCGCCGGCCATGGCCTGCCAGACCCCGGGGTCCAGCCGCCGTCCGGCGCACAATTCGCCGATCCGGTTCAGCAGCGCCGGTCTCTCGCCCGATTCCGCCAGTGCCTGGGCCAGGGCGGAGAGGGCGTTCCGCGCATGGCCCATGAACCGTCCGAACGCGGTCTCGCTTGGGGCTTCCTCGCCGGAACCGAGGGCGCGCATCGCCTCGGCATAGCTCTCCTCGAAATCCTCGGCCCGGTTGGGCACGGCGGCCAAGGCCGCCCAGCGTTCGTTGAGCCCCCGCGCGCGCGCCAGGCGCGCCGCCAACTGACGGCGCGTCTCCAGGGCCACGGCGGGTTGCTCCTCCGCGGCCTTGTTGGAACTCTCCACGCCGCGCTCCTCCCTGAGTTCCGGCTCGGGTCGCGTTTCCGCCGAGGGCAGCAGCCTTCGCCACCGCTCCCCGTCGGCGGGGGGCTTGCCCCCGAGCCCAGCCACAGCGTTTTCGACCAACGCGCGGCAGGATTCCAGCTCGTCCCCGCCGGCGCCAACCAGCAGGAACAAGCCGCCCAGCGCCAGGAACTCGGCGAAACCCAGCGCCTCCAGCGGCAATCCGCCCGCCACCCTGGCGAGGGCCTCGGAATAGACCTGGTCACGCGCTCTGAGCCGGCCGTTACCCGCCAGGTTTTCGGTCTCGTCCAGCGCCGCGCGGGCCGTTTCTTCGTCGCGCAGCTCAGCCACGATCTCGCCGTAGATTCGTCTTGCTTCCCCCGCCTCGCCGCGCTGCAAGGCCAGCCGCAGGCCCTCCGCGCGCCGGCGCCGGCGGCGCATGTCGGCCCGCCAGGATTCGATGGTCTCGGTTCCGAGCCCAATCCCGACATAGACCGCCTCCCGGCCGCGCCTCTCGCCGGCGGCGAACCAGAGCATCACATCCAGCCGGTTCATCGCCCGCGGACGCGCGCCCGAGGCGCCGTCCACGATGGCGAGCGCGCCATGGGGTTGGCCTTCCAGCATGAGTTCGCAGACCCGGCCCGGATCGGCCAGGAGTTCCAGCAGTCCCTGATGGGGAATGCCGGTATCGAGCACATCGGCGCCGCGGAGCGCGCGGCGGTAATCGGACTCCGGCCCCTCGACGGCGAGCCTCAGGGCGTGAATGCGCCCCTCCAGGCGTTCGCGCAGGATCGCACGGTCGGCCGGCGCCCAGCGGCGTCCCGACTCCCAGCGCTCCAGCCGTGACCCGTGGCTGCGAAGATTGGCGTCGACCTCCTTGTGGCTGAAGCCGTGGGCCAGCAGTTCGGCCCGGGCGGATTCGGCCGCCTCGACCAGACAGGCGCCGCTGGTGTAGTTCAGCACGTCCTGGATCGAGAGTCCCGTGGGCGAGACCAGACGGATTTCGGCGGGCGGTCCGGCGGCGGGAAACAGGTCTCTCAGCTTCCGGGCGGCGCCCGTGTCGCCGGGATCGAGATCCAGGAAACTCGACACCGAACCGGCCCGGCCCAGCCGCTCCAGGGCCGCGTAGCCCTCGCTCAGCAGCAGCGCCAGGTCCTGTCCTTCCCCGTCCAGGGCCGAGCGGAGGTGAGCCCCGAGGCCGGCGAGGATCTCGAACTTGCGCAAGCCGACGGAAAACCGGCCGTCCTGGGTATCGGGCTTATACTCGGCGGTCAGCACGACGACGGCACGCCCCGGGTCCACCGGCGGATGGCGGCGGGCAGCCTCGGCCAGCGCCTGCCGGATCAGCCAGACCTTGAAGAAGGGCATGAACCGGTTGACCTGCTCGCCCCCGGTCACCATCTTGTGCAGCCCCCAACGCGCCGCGAGGCTGGCCGCGACCCGGCCGCCGTCCCGCAACTCCGGCTGGCCCAGGCCATCCAGCACCCGGGCCACGCGCGTGGTCTGGAACAGGCCCGCCGAGGACGGCAGTCCGGCCCGCCGCAGCCGCTCGGCGGCCCAGGCTTCCCAGTCGAGTTCGGACGGGAATTCGTCGCGGCGATCCAGGAGTTCCTCCGCCACGCGGATCGCCGGATCCCGAGCGGCCACGGGCACGCCGATCTGCCGGAGTTTCTCGGCCCGCCGGAGACTCAGCACGAATTCCAGGAACAGTCCGTCCTTGGGCACGCAATAGCCGCCGTAACCCTCGCCGGCCGGGTGGATCAGGCGGTCCCGCCGCCGGTTCATCTCCCGGGCCATGGTTTCGATATCTCCCCGGCGGGTCGCGGAAACCATCAGCGACAGGGCGTTGGAAAAGGCGAAATGCGCGGTCATGGAAGCGTTCTCGCCGGTCTTCAGCACCTCCGGTTCGGCGAGGCTGGCGAAGATCCGGACATTCTTGTTGATGAGGCCATACAGCTCCCGTCCCGCCCGGGCCGCCGCCCGATCGGCGCCCCCCACCCACTGTGTCCAACTCTCCACCGACTCCCGCTCCCTGGCGCCGAGGTCCACCCGGCTGGGGGTATAGAGCAGGTGATAGCGCTTGCCCGCGCCGGTGGCGCTCATGCGATACAGGGGGTGCAGGGTCAGATGGGCCAGGCCGTGCTCGGCGATGATTTCCTTGCGCGCCGTGGTTTTGGAGAGATTCCGGCAACGCCCGAGAAAGTCCCGGCAACGCTCCCGCAACCGGCGGGAGTGGGATTCGGCGTCCAGCCGCCGCAGCGCCAAGCGGCGGGCGGCGATGCGGGTATAGGCTTCCAGGTCGCGGCGGTAGAACTCGTCCTCCGTCACGACCCGCCGCAGCGCGGCGACCTTGTCCAGCTCGGGATACCGCCGGCGGCAGGCCTGCACCTCGCGCCGCAGGTCTTCGCCATTCCGCGCCAGCACCTTCCCCAAGGCGGCCTCGCGGAGGCCGGAAGCTTCGTTTTCCAGAATAGCCACTACCGAGGCCGGGTCGTCGACGCATGCGGCCGGTTCCCGTTCCGGGCCCTCCCCCGCCTGTTCCAGCAAGACTCCCAGGCAGGACAACTCCTTTCCAAGGACCGAATTGCGCGCGATCAGTCGATCGATCGCCTCCGCTTCGGAAAGGGCTTCGATGGCGCGCATTTCCTCGACCTCCACCCACAGGCCCAGCTCGCGGATGAGTTTCTCGCCCAAGGCCAGGACGCGTGCGGCGCGCCATTGCCGGCGGCGTTCCACCGCCGGGTGCAGGCCGTGATCCTCGACGATGTTGAAGAGAGCGACGGACTCTTCCAGCCAGGTCCGGACATAGCCCTCGGTCATGCCGGCGGACTGCGTCGTCAGGACATGCAGGGCCGGCAGCGGCCGGCGGGGCATGAACGCCTCGGACTGGAGGCCGGCCAGCGTGCGTTCGAAATCGCCTGGCCGGCCCTCCTCCGCCCACAGGTCGGCCACGACTTCCCGCCACGAACCCGCGGCGGCGCGACGCTCCAAGGCAGTGCGGACGAACCCGGTCTCCGGCAGGACCGCCCTGGCCGCCTCGAACGGCGGCAGGTCCTCCCCCTCGATCAGGCGCTGCACGTCGGCGGCATGACGCCGGTAGGCCGCGGCGAACAAGAGACCCAGGGCCGCGATCTCCGTCCGCTCCGCCTCCGTGCCGGACGCTTCCGGGCGGGCGGGATCGAACCGGGGCAGACACTCGCGGGCCAGGGCCAGGCATTCGCTCTCCAGCACCCGCCGGAGATTGACCGCCCAGTAATCGGCCATCTCCTCGCGGAAGGACTCCTCCATGCCGGCGATGTCGATGACCGTGCGTGCGGTCTCGCGCCCCTCGATGATCTTGATCTCTTCCTTGATGAAAAGCGGGATGGCTTCGATCCAGTGGTCGGCGGCCTCCAGCCAGCGGTAGTCCGGACTGGCGTAGACCCGGTCGCCGGCCAGCCGGAGCAGCTTCCTGAGGTTTTCGGGCTTGCCCGGATAGGGGTCCTCCAGTGCATTGAGCTTGACCAAGAGGTGCGAGCCGGTCGCGGAAGGCCTCTGGCTGACGACGACATAGGCGGCCGACCGGCGAGGCCCGGCCAGTAGCCGTTGGCGCAGGCGCTGGGCGAATCCGAGACAGTCCCGGGTCCGCCGGAAGATGGACTCCATTTCCGGCAACGGTGGCGGGTCGCACCGTGAGTCGGCGTGGTTCTCCATGCGCTCCCGCGCCGGTTTCAGCAGCCCGGCCAAGGCCAGTCGCTGGTCTTCGAGCACGGCATCCTCGAAGCGCTCGATGGCTCCTTCCAGGCGCGTCATGGGCGTTTCGGCGGAATTCTCCAGCAGGAGCCGCAGACCGCGCGCGGCGGTTTCAACCGCGACGCCGCCCAGGGCGATACCCTGAAACTCCAGGGCCAGTCCGGCCCAAGCGGCGTCGGGCCGAAGCAGGACGGCATCGGCGAACAGCAGCGCCTGGTTGAGAAAGGCCCGGCTCATCCGGCCGAAGATCAGCCACTCGCCGCCGTGCCGCAGTTCCGCCGCCAGGCGCTCGATGTTGCCGCGCTCCACGCGCCGGTCGTAGCGCCGGATCACGCCATGCAGACGCCGTCTCTTCTCGTCGGCGTCGGCGGAACCGTCCAGGATGGCAAGCGCCGCCTGGATATCGTAAGGGAGCGACACACGATCCTGAGCCAGCAGCCAGGTGATGCCGCGCTCCCGGTCCTCCGCCGTGTCCGTATCGGCCCGTTGCAGGAACAGGGAAAAGATCCCGCCAGGGTCCAGGAACGGAGATTCGAGCGCGAGCAACACACGGCGACGGTCGGTTTCGGCAAAGGCCCGGTAGAGCTCCAGCAGCCCGCGCAAGGCATCGCGCGGGCTGCGTCCCAGACGGCCAAGCCCCGCATGCGCCAGCCCCAACCCCAGCAGCGGCACGAAGCCATGCGTTGGATTTTCCCCTGCATCGGCCCGGGTCTGGAAATCCTTGGAAGCAGCCGGCGCCTCGATCGCGTCCACCGGGATTTCCAGCGCCCCGGTGGCCGGATCAACCGCCAGGAGAGCGTCGCTTCCCGCCATGAAGCGGATGACCGAATCGCCACAGGTTTCCGCGGCCCGGACCACGGGATGATCAGCGAAACCTTCCATCAGAAAGGACCAGGCGCGCTCCAGCCAGCTCGCGGCCCGGACCACGGACTCATCCGCCCCGGGCGGTAGCCGGCACCTTCGCTGTCGCGATTCGGCGCCCTCGCGGCGCCAATGTCCCTGGACCCGCAAGGTCCCCGGTCCATGCCACGGCTCGGAGCTTCCCTCCCGAGCTTGGCGGGGGACGATACGTAGTGGAAAGGCGCGTCTCTTCTCGGTCACGGGATCGCTGGAAGTCGGGTGGCGGCGGGTTGACCGGTTTTCAGCCACGACTGGCTTCGGGCTGGGGGCGGTCAACGCTACCCTAGCCATGTTACCGTTGTGTGACCCCGCGGCGGACTTCGACCTGGCTTATCGCGTAGAGACTCGACCGGAGCCCCCGCGACCAGCCGAGCGTCAAGCCCGGCACGGAGTTCCGCGTTGACGCGGAATCGCGCTCCCAGTTGTATCGAGCGCCTCAAGCCGCCTAAAGACGGAGCTCCAAACCAATCCAGACCAGTGCTTCTGTAGCAAAAATCCGCCGCCAACCAGGCGTCGACTCCGGCTGGTAGGCATCGCGACAAGCCCCCGGCCGATGTTCCAAACGCGACATTCCCGAACGGTTGCAGGCCTCGCGCGGCAAGGGTTTCAGCCCTGGCATGGAGGGTGCTAAGGGTATGACGATACCCCAGCGCTTCCGAGGAACCGACCATGGAACTACCCGTACTCAACCAACCCGCCCCCGCCAAGGGCGGTTGCAGCGCCTCCTCCTGCGGCTCGACCGACGATCAGGTCAACCAGTTGCCGGATCACATCCGCGAGAAGGTGCAGAACCATCCCTGCTACTCGGAAGACGCCCATCATTACTTCGCGCGCATGCATGTGGCGGTGGCGCCGGCCTGCAACATCCAGTGCCACTACTGCAATCGCAAGTACGACTGCGCCAACGAGTCACGGCCGGGAGTGGTGTCGGAGTTGTTGACGCCCGAGCAGGCCGTGAAGAAGACCATGGCGGTGGCCGCCAAGATCCCGCAGATGACGGTGCTGGGCATTGCCGGTCCCGGCGATCCGCTGGCCAACCCGGAGCGCACCTTCGAGACCTTCCGGCGCCTCAGCCGCGATGCGCCCGACATCAAGCTGTGCGTCTCCACCAATGGCCTGGCGCTGCCGGAGGCGGTGGACGAACTGGCCCAACACAACATCGACCACGTCACCATCACCATCAACTGCGTCGATCCCGATATCGGCGCGCAGATCTATCCCTGGATCTTCTGGAAGAATCGCCGCATCAAAGGCCGCAAGGGCGCGAAGATCCTCATCGGGCAGCAGCAGAAGGGCCTGGAAATGCTGGTCGAGCGCGGCATCCTGGTGAAAGTCAACTCGGTGATGATCCCCGGCATCAATGACGAGCACCTGAAGGAGGTCAGCCGCATCGTCAAGTCCAAGGGCGCCTTCCTGCACAACGTGATGCCGCTGATCGCCGAAGCCGAGCATGGCACCTTTTTCGGGGTCATGGGCCAGCGCGGACCCAGCCCGGACGAATTGATGGACTTGCAGGAATCCTGCTCCGGCGACATGAACATGATGCGCCACTGCCGTCAGTGCCGCGCCGACGCGGTGGGGCTGCTGGGCGAGGATCGCGGAGCGGAGTTCACGCTGGACAAGATCGACGCCATGGAGATCGACTACCAGGCCGCGATGGTCCTGCGCAAGCAGGTGCAGGACGGCATCCTCGCCCACATGGAGGAGAAGCGCGGCGACCAGGCGGCCAAGCCCTCCCTGGGAATTCCGGCGGGAACCCGGCCGGTGCTGATGGCAGTCGCCACCAGCGGCCAGGGACTGATCAACCAGCATTTCGGTCATGCCAAGGAGTTCCAGATCTATCAGGCCTCGTCCGAGGGCGTGAAGTTCATGAGCCATCGCAAGACCGATCAGTATTGCAGCGGAGACAGGACCTGCGGCGACGCCGAATCGGCCCTGGCGCGGACCATCAGCGGCCTGGAAGGCTGCGAGGTGGTGCTGTGCTCCAAAATCGGCTACGAGCCCTGGGGCATGCTGGAAGAAGCCGGCATTCAGCCAAATGGCGAGCATGCGATGGAGGATATCGAGGAAGCCGTCATGGCGGTCTATCGGGAGATGCTGCGCAACGGTCAGCTTCAGCAGGCACGGCAGACGGTCAAACGGGCAACGGCCTGAACGAACGATCCCCGGCCAGCCCGTCCCGCAGCGACGGGACAATTTCACCTCTCCCTTCCTCGGGAGCCCCTAATCGTTCCAAATGAGCCTTGAAATTCTCGGCATAGCCGGTGATAAGCCGTGCGACTTCGTTGGCAACCGGATTCTCGGGACCGGGGTCGTCGAGCGACCGCAAGACTTCCGCCTCGGAAAGCGCGGTGAATTCGGGCAAGGGTACGATGACAGGCATGGCGGGTTCCTTTCGCGAATGTTGTGGCACAAGCGCCGGGCGAAGGCAAAGCCCGCCGAAGGGACAAGCTTCCGGTGGGCTGGTCGGGAGCCTACTATTCGCTCGGCAACAGGATGGTGTTGTTGGTGAAGTAGAGCTTGATTTCCGGCAGCGGGAAGTCGGTGAAGGGGATTTCCTGGGCATAAACCCGCTTGCCGTCGCCGTCCTCGCAGACGAGGGTGGCGGTACGGTCGGCACGAACCATCAGTTTCCAAAGCTGGAATTCCTCGGCGGCGACGGCAGATTCAACCAGCTTGGTCAAATGGATCCCAGTAAAATTTATTTAGCACAGGAACTCCCCTCGAAACCCTTAAAATCAAAGCTGCGGCCTGTCCGCGCGAGGTTGAGCGAGAGAAAAGTAACATTGACCTCAACATCCTCATCGAGCTTGCCGAGGATCACAATCATCCTGCTCAAGCCCAGCATTGGGGCAGCCAAAGTCACGGTAAACATTGCCGCTGCCGTGCACCAGCTCCATAGCGTCGTTTGTCATTGCAAAATCTTCTTCAACCCGCGTCGTGTTCTGACAAGCGGCTCTCTATGTCCATGCGTTCATGCAGGACTCGGAGCTTGTGAATCCCCGGCCGTAGCGAGGGCGTCCCTGGGCGTGGTGGGCAAGGCGCTGGGGGTGCGCAAGATCCGGGAGTCCAGCAGCGCTAAAGGACTCGATTTTGGGGGTCCCCGCAACGCCGCCCACCGCGTCCAGGGGTGTCCGCAGTAGCCCGGGGGGTTATTCACAAGCTCTCGCACGATCTCGATGCAATCGGCGGCAATCTGATGATAAAAAACGATATGCCGCCCGACACCTTGCTTGCGATAGCCGGTGCGAATGGTGCCACAGTCACGACCCTTGAGAGGGTTGGCCGCTAGTTCGTGAAAACTGGCGTCCAGCAAGGCAAGATAGCGGTTTCGCTGTTCGCGTCCCCATGTGTTATCGGTGTAACGACCGATAGACTTCAAATCAGCCTTGGCCTTGTTCGTGAGGACGAAGAGTTAACGAAACATAAAGGACGTTATGTTACGTTAAAGGGGTAGCCGGAGGAAGCATCGATCGATGTGGCGATCGACCCCGGCATGGCGGATTTCGAGCACCCCCCGTGTGGCGTTGGTCTTCGACGAAGCCGGGCGGCACCGGAACCATGGCCAACGCGCCGCGTGACCGGGCAATCACCGGCACCAGGCTCCCGCCTGAAATCAATCCGCCGCCATCGAATTTTATCCTTGCTATTATGATAATGCGTGTCATATTTGCATGATGATCGAACGCGAGGCGCAAACCGAACTCATGGCTCTCCTGCGGCAGTTTCCCGCCGTGGGCATCCTCGGGCCGCGCCAGGTCGGCAAGACGACACTGGCCCTTCAGGTCGCTTCCGGCCTGTCGCCCGAACCCGTCTATCTCGACCTGGAGGACCCGGAGCATCAGGCGCGGTTGTCCGATCCGGCGCGGTATTTCAAGGCGCAGGACGGCAAGCTCGTCATCCTCGACGAAATCCAGCGCCTGCCGCAGGTGTTCGCTATCCTGCGCGGCGCGATCGATCGCCGCCGCCGGGCCGGCGAAAAAGCCGGCCAGTTCCTCATCCTGGGCTCGGCCTCGCTCGACCTCCTCCGCCAGTCCTCCGAATCCCTGACGGGGCGGATCGCCTACAAGGAACTCACCCCTTTCACCGCTCGGGAAATCCAGCGGCGCCAGGGGACCGAGGATGATCGGCTCTGGCTGCGGGGCGGGTTTCCGGAAAGCTTCCTCGCCAGGTCCGAGGCCGAGAGCTTCAGGTGGCGGCAAACCTTCATCCGCAATTATCTGGAGCGGGAGGTGCCGCAATTCGGCCCGCGCATCCCCGCCGTCACCCTGCGCCGCCTGTGGACGATGCTGGCGCATCAGCAAGGGGGGCAACTGAACATGGCGCAGCTTGGCGCCAGCCTCGACCTCTCCATCCATACCGTGAAGCGCTATATCGGCCTGCTCGAAGACCTCCTGCTCGTGCGCACGCTGCGTCCGTGGTCCGGCAACATCGGCAAGCGGCTGGTGAAGACACAGAAGGTCTATATCCGCGACAGCGGCATCATGCACGCCCTGCTGGGCCTTTCCGTCCTGGACGATGTGCTCGGGCATCCTTCCGCCGGCGCGAGCTGGGAAGGCTTCGTCGTCGAGAACCTGCTGGCCGTCCTGCCCGACGATGCCGCGCCGTGGTTCTACCGGACGGCGGCGGGCGCCGAGATCGATCTCGTCATCGAACAGGGGACCCGCCAGCGCATCGCCATCGAGATCAAACGCTCGACGGCCCCGGCCCCCGGCAGGGGCTTCCATCATGGCTGCGAGGATATCAAGGCCACGCACCGTTTTATTGTCTATCCTGGGCAGGAACCGTTCCCGCTGGCCCAGGACATCATGGCCATGCCCCTGGCCGCCATGATGGAGGAACTGTGTGGGCTGACGCATGCCGGATAGGCCCGCCACGAAGGACGCCACGCCGGCCAATGGCCAGCCGCCGGTCCGGATCGAGGGCCACCGGGCCGCCGTGCCTCATCTTGTCGCCCGGGCCGGCGACAGCGCCGGCCGGCGCTTCCTGGAATTCTTCGCCGCCACGATCCGTAACAAGAATACCCGCGCCGCCTATTACCGGGCGGTCGTCCGCTTTTTCGATTGGTGCGAGCGCGTGGCTCATATCCATGATCTCGGCGACATCGAGCCGCTGCATGTGGCGGCCTATGTCGAGACCTTGGGCAAGGTTTACGAGAAGCCCACGGTCAAGCAGCACCTGGCCGCCATCCGCATGTGCTTCGACTGGCTGGTCACGGGACAAATCGTCGCCGTCAATCCGGCCCACGCCGTGCGTGGACCGAAACATGTGGTCAAGCGCGGCAAGACGCCGGTGTTGACCGCCGAGCAGGCCCGGCTGCTGCTGGAAAGCATCCCCACCGACACTCTGGTGGGCCTGCGCGATCGGGCTTTGATCGGAGTCATGTGCTACGCCTTCGCCCGCGTCGGCGCCGTGGTCGCCATGCGCGTCGAGGACTATTATCCCCAGGGCAAGCGCTAGTGGCTGCGCCTCCACGAGAAAGGCGGCAAGCGCCATGAGATGCCCTGCCATCACAAGCTGGAGGCTTACCTGGACGCCTGGCTCGACGCCGGCGGGCTGTGGGAGGACAAGCGCGGCCCCCCTCTTCCGCCCGGCCCTGCGCAAGACCGGGGCGCTCAGCGAGAAGCCCCTAAGCCGCGTCGACGCCTGGCGTATGGTGCAAAAGCGTGCTCTGGCGGCCGGCATCCCCTTCAGCATCGGCTGCCACACCTTCCGCGCGACCGGCATCACCGCCTACCTGGAAGCCGGCGGCTCGCTTGAAAACGCCCAGGCCATGGCCGCTCACGAAAGCCCGCGCACCACCAAACTCTATGACCGGACGGGGGACGAGATCACCCTGGATGAGGTCGAACGCATTGCGATTTGAGGCACGAACTACTCGTCTGGTTGCTGCCCAGTAGTCGGGAAGTAGCACCCTGAATACGGTCTGCCTCATCGCGAAGCCCGAAGAAACTATGCAGCACCTGGCCGGCAAGCCGGACCTGGGGTACAAGGAGAGAATTTTCGACCCACTCTTACTACCGAGGAATCCGACGATGACGAACCCGATGCTACACACGAATGATACGG
>Ga0233420_10000368_pt1 | contig 19896 bp, 15 predicted proteins | sample Watercolumn_Mata_4_FD_183009 | JGI IMG/M metagenome (GOLD analysis project Ga0233420, IMG submission 183009) | Freshwater microbial communities from Lake Matano, South Sulawesi, Indonesia - Watercolumn_Matano_2014_102_MG | ecosystem: Environmental > Aquatic > Freshwater > Lake | place...
AGGCGGATGCGTCCATACAATATCAAAAAGTGATCGAGGTGCTGGATGTGATAACCCGGCTGGAAATCAGCCAATTAGGCTTGGTCACTCAGAAACTAGTCAAATGACGACTCCCGGTATGGATGAGTAAACCATTACGATCCTTATGAGTTCCTTGCAATGACGGGTTACCGCTGGAAAAGATATCTTCCACATATGATTGCCGTAGCGATGATATCGGTGACGGCTCTGATGGTTTTTTTATTTAAAGATATCTTTGAAAAGCCGATCGAGACCAAAAAGCAGGTTCAACAGCTCAAGGTTGTACAGGCTCCACCGCCACCCCCACCACCTCCCCAACAAATAGTGAAACCTCCTGAAGTCAAGGAGGAAAAAATCGAGTCGCTTGAACAGGAACCAGAACCCGCGCCCGAACCCGAACCGGCCGAGGCCCCGATCAGCGATCAATTGGGAGTGGATGCCGAGGGAAGCGGCGCGGGGGACTCCTTTGGATTGCAAGGAAAAAAAGGTGGAAGGGACATTACGCAGATCAAGAGTACCGGCGGGAATGGTGGCGGCGGAAACGCGTTCATATTTTACGGTCAGCATGTCCAGCGCGAATTGGTGGATGAACTTCAGCACACGCTCAAGGATAAAGCCAGAACGACGAGATATACCGCGATCCTGCTCGTCTGGATAGCGGCTAATGGCGACATCAGTAAGGTCGAGCTGCACAGCTCCAGCGGGGAAGCCGACATCGATGAAGCGCTCAAGGTTGCCTTGTCCAATATCAAAGGTCGATTCAAACCACCACCCGAGCGTTTGCCACAGCCCTTGAAGATACGCATCAAATCATGATGGAAGATCGTTTTCAGTCGCGAAAATGAAACAAGCCGGAATACCATGAAGACAATGATCAATACCAAGTTACCCATGACGCAAGGAAAGGCGGCTATCCTCATAGGAGCCCTATTGTCTTCATTCCAAGCACATGCGGCTTCCGAAAAGGAAGAACTCCTTAAGTTAAAGAATACCACTCTGAATCTGATCGATATGCTGGTGCAGGAAGGCATTATCGATAAAAAGAAGGCCGAGGCCATGATTTCCAAGGCGGAATCCAAAGCCGCCGATGAAGCCAGGTCGGGATCAAGCGCGGCGGAGCCGGGAAGCCAGGCGGCAGGCGAGAAAGCCGGTAACGCCGCAGCCCAAGCCAACGGGAAACCCGGACCGGTGCGCGTTACCTATGTTCCGGACATCGTCAAGGACGAAATCCGCGCGGATGTGAGAAAGCAACTCAAGGATGAAGTCGTCAAGGAGGTCAAGGCCGAGGCCAAGCAGGAGCAGTGGGGAATACCGGCGGCCTTGCCCGCCTGGGTGAGCCGAATCAAACCCTTCGGGGATATTCGTCTGCGCTTCGAGGACGATTTTTTCGGTCCGGACAACATTCCCAATTCCTATTACAACTGGCCCCTCATCAACGCACGAGGAGGTATAGCCAATGTTCCCAATCCCTATCTCAATACCACCCAGGATAGGGATCGATTCCGCGTCAGATTTCGGTTTGGCGCCGAGGCCGAGATCGTGGAAGGGCTGAAGACCAACTTTCGCGTGACAACGAGCAATCAATACAGCCCCATCACCACCAATCAGACGCTGGGTAATTACAATCAAGGCTATATCGTGCAACTGGATCGTGCTTTCCTGCAATATGATTATCTGGACGATCAGGGTTATGACTGGTTTACCTTGTGGGGTGGCAGGACGCCCAATCCCTGGTTCAGCACGGACAACTTCTGGGATAGCGACGTCAATATGGAGGGATTTTCCGGTACCTTCAGGGCAGCGTTCGGGCCCGACGACCCCGAGATCCGCGCCTACAACGCGCCCAACACGGCAGGTCGTCTTTGGTTCATGAATTTAAATCAGGGTTTCACCAAGCCTAATGAATTCTATCTCACGGCGGGCTGGTATCCGCTCACCGAGGTGCAACTCAGTTCGCATGACAAATGGTTCGCCGCCGCGCAAACCGGCTTCGACTGGCTATTCATGAGCAACTCAAGACTCAAGACGGGCGTGGCTTACTACAATTTCCAGAACACTCAGGCGCGGAAAAACCCTCTCGGAAGTCAAGAGTACGATTGGACCGCCCCGCAGTTCTTTACTCAGGGTAACAGCCTGGCGGTGATCAGTAATGGGCTTGATCCGGCGAATGAACCACAATTGGTGGGGCTTGCCTCCAAATTCGAGATCCTGGACGTGATTGCGCAATATGACTACACCGGATTTGCGCCCAACCATGTCCTTCTGACCGGTAATTACACCAAGAACTATGGGTTCGATCGGGAGCAAATCTACACCTCCCTCGGCGAAGACATATTGCCGCAGACATCGGCCTACCAAATTCGACTGGATATCGGACGCCCCGACATGCTGCGATTCGGGGACTGGAATATATTTGCCGCTTACAAATATCTGGAGCGGGATTCGGTTATGGATGCATTCACGGATTCCAATTTCCATCTGAGCGGAACCAACGCCAAAGGCTATGTGCTGGCTGTAAACTATGGGTTGGCAAACAACGTCTGGGCGAATCTGAGGTGGATGTCTAGCCAAGTGATATCCGGTCCGACGTATGATGTCGATCAGGTCTTCGCGGATCTCAACGCCAGATTCTAGGGTGCTTGGTGTCCGTGTCACGAACAGAAAAGGTGCGGCATATGTGTGGCAAAAGGACCATTTATCTCCTCTTATCCGCCATGATGATGTCGATAAGCCCTCATGTCTCGGCGGCTCAAAAAGGAGAAGCCGATGTGGTTGCTACGCTCAGAAAAGCACAAGGCATGCTCAGACAACTGAGTCAGGAGAAAACAGCGTTGGAAGCCAAGGTAACCGAGTTGGAGGCTAAAGCCACGAGTCTGGATTCCGAGCTTGAAGCCAGGAAGAAATCCATCGAAATGCTTACCAGGGAGAAAACGAACCTGGAGATACAACTTGCCCAGAAGACGAAATTGATCGATACCTTGCATAACAACAATGCCATTCTCCAAAAAAATAACGAGATCCTTAAGGGAGAGAATACGCGAGTATTGGAAAAGGTGCGGCAGCTCGAAAATCAAATAACGCTTGGGAGGCAGGATAACGAGCTATTGGTCAGCGCTGTAAAGGAAAGAGAGGCATGGATCAACAAATGTCGGGATAAAAATAAAGCACTTCTACAATTCCACAAAAAAGTATTATCCGAATATGAGGAGTCTGACTTTTTGGACAAAATGAAAACTTTGGAACCGCTGACCGGAATCAAGCGCGTTGAGCTTGAGAACAAGGTGCTGGAATATCGCTATCAGATGGATGACATGAAGGTGACTCCCTGGGAGGAAACCAAGGAAACCTCCGCACCCCAACCCCAGTCTCCATGACTGCATCCTCCCATGCGATCAGGCATCGGGTTGTCGAGGGGCATTGCGGTTCTCCTGATCAATAACTTACCGACGCCGCGTTAGTGGCCGGTGTGGTCCTTTTTTCATAAGGATGTTGCTGTAGGTGAACCCGCCGCTAGGTCTAAAAGCAGATACGTTCTTTAAAATGTAACCCAGGCTAAATGAATTCGTCATAATCAAGATAGAAAATATAATTTTACTATCTGCCTGATGAGGAAAATCATGAAGCCCAATAAAACCGCCCTGGCGGTCATTTCCGTTCTTAATCTAGGCTTATTCTCTCAAGTCGCTACGGCGGCAAAAGTCGAGTTCTTGGCAATGGACCCGCCCGCCACCAGCGCGGAGAAGGCCGACATCTATACCAAGGCCAAAATCAAATACACGTACGGCAACGGCACCTCCCGCACGTTCGATCTCAACTACCATCAATTGATGGCGACCACTGAACAGGTCAACGGCAAGGTGGTAGGTGGTCTTTTCGATTCGACCGATTCGCCCCTCACGGACCTCGATGGACAGATCGCTTCCGATGCGCCGGACGGTGTTTCGCTAATGAGGATTCCGGGCATGGTGTCCAGCGACCCGGAAATGTACAACCCGCTGGCCATGGTCACCCATTTCGAATACAAGGAGCTGCCGCCCAACGATGGCGTCAGCACGGGCGATTTCTGGAGCAAGCTTCCCGCCGCCATGGGCTTGGCCCGCCTGGAACAACACTGGCGGACCGGCGCTCTGAATGTCGTGGATTACGACAATATCAGCTTCAGCGGTGTCAAGGGTGGCTGGATCCACTGCGGATCCACCTTGTCCGCGTGGAATACCCACATTGGCTCCGAGGAATACGAACCGGACGCCAAGACCCGGGAAGGATTGCCGAAAGCCAGCGGATCGGATGACGGGACCGATATCAATAGCTTCAGCAAGTACTATTTTGGTAATCCCGCCACCGCCAATCCCTATCACTACGGCCTGCTTCCCGAGGTCAAGGTCGACAAGGACGGCAAAGCCGAGGTCGTCAAGCATTATGCCCCTGGCCGTTTCGCTAGGGAAATGCAGGAGATGGCCAATGATCGTCGGACCGCCATAGGCGGCGATGACGGCAAGTACACAGGCTTGTTCATGTTTGTCGCGGATCGCGCGGCCAAGCTTTCCGCCGGAACGATCTATGCCGCCAAGGTCACTCAAACCAGCGCGGATAATGGGGGTAGCTTTGACCTGCAATGGATCCGCCTTGGGCATGCCACGGATGCCGAGATCAAGAAATTGGTCGATAGCGGCATCAAGTTCAGCGACATCTTCGATGTTTCGAATGAAGATCCCAACAATGCCAGCTACAAGAAAGTCGTGACCTACACCGGCACTGAGTGGCTGCGTGTGAAGCCTGGCATGCACAAGGCCGCCGCCTTTCTGGAAACCCGTCGTTACGCCGCGCTACTGGGCGCGACCACGGAGTTTTCCAAGATGGAATACATCGCCTTTAATGCAAAGGACAGAAAGTTCTATGTGATAATTTCACGAGTCGAAGCCGGCATGGCCGATGGCGCCGGTGATATAGCCGTGGCACGTAATGATGGCGGCATCATCCTGGAAATGGAAACCCGCTTCGGGCAGAAAGATAGTCAGGGCAGGGCCATCAAGAGCAATTTTGTGGGGACCACACTGAAGTCCATTCCCGAGTTGGTGGGCGGCTGGAATGGTGGCGTAAAGGATGCCGAGGGTAATCAGTGCGAGCAGGATAAACTCTGCGGTCCTGATAATCTGCGTTATGTCGATTCCATTCGCACTCTATTCATCGGGGAAGACACCAGCCGTCGTAATAACAATTACGTCTGGGCGTTCAATATCGATACGCGGAAACTCTCCCGAATCCTTTCCGTGCCCATGGCCGCCGAGGCAACCGGGTTGTCGATTATCCCGAACTACCATGGCCATGCCTATATCATGAGCAACTTTCAGCACGCCGGTTCCGGTAACATCTCCAACTATACCGGCGCGGACAAGGATGCCGTGTTGGCGGCAATTAACGCCAAGTGGGATAATAAAAAGAAGGCCGCGATCGGATACATTGGGCTTTCGGACGGCGCGTTACCCAGTCTGAGATAAGACACTACCAGGCTTGCTCTTTATGGACCCATCGGCTCGATGAGCCGGTGGGTCTTTTTTATCTCCAGTAGGACTTCTGGATTGAGATATAGCGTTGAAGGATGCTTATATATGGAGACTATGGAACTTACTTATCAGTGTTTCCATATGCTACGAGGCGGCATCTTGCATAGCGGGATCAACCTTTTAACCTAGAAAAAGCAGTTGGACAGGAATCTACAGGATCAACAGGATGATGCGATTTATCGTAGGTGCGAATCCGTTCGCACACAACGCCCTGAATAGGCGAATGAATACGACCCAAATCATCAAGCCCAACTGCCGGATTTAGGTTTAAGCGATCATTGCCGCCAGAAAACGGCCCACATGGAAACGATACTCACACAGACCAGTTCCTAACAAGGAATTAGGTATGCGTGTCGAAAAAAAAAGCCCATTCGACGAATGGGCTCGAGATAAGGAATGGCCAGCTCATTGAGCTGGTTATCCATTCATGACTCAAAGGGATACATGAGCATCCTATACAACAACTATTAAAATTACATGAAAGTTTGTGAACTTACTCTCACTTTAACTTCATGCAGCTCGCATAGTAGGTGACCGTCGCGGGCCAGTCGGAGAAAATTCCCAAGATGCCGATATCCTTTGCCAGCACATCCAGTACACGCATCATGTCGCCTTCGCGCTTGATCGCGGAATCGAAAGTCTGATAGTAATACCCATTGTTGCCATCGGCCAGTATGCCGGAGCGTTCCAGTGTCCAGGTAATGATGTCGAGATCAGCCTGCTTGGCATTGAGCGCATATTGTGAGGGCAGGATATTGCCTTCAGCATCGGCTTCCAGCAGCGCGAATAGCGGTGGTGCAACAATGTTGATACCCTGGGCTTTGTATTGAAGGAGTTCAGTAAGGGTCGGCAGATCGGCGACGGTTTCGGCGTCATCCAGATAAACAGCCTGCTTGCCAAATGAAGGTCTCTTCTCGATCCAGGTCAGAATATCCGGCTTGTTGAAGGATTGAGGCCATACGCGGGCGGGACTGACCCCCGCCTGCTTGTACTCATCGATCATTTTCAAGGCATAGGCTTCCTGGGTTAATCCGTTAAAGGGCATCGTGACACTCGGGCCCTTCAATTCCGGGGTCATCTTCACGCCCATGGCTTTGAAAAGCTCGATGCTCTCCTTATGGGTCATGAGGGTGCCGCTGGTCGGTCCCGAATACAAATCGGTTCTCCAGTTGGCCGTGCCTTTCTGATACTCCTCGGGCGTTAGCGCCCTGGGGTTGTAGGCATCCATCTTGCCGCGCAATTGCTTGAATTCCGCCAGAGTAATATCACTGGTACGGCATTCCGCCGTTGCCGGTGTCAGCAGGTTGCCATTGCCATCGAAAGTGGCCGGGGTGAACGGCTTGGTACATTTCGCGGCTAGAGGGCTTGTCAGTATGTTGGTGGTGGTATGAAGATCATTTTGTGCATGTCGGCACACGAGTTCCTTATCCTTGGTGAAAGTAACATCGCATTCCACAATACCGGCGCCCATGCGTGCCGCGGCGATATACGATTCCTTGGTATGCTCGGGAAACTGCATACAAGCGCCTCGATGACCAATCGAAAAATCGGTTTTCTTGAAAGGCCCCTTGACGCATTGCAGCAACTTGGTCTTCAGGTCACTGTCCGCCATGTCATTGACCAGAAAGAAGGGCCGTGGTCCGAGTTCAACCCGCCCCTGATAGGCAGGTTCCATGGCATTAGCTTTTAACGTCGCCGTACCCAGGATGAGGCCCAATGATAATATTAGCACGCGGTTGGTTTTCATGATGTCAACTCCAGTATGATAGGAATGATCGATCCAATGCATGCATTGATTTAACAATGCTGTTTCATACTATAGGAGCCGCATGAAAAGCTTATGAAATCAGAGTGACACTCATATTAATAAAAGGTTAATCTTTAAAGACAGCGCACCCAATTGACATGCGATATGAACACCGATTCAAGAATCATATTCATTATGACTATCTCAATAGCATCTGCTCCAGCGCACAGCAAGACCGGTCAATTCAAAAAAGCCTAACACATCTAAGATCAAGCGCATACGCGATTTCCATGGGGGATGGTTTTAGACTGTAATGGGAGTAATGCCGAGACAAATCCGATCTCTAGCCATAAGTTCCGAAAAACCCGGCGATGACTTATTTATTGGCAGGATGCCGAAAAATAAGCGCTCCAGGAACTTCGAAAAACCTCGCTTTTCGACAGCCAGAATTTACTCCCTTATCACTCCAATCCGACCTATACTTGAGGTGAGATTTACGCACCGTTCGGGAGGCGGCCATGAACCGAAGAATCCGTTGGCAACGGTTGGCGCCTCAGAATCGCGAACAATGGCGGAAGGAGTTCTACCGGCACCAAGACCAGCGGCCCCGGCTGTTGGCCCTGAAAGCCATCTGGGACGGCAAGACCCTGGCCGAGGTGTGCCGAACCCACAAGGTTGGGCGAAAGTCCCTGGAACGGTATCTGCGTGGCGGGTGTGCGGCCATGCCGGCACCGGAACGGCGGGCCGTCCCGCAAGCACTGTCACTCCGGCAGCGCCAGGTGCTGCACTACATTTTGCGGTTCAGGACGACCCATGCCGACTTCCGCACGGGGAGTACAACAGAGGATGTGGTCTTCGTGGTGGCGCTGACGATCTTGCGTTACGTTCCAGCCGGATTCCATCAGATCACGCTGATTCTGGATAACGCCCGCACTCATGGATCCAAGATGAAGGCGGCCGTCCGGGCACTGCGGGCGGAAATCGCGGCGTTCAGCGGCTGGACCGACGTCCAGCAGACCCCCGGCGAGTTCTTGCCTACGCCGCCCTACTCGCCGGCGTTCAATCCGGCGGAATACCTGATTCACTGGGTGCGCCAGCATCTCGCTCAAGGCCCGCCGCTGACGCCGGCTCAGATGACCAAACTCATGCACCCTATCTATCGGCTACCGCCAAACGGAAATTCTCAAAAATGGCCTAAATTGGAGTGAGATGGGAGTAGACGAATCGTTAATCTATTTCGATAAAATCGACTAAAACAGCGGATTTCGGGGCACCCCTAGCATAACTCCGAGTGACATTTTACCCCGAAGAATATTCCTGGAGAAAAGACAACAATCATGGCATCAATGCCTGTACTTCCCTAGAAGCCTCCTCACAGGCCGGCGCGCTGTTGATATTGTCCAGGTTGGGACTCTTTCCAGTCACTTCCGCCAGCAATGATTCCGATACAATTTGCTGAAAGGGTTCGCACACACGCACCATCTTTCTTGCCGCCGCCATCAGTTGCAGCGGCTCATCGAGTTCGTCTTCCGACCAATTGCCCATGGATCGAATCAACGCGCCGGAAACTTTGGCGTGAAGGCTATTGACTTGCTCAACATAGTGGGTAAATTCGTTCGGGGACATTTCGACTGCCTGGCCCGTGGGCGTGTGCATGGTGATGGTTGTACAACCCGACAGCAGGATCACAAGAACTATGGCCAAATTTCCTCGGTTCATGAAAGCCTCCAATCTGTATCTTTCGATACTCATGCTCAACGGCTCGGCGAGATTTCCATTAAACCTGTCGTTTAGCGAAAACCTTTCCATGGTCGTTCCGAGCGATGTCAAATCGTGAATCAGGAACCCCTCATGGGGTGAACGCTTTTGTCTAAACGATTGCATTTCCAGTGCCCTCGGCTTCATCGACATTCTAATCTAAAAAGCTAAGTACAGGACAAAACCTCCAAGGTCCAGAGGAACTCTTGGAATTTCTCGGTCAGGTTCAAGGCGACGTTGCGGAGGAAGTCGAGCCCGTGGCGGTTCAGACTTGAGGGGGCGCTGGAGTAGTTTTTAACGTTCGAGTTTCTCGGCTTTGAATTTCGCTGGGGATGGAGCCGCTGGCGCAAACCCTGCGTGAAGAAGCGAAGGCGCCCAGCAAATACCGGGCGGCGCCGGCGAATCTCAAGGTCCGGAGGCGGGAGAATAAACACCCCCCAGCGGAAATTCTGCGCACGGCTCGCCGCCAAGCCGCGCGGAGACTCCCAATACCATGGTGTACGCGGAACTCTGAGGAGCTCTCAGTGCAAGAGCTGCAACGGGAAGTGATTCGCCGCGTGATTGGAGTATTGCAAGCTGCCAAAACCGAGAATTTGCCATGATGTCCGAGACTACAAACGCCGGGTGCAAGCGAGTAATGGGGAAGAGCGAAGGTAGCGGTCATTCCGCACGCCGGCATCTGTGAGGGGGCGGTCGGGCAACTGCCCTTCCTACCTTGATGGCGTCGCAGAAAGAGAATGGAAATGATCATTGAAAAGGCGATGGCGGCCGACGTTCCCGCACTCAGCGATTTGTTGTCGGTTTTGTTCTCGGAGGAATCGGAGTTCGCCCCAAACGAGGCGGCGCAACAGAAGGGCCTGGCCCGGATCATCAACAATTCCGAGATTGGCGCCGTGTTGGTTGCAAGGGACGGCGATCAGGTGGTGGGCATGGTGAGCATCTTGTTCACGGTATCCACCGCGCTGGGTGAGAAGGTCGCCTTGCTGGAAGACATGGTTGTTTCCCCAACGGTCCGCGGCACAGGGGTTGGCACGAAGCTTCTGGTTGAGGCGATTTCATTGGCACGGACGGAAGGCTGTAAGCGCGTTACGTTGCTCACCGATCGGAGCAATGAAGCGGCTCAGCGTTTCTATGCGAAGCAGGGTTTCGTGGTTTCAAGCATGGTCCCCATGCGCTTGTTGTTGGCATGATTTCGCGACGCCGTTCGAGTAACCAGGGGTTTTATCTCCAGGCCCCACACCACCAGGCAGACGGCCTGGATCGGGCGATTCACCAGGAGGATAAATGAGGCGTAGCCGTGGGTTTCATCCAGAAGTACCGGGCCGACCGGTCGGCTGCGCGAGTCCATCGCCGACACGGCGCGGGTATGGCGAAAGACATCCGGGTGGCCGACCTGGCGCCGGGCGGCGTTGTGCTGTTGGCGGCCCACGGTCGTCTCCTCGAAGCGCGCGATTTTTTCGTCGGTCAGGCGCTTTTGAAGGGGGAACCCCGCCCCGTGGGAAGACCGTCATTAAGGAGATCACCGTCGCGATCCGGAAATCGTGGCGGGAGCCTTCGTGGGCTCGCCGGCGATCAGTGGTCCGTCACACCGGAACCGCGCCTGGTTTGGTGGTATGGTCAATGCGTTGCAGCGGTAGCCGCCACTGATCGCCTTTCGAACCGGGTACCCGGCAATTCGGCCTCTTGCCGAGGCGCATCAACCTGCTGCGGGTGCCGTTCGCCAATACCTTCCGCCAACGTCCCTGGCGGGATACATTCAGCCAGGGACGCAATGGTTGCGGAACGTCCAAGCAACCGTCCGGTGGCAACGATGCCTATTCATGTCATCAATAACAACCCTTCATGTTGCTACCATATTCAGATTTGGCGACCGGCGCGCGGCGCCATCATTGATCACGATACCCACATTCCCGGATATGCCACCTAGCTTTCCCCAACATCATCGCAGAAGGACCGCTGGGCGAACGGCTTTCGATCCCTCCGGCCTGGTCCTTTGGGTTTGTATCTTTTTCAGCGTTTCCTGTTGCGGCGAGACCGGGCATCCGTCCGGCCCATTGCCGATCTTCATGCGCGAGGCGGCCAAATCGGCTACATTGGGCGAAACCCTCACCAGCGTTGGCCGGGCAGATCCACGACAAACCAAGACGCCCCAATCATTCAGCCTTGATGAAGCCATCCGTCGGGCGCTGGAGGCGGATCCGCAAATCCCCGCGGGGATCGAAAGCATTCGTCAGGCCGAAGCCGATCTGGTAACGGCCGGGCTGCTGCCCAACCCCGAGTTCTTGTCCGACCTGCTGATGATGCCCTGGGGCGCGCCCTTCCGCATCGACAAACAGGGCGGGCCGACTCAAACGGATGCCTTTCTGAGTTTTCCCATAGACTGGTTTCTGTTCGGAAAGCGCGCGGCCGCCATCATCACCGCTCAAAAAGGCGTGGATGTGAGCATGGCCCAATTCGCGGATCTAGTGCGGCGGCGTGTCAGCGGCGCCATCGCCGCCTTTTACGACGTGCTCGAAGCTCAGGCACAGCTCGATTTGGCTCGCGTCGACTTGGAAAGTCTGTCCCAGTTGGAGCAGATCACGGCCACCCGCGTCGAGCTGGGCGGCGTGGGTTCCATCGAATCGGACCGGGTGAAACTAGGCATTTTCAGCGCGCGGCGCGAGGTTCGCTCACGAGAGATGTTGTTGGCTACCGCGCTCGCCCGGCTGCGCTCGTTTCTGGGCTTCTCGGAGGGAACTCCCATTACTCCGCGGGGCACGCTGGATGTCGCCGAACCGGCCGAGCCCTTGTTGCCTGACGCGGCCTACGCCTTGGCCCAGGAAAACCGGCCGGACCTGATCGCCTTGCAGCGTCAGATCGCCATGGCCGACGCCGGCGTCGAACTCGAGGAAGCGCGCGCCTACCCGTCGGTCAAGCCGGCCTTCGGCTACACGAAGCAATTCCAGGGCGAGATGGGCTTTCCGAATGCCGATTCGTGGAATGTCTCGCTCCAGATGTCATTACCGGTGTTTGATCGGAATCAAGGCAACATCGCCAAGGCGCAATCGGTGAAGACTCAGGCGGAATTGAACCTGAGCGCGCAACTGGTCGGCTTGCGAGCGGAGATCGAACAAGCGGTCAAGACGTTTCAGGCGGCTCACGATGCCTTGCTCATCGACGATCCCGGACAACTCGATGCGGCGAAGAACGTGCGCGACAAGATTCGCGCGGCCTATGAGTTGGGCGGCAAGCCGCTGATCGATGTCCTGGATTCACAGCGCGCCTACCGGGAGACGTTCCGCCTGCATATCGCGAGCCGATCCAGCTATTGGCACTCCCTCTATGCCTTGGACGCCGCGGTCGGCAAACAGGTGTTGAAATGACGACCACACAGTCGAAGGTGACCCCGAAGGGAAGGACGAAGCGGATAGCCGTAATGACCATCCGGGCGGTTGTCTTGGCGGTTACCCTCATGATCATCGTGTGGCGAACGATCGTATCGAATCAAGAAGTTCCTCCCGAGAATCCAGCGCCGACGCCTGCCGTCAGCCTGGCCGGACCCTTCCTGATTGCCGTGCAGCCTGGAAGCCCCTTGGAGAGGAAGCTGGAGGTGACGACAGGCCGGAATGAGCGAATACAAACCCCCTTGGTGACCGTCACGGGGGCGGTCATGGCGCGGCTTCGTCCGGGCCAAGGATCGATCGAAGATCGCTGGCAGTTCAGCAGCGTGGAGCTGTCCGGCATTTTCGCCGAATGGCAGCATGCCGAAACCGAGGTGGAGTTCGACGCGAAGCAACTGACCAAAACGCGCGAACTGACCGCCGCTCAGCTCGCCTCGCAGGCTAGGGTGGTGGAGCGGCTCCGTAAGCTGGTGGCCACGGGGACCGAGGCGGTGCGTGACCTGACGACAGCGGAAGCCGCCCATTTGGAAATGCAGTTGGAAGGACAAAAGGCCGTCTTCGAAGCGGAGCGGGCGCTTTCGGAAGCGATCCATGGCCATGCCGATCTGACGAGACGACTGGTCCAGGCCGGCATCGATCCCGCTTTGCTGGAGCGCGCCCCGTCGGGCGCCGCTTTGGTCATGGCGGATGTGCCGGAAGTAAGGCTCTCCGCGGTCGCCGTCGGTCAGGGCTGCGAAGCCCGCTTCTACGGTCTGCCGAATCTAGTGTTCAGGGGAATCGTCAGGAGTTTGGCTCCAGCCTTGTCGCCGGAGAGGCGTACCTTGAGGGTGTTTTTCGAACTCAACGACGCGGAAGCCAGGTTGAAACCCGGGATGTACGCGGAGATCGGTCTAGGCACCGATCCGCGCTATGCGATAGTGGCGCCGGCCGATGGGGTCATGCACATCGGTGAATCGGATTACGTGCTGACCGCGGCTGGGACGGGTCGTTGGCGAGTCACCGAAGTCCGGGTCGGCGAGCGCGCGGGCGAGCAGATCGAAATCCTGGGTGGCGTGCGGGCCGGCGAAAAGATGATCGGGAGCGGCGCCATTTTGCTCAAGCCGCTGGTGGTGCAGGCGCTCCTAGAGGCCAAGGAGGTCGACGCGGCGGCGCCGAGTCAAAATCCATGATACCGGCGCTCATTCGTTTTGGACTGAGCCACCGATGGAGCGTGATCATCGCCTTGGTCGCGATCTGCGGCCTGGGGCTATGGTCCTTCACACGGATGAAGATCGACGCCTATCCGGACATCTCCGCGCAGATGGTTCAGGTCATCACGACCTATCCGGGACGCGCCCCGGAGGAGGTCGAGCGTCAGGTCACGATTCCGGTCGAAATTGCCATGCGCAACGTCCCGAAGGTCGAGACGATTCGGTCACGAACGATCTTTGGCCTGTCCGTGGTTCAGCTCATCTTCGCGGAGGGCGTCGAAAACTACTGGGCGCGACAGCGGGTCCAGGAAAAGCTCACCGGGCTGGTTCTACCCGAGGGTGCGACGGCGGAAATGGGCCCGCTCGCGACGGCGTATGGGGAAATGCTGCGCTACACGCTGGTCTCCGATGGCCGCTACGATCTCTTGGCGCTGCGCACGTTCAATGACTGGGTGGTCATTCCACGGCTGCTTCGGGCCTCCGGTGTGGCGGAAGTCCTTAATTTCGGCGGCTATGCGAAACAGTATGCGGTCCTGTTGAATCCCGCCAACCTTCAACGTTACGGTCTTTCCGTCAACGATGTCGTCGATGCCATTCAGACCAATAATGCCAGTGCAGGCGGCAGTGTGCTGTCCCGGGGCAGCATGTCCTTCGTGATCCGCGGCCGGGGATCCCTGCAGAATGAGGATGAAATCGGCTCGATCTTTATCAAATCGCTGGGGGGCACGCCCGTTTTCGTGCGGGACGTCGCCGAAGTCCGCGTCGATCACAAAGTGCCGGACGGGATTTTCAGCAAGGATCTGGAGGACGAGGCTGTCGAAGGCATCGTCCTGCTCCGCAAGGGAGAAAATCCATCCGAGGTTCTGGCCAGGGTCCAGGAAGCCGTCAGCGAGCTGAACGCCGAGGGGTTGCCGGAAGGCGTTCGTGTGGCGCCCTATTATGACCGCAGCCATTTGATCGAAAGCACCCTGCATACGGTTGCCCACAGCGTCGGCCTCGGCATCGGCCTGGTGATTCTGGTGCTGCTCGCCTTCCTGGGGCGACCGTCCCTGGCGGCGCTGGTCGCGCTGACGATACCCTTCGCGTTGCTGTTCGCGCTGGTCCTGATGTTCGTGTCTGGAATACCCATCGGCCTGCTGTCGATCGGCGCCATCGATTTCGGCATCCTCGTCGATGGCGCCGTCATCATGGCGGAAAACATTGCTCACCGCCTCGATGAACGGGAGCGCAACAACGATTCGCGCACCGTAGCGCAAAGCGTCTTGGCGGCCGCGCTGGAAGTCGAGCGGCCCGTGTTCTTCTCGATTTTGATGATCGTGGGCGCCTTCCTGCCCTTGCTCACGTTGTCCCGAATCGAGGGGCTGCTCTTTCGTCCCATGGCGCTAACCATCGTGTTCGCGCTGGGCGGGGCGGCCTTGTTCGCGCTCGTCGTGGTGCCGGTCCTCGCCACGCTCCTGTTTCGCGATGGTTACCGGGAGTGGCGGAATCCGGTCTTGTGCCGGCTGTCCGACCGGTATGCGGCTCTGCTGACCTGGCTGCTGCCGCGTCGCTGGTGGGCGGTGTCATGCGCCGCGCTGCTGCTGGTTACGGTTTTTGCAACCGTCGTTCCGCGCTTGGGCAGCGAGTTCCTGCCGTACATGGACGAGGGAGTCATCTGGGTTCGCGCGAATTTCCCCGAAGGCACTTCTTTGCAGCAGACGTCGCGCTTTGGGCGTCGCTTGCGGGAAGTCGCTCTCGAGTTTCCCGATATCGAATTCGCCGCAGTTCAAACCGGCCGCAATGACAGCGGCACCGACCCGTACCCGCCGAGCCGCATCGAAATGATGATCGGCCCGAAGCCACGCGAGGGATGGATTCAGTTCCACCGCAAGCACGACCTGGTGGCGGCATTGGGCGCGCGCTTTCGCGCCGAATTCCCGACGACCCGCTTCAATTTCACGCAACCCATCATCGACAGCGTGACGGAGGATACCAATGGCACATCGGCGAACATGGCGATCGAGTTTTCGGGGGCCGACTCGGACGTGCTATTGGGTTTGGCGCGTCAGGCGGAAAAGCTCCTGAAACGCATCGACGGCGCCGTGGACGTCAACATCGAACAGGAAGGTCCCCAACCGCAACTGGTGATCCAACCGGATCGCTTGTTGTGTGCCCGTTATAACGTCCGCATCGAAGATGTCACGCGCCTGATCGATACCGCGATTGGAGGAGCGCCGATCGGCAGTCTGTTCGAAGGGGAGCGCCGCTTCGAGATCACCGCGCGGTTCGCGCGGGAACACTTGCGTTCCCCGCAGGCGTTGGGACGACTGCCCGTCTACAACGCCGGCGGTATCCCTATCCCGTTGGCGCAGGTCGCCCGAATCGAGATCATCGACGGGCAAACGATGATTGCCCGCGCGGATGGCCGACGACGATTAACTGTCCGCAGCGATATTGTCGGCCGCGATCAAGGCGGTTTCGTAGCCGATGCACAACGTTTGTTCGCGCGCGAAATCACGGTGCCGCAAGGTTATCACTCGGCCTGGCTAGGGATGTTCGAGAACTTGAGTCGGGCCGAGGAACACTTTGAACTGCTGGTTCCCGTCACCATCGGGGTCATTTACCTGCTGCTGTTGGCGATGTTTTCCTCGCAACGGGCCGCGCTGATCCTGATACTGGCCATCCCATTCGCTTTTCTGGGTGGTGCGGTCGCTCTCTACGCGAGGGATATGAATCTGAATGTTTCATCGGGTGTCGGCTTTGCCGCGGTATTCGGTGTATCGATCATGAACGGTGTCCTGATCGTCCGCACCATTACCGTTCTGCGCCAGTCCGGGGAACCGCTCGAGGACGCGATCCGCGTCGGCGCCGTGCGATGCCTTCGCCCCATTCTGATCGCCGCCCTGGTGGCCATCCTCGGTCTGGTTCCGGCTTCGCTGGCGACGGGACTGGGTTCGGACGTTCAGCGGCCGTTGGCGACCGTTATCGTTTGGGGTTTGTTCAGCGCCACCCTGATGACCTTGATACTGGTCCCCGTGCTCTATTGCCTGTTCAAGCCGCGCCTACCGCGGCCGGTCTGATCGCGCGACGGAATCAAGCACGGAGGGCGAAAATTCACCCGTAACTACCCGAAATGATGAAACCCTGTCCGGCAGTCTCGAGAGACCAGCGCCCCTTGACGATGCTTGCCGCTTTGGCGAACCAAGATCAACCTAGAAAAAGCAGTTGGACCTGCCTACCGGCAGGCAGGAATCTACAGGATCAACAGGATGATGCGAGTTATCGTAGGTGCGAATTCATTCGCACACAAAGCCCTGAACCTGCCGGCAGGCAGGCGAATGAATTCGCCCCTACATCAAGCCCAACTGCCGGATTTAGGATCAAAGGAGTTGCATGGCGGTTTGAGATTCCAGCGGCGCTGAATTCGGTCCTGCGGGATCTGAGAGCTTGTGAAGAAACCCCAGGCCTACTGCGGACACCCCTGGACGCGGTGGGCGGCGTTGCGGGGACCCCCAAAATCGAGTCGTTTAGCGCTGCTGGACTCCCCGATTTTGTGCACCCCCGCGCCTTGCCCACCACGCCCAGGGACGCCCTCGCTACGGCCGGGGGATTATTCACAAGCTCTGAGTCTTCGAATCGACGCATCATGGTCAGCTTTGATTTGAAGGCGCGCTGAATTCCTGCGGGGACTCTTTCAGTCCATATTTCCGCACCCGATAGCGCAGCGTCTCGCGCGTGGCGCCCAGGGCGCGGGCGGCGCCGGCGACATTGCCATGGTGGCGGTTCAGGGTCGTCTCGATGATGAAACGGTCCATGTCGTCAAGGTTCATGCTGCCATCGAGTGGTATCCACAGGCCCTCCCCACCGGCTTCGGCGGCGGCGGGGGAACCGACGGGCGCCTGACGGCCCGGCAATTGCAGCCACTGCGCCGGGAACACCGGGCCGTCGGCGAAGAGCACGCAACGCTCGACCACGTTGCGCAACTCGCGCACATTGCCCGGCCAGTCGTGGGCGCGCAGTTCCGCCCAGACCTTGTCCGGCACCACGCGGACCTGCTTGCCGGCCTTGGCGTTGAGTTCGGCGATGAACAGGGGCACCAATTCGTCGAGATCCTGCTTGACCTCGCGCAGCGGCGGCAGGCTGAGCTTGAATACGCTGAGGCGATGGTACAGATCGCTGCGGAATTCGCCCTCGCGCACCATGGCCTCCAGATCCCGGTGGCTGGCGGCGAGAATCTGCACATCCACGCTGATTTCCCGCTCCGAGCCCAGACGACGGAATCTGCGGTCCTCGATGGCCTTGAGCAGTTTGGCCTGCAAGTCCAGCGGCATCTCGCCGATTTCATCGAGGAACAGGGTGCCGCCCTCCGCCTGTTCGAGCAGGCCGCGATGCCGGCCGGTGGCGCCGGTGAAGGCGCCGGCCTCGTGGCCGAACAGCTCCGACTCCAGCAGATCGTGGGGCAGGGCGGCGCAATTCAGCTCCACCAGCGGGCAGGCGCCGCGCTTGCCGCCGTGATGAAGGATGCGCGCCACCAGGCCCTTGCCGGTGCCGGTTTCGCCGCCGATGATGATGGCGCTGAACGGCACGCGGGTCAGACGGGTGAGCATCTCGCGCACGCGCTGGGCCTCGGTGCTCTTGCCGAGATAGATGTCCGGCGAAAATTTCCTATGTCCGATCTCGGCCTGCTCGAGCAATCGCCGCTGCGCCAGGGCGCTGCGGGAGGCGCTGGCCATGACCAGATCGAGGCGGTCCAGTTCGCAGGGCTTTTCCAGGAATTCGTAGGCGCCGAGACGGAGCGCCCGCACCGATTCCTGGACGCCGCCGTAGCCGGTCAGGAACAGCCACTCGCAGTGCGGCAGGCCGTCCTTGATTTCTTCCATGAAATCCAGCGCATTGCCGTCCGGGAGGTTGATGTCGGACAGAATGAGCAGGGGTTCCAATTGCTGCTCGCGCATGAGACGGCGCGCCTCCCGGAGATCGCTCGCGAGTTCCACGTCCCAGCCCGCCTTCCCATAATGGCGGTAAAGCTCCTGGCCGAGCAGGGTTTCATCCTCGATGATGAGCAGGGTGTTGGTCATGGGAGGGTCGCTATAAGAAGTATCGATACGCTGGGTATTCCTGGGTGGCTCAGGGCCCTATTCTCGGCGGGAGCGTCGTGGCCAGGAAGATCGCCCAAAGCCGATTACCCGGAAAACTTGCTTGGACTTGCCCGACTTGCCGCGCTGAACGAACACACGCATCATGGGCGGTAGTCGATCATTCAGTCAATTTCCCCCAGAGCGGCTGGGGTAATATAGTTCGGATGCCGAGTGGATATAAAAGACTTTCTTCTTGTTATCCTACCTTTTGTGCGTGGTGGGTAACGGCTTGGTGTGCCGTTTATCCTTGATGAGTGTGAGTATGGAGCGGATTATATCGAGAGGCGCGGGTGGACAGCCGGGAATAACGGCGTCTACCGGCAATACGTTTGCAACCGGCCCGCAATGCGCGTAAGAATCTCCGCCGCCGAATTCCCCCCCGTTGCCGGCGCAGATCCCCAACGCCATGACCCATTTGGGATCGGGTGTGGCCTCGTAAACCGCCAGCAGGGCATGTTGCATATGGCGGGATACCGGCCCGGTAACCATTAATATATCGGCGTGGCGTGGCGAAGCCACGAAATGAAGACCGTATCGTTCAAGGTCATAGTAGGCGTTGTTCAAGGCGTGGATTTCGAGTTCGCAACCGTTGCAGGACCCGGCGTCCACCTGTCGTATGGCCAGGCTTCCCCGAAATCGTCGGTCGATGACTCCTTTCAGCTCGGTTCCGATAGTCTCAAGCTCAGGGTCGGTAAATGCCTTCGCGGGTTCGGTTATAACCCCAACCTTGAATATTTTGTAGAGCGTGCGCAGCAGCATGGATGATGGCTCCTAAAGATCATGCCCGGAATACGAGGCATTGACCGACTTGTTGCAAAGGGGAAAATCCGGGACGATGTTGCCGTGAATCAGACGCTCCAATGCCAACCAGTTGAAGACGCTGGGGTCGCGAGGAAAGTAACGGCATATTCCGTTGTCGGAGCCGAATCGGATATAACAAAAAATTTCTCCCCTCCAGCCCTCCACCAGCCCCATGCCCTCGCTTTCGGGCTTGGGGGTTCTCCATTCGGTGACAACCGATCCGGGTTCGAGCTGATTCATCAATTGGATGATGATCTTCAGTGAGTCATGGATTTCGTCGTATCGAACATCCAGACGCGCACTGACATCTCCGGTGTG
>Ga0233420_10000369_pt1 | contig 19870 bp, 16 predicted proteins | sample Watercolumn_Mata_4_FD_183009 | JGI IMG/M metagenome (GOLD analysis project Ga0233420, IMG submission 183009) | Freshwater microbial communities from Lake Matano, South Sulawesi, Indonesia - Watercolumn_Matano_2014_102_MG | ecosystem: Environmental > Aquatic > Freshwater > Lake | place...
CGCTGGGGATCAAGGCCGACAAGAACATGGGAGATTCACCGGGAAGTGGTGCTGAACCCGGACGAAAAGTGATCAATTTTTTCAAAAAAAAGCGACATCTCTATTGACATAAAGCGGAGCTGACAAAACTTGGTGCTTTTTTTGCGGATGAAGTCGTGACTCAGTTCAGTGATAAAAAGTATCTTCCATATGCAGAAAGTGAGTATGCGCATGGTGAATTAAGCCCATATCAAGTATAGTATTAATCTAAAAACAAATGGCATGAAAAATATTCTTGCAGCAGCATTCTTGCTGTTATTATTTTGTATTTCCACTGCAGCTAATGCAAAAGAGCAGGTAACGAAATTATATATTGATACACCAAATTCGCTTTTGAGGATAGGTGTGACTCCTATGTATATAACCAAAGATGAAGAGAAGGTTGCTGCAAAGTTTTATAAAGGGCTTAAGGAGAGAAACCTTGCTTTAGTTCGTGAGGCAGAGAAGGAATATGATGCTCTGATCAAAAAAGAAAATGTTATCGCTGTCGACTACTGGGGCATGCGATGGCTTGCCAATAAGATATTGAACCCGAATTCAGTGAATGAACTGGCAAAACATGAGAAAGACTATTTTGATTATTTTACAAAAAATGACAATGCTTTTTTGAAAGAATATCTGAAGCGCCAATATGGACTTGATGGCTTCAGGCCAGAGGATGAAGAAAAGCATCATAATAGAAAGATGTTGCTTCAGGATTATATGATCTTTAACGATCCAGATAGGAAAATCTGGGACAAGACTGAAGATATTATCAAATATCTTGATATAAAACCCGGAGACAAAATTGCTGATATCGGATCTGGTCTTGGATATTTTACTGACAGATTTTCTGAAAAGGTTGGTTCCAGGGGGGCTGTTTATTCATTTGATACCAATGCAGACTATATTGCTATTCAGCAGGAGAAAAAGAAAAATGAGCAAATTATCAACATCTATCCTGTAAAATCTAAAAGTAATCAGGTGGAAATTTCTGAAAAAGTTGATAAGGTTTTTATGTCATCCCTTTACCATATTATATACGGATGGTCCCAGGAAATTGACAGGAAGACATTTATCCAGAGTATCAAGAATGGAATGAAAGAAAACGGAGAGTTATACATTGCTGATAACGCCTTCAGTAATGGTAAGGAACTTAATAACTGCTATGTCTATAAAGAGTTGATAATATCTCAACTTAACAGGTACGGTTTCAAGTTCAAAAAGTATGTTCAGATCACACCGCAAAGGTATCTGCTTGTTTTCGGTTTGGGTGAACAGCATTATGATAAGTTTAATATCGGTAAAGAACAGGCGGAAAACCATTTGCTGGAGATCAAGGATGGTAATTCAGTCATCCATATAGGAAGTCTCGATTCTTATGATATTACTGAAAAAGGAATTGCGGCAGGAAAGCTGTTTGTCAAGGCGATTGAAGGGAAGGATCTGAAAACAGCAAAGGATGTCGTGCGAATGTATGATGAGCTGATACCGCATGAGAATTTTGGTGGTGAATATTCTGCCCTGCAATGGTTCTGTGAGCTCATGCTGGTAGATCAGAATAAAAGAGAAGAAATGTTAAGAGATGAAATGGTAAGGGCATACTACGATTACCTTTCTGCCAGCAATTATGAACGACTGCTTGATTATGTCAAGACAAAGTATAAGCTCCAGAAGAAAAAGATAAACTATAAGTCCAAGGATGACCTTGAGATAGGTCATACACAGCGAGCGTTTCTTGAGGATTTTATTCTGTTTAACAATCCAAAAAGAGAAATTTGGGAAAAAACGTCAACGATTATTGAGAAACTGCCTTTAGCAGCGGGGGATAAAATAGCAGATCTCGGATCAGGTCCAGGGTATTATACATACAAGTTTTCGCGAATTGCAGGTGACAATGGATTTGTTTATGCTATCGATATAAAACAGGGGCATCTTGATTTTATTGACAAGTTTCTGAAGAAAAATAAAATAACCAATGTCAAGACGATCAAGTCGGGGACTGATAACAAATACAAACTACCCGAAAAAGTCGATTACGTTTTTTCCTGTTCTTTATATCATGTGGTATATGGGGTCTTCTCTGAAAAAGAAAGAAATGACTTTATTTCGTGCATCAAGGAGTCTTTGAAGGATAACGGTAAGCTTATATTGATTGATAACTCTCCGGTTATAAATAAGGATTTGCCTTATCATGGCCCATATATCTCAAAGGAGTTGATAATATCACAACTTGAGAAATATGGCTTTAAGTTTACTGGCTATGACCAGATTACGCCACAGAGATATATGATCGTTTTTCAAAAAGTGAACTGATTTATCCCTGTTTTATTTGAGTATAAAAAAGAAAAACATACTTTATTTATTGCGTAAATGAAGGGGCTAAAGTTATACAGTCCCCTCTTTGTTGCCGGAATTTTTATTCTTTTCCTTTTTTCCATGCATGTTTAAATGCATTTTTCGATGTGCTTGGTTTTCTTGTTTGCAAACAATTATGCTCTAGTGTTTTATCCTGCAGTGACTTCCTTGATCTGGAAAGCGTTAATTTGATATTTATTTCTGTGTATAAAAAAAGTAAATAATATGATGAATGCATTTTTGCCGAAAATGGATTGAAATAATAACTACCAGCAGGAATATTTTTGTATGATACGATATTTTATTTTTGTCCTTACGGTGTTGTTTTTCTGCGTGTCAGCTTTCGATACGGCATTTTCAAGCGCAAGAAAAATATATTCACTTGATGAATGTCTGAAAATAGCCCTTCAGAATGCTACGACTGTGAACAAGGCGAAAAATCAGAAGAAATTTTCAGATGCAGAGCTGCTTTCAGGCTATGGAAAGTTTCTTCCTGAAATAAGTGTCGGAGCGGATTATTACCCATATGAAAATTCATACTCATATCTTGTTGCCCCAGGTATTGAGAATACCACATTATTGTCAAATGTCAAGTCTTCGAGTTTCAAGTATTATATAAGAGGTACCCTGAATTTATTCAACGGCTTTTCAGACTATAATTCCCTGAAAAAGTCTATGAGTAACAGCAGGTATGTTGAGAGTACCATCAAATATGTCAAAACACAGCTTGCATATGATGTTATAAAAAACTACTATCAGGTTGCCCTGAACAAAAAGATATATGAGATTCAGCAGAATAATTATGATCTGTCTTTAAAAAGATTGGCTCAAATCAAACAAAAGGTTGCAGTGGGAGAGCTTTCTAATGCTGATCTTATGCAACAAGAGGCAAAAGTAAGTCTTGACCTGGTTGAGGTTGTTAAAAGTAAAAATGATCTCGAGAACAGTAAACTGTCTTTGATAAGCAAGATGTTGATAGATCCAGTTGAAGAATATGATTTCATTGATCCGAAAAAGACATCAGATACCAATATCAATTTATATAAAAATCTCGATAGTCTTGTAAGTATAGCCAAGAAAAAGAGACAGGATCTTATTGCTTCAGGATATAAGGAAGATTCCTATAAGTATTCTCTAAGAGAGGCAAAAGGTGGATATTATCCCAAGATTAACCTTGTTGCTCAGCTTTCCTCAAATGCAATTACCTATGATAATGTCGAAATTAATAATGTCAGGCAAAATATCAGTGAATTGCCAAGTACTGCAGATCAGTTAGGCGATAATCTTGGCTTTATGTACGGGTTTGAACTAAAATGGAAAATTTTCGACCAATTTTTAACAAACCTTAATGTACAAAAGGAAAAAGTAAATTATTTGAACAGCGGACTTGAGAGGCAGGAGTTGTGGCATAATATCCAGTCTGAAATTGTAAAGGCAAGAAATGAATATAATTCCTCGATTCAGTCCCTCATGGCTGCCCATAGCAGTCTCAAGTCAGCTAAAACGGCATATGATATTATCATGCAGAGGTATGACCTTGGTGCTTCTGACTATGTTGATTTGACGGAAGCACAGAAGAATATGAACAATGCAATGTCGCAGCTGGTTCAGTCTGAGTATAATCTTGAATTTCAGAAAGTCATCTTGAGTTATCTTATCGGTGTCTTGAATGTTGATGCATACGAGTAACAACAAGCAGTTTCCATAAAATCTTAACGTAAATGACATGTTAGGCATAAGGAGCAAACATGCGATCTTGTTTTATGCGGCATTCTCCTTTTCAATTTTTACCAGTGATAACATCAGGGCTGAAAATTCATTCCCGGAGAATCCGATTGAGGTGTCCTCGCTGAAAAGTCACCGTGAGTTAACCTATCACTTGTCCTTCAATGGAGGAAGGCGAGGACCAGGAGCGCGTTTTGTTGGTCCCGCAGGCCCCGGACGTCGACCGAAAATGATGAGAAGAGGAAAACCGAGATATCGTTTTTTACGTGATCCCGATCCTGGGCCCAAGGTTGAGCCTCGTCCAGAACCCGTTTTTGTTCCCCGACAGGGTCCCGGTGCAGGGCCACGACCAATGCGGGGCCCGGTGCCTCATCCCTAGAGCGGCCCTGATTTCGGGCGCGACAGGAGCTTCTTATCGATCTCGGTCGTTTCTGTTTTTTCCCCTGAAAGCGGGCGAAAAGCCCGCTTTTCATGCTGGAAACGTGACAGATGTGATTGGAGATATCTCTTCGGCCCGTGTTTTCCGGATGAGGTCAGATCATGCAGCGGTAGGTACAGAGAATGCCGTCTTTCTGCTGCTGGATCGATGCTTTGATTTTTGTTTCGGGATTCACCAGTTCCTCGAGCAAGGCTTCGAAGGTGCCGAGATAGAAATTTCCCACAACAGGGGTACTTGGATGGGTTACTCTGACTACAATTTCAGGTTTTTTGCCTGTCGCATAACTGAAATCGCCGCTTCCGGCAAATGTCCATGCGTTTTTGCTGATCGCAAAGAGAAACAGGCTGAATGCAGGGCCAGATGGAAGCAGCTTGAGGACTTTCTGGAAAAGCCCGGGAATACGCACCTGGAGGAGGTATGCTGCAGTCCTCCTACCTGATTCTTCGAGGATTGCTGAGATTTTGTTTTCGCCGATCTCTTTTTCCAGTGCAAGGACAAGCGAGTGGAATTTCGATTCATCGGTCATTTCTTTCGGCAGGTTGCCGATCCAGTGGCCCTGTCCCGTGCGCCTGAGAATAGCTTCAGCTTCGGCTTTTCCGAAACGTTCCTCAAGGGCTGCAACGGTTTGGATGATCGAGTTGGGTCCTATTTTCGATGGCGAGTTCATTTTTCGGATTTCTGTGAGGATTGTGCTGCTTCGGTATTCATAGACGGCAGGAAGATACAAAGGAAAAGCCTGTGCTGGAAGTTTTTATGGGCTGACGGCGAAATCGATGGCATCAGTTATCCAGCCCGGGCGAATTCTCACGGTATCGGCATATACGCCGAATGCATCTGAAGGAGCGAAGGGTTCAAGCCTGCCTGGCTTCCAGGCTTTTGGCGGTTTATTGTTTCCTGGTTTTGCGGGTATCGATGCGCTGACAGTATAGGTTCCCGGAGGCAGCGATGGGAAGGTATAGCGGAAAAGTCCTTTTCCCACTCGGTCAGCTGTCGTCAGGAACGAAACATTGTCGCCCTGTCTGAGCGCCTCGACGGTCAGCGCTCCGGCATTTGCCCTGCAGCTTCCTGTGAGCATTCCCGGCTGATCGTTCATCCTGTCCGTGACTGAAGGTGTCTGGCCGGACTGCGAATGTTCGTCAGCTGCAAAACGCAGCAGAATCGAGGAGGTTCCGGATGCGATTGAAGGTCTGTCTGGTACCGCAGCCGGTTCCCTGGAAGGGTTGAAGCGCATGTCGTGATCACGATCGTTGACGGCAAAAATGCGGTATTGACCTGCAGCAAGATGCTCAATCCGGAAAGATCCGTCCGGTCCGGTCTGAGTCAGGTAATCCGGGTCGGTTTTCTGGCTGCCGACGGAATAAGCCAGCAGCAGGGCTTCTGTTGCTGGTGTCAGGTTATAGTTATAGACTTTTCCGGAGATCGAGCCTGTATCGGTTGTGGCTCCGGAAGAGAAAGCAAGGGCGACCGGGTTTGCGAGATTCGTACCCCGGATGTCGCACAGGTATTTGTTGAGAACGATCTTGTAGGTGATTCCGGGTTGCAGGTGCTCATAAATTCTTATTTCGGCTGTTTTTCCTCTCATGGAAACATCGTAGTTGCCGATTGAGGGGGAAAAGACGAGCGATCTGAGAAGTTCACGGCCGCTGACAGGATGACTGAAAGATATCCGGACGGTTTGGAATGCAATGCCGGTTTCAGCCTGATGCGTTTCAGAAGCAGTGACCTGAAGGGGACTTTTGTCAACCGGTCCGCCCGATGGCGGTCGGTCGGATGCGCAACCTCCAGCGAAGGCAAGTACCAGCAGGGCCAGTACGTGGGCGATGTTGTGCGAATATCTCAGCGTTTTTCTCCCCGGGGACAGTTGGCTCCGCCCAGATTGTATCTGTCTTTAAAAATTTGTAAATTAAAAACTAATGTAGTTCTATGAAAGTTTTTGATGAAAAATTATAGATCGATTGATATATAGATGGCCAGAAGAAATTTCAAGGTTCTTTATGTCTCTGGTGAAGTTTCTCCTTTTGTAAGAATCAGCGCGCTTGCCGACTTCATGGCATCGTTCCCCCAGGCACTTGAAGAAGAGGGTTTTGAAGCCCGTATCATGATGCCGAAATACGGCACGATCAACGACCGGAAGTTCCGGTTGCATGATGTGCTCCGCCTTTCGGATATCGAGGTGCATCTGAAGGACAAGACCGATCTTCTCCATGTGAAGGTTACGGCATTGCCTTCCAGCAAGATTCAGACCTATTTTCTCTATAACGAGAAATATTTCAAGCGCAATGGTCTTTTTACCGATGCGCATGCCGGTGGCGATCTGAAAGGGACTACCGAAAAGGTGATCTTTTTTAATGTCGGAGTTCTCGAGACCCTGCAGCGTCTGGGCTGGAAGCCTGATATCATTCACTGTCACGACTGGTACGCCTGCATGATACCGCTGCTTCTGAAAACGGTTTATGCGACAAACAGTTTTTTCAGCGACATCAAAACGGTTTTGACCGTTCACAATGTGTATCGTCAGGGAGTGCTGCCGTTCAAGGTTTTCCAGAAACTGCTGCCTGAAGAGGTCTGCAGTGCGCTGCATCGCACCGCAGATGACGTGAACATGCTTTATACGGGAGTGGAGAATGCCGATCTGCTGACAACGACCTCGAAGCGCTATGCCGATGAAATCGTGCATGATGGCGAGGATACCTACGGGCTTGGAAGGGTAGTCGAAGAGCGCCAGGACAAGTTCCACGGCATTCTCAACGGCATCGATACCAGACAGTGGAACCCTTCGACCGACAAGCTGATCAAGAAGCGGTATGGCACCGACCGTATGGAAGGCAAACTTGACAACAAGAAGGCTCTGCTTGAAGAAGCCGGTCTGCCGTTTGTCGAAGGGCGTGCGCTGGTTGGCGTCATCGGGGCTTTCGACGAGTTTCAGGGAGCCGAGCTGCTGAAAGAAAGTCTGGATCTTCTTGTTGATCTCGATATACAGATCATTATCTGCGGATCGGGTGACAGGCAGTACGAAAAATATTTTCAGAACTTTGCTTCAGGGCATTCCGATAAGGTCGCGGTGCTTGGCGATTATGCCGATACGCTGCTGCATCTGGCCATTGCAGGTCTTGATATTCTCCTGATGCCCGGAAGGATCGAATCGTGCGGGATGTTGCAGATGTTTGCCATGAGCTACGGCACGATACCCGTTGCTTATGCCGGAGGCGGAATTGTTGAAACCATAGACGAGATATCCGGTGATGGCGGGTCAGGCTTCCTTTTCCGTGACTATACCCCGGAGGCGTTGGCAGAGAAGCTGCAGGAGGCAATCGAACTCTATAATGACGAAGAGCGTTGGCAGCAGCTTGCACTCGAAGCCATGAGCCGGGATTTTGCCTGGAAAAGCTCGGCAGAAGAGTACGATCATCTTTACCGCCAACTGCTTGGAGAGTAAACGGTATGGCTGAAACCGTCAGGGTGCTTTTTCTTGACAGGGACGGCACCATCAACGAGGATATCGGCACCTACATTATCTCGAAAGAGCAGTTCAGGCTGGTAGAGCGTGCCGGCGAAGCTGTTGCTCTTGCCAAGGCAGCAGGTTACCTGGTGGTCATTGTTACCAACCAGGCAGGCATTGCAAGGGGCATCACCACAGTCGAGCAGGTCGAGGAGGTGAACCGCTATCTCAACGAACTGCTGGAGGAGTGGGGGACAGGTTATGACCGCTGTTATTATTGCCCTTCCCATCCTGACTATCCCGACCCGCTTTACGATCGTTTTGAAGATTGCCGAAAACCTGCTACAGGCATGGTGGAACGCGCCATCGCTGATTTTCTTGCCGAAGGTCTTGTCGTGGACCGGAGCAATTCGTTTTTCATCGGCGACAAGGTTGTCGATATCGAATGCGGGCTGAAGGCCGGACTGAGGCCGGTTCTGGTACGGACAGGCCACAACGAGGAACAGCTTTGCCTTGAACGTGGTATCAAGCCGGAATATGTTGCCGATGACCTCTTCAGGGCCGTTACCGGCTACATCCTTGTCTGAAGAACTTTTTCCCCTTGCCTTATCCCGAGATGCTTCCCAGGATCTGAGCATCTATATCCATGTTCCATTCTGCCGCTCAAGGTGCAGTTACTGTGATTTTTTTCTCGTTTCCCGGCTAGATCATATTGACGCTTTTTTCAGGGCGCTTGCCGTTGAGACCCTTGCAGCTGCACCTGTACTGAAAAACCGCACCGTGAAAGCCGTTCATTTCGGTGGAGGAACCCCTTCGCTCGTGCCTGTCGGACTTCTTGCAGGATGGCTTGAGCTTGTCTCGTCGCTCTGCACCTTTTCTCCAGGTATGGAAATTGCACTTGAAGCAAACCCGGAAGATCTTGACGGAGGAGCGATGGAGGAGCTCAGGGCAGCGGGGATCAACAGACTCAGTCTGGGCGTACAGTCCTATCAGCAAAGGAAGCTGTCCGTTCTCGGACGTCAGCATTCCGCAGAAGAGTCTCTCAGGGTAACCGGAAAGGCGCTCGAACGGTTCGATACCGTCAGTGCAGACCTGATCTGCGGTGTACCGGATGAATCACCCGAAGAGTGGCGCGAGGACCTGAAGGCGGCGCTGGCGGCGGCAGTGCCGCACCTGTCGGTCTACATGCTTGCAGTCGAGCCGAAAACGTTGCTTGAGCGAAGGATTGCAAAAGGCTTGACGGCGTCTCCTGTTGAATCGCTTCAGGCCGTCATGTACGAATCAGCCATCAAGATGCTTTCCGGTGCAGGGTACCGCCATTACGAAGTATCCAATTTCGCCTGTTCCGGTCACCATTCCCGCTACAACCTTGCATGCTGGATGCGTGAGCCCTATCTTGGTTTCGGTCCTTCAGCCCACAGCTTCATGCGTTTTGATGGTGTCGAGATGCGCAAGGCTAATGCAGGAAGCCTGTTGCGTTACCTTGCCAATCCTTCCGGATGCATCTCATTCGAAGAAATTCTTTCCGAAGAGGAGCAATATGTCGAGCATGTTTTTCTTTCGCTGCGCATAAACAGGGGGCTTGATGTTGAGTTTTTGCGAAAACACAATAAATTAGGGCAGAACCTTCCGGATCTGCTGTCGCTGTTTTCCGAAAAGGGCTGGATTTCAATACAGAACGGAGCGATTTACCTGACCCCTGCGGGGTTTCTTTTTGCAGACCATATTACCGGTGCGCTTATTTCCGGATAATCATGAACCAATACCGAGGAGCGAAAGAAGATAACCATATGACACATCGGGCACTTAACCGTTTTCTGGCAGTATTGCTGTTCATTGGCGCTGAATTGCTCTATTTCAGGACCATGGCCCCGACGCTCTCCTTCTGGGACTGCGGCGAGTTCATTGCAACGGCTTTTACACTTGGCGTGCCCCATCCTCCTGGGGCACCGCTTTTTCTTCTGATAGGGCGTGTTTTTTCGATGATACCCTTTTTCAGCGATACCGGAGCGAGGGTCAATCTTGTCAGTACGCTTGCAAGTTCTGCCACGGTGATGCTGACGTACCTCGCGACCGTTCGCCTCATTGTCCTCTACCGAAAAAGCGATCCTGACAATTGGGACACCGCGGAGAAGATTTCTGCTTACGGAAGTGCAGTGATTGCAGCTCTGGCGCTGGGCTTTTCGGACAGCTTCTGGTTCAATGCCGTGGAAACCGAAGTCTATGCGCTTTCTTCCTTCTTCACTGCCATGGTGCTCTGGAGCATGCTCCGGTGGTACGAAGAGTATCCGAATCCTGGCCACGAGCGCTGGCTGCTGCTGGTCATGTACCTGTTCGGTCTTTCGATCGGCGTACATCTGCTCTGCCTGCTTGCTGTTTTCGCAGCAGCGATGATCTATTATTTCAGGCGATACGACGTTACAGCAAAATCATTCGCAATGCTGATTGCGGTTTCCTCGGCACTTTTTCTTTTGCTGTATCAGGTGGTCATCAAGGGGCTTCCTGTCCTTTTCCAGTATGTCTCATGGTGGGGAGTGCTTCTGCTGTTTGCCTTGCTTGCCTATGGGGTATGGTATACAGATCGACGGAGATTCACCATAGCCAATACGGTCATTGTTTCTCTTCTGCTCATCATTCTCGGCTATACCTCCTATGGCATGATCTATGTCCGGTCCCAGGCAGGACCGCCGATCAACGAGAACAACCCATCCAGTCCGGAAACGTTCTATTCCTATCTGAACCGGGAGCAGTATGGCGAAATGCCACTCTGGCCTCGTCGCTGGTCTCCTGAGCCGGTACACCAGTATTTTTACCAGCAGTACGGGAGCGATCTCGATTTCTTTTTGAGTTATCAGCTCAACCGGATGTATCTCCGGTACTTCGGATGGCAGTTCATCGGACGGGAGCATGACATGGAGGGTGCCGGTGTCGACTGGTCAGTGCTCTGGGGTCTCCCGTTTCTTGCTGGTCTGGGAGGTGCTGTCGCCCATTTCCGGCGGCAATGGAAAATGGGGCTCGTCGTGACGGCATTGTTTGTACTCACCGGTGCAGCACTTGTGATTTACCTGAACCAGACGGAACCCCAGCCCCGTGAGAGGGACTACAGCTACGTCGGCAGTTTTTTTGCTTTTGCACTCTGGATCGGCATCGGTATCGAAAGCCTGTGGAGTTTTCTGCAAAAGAGGATTCCCACGGTACGCGGCAGTGTTCCGAAGGCCGTTTTCGCCGGAATTGTCGTTGGACTGTCATTGCTCTTGATCAACGGACGCATGCTGCAGGCGAACTATCGGATGCATGACCGGTCAGGCAATTATGTGCCTTGGGACTGGGCATGGAATCTCTTGCAGAGTTGCGAAAAAGATGCCATTCTTTTCACCAACGGGGATAACGACACGTTTCCACTCTGGTATCTCCAGGAGGTCGAACGGATCAGGACCGATGTCCGGGTGGTCAACCTCAGCCTTGCCAATACCGGCTGGTACCTGCTGCAGTTGAAAAATACCAGCCCGAGAGGAGCCAAACCAGTTGTCTTCAGTTCGACTGACGGCGAACTTGGAGCGATTACCTACGTGCCGCTGGATTCAGTCGATGTCGCACTTCCTTCCGGTACTGCCGCGTCGGGACTTGCACGCGAAGCTTCCCGCCACGGGTTTTCGTTGCCTGCGAAACTTGTCGACAGCCTGAAGTGGGTTCTGAAACCATCGTTTACCTATGGCGGCCAGGGTTATCTGCGACCCCAGGACATTGCCGTTTATGAGATTGTTACCAACAACTTTCCCGAACATCCAGTCTGTTTCGCTCTGACGGTCGATCAGGAGAGCATGATAGGGCTTCAGCATAACCTGAGGCTTGATGGTCTCGTCTACAAGCTTGTCCCTCTGGAAAGTGCCGATCCCATGAGCTTTGTGGATCCTTCCAGGCTTTACCGTTCGCTGATGCAGCTATACCGTTTCCGTAATCTTGGTAATCCTGATGTGACGCTCGAGGAGACATCCCGCAGGCTGTGCGCGAATTACACGCCTCTTTTTGTGCGCCTTGCCCTTGAGCTTGCTGCCGTACCCGGAGGAAGCATCCGGATCGAGGATGGTAATGGATCCCTGCGTTTCGCAAACAAGGGCAAGCTGGCCCTGGATGTGCTTGATACTGCAGCAAGGGTGCTTCCCCCAGAACGCTATCCCATGAACCCTGAGCTTGCAGGTTCAGTTGTTTCGGTTTACAGCCGGCTCGGTTCCAGGCAGAAAACCCAGCCATATATTGCCTATCTTGAGAAGCTTGCCGCAGGAAGCAGCTACCGTAAAGAGCCCAGGCTGTTTTTCGTGCTTGCCTCGGCATATCGCGATGCCGGAAGGTCTGGCGATGCCGAACGGATTATTGATGCTCTTGCCAATGAGCTGCAAGAGCCAATGATAAAAGAAGCGTTTGAAAAAAAGAAGCAACTATAAATGTCTATGAACAGCAGTATTCACGCAACTGCCGTCATTGCTCCTGAAGCCATTCTGGAAAAGGACGTTTCGGTAGGTCCCTACAGTATTATCGAGGATGATGTAACCATCGGGGCCGGCACCGTGATCGGTCCGCATGTGCATATCGCCTCAGGAACCCGTATCGGAAGTGATTGCCGGATTCACTCAGGTGCAGTGCTCGGGGGTGAGCCCCAGGATCTGAAATTTTCGGGAGAGAAAACCTGTCTGTATATCGGCGACCGCACGGTTATCAGGGAGTGCGTGACGCTCAACAGGGGCACAAAAGCGAGCGGCAGGACCGTTGTGGGATCCGATAACCTGATCATGGCCTACGTCCATGCGGGTCACGACTGTGTTATCGGCAATCATGTGGTGATCGCCAATGCCGTCCAGTTTGGCGGCCATTGCGAAGTTGGTGACTATGCGGTTATCGGCGGTCTTGCCGGAATACACCAGTTTGTCAGGATTGGCCGCTACAGCATGGTTGGCGGGATTGCACGGGCATCGCTCGATGTTCCTCCTTTTGTGATGGCTGGAGGGCACAATTCCTTCCGTTATGAGGGTCTCAATGCCATCGGTTTGAAAAGAAGAGGGTTTTCTCCTGAAACAATCTCCCGGATAAGGAGTGTCTACCGGGTTATTTTCCAGTCCGGCCTTCTGCTGGCCAATGCGCTTGAAAAAGTCAGGACTGAATTTCCTTCGGAACCTGAAGTTCTCGAGATTCTCGATTTTTTCGCTTCCGGCTCGCACGGCAGAAAATTTATCCGTCCTTTCAACGGTTAACCGGGAACTATCGGATTCATGTCTCTTTGGGCAATCGGCATTGATCTCGGCGGCACTGCAATCAAGGCAGCAGTCGTGTGTTTTCGGGACGGCATCCTGCTCGACAGGACCATTCCTACTGATACCGCTTCCGGTCCTTCTCGGATTGTCAACCAGATTGCGGCAATCATCTCCTCGCTTTATACAGACGCACCAGACCATCTGGACCGTCATGATTTTTCGGGAATAGGGCTCGGCGCACCTGGTGCCGTAGATACAGAAAAAGGCACCCTGAGCTATCCTCCAAACCTTCCGGGCTGGACCACCTTTGCTCTCCGCGAAGCCCTTGAAGAGTCACTTCGGGAAATGTTGCCGGAACAGCCGTCCGTTCTTGTCGAAAATGATGCAAATGCTGCGGCATACGGAGAAGCGGTTTACGGTGCCGGCAGGAATTTCCGTGATTTTCTCATGGTCACACTTGGCACCGGTGTGGGTGGTGGCATCGTTCTTGAGCGCAAGCTGTACAGGGGGCTGAACGGCACCGCCGGGGAAATCGGGTTCATGATCGTGGATTTTGAAGGCGAGTCCATGCATGCGGGGATACGTGGGACTATCGAGGGGATGATCGGCAAGGAGCGAATCGTCGACTACGCCTGTTCCCTGATGCGGTCAGATCCGGAAGCCGGGGCTATGCTCTCCGTTTTTTGCAATAACGATTGCAGGAGGCTCTCCCCCCGTCATATCGAACAGGCAGCCAAAGCAGGAGATGCGCTCTCCCTGGCTGTATGGGAGCGGACAGGGGCGATTCTCGGAATCGGTTTTGCGAATGTCGTCGCGCTTATGGACATCCGGAAATTTGTTGTCGGAGGAGGCATATCTGCGGCGGGCAGCCTGATTCTCGAACCGGCTTACCGGCAGCTTATCCGTTCGACCCTTCCCTCCATGCACGGGGATATCGAGCTGGTTCAGGCAGAACTCGGCAACAGGGCGGGAATGTTCGGTGCTGCGGCATTGTGTTTTGTGTGAATCTTCACGTGGATTATGAAGGAGCGTTTTTTGCATTTTCTTTTTCCCGAGGTGTGTGTCATCTGCGGAAAAATGCTTCTGGATGACGAACGAGGTTTTTGTCATGGCTGCCGTGAGCGTTTTGATGCATTCACTGATGCTCCTGCTGCCGGATTCGCCCTCATGCATGTCATCGAGTCTCATTTTTCCGGGAAAAACGTTTTGTCAGCAGCGTGCTGCCGTTATGTTTTTCACCAGCACAGCCCGCTGCAGAAAGCGTTGCATGCCATGAAGTACGGAGGACTCTATGGCCTCGGTCTTGATTTTGGGAGAGATTTGGGCTACTGGATCAGCAGCGTGCTGCCCCCGTCAGGGGTTGATTGCCTTGTCCCGGTTCCGTTACACCGCCTGAAACATGTTGAGCGTTCTTTCAACCAGGCAGAGAAAATTGCCCTCGGCATAGCCGAATCGTTTCAAAAACCTGTACGCACCGATTTGCTGGCAAGGGGGCGCTATACGGTTACCCAGACGGGTCTTGCCATTGCAGCCAGAAGAAAGAACCTTGAGGGCGCTTTTCTTGCATCCGGCAAGGAAGTTCCTCCGCATGTTCTGCTTGTCGATGATGTCGTCACGACCGGAGCGACCGTGGTTGCTGCTGCTGAAGCACTTCTGCGTGCAGGCGCCAAGCGCGTTTCGGTAGCGGCGCTTGCACTTGCCGCAAAAGAATAGAGACGTTATGGAACTGTTTTATGCTTCTCCCGATCAGATCGACCGCTCAGCCGGTCGTCTCCTGCTTGCTGGTGACGAGTTTCACCATCTTGCAAGGGTGTTGCGAAAGAAGCCAGGGGAACAGATTGCCATCACCGACGGTTGCGGATTGCATGCCGATGTCTGTATTACGGCAGTCGGCAAAGCCGTTCTTGAAGGCGAGATCATTGCCGAACGCGTGGTGGGACGTTCTCCATCCGCAGTTACGGTTGCTCTTTCGCTTCTTAAAGCGCCCCAGCGTTTCGATTTTTTTCTTGAAAAAGCCACTGAACTCGGTGTGTCGTCGATTATTCCCATGATAACTGCCCGTACCGTTGCACAGCCCTCCGGAGAACGGATTGCAAAAAAGCTTTCCAGATGGAAATCCATCCTGCTTTCTGCTTCCCGGCAGTCGGGGAGATACTATCTTCCTGATATCTGTGCACCGCTGCCGTTCAGGTCAGTTATCGCAATGCAGGGCTATGGGTGCCGCCTCATCCCGTATGAACATTCCGGGCATTATGCATACCCTGACGGCTTGACTGCGGGAAAAACGCTTTTTCTGGTCGGAGGAGAGGGCGGTTTTACCCCGGAGGAGGTTCAGGCGGCCATGGAGTCAGGATTTGCGGAGATATCGTTCGGGCGTTCAATTCTCCGTGCTGAAACCGCTGGCATTTTTGCGGTTTCACTGGTCCGCTCGAAACTTCTTGAACAGAATCCGGAAATGTGGCTTTAAGCAGGAGGCTGGAGATGTCCTCAGGTAATCATACCATCGAGAAACCATGAATACGTTTGAAACAAGCCGGGTGGTACTGCTTCTGATCGTTCTGGTCATATCGGCGATTTTTTTCGCCATGATCCGCTATTTCTTCATGGCCATTTTTCTTGCAGCCATTTTCTCGGCTCTTGCCATGCCGATCTACAGCCGTGTCGAGCGGTTGTTCAGGGGTCACAGGAGTGTGAGTTCAGCGTTCACCATGATCGTTCTTTTCATCGTGGTGTTTCTGCCGCTGACCGCGCTGGCAGGAATCGTGGCTCTCCAGGCTTTCAACATAAGCCGTTCCGCAGTGCCCTGGATTCAGCACCAGCTTCAGGACCCTTCCTACAGCGCCATGCTCCGTTCGTTTCCGTATTACCGCGAACTGGAGCTCTATCAGGAAGAGATTCTTCAGAAAGTTGCCGAATTTGCGGGAAAAGCAGGTGCTTTTCTTTTCAACAGTCTTTCCTCCATGACCATTACGGCGGTCAATGAGCTGTTCCTGGTGTTTGTTTTCCTCTATACCATGTTCTTCTTCCTCAAGGATGGTCGACAACTGCTCGACAAGGTCATGCATTACATTCCCCTTGCTGATGCGGACCAGCATCGTCTGCTTGACCGCTTTCTTTCTGTGACCAGGGCAACCATCAAAGGGACCATGGTTGTCGGATTGATACAGGGATCACTCGCTGGCGTGGCGCTGCATCTTGCCGGCATTCAAAGCGCGCTTTTCTGGGGTACCATCATGACCGTATTATCCGTTCTGCCTGTTCTCGGCCCCCCACTCGTCTGGTTTCCTGCAGCCCTCTTTCTTGCCTTTACCGGCCAGTACACCCAGGCTGCAGGGGTGTTCCTGTTCTGCAGTCTTGTCGTAAGCCAGCTTGACAATATTCTCCGTCCCATTCTCATCGGCCGTGATACACGAATGCATGAACTGTATATCTTTTTCGGGACACTTGGGGGCCTGGGGCTTTTCGGACTGTTCGGCTTCATTGTCGGTCCGATCATCGCGGCTCTCTTTGTTACGGTCTGGGAGATGTATGGCGAAGCGTTCAGCGACTCCCTCCATGAGATCAAGGCGCAGAAAAACTCCGGTACCGGGGCTTCAAAAGAATAGCCGGGAACCCCGAGAAAAGAAGTGGCAAGGCAAGCGCCTGATTTTCCTGAAAGGTTGTCTGGTGATACTCAAAAAAAAAGCGGCTCGAGGCCGCTTTTTTGATACCGTCTGGCATTCAGCTTACCCGAACGACTTCTTCCGCGGAGAAAAAGAATCCTGCTTCGATAGCGGCGTTTTCAGCGGAATCGGAGCCATGAATGATGTTTTCTCCCTTGCTGTCTGCGTAAAGCTTGCGGATGGTGCCCTCTTCGGCCTGGGACGGATCCGTGGCGCCGATCAGGGTTCTGAAATCGGCAACTGCGTTTTCTTTTTCAAGAATCATCGGCACACATGGTCCCGAGGACATGAACGCAACGAGTTCGCTGTAAAAGGGGCGTTCCCGGTGCACTGCATAGAATTCGCCTGCAGTTTCAGTGGTAAGTCTGGTTTTTTTCATTGCTACCACCCTGAATCCCGCACGTTCGATCTTGTCGATGACAGCACCGATAAGCTGTTTGCGGACACAGTCCGGTTTGAGAATAGTAAGGGTTTTTTCCATTGTGAAAGGCTGGATTTTTATTGCGGAAACCAAATGTTCGAGCGAAGATACACAAACACGGCCTATAATTGAAATATCACTGCAGGGAAACTTAGAAAGAGAGATGGGGGTTCATCCATAGAAGTACGTATACTATTATTTCCCCAACTGTTATCAGGAAAACCGGAGGACCCTCATGATGGTAAGGTTGCTGCCGTCAGTTTCAGTGATTGCCTTCTCACTGTTTTTCTCTTTCCTGCTGCCGGGGTGTTCAATGCAGGACGAAACGGAAGGGAATCCTTCCGAACTTTACCGGAAAGCCGCCATACTTGCCAGAGAGGGGGCGTATGAAAAAGCCATCGCCCTGTATGACAAGGCAATTGCCACAGACACGCTCAAGGGGCTATCAGCGCGTCCGGTGCTTGAACTCTACAAAAAACGCCATCTTGAAGGGCTTTTCGGGGACTATTCCAGAGCGTTGCATTCTACGGAGTTTCTTGAAAAACATGCCGGCAACCTGCTTTCTGACTCGCTTCGTGCCACCATGTTGGCCGAAAAGTCCTCATGGCTTTCAGAACTCGGTGATTTCCGTGGTGCCGAAGCCGTGCTTGCGGCAATTGCCGATCCATCCGAAGACCAGCTTTTCGAAAAGGCATCTCTGGCGTGCCGGAACGGGAATTTCGTGATTGCCCAAAAGCTTTACAGCCGGTATGCATCACAGGAGAACGATCCGGTTTCACGGATGAGAGCTGTTGCCGGTCTTCTGCGATGCAGCATGCGTGGCGTTGCGGACACCAGGAGAGCCGATGAACTCGCCTTGAGTATCGTTTCCCTGTCGGGAAAGGTTCTTGCGCTCAAGGGTGATCTTACACGAAGAATCCATGCGCTCAGGGAGTCAGCCCTCTGTTTGCAACTGCTTGAAAAGCATCGCCGGAATGCAAGCTATCTTCTGTTCCGCGCCCTTGCGCTTGCAGAGCAATCGGGCAATCCTTCTCTTGTCCAGCTTCTCCGGTATGAATCCAATGCCATGATCGTTCACAAGCCGGTTCCCTACAGTGAGGCTGCCGATTTTTTCGATCTGAAGGGTATGCAGTTCGCCGAGGCTGCAGCCCGGTTGCGCCTGGCAACAGACTGCGTTGATCTCACGCCCTCTGAGCGTATTGACGCCTTGCGCAGAGGGCTCCAGCTGTTTCAGAACTACCAGCCGGCCTATCCCGGTCCCGAGATGGTGCGACTTGCAGAAAAGGCACAGCGCCAGCTTGCCGGTCTTCTTGTAAGAGAGAAAAGGGTTTTCGAGCTTTACGATGCCCTTGAGCAGTTCGAAATGCTTGCACTGCAGAAAAGGCTCGGGAACGGTTCCGGCTATTTCCGGTTCGGAAAGCAGCATGAGGCGCTCGAACGACAGGTGCGTTCCCTGCAGCAGGAGATTGCAGGCCTTCTTCAGCGTAAAGCCGATATTTTTCTGAATGGCAGGGGTTTTGACATGAACCCTCCTGCCGAATCCGCACTTCAGGTGAAGCGAGGAAGGCTTTTTGAACTGCTTGGCGAAGTGGAAGCCGTCGATCCCGCTGCGACCTCCGTTCTTCAGTTGAAACCGGTAACGTTGCAGACATTGCAGCGAGTGCTGAAAAACGGCCAACTGGTAGTCAAACCGGTTGTCGCTGATTCCTTTTACACCGTCATGACCCTCAGTAACCGTGAGATTGGTATTGCCGGTTCGCCTGTTATGCTCGATGCACGCTATTCTCCTGATACAGGGCTTCGGCGCCTTGCCGGACAATTTGCCCTACGCCCCCCTTCAGGGTTCGAAGCATTCAGGAATCAGCCTGATGTGCAGTGGTTTTCCCGTGCGTTTGCCGGGACGCTCGATGCGCGTTCTTCAAGATATGACCATTTTCTCATTGTCGCAGATCCAGCGCTGCCTGTTCAGCTTTTCGGTTCCGGTGGAAGTATCGCTTATGATAAAAAGATATCCATGACGGTATCTTTCCGTGAAATTGTCCATACTGCAGTTCATCCAGGAAACGGGAAAACCCAGTCGATGCCGCGGTTTTATCCTGCGGACCGGATTGAAAACGCCCAACTGTACAAGCTTTTCCACCCGGAAGAACGGGTTTTTCTCTTATGGAAACCGTTTGAGTCCAGGGAGAGAGACGTTTTAAAGGAAGCGCTGCTTCAAAAAGATGTTGCGGAATTGACTGCTGCAGCTGCTGTTCAGAGTCTCGTTCGTACCTCGCGCGGAGCAGAAAGCAGGAACTGGTTCTTTGTATCTGCTTACGGAAGCGAGTAGTCTGTCACGGTTTTTCTTGTTTTTACTGTTGTCGGTCCAGCTTTTTTTCTGCCTGAAACGGGGTAATGCAAACGTGTTACCGAATCGTTGCTTTTGGCATACTTTGAGGTATTTTCGTACATTAAATAACAGGCTACAGACATTGGATCATTTTTTAATGCAACGACGGTCAGTTCATGGAAGAGAGCGGTTGGGGCAATTTCTCACTTGAACAACTGGCAGCAGAGCTGCAG
>Ga0233420_10000370_pt1 | contig 19865 bp, 19 predicted proteins | sample Watercolumn_Mata_4_FD_183009 | JGI IMG/M metagenome (GOLD analysis project Ga0233420, IMG submission 183009) | Freshwater microbial communities from Lake Matano, South Sulawesi, Indonesia - Watercolumn_Matano_2014_102_MG | ecosystem: Environmental > Aquatic > Freshwater > Lake | place...
GAATCGGTGCCGAACATTACGGTGCCCGGAAGGTTGAAGCCCTCCTCGGCAAGCGCCACATGGCAGACCCCCTTGTATCGTTCGGAGCCGACGTCGTAGTAGTTCGGCAGGCCCTGCTCTGCGGCGAACCGGCGCAGGAGATCGATATTCCGGTGAGCGTGTTCGTTGGCGGTAAAGATGTAATGGTCAGGGAGGACGACCACCTTTTCCGGATCCCACACCTTCGCGTCAGGTCCGAATTCCTGCTTGAAGATATCGAATGTCGGCGGCCCGCACACGTCGTGGGTGAGCAGGATATCGACATTGAGCCAGACGTTTTCGCCTGCATCGACGAATTTCCGGTTTGCGGCTCTCGACAGGATTTTCTGGGTTATGGTTTGTGCCATGGTTTCTTTAACCCTCAGTTCTCATTGGTTATCGTTTATAGTGTGTCATGCGCCGAGGTTTTTCAGGATGGCCGCGGTCATCTCCGTCGTCGACACCGAGCCCTGGCCCACAGCGGCGATGTCGCCGGTCCGCAGTCCCTCTGCAAGTGTCGCCTCGATCGCCCGGTAAATCTCGTCGGCAAGGTCAGGCATGCAGAAGCTGTGCTCGAACATCATGGCGACCGATGCGATGGTGGCGATCGGGTTCGCCTTGTTCTGCCCGGCAATATCCGGAGCACTGCCGTGGATCGGTTCATACAGCGCATGGCTTTTGCCGATGCTTGCTGAAGGCAGCATGCCGAGGCTTCCGGTGATCATGCCTGCAATGTCGCTGAGGATATCGCCGAACAGGTTTCCGGTCACGATCACGTCGAACTGCCTGGGGTTGCGGACGATCTGCATCGCCGCGTTGTCCACGTACATATCGGCAAGCTCCACCTCCGGGAACTCCCTGTGCACCTCGTGCACCACGTTCCTCCAGAGCTGCGAGACCTCGAGCACGTTGGCCTTGTCGATCGAGGTGACCTTGCCATCCCGTTTCCTGGCTGCCTCGAAGGCAAGCCGGGCGATGCGCTCGACCTCGTAGCGCTCGTACACCATGGTGTTCCAGCCCCGGTTCTCGTCGTAACCTCTCGGCTGGCCGAAATAGATGCCTCCGGTCAGCTCCCTGAACACCACGAAATCAGTGCCCCCGACAACTTCGGCCTTCAGCGACGAGGCATCGACCAGCGCGTCGTACACTTTTGCAGGCCGGAGGTTCGCGAAAAGCCCGAGTTCCTTGCGGATCCTGAGCAAGGCAGCTTCCGGCTTCTGGTCGTGCGGCAGGTTCTCCCATTTCGGTCCGCCAACGGCGCCGAGCAGCACCGCATCGCAGTGCCGGCACGCTTCGAGGGTGGCGTCGGTCAGCATCTCGCCGTGCAGGTCGTAGGAAGCGCCGCCGAACGGGTGCTCCTCGATGACGATTTCAAAGCCGTGTTTTTCCGAAAGCCGCTTCAGGACAGCAACAGCTCCGGCGACAACTTCCGGGCCGATGCCGTCACCCGGTATGGATACGATCTTGTACATGCTATGGTTCCTGCTGCATTATTTCTTGATCAGCCAGCTCATCATGTCGCGCAGTTTCGCGCCGACCTTCTCGATGGCGTGGCCGGTGTTCTCGGCTCTCAGGCGGTTCAGGTTCCTGTATCCGCCGTTGCACTCGTCGATGAACTCCTTTGCAAAACGTCCGTCCTGCACCTCTTCGAGGATCTTCTTCATTTCGGCTTTCACGGCCGGGGTGATGACGCGTGGCCCGCGGGTCATGCCGCCGTATTCGGCAGTGTCGCTGACCGAGAAGTTCATTCTCGACAGGCCACCTTCATAGTAGAGGTCCACGATGAGCTTCAGCTCGTGCATGCACTCGAAGTAGGCGAGTTCTTCAGGGTAGCCCGCCTCGACAAGGGTTTCGAAACCGGCCTTGATCAGTTCGGCGGAACCGCCGCACAGAACGGCCTGTTCACCGAACAGGTCGGTTTCGGTCTCGTTCTTGAACGTGGTTTCAATAACACCGGCCTTGGTGCCCCCGATGCCTTTGGCCCATGCGAGAGCGAGCTGCTTGGCATCGCCGGTGGCGTCCTGGTGCACGGCGATCAGGCAGGGAACGCCATTGCCCTGGGTGTAGGTGCGGCGTACGAGGTGACCCGGACTTTTCGGAGCGATCATGATGACGTTTACCGAGGCGTCAGGGACGATCTGCTTGTAATGGATGTTGAACCCGTGAGCGAAGGCAAGCGTGTTGCCCGGCTGCAGGTTCGGCGCAATTTCGCTTTCATAGATGGCTTTCTGGTACTGGTCCGGCAGGAGCACCATGATGATATCCGCCCACTTGACGGCATCGGCGACGGTGTTCACCTGCAGACCGGCTTCACGCGCGCGGTCGCATGACGAACTGTCGGGGCGCAGGCCCACGCAGACATTCATGCCGCTCTCCTTGAGGTTCAGGGCATGTGCATGTCCCTGGCTTCCGTAACCGAGAATGGCGATATTCTTTCCCTGCAGATAACCGAGATCGGCATCCTGCTCATAGTAAACGTTCATTGCTCTCACAATTTTTGATTGACGGTAAAGAAATACTGTTCAGGATTCACCCCGGTGAATGGCCACGGCACCTGATCGGGCAAGTTCCCTGATGCCGTACGGCCTGAAAATATCAATGGTTGTATTGATCTTGTCCGGCGAACCGATGACCTCAATAGTAATGGATTTTTGTTTTATATCCACGACTTTTCCCTTAAAAACGTTGATCAGTCCGAAAATCTCGTGCTGCGTGGCCCTGCTGAGTTTCAGGGTCATCAGGAGCAGTTCGCGCTCGACATGAGGCTGCCTGGTAAGGTCGGTCACCTTGATGGTGTCGACCAGCCGGTTCAACTGCTTGAGCACCTGGCTGATGATCTGGTCGTCCCCCCGGGTGACGATGGTCATCCGGGATATCTCGTTGTCTTCGGTTTCGCCGATGGAGATGCTTTCCAGGTTGAAGCCGCGGGCGCTGAACATGGCGGCGACACGGTTCAGGGTGCCGAACTTGTTTTCAACCAGTACGGAGATGATGTGTTTCATAGTAGTGCAGTTCAAACCATTGTTTTCGGGTTCAGCTGCCTGAGCAGCATGTCGGAAATCGATCCTCCTGCCGGGACCATCGGGAAAACCATATCTTTCTTGACGACCCTGAAATCGACCAGCACCGGCCCGTCGTTCCAGGCAAGCGCATCGCTGATGGCTTTTTCAGCCTCTTCCGGGTTTTCGGCTTTCATTGCCCGGCAACCGAACGCCTCGGCCACCTTCACGAAGTCCGGATTGCTGTCGGAGAGGTCGGTGAAGGAGTATTTTTCCTGGTGGAACAGCTCCTGCCACTGGCGGACCATGCCGAGGAAGCTGTTGTTGATGAGGAATATCTTCACCGGAACACGATAGTGCACGGCCGTGACCAGTTCCTGGACGTTCATCATGAATCCGCCGTCGCCGCAGAAGAGCACGACCGGCCGGTCGGTGACGCCGAATGCTGCGCCGATGGCCGCCGGGAGGCCATAGCCCATGGTTCCGAGGCCGCCGCTCGTGATGATCGAGCGGGGTTTGCGGAAGCGGTAGTACTGGGTGGTCCACATCTGGTGCTGGCCAACGTCGGTGGTGACCACGGCATTTCCCCCGGTCTGTCTGCACACCTCGTCGATCACGAACTCGGTTTTCAGCGAGTCGCTCTCGACGGTGTAGGTGAGCGGGCACTCTTCCTGCCACTTCCGGATCTCGGCCAGCCACGGTGAGCGGTCCTCGACCTGCGCCGGCATCTCCCTGATGAGGCCGGCAAGGAAGTCCTTCGAGTCGCCAACGACAGGAAGGTCAACCTTGATATTCTTGTCGACGTTCGTCGGATCGATGTCGTTATGGATCTTGTATGCCTGGGTGGCGAACGTTTCGGTCTTGCCGGTCACGCGGTCGTCGAAGCGGGCGCCAACGGCTATCAGCACATCGCAGTTGTTTATTGCCTGGTTTGCCCAGTAGGTGCCGTGCATGCCGAGCATGCCCATCGACAGCGGATGGTCTCCCGGGAATGCGCCGAGCCCCTGCAGGGTCATGGTGACCGGGATGTTCTGTTCGGTTGCAAGCCGGTGCAGTTCCTCCGACGCTTCGGCGCTGATGACGCCTCCGCCGATGTAGAGCAACGGTTTTTTTGCCTTTGCGATCTTGTGTGCGGCTTTTTCGACCTGGTTCTGGTGGCACTTCAGGGTCGGCTTGAACCCCCTGATCTCGATGCTTTCCGGCCACTCGAAAAGGCACTGAGCTGCCAGCACGTCTTTCGGCATATCGACGAGAACCGGGCCGGGCCGGCCGCTGGTCGCCAGATAGAACGCCTTCCGGATGGTCGAGGCAAGCTCCCGGACATCCTTGACCAGGAAATTGTGCTTGGTTATTGGGCGCGTGATGCCGACGATGTCCGCTTCCTGGAACGCGTCGTTGCCGATCAGTGAGCTGGGCACCTGTCCGGTGAACACCACCAGGGGCGAGGAGTCCATATAGGCGTTGGTGATGCCCGTGACAGTGTTGGTTGCGCCAGGGCCGGAGGTGACCAGCACGACGCCGGGCTTTCCGGTTGCGCGTGCGTAGCCCTCCGCCATGTGGGTCGCCCCCTGTTCGTGGCGGACCAGGATGTGCCTGATGTCCTTGACATCATAGAGTGTTTCGTAGACCTTCAGCAGCGCCCCACCGGGGTAGCCGAAGATATATTCGACGTTTTCACGCCGCAGGCATTCGAAGAATATTTCCGATCCGTTCAGTTTCTGGCCGGTTGCATGCATAGTCGGGTTATTTTGATTCACAGGAAACAGGGCTTTTCATGATCGCGCCCGTGCTTGCCGAGGTCACGAGCTGCGAATAGCGGGCAAGGTACCCTTTCTTGATTTTCGGTTCGAATGAACCGAGCGCGGCAATCCTGCTGTTGATGACGGTTTCGTCCAGTTCCACCCGTATCGTGCGGTTCGGGATGTCGATCGTGATCATGTCTCCGTTCCGAAGCGCGGCGATCGGTCCTTTTTCGGCAGCTTCGGGGGAGACGTGGCCGATACAGGCGCCTCGCGAACCGCCAGAAAAGCGTCCGTCGGTGATCAGCGCGACCGAGCTTCCCAGCCCGCGGCCCATAATGGCGCTGGTGGGGGAGAGCATTTCAGGCATGCCGGGTCCTCCTTTCGGCCCTTCATAACGGATCACCACCACGTCGCCGGCCACGATATCGCCCTCCATGATGCCCCTGAGGGCCTCGTCCTGCGAGTCGTACACCTTTGCCGGTCCGGTGTGGCGCATCATCTCGGGAGCAACCGCACCCGTCTTGATGACTGCGCCCTGGGGCGCGAGATTGCCGTACAGTACGGCAAGTCCGCCGGTCGCCGAATAGGGATCGGCAACCGGCCTGATCACGCTTCTGTCGAGCACCTCCGCCCGGGCGATGTTTTCACCGAGGGTTTTTCCGGTAACCGTCGGGGCTGAAAGATCCAGCAGTCCCTCTATCGAGGAGAGCTCCTTCAGGATTGCCGAAACGCCCCCGGCCCGGTCGACATCCTCGATATGCACCGCCATCGTTGCCGGGCTCACCTTGCAGATATAGGGCGTTCTGGCGGAAAGCCCGTTCAGTTCCGAGAAATCGAAATCCAGTTCAGCCTCGTTGGCTATGGCAAGGGTGTGCAGGATGGTGTTCGTGCTGCCGCCCATGGCGAAATCGAGCGCAAAAGCGTTCAGCAGCGATTTCCTGGTGACGATATCTCTCGGCCTGACATCCTGCCGTACGAGATCGATGACTTTCCTCGACGCCTCCCTGACCAGTTCTTCACGGCGGGGATCGGAGGCCAGCACCGTGCCGTTGCCGGGCAGCGCCATGCCGAGCGCCTCAGAAAGGCAGTTCATGGAGTTTGCCGTGAACATGCCCGAACAGGATCCGCATCCGGGACAGGCGCAGTTCTGGATGGTTTCAAGTTCCGATTCCGAGATCTCCCCGGTGCTGCACTGCCCGACGGCCTCGAACACCGAGATCAGGTCGACGGTCCTGCCTTCCGGTGTTTTGCCGGCCTTCATCGGTCCTCCCGACACGAAGATGACCGGAATGTTGATGCGCAATGCGGCCATCATCATGCCGGGTGTGATCTTGTCGCAGTTCGGGATGCAGACAAGGCCGTCGAGACGGTGCGCCTCAGCGACGGTCTCGACGCTGTCGGCAATGATTTCGCGGCTCGCAAGGGAATAGCGCATGCCGATGTGACCCATCGCGATGCCGTCACAGACACCGATGGTGTTGAATTCGAACGGGACGCCTCCTGCCTTGCGGATCTCTTCCTTTGCGATCCTGCCCAGTTCCTGGAGGTGGGCATGGCCGGGAATGAGCTCGTTGAAAGAGTTGCAGACGCCGATGAACGGCTTTCTGAAATCGCTGTCCGAAGCGATTGCCCCGGTAGCCTTCAGAAGGCTACGGTGAGGTGCTTTTTCAAATCCGGTTTTTACCGTATCAGATCTCATGATGAAGATATTGACAATAATTGGAAATTAACAAAACAACCCCGGGCCTGCCGTTCCCGAAGCCATCAGATTTGCTATTGTCAGAAGGAAAGAATGGATTTGGGACCGGCTGTCTGTTCAGAGTACAGAAACAATAATCTGTACCGGAAGTACAGATACCAGAACTCCGATCCTGATGCTGAGGGTATCGAACATGTCACCTGCGTTGCTGCTGTTGTCAGCAGAGTCCCTTGCCGCCATGCGGGCTGGAGCGTTTGTTGCAGAGCAGTTATGTATTCCTGTTCCAGGCATGTATTCGGTCAGTACGGTTTTTTGCGCGTTGTGACGCGCCGGCAGCAAAACAATTTTGGCGATAATTTACATTATCGCTTTAATTAAAGCAAACAGTAAAAATAGTTAGAACCTGCTTCGTATTTTCTTATAATTTGTTACTGTGGATAATGGCTGAATGCCGTTTATCCGGTAATCGTTCCTCGACAGGCGTTTCCGAAACGAAAAAAGGCACGTATCATGCTGAACCTTCAGGCACCGCTTTCTCAGGATCTCCCTGCATTTTTCATGACCCTTTCCCTGCTTCTCTCGGTTATCATACTGGGGGAACTGCTTATCCAAAGGTTCAGCGTCAGCGCCTTCGTTGTCCGCAAGGTCATTCATCTCGGCATGGGCATGCTGACGTTTTTCGTGCCGGCCTATTTCCAGTCGAATTTCTATCCTGTTCTTGCCGCCCTGTTTTTCCTGCTGCTCAACGGCCTGAATGTTTTCAGTGGACGGTTGCGTTCGCTGCACTCCGAGACCCTTCAGCCTGACGGGGGCAAGGGCATGAACAGTTACGGTTCCATGCTTTTTCCCCTGGTTTTCCTGCTGCTTTCCCTGTTTCTGTGGGATTCCGGAAAGTGGATCCTGCAGACCGCCATGCTGGTGATGGGTGTCAGCGATTCGCTTGCCGCCCTTGCCGGCAGCACGGCCGGGCGCCGTCATATCGAGCATCTCACGGAAAGCCCGAAAACCCTTTAGGGTTCCGCAACCATGTTCATGGTCTCCTTTCTCCTGCTGCTGGTCTGCCTGGCTTTTTTCAGTGCCGATATCACCGGGTCGCTGGCTGCGAGGCCATTATGGCTGATCGTGCTCTTCGCCCTGTTTCTCGCGCTGGTCGCCACGGCCGTTGAGGCGCTGCTCTCCTACGGGTTCGACAATTTCTTCATTCCCGCTTCGATTGCCTATGTGCTCTATGTGCTTGAGATGAACCATGCCGTGCGGCTCGAACATTTCATGATCGGCGGACTGCTTGCGCTCCTGCTCGCGGTCTTTTCCGTCAAGGTGAAATTTCTCAATAACAGCGGCGCCGTCGCAACCTTTCTGCTCGGCACAACGATTTTCGGTATCGGCGGACTTACCTGGACGGTTCCGCTCCTGACCTTCTACCTGCTCTCCTCGGTCCTCTCGAAACTCGGCAAGAAGCGGAAAGCCAAATTCGATCTTGTCTTCGAAAAAGGTTCCCAGCGTGATGCCGGGCAGGTCTATGCCAACGGCGGCATTGCATGGATTCTCATGATTGTCTTTTCCCTCACCGGTGATCCGGCGGTGTTTTTTGCCTACATGGGCACGCTTGCCGCTGTGCAGGCCGATACCTGGGCAACCGAGATCGGCACCATGTGGCCGAATCCCAAGGCATGGCTGATAACCTCGTTCAAGGAGGTCCCCGTTGGCACTTCGGGAGGGATATCGGTACCCGGCACCTCCGGCGCATTTCTGGGATCGCTGTTCATCTGCGCCAGCGCGCTTCTCATGAACGTCGGGTGGCTCCATGCCTTCGGGGCCGGACAGTCGATGCTGCTCATAGGGGTTTCCGGACTGGTGGCGAGTCTTGTCGACAGCTTTTTCGGCGCAACCGTCCAGGCCCAGTACTTCGATCCCATCAGGGAGAAGGTAACCGAAAGAACGCACAGCGTGGCTCCGGACGGCTCCCTGGTGGAAAACCGCCTGCTCAAGGGGGTGCCCTTCGTGAACAATGACCTCGTCAACACGCTTTGTGCAATATCGGGTTCCGCGCTGGCGTACGTGGTCATCGAGACGCTCCGGATTTTTTAACTAACCTCCATAAAACGGTCATGACTGATTCTGCACTGGGTTTTTTTTCGCTTCTTTCGGATTCTGGTCCGGTTGTTCTGCTTGTTCTTTTTCTCCTGCTCTCGTTCTCCGTGGTTTCATGGGCCATCATTGCATACAAATTCGGTTCGGTCAGGAAGTCCCGCCATGAGTCGGATGAATTTCTCGACTCGTTTTTCGAGATTTCAAATCTCGACAGGGTTTTTGCCGAAAGCGAAAAATACCGGCACAGCTCGCTTGCACGGGTGTTCCGTGCGGGATACCTGGAATACCGGGCAACGGGAAAAGTTGCAGGAAGCACTGTTGCTTCGGAACGGATCAGGCGGGCTGTCAAGCGTGAAGCCAACGCCGAAAGCAAGCGGCTTGGACGCCTTGTGCCATTCCTGGCGACCGTCGGGAACACGGCCCCCTTCATCGGGCTTTTCGGCACGGTCTGGGGGATCATGAACTCGTTTCACAATATCGGGCTGACGCAGTCGGCCTCGCTTGCCTCGGTTGCTCCAGGTATTTCCGAAGCCCTCATCGCCACGGCTGCGGGACTTGCAGCGGCAATCCCCGCTGTCATGGGCTATAACTATTTCGTTCAGCAGATAGGAAGCATCGAGCGCGACCTCGATGATTTCAGCGGCGAGTTCGCGGCTGCCTGCCTGGAAAAAACGGATAATCCCCCGACCGTATGATGACATCCGGAAAAAAAGGACTGATGAGCGAGATCAACGTGACCCCCTTTGTGGACGTCATGCTTGTCCTGCTCATCATTTTCATGGTGACTGCGCCGATGATGACGCACGGCGTGAAGGTCGAGACGCCGAAAACCACCCATGAAAAAATGGATATCGATGCCAAAGCCCTCATTATCAGCATTGATGCGCAGAGGCAGGTCTTCATCAACAAGTACCAGCTTGATGCTTCCGAGGTGCGTGACAGGCTTCCCGCCATTCTCGACATACGCCAGACAGGAGAGGTTTACCTGAAAGCGGACAAGTCCCTGCCGTACGGCCTTGTCATGGATGTCATGGCACAGATCAGGGATGCCGGGATTGAAAAGATCGGCATGGTGACCGAGCCCCTGCCGGTCATGGAGGAACGTGAGAGGTAGGTGCTGTTCATGAAAAGAAGTCTCGAACTCCGCACTGAACGGAAACGGTTCTCGTTCTGGATTGCCGTCATTGCATTCATGCACGCCGTCCTGCTTTTTTCGGTATTGGCCTACCAGTTTTTTCTCGGGGGAAGGGAGCGTCCGTTGAAAATCGTGAACGTGAGCCTTGTTTCTCTTTCCGGTCCGGGCGGTTCGCTGCAGCCCGCATCAGAGGGTGAGCCGGGTTCGATGGTTCCTGACGGTCAGGTTCCGGAAGCTGCGCAGGATGAACCGCCGGAGCAGGCAAAGCTCTCCGATCCTGAACCGGTCACCCTGCCGGTCCGAAAAGCCGTTCCGGAGCCCGTCAAGCCGAAAATACCGGACAGGCCGGCAGTAAAAAGCACTCCTGCAGCGAAACCGGAGGAGTTCGGCAAGGCGCTCGACCGGCTCCGGAAGTCGGTTGAAAACCGTACTGCAGCATCTGGCCGCCAGTCACAGGAAAATCTCGGCAGCGCGCTTGCCCGGCTCCAGCAGAAGGTCGCCTCCCAGACAGGCCAGCAGGGAAAGGGCTCTGGCGGGGGAGGCAATGCCCCTTCCGGCAGCGGTTCCGGTCGCGGAGGTGGCGGAACGGCAGACCCCTACAAGGTCAAGATCGCCGCGATCATCCAGAAAAACTGGGAATTTTCGTCGCATATGCTGCAGAACAGCTATGGCATGGAGGTCTATGTGCATATTTTCATCCTTCCTGACGGAACCATCCAGGACATCACCTACGACAGAAGGGCGCCGAGCGCATACCTGAACAATTCGGTGAAGAAAGCGCTTGAAAAATCATCGCCGCTGCCGCCACTGCCGGGTGATTACGGTTCCGGGGGGGCGTCGATCGGTTTCGTGTTCACTCCCGAAGGCATTGACCTGTGAGGAGTCCCGAATTTGGTGCCGAAAGCAGATAAAGTGTTTTATCGATAGGTTTTTTGTGCATATATTACTGTGCTGTCACCCTGGCGGAAATCGATACGGATTTCAGGTGACTGCAGGCTGCTTTTTCCCCGGACCCTTGCATTCAAAATAGCGTTTTGCACTGACCAGGATATTTGTTAGTATTACGATAAACGTTAACTGCTGTTTGTATGATCACTTGTAGCGAAAAGTCATGGACTTCGAGGTATGTGGTTGCCGCACTCATGCTGCTCTGGTGCTTTTTTCTTTCGCCATTGACGCTGCATGCGGCAGGGCAGGGTGAATACATCGCCATACGCAAGCAGGGGGCTGGCAAGATTTCCATCGTGCTCGACCGTTCGACAGCGAAAGGCGGAAAAGATTCCGAGTGGGCGCAGCAGATCGATAAAACCGTCAAGGACGGCCTGGTTTTTTCCAATCTCTTTTCGATTCTTCCCCCGCCATCGAACGTCCGGTCTGCCGGTGACGGCAAGGGCGGCGCGAGTGTGAATTTCGGTGCCCTGAACTCTGTCGGTGCCGAAGTGTATGCCGGAGGCAGTGTGGCAAAGAAGGGGGGCAAGGTCAACCTCGACATGGAGGTCTACGATACCTTCGGCACGAAGCTCCTCTTGAAAAAATCCTACAGTGGCAAGGAAAACCAGATCCGTTCCCTCGCGCATGCGTTCTGTGCCGACCTTATCGAACTGCTTACCGGAAAGAAATCCTATTTCGGCAGCAAGATCGTTTTCGTATCAGGCAAGTCGGGATTGAAGGAGATCTACCAGTGCGATTTTGACGGGGAGGGCCTCCAGCAGGTCACCAACCTTCGCTCGATTTCCCTGTCGCCGGTGCTTTCACCTGACGGCAGTTATCTTGCCTATACCTCATACTCGTCAGGCCGTCCGACCCTCTACATACGGAGCATGTCCGACAGCAAGGTTTCCAGCGTGAGCAAGAGCGGTGTCAGCGTGGATCCCTCATGGAGGAACGGCGCCGAGGTTGCCACGACGCTCTCGTTCGAGGGTGACCAGGAAATCTATCTTGTCCGTCCGGACGGGGGCATAGCAAGAAGGCTTACCAACAGCAGGGGAATCGATGTTTCCCCCACTTTTTCGCCGGATGGCCGCCAGATGGCGTTCGTTTCCGCAAGAAACGGCCTGCCGCAGATTTTCATTCTTGACGTGCAGTCCGGGCTCACCAAGCGGCTTACCTTCAGCGGCCGCTACAACACCCAGCCTTCGTGGTCTCCTTCAGGAGATAAAATTGCATACACAACATGGGAAAAAAGTGGGGAAATCAATATATTTGTTATAAATGCCGATGGTTCTGGATTAAAGAGGCTCACTGGCGGTGCGCGTGAGAATGAATCACCATCGTGGTCTCCGGATGGAAGTATGATAGTGTTCACCTCCAACCGTCAGGGAGGAAAGAAGCTTTATGTTATGAGTTCGAACGGAGAAAACCAGCGGCGTTTATTGCAGATGGATGGCGATCAGATGCAGCCTTCCTGGTCTTTGTTCCGTTAGTATATTTTTTTGTAACAACCTTAAAAAGGGAGAAAACATGAGAACCGTAAAACCACTTCTCAGAGGTATGTTTATTCCAGGCATGCTCTTTCTTGGAGCCTGCTGCTGTGAAAAAGATGTCGTCGTAGCTCCGGAGCCGCCTCCTGCTTCAGTCGAACTTGGAGATATTTTCTTTGATTACGACAAGTCGGAACTTCGTGCTGAAGCGACACAGCAGCTCCAGAAGAATTTCGACTGGATGAAGCAGAACCCGGCAGGCACGCTCGTTATTGAGGGCCATTGCGACGAAAGAGGCACCAACGAGTACAACATGGCACTCGGTGAGCGTCGTGCAAATGCTGCAAAGGACTACATGGTCAACGTCGGCGCAGAGGCTGCAAGAATGCAGACTGTCAGCTACGGTGAAGAGCGTCCTTTCGCTCTGGGTCATGACGAGGCTTCGTGGGCACAGAACAGAAGGGCTCACTTCGTGGGTCAGGGAGGCGCAGCACCTGCAGCAGCTCCTGCCAAGTAAGTACCGCCTTCCTTGCTTGTTTGTTCGCTTCGGGGCAGGCAGTCATGCCTGCCCTTTTTTTATCCATGACTTAATACCATGTTCCCATGAAAACCACTGCGAGAGGATTACTTGTTATCACCATGATTGCCTGTGCCGGGTGCGCTTCCAAAAGCGCAGTTACCTCTTCCGATACCGATGCCGCCCAGTCTTCCTCGTTCCAGGGGGAAGCGTCGACCGTAGCGGGCAACCGCGGGTATGGTTTTGACGAATGGCAGACCGGTCCTGTCGGTGACGTCTTTTTCGATTACGACAGCTCGATTCTCAGCACCGAGGCCCAGGATCGACTGACGCAGAATGCCGCGTGGCTGAAGAGCAATTCAGGAAAATCCGTGCTTATCGAGGGTCACTGCGACGATCGCGGCACCTCCGAGTACAATATTGCGCTTGGCGATCGCCGGGCGGACACCGCGAAAGAATATCTTGAGAGGCTCGGTATCGCCTCTGCCCGTCTTGAAACGATATCGTACGGAGAGGAACGTCCGTTCGACAAGGGACAGGGAGAAGATGCCTGGGCGAAGAACCGGAGAGCGCATTTTGTTGTGAAATGAGCGCTGCCTCGAAGGCTTTGCCGTGATGAATGTACCGGTTATGAAATCAATAGCTTACTACGACGCATGAAGATAAAGAGCGCTTTGCTTCTCCTCTGTCCCGTGCTTTTTCTGAACGCATGTGCATCGCAATCCGACCTGGTGGTTGTTGCCGACGACGTCAAAAAACTGAGGACGGAGTCTGAAACCGTCAAAACGCAGTCTGCTGCCTCCTATTCCGATGTCCAGCAGCTTCGTGATGAGGTGGCGCAGCTCAAGGGCATACTCGAGGAGTCCAGATACAAGAACCAGCAGACCTTCGGTCGTCTTGGTCTCGAAGACTCGCTTCTTGTCCAGAAGATGGACAATATCGATACCCGGCTTTCCCGTCTGGAGCAGCAACTTGGGGTGCCTTCCCAGAAATCATCCGCAATGAAGCCTGCAACCCTGCCGGCGGCATCTCAGGGTGCCGTGAAGGCGCCGGTGTCGAGCGACAGCGCGCTCCTGAACGATGGCGTGCAGAAGCTCGGAAAGGGGAGTTACGCTTCGGCGCGTGAAAGCTTCACCGCGCTCATGCAGGCCTACCCGAAATCGGAGCTGTTCGATGACGCACAGTTCTTTCTTGCCGAAAGCTATTTCAGCGAGAAGTGGTACGAGAAGGCCGTGCTCGAGTACCAGACCCTCATCGCCAAATACACGAAGAGCAACAAGCGCCCCGCTGCGCTCTACAAGCAGGCGCTCGCGTTCGAGAAGCTCGGTGATACGGTGAATGCGAAAGCCCGGTTCAGGGATGTCGTGAGCGTCTATCCCGCTTCGCCCGAAGCCGCACAGGCAAAGAAGAAGCTGCAGCCGTAACCGGAGGCGGCGCGCCCGGACCGTATCCCTGAAGGCTCCTGCCAGCCGGATAGAGAAAAAAAAATGCCGTGGATTCTGTTGAATACACGGCATTTTTTTTACAGCTGAAGAAAAATCGTGCTTACTTGAAGAACTCGTTGAGCGTATAGGTTCGACGGTCGATCTCGACGCAGAGCTGGCGGTGCAGCGAGTCGTAGAAAACAGGGATGTCCCGCATGGTCCACTTCACGCCACGCTTGTCAAAGTCAATGACGTAACGGTTCTCGTTGTCGAGCACCTTCTGCGCAAGATTGATGGCGATGTCGGGCTGGGTCGTGAGGACGAACAGCTCGATTTCGCCCGAGATGACCTTGTCGACCATCTCCCTGGTTGGCAGGAGCTTTCTGCGTCCTGATGCCGGGCTGATTTCAAGTTGAAGGCGGTCGTTGCGGTCTCTTTTTGCGGAAGTAATGAAATATTTTTCAGCTTTATGAACCGCGTTTCCAGACCAGGGGCCCGAAACGGACTTGCGAACCTGGTTATCTCCGGTAAATGGCCTGCTGAGCTGAGATTGCATTGTTTGCACATGTTTGGATTGACAAGGCGAAACGACACACTGGAGTGTGTACCTTCAACAACTTCCAAGTTAGCAAAACAACATTAAATAAAAAAGGAATTCCGTGAGAATGGCTGCGAGGAGGCCGGGAATACTCGTGGATGCTGGATGGTTTGCTTTCCGGCTTGTGCAGCGTTTTTGTGATGATTCCTTTTTGGTTTGTAACGTCATTTTGGTAACTTTTTTGTTATTCCGTCCCGCATTTCTCGTTATTGGCTCTCGTATATCCTTGCAGTTGCATCGTGTTCGACAAGTTCGATAACCCCTCCCCCGATGAGGATGCTGCAATCATGCCCAGTCAATTGTCCTCTGATGTGCTGGCTCTGTTGTTATGGTATTTGTTCATAGGGTTTTTTCTCCGGTTTTGCCTGTTGCGCCGTCGCAAGTCTGATGGCGCAGATTTCTGAAAGCCGAAGACACTGAAGAGCTGTTCGCGTTCCAATAGCTTGAGTGCCGATCGGTTGCTTTTTTCTAAACCTGTCATCAAGGAGAAGCCATGAAATCCGTTTCGCAATGCTTTATGTCCTTTAAGGGCGGAGTGCTGCTGTTGCTGCTGTTGCTACTTTCCGGCTGCATGTCCTCTAACCGCTATGTCATTATCGATCCATCCACCGCTGCACTCAGGAATTATTCGGTGCTGGAGGTGAGGGATTTCAGGAGTAACCTTTCGGAGCCTGAAGCTATTGCGCTGGCAGGGGAGTTTCCCTCGATGATCGTCAGCGGCATCAACGACTATAATGCCAGACATTCCGACGCCAGACTGTTTTCCGAAGTGACCCGCATGAAACCGGGCACTGACAGGGTACTGGTTATGGAGAGCACCTTGCTGAGCTACGAGAAGGGGAGCAGGGCCGCACGATACTTTATCGGATTTGGCGCTGGCAAGGCATATTGCACCATCCAGTCGGTATTCATCGACAAGACAACCGGAAAGCAGGTGCTGAAAGCCAATTTCGAGGGTGAGCTGGGGGGTGGCTTTTTCGGCGGCACATCGAAGCAGGCGGCCAGGGAGGTTGTGGATTCCATCATCACGTATCTGAAAAAGAACTACTGAGCGCACTCATGCTGCTATGAGTCAAGCAGATGTCGGCTCGGTGCCTGCTACAGCTTGTGAACCGGGTGCAAATCTTTTTTTGCAGTACTGAAACAGATCCGGAAAAAGCAAATGCGGGTCCCAGGCTGGCGCCTGCAAACCCGCATTCATGAAGTGAGTTCAAGGCTGGCGCCATGATACTCACCGTGCTTTTTTTAACAATCGTGAATATAGAAGGAAGAACGGCCTGAAACAAGGCCTGATCGATTTTTTGCAAGCTAATGTGACGAATTTCTCAGAAAACCCTTTTCCGGGTGTTCACTCATCGCGGCAGGAGGTGTTCGAGGGGTCTTCCTGAAACGCAAACAGCGAAGCCCCGGATGGTTTCCGGAGCTTCGCTGTTGCAGTGCGGTTTATCGCAGGAAGTTTTCAGGCGGGCTTACTTGTCGTTGCCGTCGATCACCTCGTACTCTGCGTTCTCGACCTCGCCGTCGCCGCCTTTCTTCTCCTGGCTGTCGCCACCGGCCGAGGGGCCGGAAGCTCCCGGTGCGCCTGCTTCGGCGCCCGGTGCCTGGTAAAGGTTCTGGGCAACGTCGTTCCACTCCTTGCTGAGCTCGTCCATTGCGGACTTGATGGACTCGGTGGTGCCATTCTTGTACGCCTCCTTCAGCTTTTCAAGCGCACCCTCGAGACGAGGCTTCCTGTCTGCAGGAATCTTGTCGCCAAGCTCCGTGAGCTGCTTTTCGGTGCTGAAGATCAGCGAGTCCGCGGCATTGCGGAGGTCGATCTCCTCCTTTTTCTTCTGGTCCTCGGCAGCATGCTCCTTGGCATCATGCTTCATCTTCTCGATCTCGGCGTCGCTGAGCTTGCCGCTGGCCTCGATGCGGATACTCTGCTCCTTGCCCGTCGCCTTGTCCTTTGCCGATACGCTCAGGATGCCGTTCGAGTCGATGTCGAACGTGACCTCGATCTGCGGAAGGCCTCGGGGTGCCGGGGGAATATCGCCGAGATGGAAGCGACCGAGGGTCTTGTTGTCAGACGCCATGGGCCTCTCGCCCTGCAGGACATGCACCTCAACCGAGGTCTGGTTGTCGGTTGCCGTCGAGAACACCTCCTGCTTCCTCGAAGGAATGGTGGTGTTGGCCTCGATGAGCCTGGTCATCACGCCGCCGAGCGTCTCGATGCCGAGCGAAAGCGGAGTGACGTCGAGCAGGAGCACGTCAGTCACGTCGCCCTTGAGCACGCCGCCCTGGATGGCTGCGCCAACGGCGACAACCTCGTCGGGGTTCACGCTCTTGTTGGGCTCCTTGCCGAAAAACTCCTTTACCAGCGCCTGCACTTTCGGGATGCGGGTCGAGCCGCCTACCAGCACAATCTCGTCGATCTCCTTCATGTCGAGCTTCGAGTTCTTCACAGCCCTGTGGCAGGGCTCCAGCATCTTCTCGAAAAGGTCGGCGCACATGGCTTCGAACTTCGCCCTTGTGAGGTTGATCACCAGGTGCTTCGGGCCTTCCTGGGTCGCGGTGATGAAGGGAAGGTTGATCTCTGTGTCGGTTCTCGACGAAAGCTCGACCTTCGCCTTTTCGGCAGCCTCTTTCAGTCGCTGCAGCGCAATGGCGTCACTGCGCAGGTCGATGCCTTCCTGTTTCTTGAACTCCTCTGCCAGGTAGTCGATGATCTTCTGGTCGAAGTCGTCACCTCCGAGGTGCGTGTCGCCATCGGTGGACTTCACCTCGAAAACGCCGTCGCCCAGTTCGAGAATCGAGATGTCGAACGTACCGCCTCCAAGGTCGAACACCGCGACCTTCTCGTTCTCCTTTTTCTTGTCGAGGCCGTAGGCAAGTGCAGCGGCAGTCGGCTCGTTGATGATGCGCTTGACGTCAAGGCCGGCAATCTTGCCTGCGTCCTTGGTTGCCTGTCGCTGCGCGTCGTTGAAATAGGCCGGGACGGTGATGACGGCTTCGGTGACCTTCTCGCCGAGAAAGTCCTCTGCGGTCTGCTTCATCTTCTGCAGGATCATGGCCGAAACCTCCTGCGGCGAGTAAATCTTGTCGTTGATCTTCACGCGTGCTTCGCCGTTCTCGTTGACCACATCGTAAGGGGCGAGTTTCTTTTCGTTGGGGACCTCGTCATATTTTCGCCCCATGAAACGCTTTATCGAAAATACCGTGTTTTTCGGATTTGTGATGGCCTGGCGTTTCGCTGCCTGCCCGACAAGCCTGTCGCCGGTCTTGGTCATGGCGACCATCGAGGGCGTGGTGCGGTATCCTTCGGAATTTTCGATAACCGTCGGTTGCGTACCCTGCATGACGGCTACGCAGGAGTTGGTGGTTCCGAGGTCAATACCGATAATTTTTCCCATGGTCTTACTTCCTTTGCTTAAAGGGTGTCTGTAAATTCTCCGGCCCCGCCTTGATGGTGGAGCCGAAGTGTTTGTATTTGTTACCGGATCGAGATTTCCTTCGTTTTTCTTACCGGCTGTGCTTTCGGCAGGGTCACATGCAGCACGCCGTTGTCGAATGCTGCGCCGATGTGCTCCTGGTCGATCATCTCGCCGAGGTTGAAGCTTCTCGAGAAGCTGCCGTAGGATCTTTCGATACGATGGTAGTCCTTCTTTTGCTCTTCCGTCTCCTGCTTGCGTTCGGCCTTTATGGTCAGTACATCATCCTCGATATTAAGGGCGATCTGTTCCTTTGTAAGGCCGGGAAGCTCGGCTTCGATATGGAACGCTGTTTCATCTTCAGAAATATCCACCTTGAATGCCGGAGCGTTGCCTGCAGGCATCTGGGTTCCGGACCAGATATCGTCGAAAAGTCTGAGCGGGTCTTTTGCTAATTTCACAAGCATGGCTGTTTCCTCCATTGTGCGGTTTGCGTTTCTGTTGTTTCTGGTTTGCTTTGTCGTTGTTTATCATCGTTACGAATGTAGAGCTACAAATGGCGTGCCAAACTTGTTTTTCACGGTTTTAGCCGATAGCTGCTGTTTTTGTTGTCACAGATGGGGATAATTTTGTCAGAGAACAGGCGATGCTGTCAGGCAAGTGTGTCATACCTGATGAGGAATGGCAACGGAAACCCATCGGTGAGGACTGGTTGGTATTGGCGGGAACGGCAGGTGAGGTGATGCTGAAAAGCATGGTGAGCCAGAGCATCCCGACGCAACAGCCGGGCTGTTCCTGCAGACGGGATGTTGCCTGCACGGGCAGGTGGAAAATCAGGTGGTGAGGTTGCTGTTGACTTTCTGAATCCAGCTTAACCGGTCCTGAAGGTTTTCAACCACGCTTTTCGAGATGAGATAGCAGGCGAAAATGATGCTTTCGTCGGCAATGCGGTAGTAGCATTTGAGGCCTTCCTTGCGACGGTTCACCACGCCGTTGTCGTGCATGAGGGCAAGATGCTTGGAGATGTTCGCCTGGCTGGCGCTGACTTCGTTGACGATTTCCTGTACCGTGCGTTCCCTTTCGCAGAGGACACGCAGGATTTTGAGTCGCATTGGTTCTGAAAGCAGCTTGAAGCGGTTCGAAACGGCTTCAAGCATTTCGTCAGGCATGCTCAGATTCCATTTTTTTACCTCGTCTTCGGATATCGTTATTGTTTTACCCATGAGAGTGCTTGTATGACGCATGCAGATCCCCCGGTCTGTCATGCAGAATGACGGTTTGACGTGTATGTTATGACTATATAGCTATAAATTCATACAATTCAAACCAAAAAAGCCTGTTTTGCAGGCTTTGGGGGAAATTATGAAAACTGGTTGTAGAGAAGGGGCTCTTCTGCTTGCCTGCCGGTTGTCACGCCAAGCTTCAGCACGGAATCCACGAGCGACTGGGGAGCGTTGAAGCGTACGATTTTTTCCCGGATGATCATCTTGGTTTTCTTTGCTTCGATGAACTCCTCGGCACAAGCCATGCATTCGGAAAGATGTTGCAGAAACTCCTGTTCCTCCTTCGCCGTGAGCTCCCCGTCAAGTGCGCAGCTCATCAGCACATGGGCTTTTTTGCAGTTCATAGTAAAAAAGGTATGAATGTGTAGTGTGTTATTCCTCTGTATCGGTATTAAAGCCATATTTCCTGGCATAATTTTCAAGTTGACCGCGAAGCAGTTTCCGTCCGCGGTACAACCTTGACCTTACTGTCCCGATAGGGCTTTCCACCATGTTGGCTATCTCCTCATAGGTGAATCCCAACATGGTG
>Ga0233420_10000371_pt1 | contig 19863 bp, 18 predicted proteins | sample Watercolumn_Mata_4_FD_183009 | JGI IMG/M metagenome (GOLD analysis project Ga0233420, IMG submission 183009) | Freshwater microbial communities from Lake Matano, South Sulawesi, Indonesia - Watercolumn_Matano_2014_102_MG | ecosystem: Environmental > Aquatic > Freshwater > Lake | place...
GATTCAGACTCATCACGCCCTTCTCGACCAGTTTCAGGCTCAGCGGCAGCAGGGTTTGCATCGCCGCCATGCCCGGCTCGGTGGCGGGAAAGGCATCCAGCTTGGCGTCAGGCTCGTGCGGCTGGTGATCGGAGCAGATGGCGCGGATGACGCCATCGCGGATCCCCTCGCGCAACGAATCGCGATCCAACACGCCCCGCAGCGGCGGACGAACATGGCACAGCGCGTCGAATCCCTCGATGGCCGTGTCGGTCAGGTGCAATTGATGGGCCGCCACGTCGGCCGTGACGGGGAAGCCCTTTTCCTGGGCGCGAGCGATGGAACGCATGGCCCTCGCGCTGCTGAGCTGAGCGAAGTGAACCCGCGCGCCGGTATGTTCGATCAGCGCCAGCACCTGGGCGACCGCGACCGTCTCGGCGGCGTAGGGAATTCCGGCCAAGCCCATCCGGGTGCCCACCGGCCCCTCGTGCACGCAGCCCTGGTCGGCGAGGTCCGGGTCTTCGGGCCGCACGATGACCAGCAGATCGTGACTGGCGGCGTATTCCAGCGCCCGCCGCAGCACCAGGGTGGTAGCCACCGGCGCGTGAGCGTTGCCGACCGCGCGACAGCCGGCCTGGCGCAAGGCGCTCATCTCGCTCAGATCCGCGCCCTTGAGCCCGCGGGTCAAGGCGCCGATCGGCTCGATGCGCAGACGGCCGGTCAGGGCCGCCTTGTCATGGATGAGCCGCACCACGGCGGGGGTGTCGATGATCGGATAGGTATCCGGCGGCATACAGACCGTGACGATGCCGCTCGCGGCGGTGGCCAGGCTCTCGTCCGCGATCGTCGTCTTGTGCTCGAAGCCCGGCTCGCGCAGGCGCGCGCAAAGGTCGATGAAGCCGGGACAAACGATTTGCCCCGTCGCCTCGATGACACGGTCGGGCGCGAAGCTGTCCGGGTGTTGGCCGACTCCGGCAATCCGTCCATCGGCGATGCGGACGTCCATCACCCCATCGATGCCTTGGGCAGGGTCGACGACGCGCCCGCCACGAATCAGGATGCGTTCGTTCACGGGGTCTCCCTGCGCGCATCAAGCCGCATGGCCATGGACATCACCGCCATGCGTATGGCGATGCCGTGGGTGACCTGCTGCAGGATGACGGACCGACAGCCATCGGCGACCTTGGAGTCCATCTCCACGCCGCGATTGATGGGACCGGGGTGCATGACAATGGCGTCGGCTCGCGCCAGAACCAGGCGCGACTCGGTGAGACCGAAGCTGGCGTAGTATTCGTGCGCGCTGGGGATGAAGGCACCGGACATGCGTTCGCGCTGCAGGCGCAGCATGATGACGACATCGGCGTCCTTGAGCCCGCTGTCGAGGTCATGGCAGATGCTGACGCCCATCTTGCCGATATCGGCGGGAATCAGCGTGCGTGGCCCGACCGCGCGAATCTCCCGCGCGCCGAGGATACGCAGCGCATGGATTTCCGACCGGGCGACCCGCGAGTGCAGGACGTCACCGACGATCGCCACGGTGAGCCGATGAAAATCCGGCTTGTACTTGCGGATGGTGAAGACGTCCAGCATCGCCTGGGTGGGATGGGCATGACGGCCGTCGCCGGCATTGATGACGCTGATGTGGGGCGCGACATGGCGGGCGATGAAATGCGACGCCCCACTCTGCGCGTGGCGGACCACGAACATGTCGACGTGCATGGCCTCGATGTTGCGAATCGTGTCCAACAGACTCTCGCCCTTGGACGTGGCCGAGGTGGCGATGTTGACGTTGAGCACATCGGCGGACAGGCGCTTGGCCGCCAGCTCGAAGGTCGTGCGGGTGCGCGTGCTGGTCTCGAAGAACAGGTTGACGATGGTCTTGCCGCGCAGCAGCGGCACCTTCTTGACGGTCTGTTCGGTCACGCTGGAGAAGGATTCGGCCGTGTCCATGATGGTCACCAGCAATTCCCGGCTCAGCCCCTCGATGGTGAGGAAATGCCGCAGCCGGCCCCGTCTGTCGAGTTGCAGGTCTTGCGCCGTCATGCGCTCAGCCCCCATCCCCAAAAATCGAGAGCGCCAGGGGATCCGGGCCGGTCAGCTTGACCCGCTGCCCGGGCGACAGCTTGAGCATTCCGCCGACGCAATCCGGACGTATCGGAATCTGCCGGCCGTCGCGCTCCAGCAATACTCCCAGCACGATTTGCGCGGGCCTGCCATAGTCGAAAATCTCGTTGAGGGCGGCGCGAATGGTCCTGCCGGTATAGAACACATCGTCGATCAGCAGGATGTCGCGGCCATCGACCCGGAACGGCAACTGGCTGGCGCGCACCTGCGGGTTCATGCCGATCTGCGAGAAATCGTCGCGGTAGAAGGTGATGTCCAGCTTGCCCAGCGCCTCACGAATGCCGAGTCGCGCATGCAGTCTTTCGGCGATCCAGGCGCCGCCGCTATGAATGCCGATCATGACCGGATCTCCGATCCATCGCTGGGCGATTTCCCGCCGCAGGCCGCTCTCCAGATTATCGAGCAGGGCGTCCGTGCCGGGGAGTTCAGCCATTGTGCCGCGCCTCGGGGGCGGTATGGTTGAGCCAGGTCTGCAAGATGAGCTGGGCGGCCAACTCGTCCTTGATATCGGCGAACTGGACCGACTTGCGGGTCCGCTGACTGTAGAACACAGTATGCGACTCCCGCGTGGACAAGGCTTCGTCCATCACGTACACCGGCCGCGCATGGCGGGTTTCCAGTTCCCGGCAAAACTGCAGGATCTTGTCGATGACCGGGTTTTTCTCGGTCGTCTCCTGAATCGGGTAGGGTACGCCGACCACGAAGGCCGTGGGCTGCCAGGTCTTGACCAGACGGGCCACGGACTGCCAGAGCAGGTCCCGGCTCCGCGAACGGATGGTTTCCAACCCCCTGGCGGTGCCGGTGATGCGCTGGCCAACCGCCACGCCGGTATTCTTCTCGCCATAGTCGAAACCCAGATAGGTGGCCTGGCGCGTGTTCACCGCCGTGGGGGGCCGGGTGGGAAAATCAGCCATGTCCCGCCTGCGTGGACAGCATCGAAATATCGACTCCCACCAGTCCGGCCGCTGCCTTCCAGCGATGGGCGGCGGGCAGGCTGAAAATGATGGACTGCTCCGCTTCGGCATTGAGCCAGGCATTATCCACGATCTCCCTTTCCAGTTGCCCTTCTCCCCAACCGGCGTAGCCCAGGGCCAGCAGGACCTTGTGCGGCCCCTCGCCCTGGCTGATGGCTTCCAGGATGTCCCGGGAGGTCGTCAGCCACAACCCATCGGACATCTTCAGCGTCGACTTCCACTCCCCGCCTGCCTCGTGCAGCACGAACCCGCGTTCGGGCTGCACCGGCCCGCCGAAATAGACGGGCATGTCCCCCAGGGCATCGTTGTGGAACTCGATCTCCATCTGCTCGATGATGTCCTTGAGTGTCAACTGCAAGGGTCGATTGATGATGATGCCCAGGGCGCCTTCCTCGTTGTGTTGGCAAAGATAGGTCACGCTACGGGCAAAGAAGGGATCCGCCATGCTCGGCATGGCGATCAGGAATTGATTGGTGAGATTGGCGGTGGTGTTTTCGAGCATGGACATAGTATCGGCGGGCGGCTACGACGGCGCAAGCCGCGCAAGCGGCCCCAAATTATACCCCGTCGGGTAAACCAGACCGGAAATCCGGCCTGGCTCCCCACGGATCCGGACGTGCGCGATTAACGCATCCGGCTCCTCGGTGGTAGACCTTCGCTAAGCGACGGCAGCTTGCCACGAAGGATACGCTGACGAAGGAAGCGCATGTGCGCAAGAAATTCCATGCCCAATCCACCGTTTCAACGCGGCATGTCGCCGTGCTGAAGCGAGGTGTCGGGGGATGGACCCGATGCGCCGCAATTCGCCTTCGATGAAAGGCGGCGGTTGCCATGGGCTCCTGGACGGCGGACATCAGCGCCGGCCCGATCGGTTCAGCGGCCGCGGGTTTCGAGCTTGAAATCGCTGTCGAAGCGCCAGGTGCGGGTGATGACGAGGACATCGACGTCCTGCCGGATTTCGCGGGGCAAAGGCGCGAAGGGCGCGGCCAGGTCGACGATGTGGCGGGCGGCGTTGTCGAGCGCCTCGTGCCCGGAGGATTGCAGCACCTGTACCGAATACACGCGGCCATCGGGCTGGATGCCCACGGCCAGCACCAGGCTGCCGGAGAGTTTCCGCCGGCGCGCCTCGTCGGGGAAATTCCGGTTGCCGTGCCGCTCGACTTTCTCTTGCCAGGCTTGTTCATACGCCGCCAGCACCAGACGATGGCTCTTCATGTCGCGCGCATAAACGATCCTCGCGCCCAGCAACGCCACGCTGCGGCTCATGTAAATGTCCTCGCTGACTTCGGCGATTTGCTGACTCAGCAAACCCGCCGAAATACCCGGCCCGATCTTGCCCGTTCGGCCCGGCGGCGTCCGCCCGGACGGGCTTTCGGCCTGCCGCGACGACCGTGCCGCCGCCTGGCCTGGCGGCTGCGCCGGCGGCGCGGGGGAAACAGGGGCCACCGGGCTGGGCTTGGCGGGACCCGCCATGGCCGGGATGGGTGAGGATGCAAGGGGCGCGGGAGGAACGGCCACGGCCCGAATGCGCGGCGATACGCGAGCCGTCGCGGGTGTCCTTGGCTCGGTGGGTCTGACCGGTGCTGTCTGCCGGGGCTGAGGCAGGAGCGCCTCGGGCGAGCCCGGCGGCCTGCTGGAAGCCGCCGGCGTGGGACCGCCCCCACGGGCATCGGGCGATTTGGCGCTGACCGGCGCCTTTGGCGGCGTTTCGGTCGGCCTGTTAGTCTCCGATTCCTCGTCGTCCGCTTCGGCCATCCTTCCCTCCTCGTCCTCGGCGGCCCCTTCATCCTCGGCTTCGGGTTTTGTCGGCGCGCTCGGTTCGATGGGCCTGGGTCGCGCGGGGACCGGCATGACCGGAGTCGAACCCGGCGCGCCGGCATCCGTCCCGGCCGTCATGGGCTTCGATGGGGGTGACTCGGCTTGTGGGGTTTCCACCGGCGCGGGACGCCGGGCGGCGAGGCCTTGGCGCGCCTTTTCCAGCTCCCGCGCGGATGGCGCGGGCGGCCCCACCATCCAGGGGGGTACGGCTGGCCTGGGAGGGCCGACCAATACCTCGGCGAGCGCGGGCCGGGGGGGACCCACCAGCGCCGGGGGGGAAGGTAGGGTCTTGACCGGACCGGGCTCGCGGGCGACGGGTTGGGTTGCCGCGGGCGGTGCGGGGGTCGGCGGCGGCTTGGGCCGGACGGTAGGCAACTCCGGCGGCTCGGAGACCTGCGTCGGGGGCGCCATGACCGGCGCGGTGGATGCGGGCTCTGCCCGGGGCGCGGGCTGAACCAGAGTCATCGTGAGGCGTGGCCGGCCGTGCTGTCCGGATCTGGGCGGATTAAACCGGAAGCCGAAAATCAACGCGGCATGAAGCAGGCTGGCGAGGATCAGCGCAACCAGAATCGGCCAATGCATCAGCCCGTCCCGGGTCATGCGCGGATCAGGCGGCCGATGCGACCCGATCTTCGATGTAATCCATGAGTTGCGCGCTGATATTCAAGCCGAATTGCCGGTCCAGTTCCTGCACGCAGGTAGGACTGGTGACGTTGACCTCGGTCAGGTACTCGCCGATGACGTCGAGACCGACAAAAGCCAGCCCCCGGCGGCGCAGTTCGGGACCCACCTGCTCGGCGATCCACCGGTCGCGCTCGGTCAGGGGACGGCCTTCGGCGCGTCCGCCGGCGGCCAGGTTGCCGCGGCTTTCGCCGGGAGCGGGGATGCGCGCCAGGGCATAGGGCACAACCTCGCCGTTCACCATCAGGATGCGCTTGTCGCCATCGACGATCTCGGGGAGATAACGCTGAGCCATGACGTAGCGGCGGTTGTGCCAGGTCATGGTTTCCAGGATCACGCTCAGGTTCGGATCGTTTTCCGCCACCCGGAAGATGGACGCGCCGCCCATGCCATCCAGAGGTTTGAGCACGATCTCGCCCTGCTCGCGCAGGAATTCACGCAGCCGATTGGCTTCGCGGGCGACCAGGGTCGGCGCGCAGCAGTGCGGGAACCAGGCGGTGAAGAGCTTCTCGTTGGCGTCGCGCAGCGACCGGGGCTTGTTGATCACCCGCACGCCATGGTTTTCCGCGCACTCCAGCAGGTAGGTGGCGTAGATGTACTCCTGATCGAAGGGTGGATCCTTGCGCATCAGGACCACATCCAGTTCATCGAGCGGCGCTTCATGCTCGCCGTCGATAGTGAACCACGCGGCTTCGTCGCGCCGCACGGATAGCCGCCGTAGGCGGGCGCAGGTCCGTCCATCCCGCAGGTAGAGGTCGTTCAGCTCCATGTAATTCAGCGCATAGCCTCGGGATTGAGCCTCCAGGAGCATGGCGAAGCTGGTGTCCTTGTGGATCTTGATCTTGTCGATGGGATCCATGACGATCCCGAGATTTAGGCTCATGGGCGTACCGACGGTTGGGGGGAAAGACCAGGATGGCTTGACTTCGATTTAACGGATGGCTTATAAAGACGGGCTTTTCCGTATCCAGCCAGGCGAACCGAGGTTCATCATGTCCAGAATATGCCAAGTGACGGGCAAGGGCCGTATTGTAGGCCATAACGTCTCGCACGCTAACAACAAGACCAAGCGCGTCTTCAATCCCAATCTGCACGAACACCGGTTCTGGGTGGAGAGCGAAAACCGTTGGGTGCGCCTGAAGGTATCCAACCAGGGGCTGCGCACCATCGACAAGCGCGGCATCGATGCCGTACTGGCGGACCTCCGCAAGCGCGGCGAAAAAGTCTGACACAGGAGTAGATCATGCGCGACAAGATCAAACTGATATCCAGCGCCGGCACCGGCCATTTCTATACCACCACCAAGAACAAGAAGAACATGCCCGGCAAGATGGAGATCAAGAAATTCGATCCCGTGGTCCGCCAGCATGTCATGTACAAGGAAGGCAAGATCAAGTAAGCGCTGACCGCTCGACCGCTTGCAGGCGTGAAAACGGCTGGCACGGCGACGCAAAACCGAAACCCCGGCCAGCCGGCCATGTTCTTCCGGCGTGTCTGGGGTTTCTTGCGTCTGGCCTCCGGGGACGACGCCTATGAGCGTTACCTCGCGCATTGGGAGATGCGCCACCCCGGACAAGGCCAGCCGCTGGACCGCAAGGCCTTTCATGCCGCCGAACTACAGCGTCGCTGGCATGGCGTCCGGCGCTGCTGCTGAACTCACCCTGGCTTTCCGAGCGCCGACCGAGCCTTCCCGGTTGATGCGCACCGCTCCCCAGCCTGGAGCGGAACACGCCCCGATCGGATAACCGCCATGCAAACGGCCGGCATCTCATCCCATGGCAGCCTGGGCGTTTATCGGCGGCTGCTCGGCTACGGTTTCCCCTACTGGCGGGCGTTCCTGCTGTCGGTCGTCTCCATGATCGCCTATGCCTCGCTGGGACCCGCCTTCGCCAAGCTGATCCAGCCGCTGATCGACGGCAGCTTCGTCAACAACGATCCCGCCGCCCTGCGGATGGCGCCTTTCGTGCTGATCGGCTTGTCGTTGCTGCGCGGCCTGGCCGGCTTCGGCAGCGACTACTTTTCCGGCTGGGTCAGCCGGCGGGTCATCACCGACCTGCGCCGCGACATGTTCGCCCAGTTCCTGAACTTGCCCTGCGCCGCCTATGACCGCGCGTCCTCGGGTCAGATGATGTCCAAACTGCTGTTCAACACCGAACAGGTGGCGGAGTCCCTGACCAGCGGCCTGACCGGCATCTTCAAGGACGGATTGACCATCATCGGCCTGGCGAGCCTGATGGTGTACGAGAACGTCCAGCTCTCCCTGGTGCTGCTGGTGGTGGGTCCCTTGCTGGGTATCGGCATCTCAAGGATCAGCAAGAGCTTTCGCAAGATCAGCCGGCGCATCCAGGAATCGATGGGTAGCGTCGGCCATGCCGCTCAGGAGGCCATCGACGCGCAACGCATCGTCAAGGTCTTTAACGGCAAGGAATACGAGTCCGCCAAATTCGACCGGGAAAACGAACTGAACTTTCGGCGCTTCATGAAGCGCATCGCCACGGAGGCGGTCAGCGACTCGGTCATCCAGTTGATCTACATCTCCGGCTTCGCCGCCGTGCTCTACGTAGTGTCGTTGGAATCGGTGCGCGGCACCATCACGACCGGCAGCCTAATCTCCTTCATCGCCGCCATGTCGATGATGCTGAGTCCGATCAAGCGCGTCAGCAATCTCGCCAATGTGCTGCAGCGCGGCATCGCGGCGGGCGGCAGCATTTTCGAGCTGCTGGACGCCGGCTGCGAACGGGATTGCGGCGCGATCGAACTGCCCAGGGTCCAGGGGCGGGTGGAGTACCGGGGCGTGAGCCTGGCCTATCAGGAGGATGGCGATACGGTGCTGCGCGGAATCGACCTCGACATACCCCCCGGACAGACCATCGCCCTGGTCGGCCACTCGGGCAGCGGCAAGACCTCGCTGATTCGCCTGCTGCCCCGGCTCTACGAACCCACGTCCGGGGAGATCCGGATCGATGGACACGACATCCGCGACCTGACGCTCGGCAACCTGCGCCGCCACATCGCCTACGTCGGTCAGGAGGTGACGCTCTTCAACGACACCATAGCCAACAACATCGCCTACGGATGCCGCGATACGGCCACGCCGGCGCAAATCCGCGAAGCCGCGATCGCCGCCCATGCGCTGTCCTTCATCGAAAACATGCCGGAGGGCTTCGAGACCCAGGTCGGCGAGCAAGGCATCATCCTGTCCGGCGGGCAACGTCAGCGCATCGCCATCGCCAGGGCATTGCTGAAGAATGCCCCCATCCTGATTCTCGACGAGGCTACCTCGGCGCTGGACGCGGAATCGGAACGTCATGTGCAGGAAGCGCTGGAAGCGCTGATGCGGAACCGGACGACGCTGGTCATCGCTCACCGCCTGTCGACGATCCAGAATGCCGACCGGATTTATGTCATGCGGGGCGGGCGAATCATCGAGCAAGGCACCCACGCGGAGCTCCTGCAGCGCCCCAGCCACTACGGAGAGCTTTACCGCATGCAGTTCGGCCAGTCCGCCGGGTAACGCCACGCCGGAGGCGCGCCAAGGATTGCGAATTTTCCTGGGAAAGCCTATTTTGTGGCGGGTGGACTCAGCGCTATCGGGCGTGGCCGATCAAACAGGCGGGCCGCCGCTCCGGATGCCGAGAGCAAACCGCATGAGGGTTGTGCGGCGCATGCCGCATCCATGCAATGACTGCCTACCAGAACCGGGCGAGCGCACGCCCCCACCCAGCGAGGAGAATCTTATGTTCGAGTTTTGGTTTACTTTCACGGTGGCCTACCTGGCCTATGTAGGGTATGAAGCGTACCGGGCCGTCCAGTGCGTCGAGCAAGGCGAGCCTCTCTTCAAGCCCAAATCGGCGGCGGCGCCCGCGGCCGCGGTCAAGTCCACTCCCGCGCCGGCGGCGAAACCCCAGCCTGCGCCGGCCAAGCCGGCGGCCCCTCCACCCAAGGCCACAGCCGTCACGGCCAGCCATGAACCGGCCAAGCTGGCGGACGAACTGCGCAATCCCGCCACCGGCGAGGTCAACGCCGCGCCCGCCAATTACCGCTTCGCCAAGAAATGGATCAAGGAGGCTCTGGTGCAGGAAAAGCTGCTCGACAGAATTTACAAACCCAACGAGCTGGACGACACCACGTCCCTGAAGGTCAAGGAAGCCATCGACAAGCTGCGGTCCATGAAGAAATATCAGGCTTGAACCGCTACCGGCACGGCATGAATAGCCGGCGCCCGACAGGGTGGCCGGCCTATTATCCTAGATTCCTCTGTTGACCGCTTCTCAAATGGCATAAGACTACGCGGCACTTGGTATTTGCAGTATTACGGGCTCTCACCTTTTGGGTGAGAGCGCTACGCGCCCGAGTGCACGGCCAAAAAACCGCCTGGCGGCGTTGCTCCTCCTTCCAGGGGATGGCCCTGCCGCGTCGTCGCGCCTTGCCAGCCGGCTTTCTGGCCGCACACTCGGGCGCGTCCAACAGAGGAATCTAGGATTACTTGTTTATCTTCATGCGGGCGGCGACCGGCTCGATTAAAATGCCGATTCTTAAGCGTTTTCAGGAAAGGTCATGAATCTTCACGAATATCAGGCGAAACAACTCTTCGCGGCTTACGGGATTGCCGTTCCCAAAGGCCAGCCCGCCCAGTCAGGGGTCGAGGCAGGGACGATAGCCCGGCAACTGGGCGGCGAACGTTGGGTCGTCAAGGCTCAGGTCCATAGCGGCGGACGCGGCAAGGCCGGCGGCGTCATTCTGACCAGCAGTCCCGCCGAGACCGAAGACGCCGCCAGCCGGCTGCTGGGTACGCGCCTGGTGACGCACCAATCCGGCGGGGCCGGTCTGCCCGTGCATACGGTTCTGGTCGAGGAAGTCCGCGCGCTGGACCGGGAACTCTACCTTAGCGCCCTGGTGGATCGCGGCAGCGCGCGTGTGCTGTTCATGGGCTCGGCCGCCGGCGGCATGGATATCGAGGAAGTCGCCGCGTCTTCTCCCGAAAAAATCCTGAGTTGCACGATCGACCCCGCCGCCGGCCTGCAGGGCTATCAGGTGCGCGAGATGGCCTTCGGCCTGGGCCTGGAGGGCGAACAAATCCGGTCGCTGCAAGGCATCATGGCGGCCATGTACCAGTTGCTGCTCGACAAGGATCTCAGCCAAATCGAAATCAACCCGCTGGTGGTGACCTCGGACGGCCAACTGATGGCGCTGGACGCCAAGATCAACATCGACGACAACGCCTTGTACGCCCATCCGGACATTGCCGGACTGCGGGACACGGCGCAGGAAGACCCGACCGAGACCGCCGCGCGCGAGCATGACCTCAGCTACGTCACGCTGAACGGCAATATCGGCTGCATGGTCAACGGCGCCGGGCTGGCCATGGCAACCCTGGACGTGATCAAGTTGCACGGCGGCGAACCGGCCAACTTCCTCGATGTCGGCGGCGGCACCACGGCTGCCAAGGTTGCCGAGGCGTTCAAGCTCATCCTCTCCGACAGCAAGGTCAAAGCGGTGCTGGTCAATATTTTCGGCGGCATCGTCCGCTGTAACCTGATTGCCGAAGGCATCATCGCCGCCGTCCGCGAGGTGGGCGTCTCCATCCCGGTCGTGGTGCGCCTGGAAGGCACCAACGCGGAGGAGGGCCTGCGGTTGCTGGAACAATCGGGTCTCGCGCTGATCACCGCCAGCGATCTGGACGATGCCGCCAATAAAGCCGTGGAGGCCGCGTAATGAGCATTCTGGTCGACAAGAACACCAAGCTGCTGTGTCAGGGATTTACCGGCAAGCAGGCCACCTTCCACTCCCAGCAATGCCTGGACTACGGAACGCAACTGGTCGGCGGCGTCACGCCCGGCCGAGGCGGCCAGGAACATCTGGGCCTGCCCGTCTTCAACACCGTGCGCGAAGCCGTCCGGGAAACCGGCGCCGTCGCCAGCATGATCTATGTGCCGCCGCCCTTCGCGGCGGACGCCATCCTGGAAGCCGCCGATGCCGGCATCCGGATCATCGTCTGCATCACCGAGGGCGTCCCGGTTCTGCACATGTTGCGGGTCAAGGCGGCGTTGGCGCATCGCGACGCCGTGCTGATCGGGCCGAACTGTCCCGGCATCATCACGCCCGGCGAGTGCAAGATCGGCATCATGCCGGGCTTCATCCATCAACCCGGCTGCATCGGCATCGTCTCCCGTTCGGGGACGCTGACCTATGAGGCGGTCTATCAGACCACCCGCGCGGGCCTTGGCCAGACCACCTGTGTCGGCATCGGCGGCGACCCGATCAAGGGCCTGGACTTCATCGAGGTACTGTCGCGCTTCGAGGCCGATCCCGCCACCCGGGGCATGATCATGGTGGGAGAAATCGGCGGCAGCGCCGAGGAGGAAGCCGCCGACTACATCAAGGCCCACGTCACCAAACCCGTGGTGGGCTACATCGCCGGCCTCACCGCCCCACCCGGCAAGCGCATGGGCCACGCCGGCGCCATCATCACCGGCGGCAAGGGTACCGGCGCCAGCAAGGTCGCCGCCCTGAAGGCGGCCGGCGTCGAGGTGGTGGATACGCCGTCGGAGATGGGACAAAGAATGAGCGCCGCGCTCGGCTGAGCCCGGCGGGCGGTTCGCGCCGGCGCCGCGCCCCACGCGTGGCGGCATGTCCAGCGATAGCCACACCAGGGATGGCGTTACGCGAGGGTACGGGCGATGCGCCAAGCACACCGGCCCCGGCATCGGTATGGCTCTAGGTAAACCAGCGGATGGCTCGTGGCGAATTAGCGCTTGAATACCATTACCAGCTTGTAATAGTATCGCCTCGGAACATAGATACCGAGGGTCATTCTCATGCGCTACTTATGCATATGCCTGAGCCTTTTGACCATCCTGGCCATCAGCGAGTCTGGTCTGGCCAGGAACTGGGCGCCCATGGGTGAAGGCGGTGATGGGCAATTTCTGCTGTTTGTCGACCTCGATTCGGTGGAAAAAGTCGGCCCTTACGTTCACGTGTGGGAACGACATTCCTATGTCAGGCCGGTGAGGTATACGGGTGGGCGCTTGATCCACATGATCAAGTCCAGTCAGTCCTACGACTGCCGCCGGCACTCCAGGCTGCTCCTGAATGGGTTTGCCTATAGCGACCATGAGGGACGCAACGCCATCGGCGCCATCAGATACAACGATGTCCCGGAACATTACGAAACCGTGCCGCCGGACTCCAGTGAAGAGAAAATCATGAATCTGGTTTGCAAGACAGCAACGGCAATTGAGCGTAGCCATCAAACCTCCACCCTGGCGGTGGAATAGCGCTCGCGGGTCAACTAGCGACGGTCAGAAAACCTTGCATTCCACTCCCCCGCGACGCCATCGCGCCACCTCCCCAAGGGAGAAACATCCCGGCCCTACACGGCGCGATAACGCCTATCCATCAGACCTGCCGCAGCGTTGCGACGCAGCGAGCCCGCCGCCTCGGCATCCCGAACATCGATGCTCATTTGAGGTTCGCGCTGTCCATGAGATGGATGCCCACCAGCGCCGCCCGCTGTTTCCCCGACCGCCCCCGGAACAGCCAATATCCCCCCAAGAACTGTCGAACTCAGGTAATCATGTTCCCGGCCGCAGTTTGGGCAAACCTACCGCCGGAAGCCCTCGATACAGGTTCGCATGTTCATTCGCCTGCCTGCCGGCAGGCTGGTTCAGGGCCTTGTGTGCGAACGAATTCGCACCTAGTGCGATAAATCGCATCATCCTGTTTATCCCGTAGATTCCTGTCCAACTGCTTTTCTAGGATGATAGGGGTTTCTACTCGGCGGCTTCGTAAAGAGTCAGTGCCGTGGGATCGCACCGGCAGCAGCCGGTGCCGCAGGTGCTGCCGGGCGGGAGGCGCCTGACCTTGCCCTTGCGCTCGAGTATGGCCAGCATCGCCTCGACCGCTTCCGGGGTGCTGTCCAGCCCCTGGGCCAGATCCGCCAGGCTGGCGCGGCCATGCCGGCGCAGATAGTCATGCAGGCGTAACAGGATCATGAGGAATCGCCTACGGGCGTGAGGGCGCCCAGTGGGTGTCGGTCGCAGCCAACCGCTGGCCATGCCGGCGCATGGCGGCCAGAACCAGGAGCAGCAGGGAGAGGATCCCCGCCACCCAGGATGCCGAAAGCTGGGGATGCATCCGCCAGGTGGCGCTCTGATAATAGAGCGTGGCGATCCCATAGCCGAGACCGGTGGTCCAGAGGCCGACAAAGAGGGCCCAGCGCGCGCCCGCTTCCTGGTAGATGGCCGCCACGGCGGCGGTGCAGGGCATGTAGAGCAGGATGAACAAGAGGTAGGCGAAAGCGCCGGCCGTCCCATCGAAGCGGCTGGCCATGGCGCCGAAGGTGCCGGTGGCAACTTTCTGCTCGGCGGCCCGCGCCGCCCGATCGTGCAGATCGCTAGTCCGCAGGCCCAGGGGGTCCAGCCAGGCATTCATGGCCTCGGCCAGGTTGGCCGGTATGGTCTCGAGCGCCGCGACGATGGATTCGCGCACGTCAAAGCGCGGGAGTTCGGCCGTCGCCGGGACGGTGTCCGCCAGGGAGGCGTAGGCGGCATTCAGCGTGCCCACGACCGCCTCCTTGGCCAGCACGCCGGTGAACACGCCCACGGCCGCCGGCCAATTTTCGCGGTCGAGGCCGAACGGCGAGAACGCGGGCGCGATATTGACCCCGACGGCGGCCAACACCGATTTTTCAGTGTTCTCGTTGCCGAAACTCCCATCCGTGCCCAGGGAATTCAATATGTTGAGTACCAGCACCATGGGCACGATCACCTGCCCAGCGCGGAGGATGAAGTCCCTGAGTCGGGAGCCGGCATGCCTCAATACGCCCTTGATCGTGGGTAGATGATAGGGCGGCAGCTCCAGGATGAAGGGTATGGACTCGCCCTCGAGCAGAGTATGCTTGAGTACGAGACCCGTCAGCACGGCGATCAGGATGCCGATGAGATAGAGCCCGAAGACGATGTTCTGTCCGCTGTCCGGGAAGAAGGCCGTGACGAACAGCACATACACCGGCAGGCGCGCCCCGCAGGACATGAACGGCGCCATGGCCATGGTCATCATGCGGTCGCGCCGGTGTTCGAGGGTGCGGGTCGCCATGATGGCGGGCACATTGCAGCCGAAGCCGACGATCAGCGGCACGAAGGATTTGCCGGGCAGGCCCAGCCAGCGCATGAGGCGGTCCATGACGAACGCCGCCCGAGCCATGTAGCCCGAGTCCTCCAGAACCGAGAGAAACAGGAACAGACAACCGATGATGGGAATGAAGGTCGCGACGACCTGCACGCCGGCGCCCACGCCCTGGGCCAGCAGAAACCGCCCCCAAGCCGGAACGCCCCATCCGTCGAGCAGATGGCCCAGTCCATCGACCAGCAGGGCGCCGCTGAATTGCTCGAAGCCATCGATGAAAGCCCCACCGATGTTGATGGTGAACAGGAACATCAGGTACATCATGAAGAGGAAAATCGGAATGCCCAACACGCGGTTGAGCACGACACCATCGATCTTCTCCGAGATCTGACGGTTCACCCGGCCAGTGTGGTAGGCGCAGTCGTTGGCGATGCGGTTGACGAGGGTATAGCGAGCGTCGGCCAGGCGAATGTCGATGTCATCCCCCAGGACGCGCGCCAGTGTATCCGCCTGGCGGGTCAACTCGGGACCCGCGGTCTTGCGGGCCAGATCGTCACCCTCGAGCAGCCGGGCGGCGAGCCAGCGGGGCGACAGGCCGGCCTGGTCGGCGGCAGGTCCCAGCGGCTCGGCCAGCCGCCGGATGGCATCCTCCAGCTCCGAATCATAAGTAACCGCGACCCGCGCGGCGCGGAATCCCGCCATGGCGGCTTCGATGCACGCCTTGAGGCGGAGGATCCCCGTCCCTGACGACGCCACCGTCGGCACGACCGGGCAGCCCAGGCGCTGGGACAGCGCCTGGGCATCGATCCTGAGTCCCTTGGTGGACGCCATGTCGACCATATTGAGAACCACCAGCAGCGGTGCGCCCATCTCGGCCAGTTCGGTGGTCAGATACAGGTTACGCTCCAGATTGGAGGCATCGACGACATTCACGATCAAGCGGGCTTCCTGGCCATGCACATAGTCGCGGGCCAGCCGTTCGTCCAGCGAGATGATCTGGTCCACCACATCCAGCGAATAGGTGCCCGGCAGGTCGACGACCTGGAAGGCGACATCGCCATGCCGGTATTCCCCGGTCTTCTTTTCCACCGTGACGCCCGGCCAGTTGCCTATCCGCTGCCGCGAACCCGTCAAGGCATTGAACAAGGTGCTCTTGCCGCAATTCGGGTTGCCGACCAGAGCGAAAGTTAGCCGTTGACTCACCGGATGATCTCCACTTGCAAGGCCTCGGCTTCATCCTTGCGCAGGGACAAGGCAAAGCCGCGAACCTGGATTTCCACCGGATCGCCCATCGGCGCCACCCGGATCACCCGAATCTCCACGCCGGGCGTGAGACCCATGGACAACAACTTGCGGCGATAGGCCTTGCCGCCCTCGGTAAAGCCCAGCACCCGCGCCCGGTCGCCGACACTTAGCTCCTTGAATATCATGTGGTGATCTCGTGTTTATGAGGTTTGCGCCCGAAACGGCGCGATATATCCGCCCGGCGCGCGCGTCATGGGATTCGCGGCCATCGTGCCCACGCGCGGGCCGACGACGTATCGCGCCGAATGGAACATTCATGGATTCGCCCCAGTGTCCGGACCCATCGAGCGCTGAAAGCCAGACGGATGTTGCTCGCGCCGGGAGCAGCCCTTCGCTTTACCTTGCCGGCAGGAGCTTTGACTCGCGCCGCCCATGACGCCATCGGCCACGGAGGTTCGGTAAATGGTGGAACATAGCTTAATCCCGTGGTTTATCGGGGCAAACCGAAAAGGCGATGCATTGCATTTGATAAATACTATCATTTGTAGACTGACTTTGCATTGTCATTTGCCTTTCGGCGCTCGAAAGGTTTGCCGAACCCAATCCATTCATGAGCCTACTCGCCTTTGCAGAGCATGCATCTCGGGATTGGAGCCCATTCCTTGGGCCGAAGGATTGACTTCTGCGTGAACGGGCTACTTCTACCTTGTCGGATCTTTCCCAAAGCCCGCCATTCCAGCGGGAGGACGGGCCCTGGGGTGAAGCGATGGGCGACGCGCAGGCCGACCATGGCTGTCGGAATCCAGTCATGGAAGGTGCTATCTCCTCCATAAATGCCTGAATCAAGCTATTTCGGCGAGGGCGGGTTTCACGTCCCCGTGACTGGATGCCGGCACTCCCCGTCGGAATGACGGGAGTCTGTCAAGGCGCCGGCTCAAACCGGGAATTCCCGCATCCGATCGATTCGCGCGTCGTCTCGCGGACAGGCATCTCTGCTAGAATTTGTTGTTTTTTCCCTCACGATCTAGGCGATGATCCCCGAGCTTTTCCCTCAGGGCTACCTCCATTACCTCGCCGGCGGCCTGCTGATCGGATCCGCCGTGGGATTGCTGTTCCTGCTGACCGGGCTCATCGGCGGCATGAGTTCCGTGTTCACCACGACATGGTCGTATTTCAGCCGGGCGTCCTATTTTCGGTCGGAGCGGTCCCTGCGTAGCCGGGACTGGCGACTGGTCTATGCCGGCGGACTGATCGTGGGAGCGCTCGTATATCTCGGCATGAGCGGAGAAAGCTTCCAGACCGGCGTCAGCGCCCGGCGTTTGCTGACCGGCGGTTTTCTGATTGGTTTTGGCGCGCGACTCGGCAATGGCTGTACGGCGGGGCATGGGATTTGCGGGTTGGCGTCCCTGCAATTGCCCTCGCTGCTGGCTGTGATTATTTTCCTGTCCATGGCCATCGGCGTCGCACACTTCATGCGCTGGCTGGAGGTGGCCTGATGCGCCCGTTTTTTTATCTCGCGGTGCTGGTCTCGGGAGCCCTGTTTGGCTATGGCCTGTCGGTGGCCACGATGGTACGTCCCGAGGTCGTACTGGATTTTTTGCTGTTCCGTGATTTGGGTCTGTTGCTGGTGTTGGGAGGCGCCATGGGGATGGCGCTGATCGCCTACCAACTGGGCCCTAGACTGATGCAAAGCCCCTTGCTGGCGGACCATTTTTACGTCCATTACGCAAAACTGGACGCACGGACCCTGATTGGCGCGGCCATATTCGGAGTGGGTTGGGGCCTCAGCGGCGTGTGTCCGGGGCCGGCCATCGCCGGCCTGGGGGTCGGCAACTGGCCGATGCTTTATGCCCTGTCGGGCATCGCGCTGGGCGCCTATGTCCAGGGGCGCTGGTTTCCGCCGCGTTGATGCGTTCCCGCCGGCATTCTCGTTCACTCGCACGAGGCTCTCAGCAGACCCCACCGCGGGCCGGCGCCCGGCGCTGAACAGGAAATATCCCGGCCTCCCCGTCAGGAGGGTGCAATCCGACAAGGCCTCGAGGCGTTGCCGCGCTATGCCTTCCATGCCTGCATTCCGTGCCGCCCCTATCGCGTCCGCAGGGTCCGTCATCCTAAATCCGGTAGTTGGGCTTGATGTAGGTGCGAATTCATTCGCCTATTCAGAACTTTGTGTGCGAATGAATTCGCACCTACGATACATCGCATCATCCTGCTTATCCTGTAGATTCCTGTCCAACTGCTTTTTCTAGGGTCATCCTTCTCCATGGACAGAAATTGTTCTCCCGTACTATGCTGAATCGGTATTCCAGTCAACCGCCTGAGTAGGGGTGACTGGAACATTCCTCCCGGCCATGACCGAATTGCCGGTCCGTTCCGTCAAGAGTGAGGGAATATCATGACGCGTTACCTACTGTCGATCCCGATCCTGGTGGGTCTGCTGATAGGCCCGGTCCTGGCGGCGCCGCTGTCCCCCGAAGACGTGCCCGATCCCCTGAAACCATGGCGCGGCTGGGTGCTCTGGAACGACAAGAATCAGACCTGTCCCGATCTTGCCGGGTCCTCGGCTGACCGGCCCTGCACCTGGCCCTCCTCGCTGAGCCTGAAGCTGGACACGCATGGGGGGCAATTCGAATTGCGCGTTCAGGTCTTCGCCGACCAGCGGCTGATCCTGCCGGGCGACGCCGAGCACTGGCCGCAGACCGTGAAATCCGGCGATCAGCCGATAGCGGTCACTCAGACGGACGAACGCCCGGTCGTATGGCTGAAGCCGGGTTTCCATACGCTGTCCGGCCATTTTTTTTGGGATCGGTTGCCGGCCGTGCTGAGCATCCCGCCGCGATTGGCCTTGATCGACCTCGAAGTCGACCGCCAGCCTGTCGCATTTCCGGCGCTGAACGAGCAGGGCCAACTTTGGCTGCGGGTCGAGGATGACGAACAGCGTCCCGGGCGGAGCGAGGACACGCTCAAACTGACCGTCTTTCGCCGGCTGAACGACGGCGTGCCCATGCGGGTCGTCACCCATGCCGACCTGGATATCGCGGGCAGGCCGCGCGAACTCACCCTGCGTGGCGCCGCTCTCCCGAATACCCTGCCCATGCGTCTGGATAGCCCGCTGCCGGCGCGGCTGGAACCGGATGGGAATCTCCGGTTGCAGGCGCGTCCCGGCCACTGGTCGCTGGAACTGCTCTCGCGATTTACCGGAGAAACCGCCGACATCCGCTTGCCGGACGCGACCCTGCCCTGGCCCGGCGAGGAGATCTGGGCCTTCCTGGCCGATCCCTCGGTACGCCTCGCCGAAATCAGGGAGGCGCCCGCCATCGACCCTCGGCAGACCGAATTGCCGGAGGACTGGAAGAACCTGCCGGCTTACCGCCTGGCGGCGGGCGGGCTGTTCCATCTGGAGACGCTGCGCCGTGGCGACCCGCTGCCCGAACCCGACCGGCTGAACCTGCGCCGGACGCTGTGGCTGGACTTCGATGGCCAGGGTTTCACGGTGAACGACCGGATCGGTGGCCGGATGACTCGCGGCTGGCGTCTCGAGGCGGGTGACGGGATGAGCCTGGGCCGGGTCTCGATCGACGGCGAGCCGCAATCCATCACCCGTGCCGCCGACAAGGGCGGGATTGGCGTCGAGGTGCGTCGGGGCCAGCTGAATCTGTCCGGCGACAGCCGCCTGCCGAACCATGGCGCCCTGTCCGCCACCGGCTGGCGCAAGGATTTCCAGTCGGTCAGCGCCGAACTCAACCTGCCGCCGGGATGGCGACTGTTCGCCGCGCTGGGCGTGGACGAAGCCGGCGGGGCCTGGCTGGATGGCTGGACCCTGCTCGACTTCTTTCTGGTGTTGACGCTCACCCTGGCGGTGGGACGCCTCTGGGATTGGCGCGCCGGGGCGGTCACCCTGGCGACCCTGGCGCTG
>Ga0233420_10000373_pt1 | contig 19832 bp, 20 predicted proteins | sample Watercolumn_Mata_4_FD_183009 | JGI IMG/M metagenome (GOLD analysis project Ga0233420, IMG submission 183009) | Freshwater microbial communities from Lake Matano, South Sulawesi, Indonesia - Watercolumn_Matano_2014_102_MG | ecosystem: Environmental > Aquatic > Freshwater > Lake | place...
TGTAGCGCTTTTCATGGTATATGTCCGGTTATGCGTTGCATATGCAATGCAATATAGCGGCTTCTCATGATTCATGCAACAGGGCTGAATCAGGGGAATTCTCAGGGATGTCGTTTTTTGACTGGAATAGCCGTTTCCTTTCTGTGAAGATTCCTGCAGCCGGAACGACATGGTGTTCGATGCCGGCTTCAGGTGGCAGAAGACGGGGCGTAGGGCTCCATGATGTAGCCGAGGCAGTCCTGCAGGATAACCTTGACATCGCGGGTGAACATCGACGGGACGACCGGCACCCTGGTGAGGATGCGGTTTCCGCTGAACTGCAGGTAGCGCCCGGTGACCTCGCGGTTCTGGTTGTCGATGACCACGAGCGGCGGTCGCCCGTTGCGGTAACGGCCCAGTTCCGTCCCCCCGGGCACCCGCTCGAAATTGAGCGTTTCGAGGTCCTCGCGCAAACAGACATCGGTATTGCCGTCGCACGGACTGAATTCGGGCCGGATGCCTTCGGCAAGGAGTATCCGTGCCGTGGTATGGAACAGGTCGTTGTGATGGTTCGCCGGTGGCGAGAACAGGCTCTCCTCGGGCAGTTCGAGGCAATGCCGGAGATAGTTTTCCACATGACTTGTCCCGGCCGCATTGCCTGAAACGCCGCATTCAAGCGTGACCGCCGGACATATTCCTGACAGGGCGACCGCAAGGACTTCGTGCGGTTCGGTAAACCAGACGATGGTTCTGCTGAACCGACGCGCAAGCGAGAGCGACTTGTGGTCGAGCCGGTTGACGCAGCCATAGTGCGGGTTCCTGCCGGTGTTGTTGTGCAGGTCGATGCTGGCAATGGGAGCCGCCCTCGAGATTTCCGCAAGAACCTTCCTTGCCAGCAGGTGTTCGGGATGGCGTTCGCCCTGCCAGATGCGGTTGTAGTCGGCCTGCCCGTCGAGTTTGCGCACGCCCTTTACCGCGGCGGCCACATTGCCGACAAGGAGCAGCATCGGTCTCGGCAGCGGATACCGTGGAGCGCCGTATCCGGCGAGGAGCTGCTGCATGGCGGCAAGGCCGGTGGTCTCGTTGCCGTGCAGCAGGATCGAGACAAAAAGCGGGGCCCCCTGTTTGCCCTCGATACGGATGAGCGACGGGCCCGGAAGGATCGTATCGAGTTGCTCGATCGCGATTCCGGTGAAACCCTCCGGCAGCTGGTCGAAGCGGTGCAGATCGGGCGGATGATACTGGTTCAGATGCTCCATTCGTGGACGGGAATGTTTCTCTGCTGGTTTTCAAGATAGGCCCCGGTCATCGCCCTGAAATCGCGCCCGTGACGCCTGATGAAGGCTTTCTGCCACCATGCGCCGTTCCGGCGCGTCGCGACCCGTTCTGCGAGAATATCGCCAAAATAGTAGTGCAACTCATCACGCTCGAATCCGCGCTCGCCGAGAGCCTGCATGGCTCCGGGGATCAGCTCCTGCAGGAGCAGCTTCGCCACCGGCATGGCTTTTCCGGAACTCCAGTCGAGATGCGCCTCGAGCCCGAAGCGTGCGGCGGCGTAGAAATTCGCCCGGGCCTGTTCGAACGATATCGCACGCTGCGGCGCTTCGGGCTGCAGGTGAAGGATCGCGCCATAAAAAAAGAGGATATTGGCGACGATGTCCGGAATCGACGGCCCTGCAGGAGGGACGCGATGTTCGATCCGCACATGCGGGATGCCGTCATCACCGAATCCTATCAGGGGCCGGTTCCAGCGCCAGATGGTTCCGTTGTGTAGCCGCAGATGGTGCAGCAGGCTGAAATCGTCGTCGGAGGTGACCGGCAGCAGCACCGGGAACCCGTCGAGATTTTCAAGGAAGACCTCCCTGAGTGAATCGCGGACGTAATCACGCCCGAAGGTGACGCGCGAAACCACTCTCCCGCTGCGGTCGACGAAAGCCGGGGATTTCACGGCCTGCTCGAACAGGGGAATGCGGGTCTCGTCCCAGAGCTCCCGCTCGAAGAGGAACGGGGAGTTGGCGGTCAGTGCGACCATCGGCGCCGACAGCACATGGGCGATGTTGTACACGTCAGCCCCCTTGCTGACCGGCACCTGAAAGTGGATCTGCAGCGATGTCGTGGCCGCTTCGGCCATGACATCGCGATGGACCACCTCCAGCGAGTCACGGGTTCCCTCGATGTGTATCTTGAGCGGGTGACGGGATCTCGACCGCAGGATTTCACGGTTCAGGGCATGATAGCGCTGCAGCGAAGAGATGTTCCGGAGCGTCAGCATCCTGTCCTGCACGGTCGGCAGAATGCCGGTCATCAGGGTATGGCACTCCATGTCGCGGGCATTGCGGGTGCAGAGATTCCAGAGCTTCTGCAGTTCCCTGTTCAGGAATCCCGGGAGATGGCGATCCAGCGGATGCGGTGCGATATTGAGTTCGAAGTTGTACTTCGACAGCTCGGCGACAACCAGGGGATGGTTGACCCTCCGGAGGAACTCCCCGTTTCTCGGAACCGGAGCGCAATGCCGGTCGACGAGCCATCCCTCGAGTTCAAAGCCGCACATCTCCCGGCGGTCGTCGAAGCGGTCCGAAGAAAACCACTCCATGAGAATCCGCGTCTCCTTTCTCAGGTTCAGGTGAAACTGCCGGAAATCATCCTCGCTGAATGCTGTTTTTGCAATTTCACTGCCCATCGATGCCTGGTTTACGGTCGGTCTGACGGAGAGATACCCAGAAACAATCTGGATAATAGCGGACTGAGATGCAAATGATTTGCCGGAAGTTGCAATCAAAAGGTTTGTTGGGTATTCTTCACTGAGAAGATCTCCCTGACATCGAAATCGCTTTACCGTGGCCTCGGCAGTGCATTTTTCAGGATAACAGCCATGCGACACCTCATGTTCACCGTTGCTTCATGTCTGCTGCTGGGGGGACTTGGGGCGGCGTGCTCGCCTCAGAACCATGATCCGGCATCCCGTCGGGAGAGCGGCCATGCCGCCGTGCAAAAGACTCCGGGAAATGGCGCTCCCCGTGATACCGGAGAGGCGGCACGAGCCGAAGCCGGCTTTCTCCTGATGCAGTCTGAACGACTCGGACCTCTCCGCCTGGGATTGCCTGCAGGGGAGGTGCTGAAGGTGCTGGGAAAACCGGATGAACAGTCGGAACGCAGCGTCTGGGCGGCCGATGGTGCGGAGCATCAGACGTGGCGCTACGCTGCTCGGGGAATCGTGCTGGGCATGATTGCCGAAGATGAAGGGAGCCGGCAGCAGATTGACCGCATCACCGTTTCGGATCCGTGCCGGTACCGGACCACAAGAGGTATCGGGATCGGGAGCAGCAGGGGGGAGGTTCTCGAAGCATACCGAAACGAGATTGCTCCCGGGTCCGGAGACAGGGAGGAGGGGAGCCGTGACGGGATGGTTGTCGCCGGATCTCTGTACGGGGGAGTTGTGTTCACCATCACCCGCGACAAGGTTGCCGCTGTTTTTCTCGGCGCCGGTGCGGAATAATCTGCGGGTTCAGGAACAAGAAACATGATCGAGGAGCGGATATGAGGATACGGCCGGTCTTCCTGTTGCTTCCATTCGTGCTGCTCGTCACCACGATGCTTTTCGGTGCGGAAGTGCCCTATCTGACCGGAAGGGTCATGGACAACGCGGAGCTGCTCTCCCCGGCGGTCAGGCGGTCGTTGTCGGACAGCCTGCAGGCTCATGAACAGCGCACCGGCAACCAGATTGCCGTGCTGACGATTTCCTCGCTCGACGGGGAGAGCATCGAGGATTACGCCGTGAGGGTTTTCGAGTCGTGGAAACTCGGCCAGAAGGGCAAGGACAACGGTGTTCTGATCGTGGTGGTTCCCGCCGACCGGCGGATGCGCATCGAAGTGGGATACGGCCTCGAGGGAACGCTTACCGATGCCATGGCGGGAAGGATCATCCAGACGGTGATGACCCCGAAATTCAGGAACAAGGATTTTGATGGCGGCATCACCGATGGCGCAAGGGCCGTGATGGACGTTCTCGAGGGGGATGCATCGACCCTGACAGAAGTCAGGACCGAATCGCCGAACAAGCAGGATTTCTTTGCAATGGAGGGGCCGGAGCTTTCGATCAAGGAACGGATTCTCCTTGGAGCGTTTGTTTTCGGAATTATCGGACTGTTTACCGTAATCGGGATACTCACGCCGGGTGTCGGATGGTTTCTGTACCTGTTTTTGGTGCCGTTCTGGGCGGTTTTTCCGATCGTTATTGTTGGTTCTGCAGGAGCGTTTTACTGCTTTATCACGTATCTCGTCGGCTTTCCGGTCATAAAACTTTTCCTGCGGCAGACCGGCTGGTACCGGAAGGCTCAACAGGATTTGCGCACCAAGGGACATGCTTCGATCGGGGGCATCTCCATCGGTTCCGGCAGTTCCGGGTCCTCCTGGTCGTCAGGCGGATCGGGTTTTTCAGGCGGCGGCGGATCATCCGGCGGCGGCGGTGCGTCCGGCAGCTGGTAGGGATTCAGGGAACCCGCTCCTGAAAGACCGCAACAGGGGGATGTTGCCTTGCGGGATCGATCTGCGGGGGAATGGTGTTCAGGTTCACTGACAGCCAGGTTTCCGGCATCTTTTTGGGAACGCCTGCTGAACAGGCAGGCATATCGACACCGGTACGGATATGAACAGGAAACTCGCCCGACGGATTGTGCCTCGCGTCATCTCTTTTCTGGCAGTGGGGCTGCTGCTTGCAGGCCCGCTCTGCATCCCTGAAGCCGAAGGGAACATGCCTGCAGTGTACACTCCTGCACCGGGAACCGCCGAACGCAGGGCGATCCTCGACGCCATGCGCCTGGAAGTGAAGGCGCTGCACCAGCTCGACGTGGTGTTCGTCGTGGTTTCCATGAAGGCCTGCAACGGGTGGGCATTCGCGCACACGAGGCCCCGATCGGGGGACGGCAGCAGCCGCTACGAGGATTTTCTCGCCCTGCTGCACCGGGTGAAAGGAACATGGTGGGTCGTCGAAATACCCTGCACGGAGGAGGATAATCCCGACTGCATCGGCAGTCCTGGCTATTTGACGAAACTGGTTGCCCGTTTTCCCGGGCTGCCTCCGGGTATTCTGCCCGGGAATGGCCGAAAACCGTGAGCGGCAATTGGCTGCACAAGGCTGATGAGGCCGAAAAGGCCCGGCAGAAAACAATAACAGGAGAACGGGACCATGGATACCAGAAACCTTGTCGATACCTACCACCAGGCCTGGACCGGAGGTGATTTCGTGACGGCCCGGAAATGCCTTGCCGACAACCTCGATTTCCGGGGGAGCATGGATACGTTTGCGAATGCTGACGATTTTATTGATGCACTGAAGCAGTTCGGGCAGATGCTGCGAGGCGTTGCGGTGGTGCAGCGGTTTTACGATGCGACGGGGGCCGCCCTGCTGTACGATTGCGATACCGCTTCTCCCACCGGGGTCATCCGCACGGCTGAATTTTTTACCATAACCGGCAATCTGATCTCGGCAATCCGTCTGGTGTTCGACGCGACCGCTCTTCGGCAGGCGATGCAGGCCTGAGGGAAGCTGCAGGATGCCATTTCGGCAAAGAGACGCGGCCGGCGCTGCACCGGAAAGCTTGTCCAGCAACACAGGGCGAAACTGTTGCAGGTTTTTTGCATCTTCACGGATCCGATTCCGCACGTCACTGCTGAACCATATGGAGCGCTCTCGCACCGGCATTACCGGGATTTTCCGATATCGGGTTGTGCCGGTCCTGCTGGCGTTACGCTGCATTGCGCCGCTGCCCTCCCTGTACGGAAACGAGGGGGCAGTGGTTCGCGAATGGCAGCCTGTCGTCGTCGGCTCGACCGTTGAAACGTGGCGGCTGGAGTGGCAGGTTCCTCCCGAAGAGGAGTGCGACCCGTCCGGTGAAGACTGGTACACCTGTCCCTGCAGCGGATTCGCCTTTGGCGAACGGGGCAGGCTCGATCTGGTCCGTCAGGTTCCGGGAAGGCCTGAAGAGCGTCTGCACCTCTCGCCGCTCTTTGCGCCTGGTTTCGATGGGGAAGCGGTTGCCCGTCTTTCCCGGTGGCCGGTCCGGGATGGTGATATGGACCGGATGGATGAGGCCGGATTCAGCACCATGGTCAAATCCCGTCCGGTCGTCAGGATCATGGTTTTCGCCGATTACGACCGGGACGGACGCTCCACGGAGTTTATCCTGCAAGTCGGAGCGGGCCCCTGCGGGCATCGCCAGACGGTACTGGTTGGAATTTCGCGCACCAATCCCAACCTGCACGTGTTTGGCACCGTAGCCCATCCGGATACCCCGCTTGTGCTCGAAAGTCAGGAGGCCTGGCGGCAGTTCCTGCGCTCGAAAGGCAGAACCACCGTTGTTTCCCTCCCCTGCGGCGACCACGGATCGGAGTTCGAGAACGATGTCGAGCTCGTTGCAACGGCTTCGGGCATACGGGCGTTCCATGTGCGTTACTCCTGCGGCGCACAACGGCAGGGCCGGCTTCTCGAGCGTGTCGAGCTGTGAGGAGAAAGCGGTCCGGCTTTCCGGAATCCGAACGGGTTTGCAGGAGCGGCAGGCAGCGGGCGGAAGGCTGTTCGCTCTGTTTCGGGGATTCTTCATTTCCGGGACTCGCGGGAATATTGTAGCTTCGATATTGCGGCCGTCTATCCTGCAGGCCGTTCTTTTGGATCATGTCTCTGATATCCGGATTTCCGGATCATAAACCCTGTATCAAGGAGGTAATCATGACACCGTCAACGGAGCCCGCCACTCCTGCCGTCAGCAGTCCCAAACCGAAACCGCAAGTGGCAGGCGCGCCTCCCGCCACTCCCGCAGCAAGCAGCCCGAAGCCGAAACCCAACGTTGCAGGCGCACCTTCAGAGATGAGTCCGAAGCCGAAACCGGCCGGCCGGCCTTCAGGTAATCCTGCAGGCGGGGCGAGGCTGGCGCCGTTCGAATCGTACAGCCGCAGCGATACTTCGAAAAGCAGCGCCTCAAAAGAGGCTCAGGAAGAGGGGGGCATGCGCACAAAACCTGTCGCGAAGAAGCGCCTGATAGCTGTTTTTCCGGGCGACACGCAGAAAAACTGACCACGGTCATCCCGGCTGCCATCCGGACCGGGTCTCCCGGTCCGGATGGTGGTAAAGCCGGCCCGATAGGGGATGAACCGGTAACGGCGCAAGAAGAAGCGTGCCGGTTCGCGGCGCAGGGAAGAACGAGGAGCGCCGCAGGCAGTGCTCGTTCAGTTTGCCGGCGGAGGATTTTTGGTGAGAATGCCGTCAGCGACCATTTTGTCGATGATCCTGGTCAGCTGGTCGTGTGTGCGAAGCAACGCCGGCAGCGAGAGGGCAAGACGTGCGACCGGTTCGATGTCGGGCTCCTTGTCTTTTTCTCTTGACGCAATGTTGACCAGATCGATGCGGATGACACCGTCGATGAGAGTCATGTTTGCGATACCGTCTGCATAGATGGTCTGCATGTCATTTCCTCCGGAAAATCGGGTTTCGTTATGGCGCCTGGTTCGGATAACAGTCAGGAATATAGGAAAAAGGGTGGAGAGCGGAGGCGGAAGGCGTTAACCGCTTTTCGCGGCGAGTTCGCGGAAGAAATCCCCCAGATGTCTCGTGCCTGTTGCCGGAGCGACATTGTCCATGCGGCTCACGGAGAGCGCAAAGGAGAGGATGCTTTTCAGGGGCTTGTTGACGATGCCGAGGACGAACAGCGCGATATCGCCGAGCCACATCGGCACGTGCGTGATTTTCGGCTCCATACGGAGCGCCTCGAACGCCATGAGGTTGGTTTCGTCGTAGGTGTAGATGTCGGGCCCGCCGACGGCGATCTCGCGGCTTTCCTCCTCTTCTGCAGCATCGGCACAGACCGTGGCCAGGTCGGCCCCCTGGATCGGGTTGAAACGGTTCTTGCCGTTGCCGAAAAGGAAGACGTGTCCTTTGCGGGCGAAATTGAAGAACATGCCCATGTCGTTGAAGTATGCGGTTGGGCGGATGACGGTGTACGGCATGCCGGAAGCCTTCAGGTCGTGCACGAACAGCTCGTGCGCCTGCACCATGTCCGAATCCTGCATCTTCTCTGCATTGAAGACCGAGATGTAGATGAACTTCCTGACGTTGTGGGATCGTGCGTCCTCCAGCAGCGCCCTGTTTCCGAGGTGGTCGATCTGCCGGCTCGTGATGCCGGGCTGCGGACTGGTGAGGCCCATGCAGGAAAACACGATATCCACATCCTTGCACACATTTTTCAGGGTGGCCCTGTCTGCTGCATCGCCGATAACGATATCCTCGATGACGTCTGAAACCGGCGGATCAAGGTTCGGTCCCTCTTTGGAGAGCTTTTCCCTGTTTCTGGCGAACGCCCGGACGCTGTAGCCCCGCGATGCGAATTCCCTGACGACATGCCTGCCGAGATAGCCGGAAGCTCCGGCTACCAGCACCTTCTTCCGTGCCATGACCACCCTTGTTTTGTATTGGTTCTTTTGTCTGTGCCGCTGTGGCTGCCCGGGATTTACGCTTCATCGATCTGCCGGAGGATATCCTGCAGCGAGCGGGCTGTCCGGATTTTCTCCGCATCAGTTGCTGCGTTGTAGAAATCGATAATGGCCTTGCCGCCGATCGCGATCGGGGGATACTCCCTTTCAGCAAGCATCGGCAGGAGGGCCAGGAATTTCAGCACCATCTCCCTTTCCATGCCGTTGATCCTGCCGATCACCTCCTCGGCTATGGCCTTCCACGCGTTCTCGCCGAGACCTGCGGCATAGGCGGCGCTCCGGACAGCTCCGAACTGGAAGCCGAGCACCGCGAAAACGATATCCCTGTTCGTGCTCTTTTCAAGTCCTGCCGGGCATTGCCCGATCGCTTCCGCAAGAAACTGCAGGGACATTTTCGTTATCGCCTCGATGCTCTTTTCATGATTCGTTTGCATACGGGTTGATTTGGTGCCAGGTAACGTGCTGCCTGAAATATACGAACATTCCCGTTAAGAGAAGAAGCGTTTGTCCGCCAGACCGGGGGCAGGAGTTGCGAAACCGGCACTATTTTGCTATTTCCCTGAAGGGACCCGGAGAACATGCCATTCCTTAACACCTCATGCGAAGATACCTGCGACCGATTCTCCTGCTGACGGCCGTCGCGGCCATTGCGGCTGCTGCCTGGCACCGGTGGTCGCCGGGCACCACCGTAACCGACGGGAGGCACGACCTGCGCACCAACGGCATCTGGCTCCAGCACGGCTGGATCGGGGACGATGCATGGTTCGAGCGGAACAAGAGGGATCGGTCGCGGTTCCGTAACGACGCAAGAATCCGTGATCTGGCCCTCCTGCTTGCACGGCACGGTGTCCGGGACCTCTTTCCGCACCTCTGTCCCTGCTCGCCCGACGGAGAGATCCCGCCAGCCGATTCCCTGCAGACGGAACGGTTTCTCGACAGATTTTCGGGGTTCAGGGTGCTTCCCTGGATCGGCGGGGTGCTCGGGAAGCACTGCTTTCCGGAATCTCCCGAGTGGCGCGAGACCTTTGTTTCTTCAGTTGTGGAGCTGCTCCGCGACCATCCGCGGCTTGCCGGCATTCATCTGAACATCGAACCCATGCCCGACGGCAGCGAAGCGTACCTCCTGCTGCTCGACGAGCTCCGGCAGGCGATCCCCTCCGGAAAGATCGTCTCCGTGGCGGCGTTTCCTCCACCGATGATCACCCGGCCGTTTCCTGCAGTGCACTGGGACCAGCAGTATTACGGCGAGGTTGCCCGGCGATCGGACCAGATCGTTCCCATGATGTACGATACGTCGATCCGGTCGGTCAAGTACTACCGCCATATCATGCGGGTCTGGAGCCTGCAGGTGCTCGACTGGTCCGGAAACACCCCGGTGCTGCTCGGCGTTCCCTCCTATGACGATGCAGGGACAGGGTATCATCTGGCTGAAACGGAGAACATCGGGAATGCCCTTGCAGGCATTCATGCGGCACTGGAAACGTACCCTGTGCTGCCGCAGAACTATGCCGGGGTGGCGATCTACTGCGAATGGGAGATGGACCGGAACGAGTGGGTCACGTTCGGGAGGGAGTTCGGGAGACGGTAGACGGGAGTCAGGAGGCCGGCAAGTAACAGTTCCATATTCCTGCAACCATGATTTATGAATGGTGTTGCATTTGTGGGTTGTACATTGTATACAGAATATGGGTCGTGTCACGGCAATGTGAGCGGTCCTGTAACTGTGCCGCTGAATAAAAACGATAACAATCATAGACAGGAGGTGACGGATGAAACGGGTGGTTCTTTTTTTGCTGACCAACTTTGCGGTACTTGCTGTGCTGTCGCTCAGCGCGCGCTTGCTGGGGATCGACCGCTTTCTGACCGGCAACGGACTGGATATGCTCACGCTGCTAGCGTTTGCAGCCCTGATAGGTTTCGGCGGCTCATTCATTTCACTGCTGCTGTCCAAAACCATGGCGAAATGGAGCACCGGCGCCCGGGTTATCGAACGGCCCTCCAGCCAGGACGAGGCGTGGCTTGTTGATACCGTGCGGCAGCTCTCAAAAAAGGCAAACCTGCCGATGCCCGAGGTGGCCATCTACTATGGCGACCCCAATGCCTTTGCCACCGGTCCAAGCAGGAACAAATCGCTTGTGGCGGTCTCGACCGGTCTCTTGCAGAGCATGAATAAAGAGCAGGTTCAGGCGGTTCTTGCCCACGAGGTCGCCCATATCGAAAACGGCGACATGGTGACCCTGACCCTGATACAGGGGGTGGTGAACACCTTCGTGATCTTTCTTTCGCGTGTTTTCGCCTATGCGGTGGACAGCTTTCTTCGCAGGGATGATGACGAGTCTGCTCCTGGTATCGGCTACTGGATCAGCAGCATCGTCTTTGAGATCGTGTTCGGCCTCCTGGCAACGATGATTGTGATGTACTTCTCACGCAAGCGCGAATTCCGTGCGGACTCGGGCGCTGCCAGACTGATGGGCGACCGGCGCCCGATGATCGAGGCCCTGCGGGCGCTGGGAGGTCTCCAGGCGGGCCGGTTGCCGAAGGAGATGGCGGCCAGCGGGATTGCCGGCGGCGGCATGATGGCGCTTTTCAGCAGCCATCCGCCGCTTGAAACGCGGATTGCTGCACTGGAATCCGCACGCTGAGATGAACCGGGATAACCTGACCAAGGCCGTTCCGGCAGAGCGGGCCCGGCCTGCACGCCACATGATGCCAATGGAGACAACCGTTGCATTCGATGTCTACGGAACCATGATCGATACGCAGGCAATAACGGCCGTGCTGCGTGATTATCTTGCCGGCAGGACCGCATCGGATTTTGCGAAGGTCTGGAGGGAAAAACTGCTCGAGTACTCCTTCAGGCGAGGACTGATGCGGCAGTACGAAACTTTCGCGGTCTGTGCCGGGCAGGCATTTTCGTTTACTTGCGCGCGTTTCAACCTCCATCTGCATGAAGACGACCGGGAGCGGATTCTGAACGCCTATGCGCTCTTGCCTGCATACCCCGATGTTCAGGCAGCACTCGAACGGCTGCGTGCTGCTGGTTTCAGGCTGTACGCATTTTCGAACGGAAGTGCCGAAGCGGTCAGCAAGGTGCTTTTCCATGCTGGTCTTGGAGCCTGTTTCCTCGATGTCGTGAGCGTCGATGACGTTCGCTCGTTCAAGCCGGATCCTGCCGTGTACCGTCATTTCCTGAAACGGGCGTCCGCAGCTGGCAGGAGCGCATGGCTGGTATCGGGCAATCCTTTCGATGTTATCGGAGCACTTTCTGCGGGCATGAACGCTGCATGGGTGAAGAGAAGTGCGGATATGCCTTTTGATCCGTGGGGCATCGAGCCGACGCTGACGGTTCATGGTCTTGACGATCTTGCCGGAAAACTGGTTGCCCCTCGATGAACTACAGGCTCCTCGTTTTTGATTTTGACGGCACGCTGGCCGACAGCGAAGCAAGTATCAAGGTATCGCTCGAGCTCGTCGCCCGTGATCTCGGGATGCAGGGGATTGACTGGCCTGCGGCCCGTCGGAGCATCGGGTTGCCGTTGCGAAGCACGATCGAGGCGGGACTCGGTCTTGGCGCTGAAGCGTTGCCTGAAGCGGTCGACCTGTACCGAAAGCACTATAACGGCGTTGCTTTCGATTCGACGCGCCTTTTTCCCGGAGTCAGCGAAACCCTTCAGCAGCTTCGACAGGATTACCTGTTTGCTGTCGCGTCCAGCAAGAGCAGCAGCGGACTGCTCGCCATGATGCGCCATCTCGGGATTCACGGGCTTTTCTCCTTCATTGCGGGCGCACAGGATGTTCAGCATGGAAAGCCGGCGCCCGATCTGGTGCTGCTTGCCATGCAGAACCTGAACATTCCGGCCCATTCGTGCCTTGTCGTGGGTGATACGGTCCATGATATCGAAATGGGACAGCGGGCGGGGGCCGACACCTGTGCGGTAACCTACGGCAACAATGCGCCGGATCTCCTTCGCCGTTTCGCGCCCACCTATATCATCGATGCATTTGCCGATGTCCGGGGGTGCCTGCAATGATTCCCGGGGACACGGCAACCCGGTCTTGCAGGGCACGCGCAAAAAGTGGTTTTCGATGGCCGCTGTTACCGGTACCGGTCGAGCGTTCCATGCAGGGAACCGGGGGAGAGCCGACAGACCCTGATGCCGGATGCTCCGGGCCGGAGCGGTCGGTTTCCAGGCAACAGGCACTTCGGTTTTGCCGTAAAAAAAACTTACATTTTTAATGATACGGTAAATCTCTGTTACCGTTTTTCTGTAACAGCCGGTATTCCCCATGCACGTACCATCGGTATCGAACACCGTGTATTCCGCCACGGCCGTTACATGCCGGCTCAGGGGATCCGGTCCCTGTTTTCTTTTATTGCAGTACCGTCCATCCTTTCCATAACCCCCTAAAAAGGAGGTCGTCATGCCAGAAGAAAAAAAATCGTCCTGTATCTCGCCGGATGGCAGAAACGGATGCTTCGTGATTACGTGAAAGCGTCCGCGAGGGTGACAAGGGTCGAGTTCAATCCCAAAATTCCCAAAAAAGAGTGGGTCATGTACCGTCAGCCCGTTCTGGAGGCGATCAAACAGGGGGCATGGAACCTCTACCTCACCGACGAGCAGATACTCCATGTCAGCGAAGCGCTGGGAGTTGACGTCAAGCTCTCCGCACTGAGGATTACACCCGAATCGGTCGAGACGGGACTGATCGCCTTCAGGTAAAGGTAAAAGGCAGCGGGAAGCCGGAGGCGGCGCAATGCCGCTTCCGGTCCCGATTCCTCTTCTCTGCAACCCATGCCGGAACACCGCGAGATGGAACGCTATACCCTGAGGGGATGCAACTGGGAGCTGACGCTCCGCTGCTCCCTGCATTGCCTGCACTGCGGCTCCCGGGCGGGAAGCGCACGCCCCGGCGAACTCACCCTTGAAGAGTGCCTGCCGGTGGCCGACGAACTGGCGACTCTTGGCTGCAGGGAGGTTACCATGATCGGGGGAGAGGTTTTTCTGTTCAGGGGATGGGAGCTGCTTGCCGGTCATCTCGCATCGAAAGGCGTTTCGGTGAACATCGTCACCAACGGGTACCGCGTGGGACCCCGCGAGGTGGAACAGATTCATCGTGCCGGACTTGTCAATGTCGGCATCTCCATTGACGGAATGGAAGAGAGCCATAACCGGATACGCGGACGGGACGATGCCTTCGCAAGCATACAAAGGACGCTGGAGCTGCTTCGGCTGGAGAAGATCGAAACCGGTGAGGTGACCAGCCTCATGCGGAGCAACTGCAACGACCTCAACGCGCTCTACCATTTTCTCCTCGATCACGGCGTCCGGGTGTGGCAATTGCAGCTGGTGAGCGCCATGGGCAACAGTGCCGGACGCCATCACAGCGCGTTCGTCCTGCCCGGGCAGGTGCGGGAGATCACTGAATTCATCCGGGACATGAACCGGAACGGTGAGATGGTGGTCATTGCAGCGGACAGTATCGGGTATTTCGACGACAACGAGGTGTACATCCGGGGCAATGCCGCGCCGCTCTGTTACTGGACCGGATGCGCCGCCGGTATTTCCAGCGTGTTTATCGACAGCATCGGCAATGTCAAGGGGTGCGGAGCGCTCTATGACGATGCTTTTATCGAAGGCAACGTGCGGCACAGAAGCCTGTCGGCTATCTGGCATGACACGGAGGCATTCGCCTATAACCGGAAGTTTTCGCCCGCCATGCTTTCCGGCAGGTGCAGCTCCTGCACGGTCGGCCATGTCTGCAGGGGAGGCTGCCGCTCCTCGAACCATTTTGCCACGGGAACTCTTTACGAGAGCACCTTCTGCTGCCGGGAACAGTGATGTCCTGCCACAAGGATGGCCTTTCGCTCCGCTCTTCCGCCATGGCTGCAGTTTCTGCGCCGTTCTCCTCTGCCTTATCGGGCGTTTTTTTCGCTGAACAGGCTTTTGTCCGGTATTCTGCTCTCAGGGGTCGAGATGCTGTACTTTTTTCAGCTGGATCCGGAAAAAACGGCTGCCGCTCTGATGCCGCCATAGCCGCTCGAATCTGGTGTCGAACTGGGGCGGAATGGTGCCGTTCTCGATCTCGAAACCGGTATCGGGGGTCTGTTTCAGGATCCAGTTGCAATAGTCTTCGCTGTCGGTCACGATGAGCGCCTCGCTGCCGGGAATCAGGCGGTTGTTGAGCAGGCGCAGGTATTCCGACGAAAAGAGCCGGTACTTGATGTGCTTTCTTTTCGGCCAGGGGTCGGGAAAAAGCGCATAGGCGCGGGAGATCGAGCAGGCGGGAAAAAGATCGGAGAACGCCTCCCTTGCGCACGAATGGAGCAGCAGGATGTTGCTGAAGTTCATGCGTTCGGCCTTTTTCGCCACTTCCTTGATCAGGCCGGGTTTCTTTTCGATGCCGATAAACGTTCTTTGCGGATATTCCGATGCTCTCCGGATCAGGTATTCGCCGTTTCCGAATCCTATTTCAACCTCCACCTCTCCGGCGTTTTTCAGGTTTTCCGCAATCCGCTCTGCCTGATCGGCGATGGCGCCAGGCTTCCTGCACAAGGTTTCCGGGTATCCATGATGCGGCATAGGCGGTGAACAGGAACGTCGAGAAATAACGGGAACGGTTTTCCGGCCGGTTCCTTGCCGGTAATCCACCCGGAAAGGCCCGTCATACGGTTCATGATGCTGGTTGTACCGTGAAATATGCAGAGCGTGGACGGAAATGGCAAGCGTGGAATCGACACGAAGCGAACGGATCGGTTCGTTCGTGCATTTTTTGCCGCTTCACGGCACAAGACGGCGTTGCAAAAGGCGTCAAACCGACAATGAACGTTTATGTTAACCACATTTTTCCTGATGATCATGAAGAGTCGATTGTATGCCGCCCATGCCGAACGCCTGCGCTTTGCCCGGAAGCGCCGCTCCCTGACAGAACCCTGCTCCGGCAATCCGGTCAAGGCCCGGTCGAAGGAGCGGTCGCGACGTATTGTCGGCGGCAGGCAGCTTATCCGTTTTCCCGTGTTTCTCCCGGTTGCAGCATGGAGAGCTTGCGCTGAATGATCGTGCGGACGTTTTCTGCAACTGCGCGCAAGCCCTGCATCACAAGCTTTTCTGTGTCCTGAATCACCCGTGCCTTGTCCGTTCCGCCCGAGCCGTTTCATGCCGCTGAGTGCGGCATGTGTGCTCCATCCTCATCCTGCTACCGGGCCGTGAACCCGCATTTTTCGCTGGTTTCCTCACCGGTCTGGCAGATTTTTCCTGCACAAGAGGCCCGGGCATCCGACGTCAAATTCTCGTCGGTAGCTTGTCAACATCATTCCATCCGTGAAAATCATGAAAAAACGTCTGTTGTCGATTCTTGCAGCCGCATCGCTGTTGCCTGCAAACGCGGTTCTCGAAGCCCGGCCGGCAAGTGAACCCGCTTGTTCAGGTGCTCGCGGGGTCAGCGATGCCTCCCTGAAAAAGGCCATGGAGAACTATGCCCTGCAGTACGACAACCTGAGGCCGATCGAAGGCCGGTGCCCATCCGACTACAAACTGGTGCAGCTTGCGCTCCTGCTCGATACCAGCAACAGCATGGATGGACTCATCAACCAGGCCAGGAGCCAGCTCTGGCGAATCGTCAACGAACTTTCGAGGATGCACCGGCGGGGCGAGCATATCCGCCTGCAGGTGGCGCTGTTCGAGTACGGCAACAACTCGCTTTCTCCCGGATCGGGCTATATCCGCCAGGTGACTCCCTTTACCGAGGATCTCGACCTGCTTTCCGAAGCGCTCTTCTCGCTCACCACCAACGGCGGTTCCGAGTATTGCGGCCATGTCATCGGCAGCAGCCTGAACAGGCTGCGCTGGAACAGCTCGAGAGAAGGACTGAAACTCATTTACATCGCCGGCAACGAGCCGTTCGACCAGGGCGGGGTGAGCTACGAGGCTGCATGCCGCTGGGCCGGGGAGCGGGATATCACGATCAACACCATCTATTGCGGAGACTACCGTACCGGGGTGGAGACGTTCTGGAAAAGAGGAGCCGAGATCGGTCGCGGCAGCTATTTTGCTATCGACAGCGACAAGGCGACGCAGGGAATCGTCACGCCCTATGATCATGATCTCCTTGTGCTCAACAGCAGGATCAATGCCACCTACGTGCCGTATGGACGGGATGGTCGGGATCGTCAGGCGCGCCAGGCGAAGCAGGACATGAACGCTGCAGCGCTGTCTGCTCCTGTGGCCGCCGAACGTGCGGTATCGAAAGGTTCGAAACTTTACGAGGCTTCCGGGTGGGACCTCGTTGATGCAATCGACACAAAGAAGGTCACGGTCGACGGACTCGGGAAGGAAGGCCTGCCTGACGAACTGAAGGGGAAGTCCCGCAGGGAGATCGAAAGCTATGTGCAGCAGAAGAAGCTGGATCGCGAAGGGCTGAAAACGCAGATTGCGGAGCTCAGCCGCAAGCGCGACGCCTGGGTGCAGCAGAAAGAGCAGGAGTCCGCAGGGAACCAGAGCCTCGGGGCGGTTATCCTCAAGGATCTTCACATGCAGGCGGCAACGAAAAACTTCAGTTTCAGGTGATCCTTTTCCAGAAAAACCTGTTTATATTCAACAATGACGTTTTAAAGCCGGAAGGTGTGGTGCGCCCGCCCGGCCTGTAACCAGAATTCAACAAGGAGTTGCATGATGCTGAAGGACGCTGCTGCTGCGGCTTGAGGTGCAATCCTTCTGACGCCTTTGGGGATGCCACTTGTCCTGCACGGGGTTGTCGGCATGCTGGTTGGCGGTGCTGGTCTTTTTATTGCTGATTCGGTTCTGAAACAGGTGCTCGACGCAATCGATTCGCCGCAGGATGCTGAGGAGTCCGGTGATGCTCAGGGCGGAAGCCGCGGAGTGGTTTATGTGGAGGTGACCAGTTCCGGGGAGTAAGCGTGCAATCCGGTCCCGGGCATGATCTGAAATACCCATGATCTGAAATACCTGTAAGCTGCCCGGGGAATCCCGGGCATCCCCTTTCCGTCTGCGGTTTTATGCATCCGGCTGCTTTTTTCCCAGCCTGACGGCAGAAGCCCGGTCCGGCTTCTGTAACGTGCCGTGACCAGGCAGGGAAAAGTCTTCCGGAACTGGAATTGCCGACAGGAATGAGGACGGTTTTGTTAGCAGGGAGCTTTGTGGTTATATTTCGTCTGCAGAAGGACAGGGCGCGGTTGTTCGCAGTACACCCTCTTCATTGATGCGGGATTTTCGGATGAAAGAGGAGGATGGGTGGACAATAAAGGATTCGAACCTTTGACCTCTCGCGTGTGAAGCGAACGCTCTAACCAGCTGAGCTAATTGTCCATGAAACTCAAGGGGGAGGCCGCCCTGGTAAGGCTTAAGGTAAGGATTGCGCCCGATTTGTCAAAATAATCTTCCAAAAAACAGGAGTACCTCTATGGAATCGAAGGAATCGAATCCCATCGAAGGGGTCGTGAAAACGGCGGCCGGCGTTGCCGGAACCGTAGCCGGAGCTGCCGTCGTCGGTCCGCTTGCCGCTCCGCTTATGCCGGTGTTTGCAGGGCTTGCCGTTGCCGGTCTCGGCATTTTCGCTGCAAGCTTGGTTATCGGCCAGGTGGCTGACAGCGTGATGCACAAGAAACGCGATGAAGAGGGGGATATCGAAGACCGGCTTCCCTTCAACGGCTGATCTCCAGAAGTCTTTCCCGCAACTCCGTAGCGCTGCACGCAGGCAGCACGCAGCGCTTTTCCGTACAGAGGCGCACCGCCGGCCGGAAAACATCGTTTCCGGCAATCGTGTCTGTTGTCCGTATTTCCGGCAGCAGGCCGGCTGATTCGTGCATGAGCGTCATGCCCGGCAGGAATCGGGCGTTCAGTTCCTGCAGCATCTCCTGAAGCGCTGGTGAGCCGGGTTCTCCCTGCAGCAGCGCAAGCGTTCCTCCTTTTTGCGACCTTGCGGCTGCGGAGAGCATGAGCGGCAGGAGGTGGCCGTTCTCCCCCAGTACGGTGCCGAATGCCCGCATGCATCCGGCGGCCATCGTTCCGAAGGTTCCTTTTCCCGTCATGGTCTCCAGATCGAGCAGGTTCAGCACCGTCGCCGATGTGGCGGAAGGCTCCGCGCCGTCATGGCTTTCCTTCAGCCGCAAGGGAACAGATGCATCGTCAGATGCGGTGCTGAAATAGCTGCCGCCGTCATGGTCATGGAAGAGCCTGTTCTGGCTCTCCATGAGCCGCAGGGCGGCTTCGAGCCAGTTGTTTTCGAAACATGCCTGGTAGAGGTCGAGCAATCCCCGGATGAAGAAGGCGTAGTCCTCTGCCTTGCCCTTGATGGCGCCCTCTCCGTCACGGTAACGGCGCAGGAGGCGCGTTCCGTTTTCCGTGCAGAGCCGTTCGAGAACGAATGCCGCAGCTTTCCGGGCAGCTGCAAGATATTCAGGGAGTCCGAGCACCCTGAATCCCCGGGCGAGGGCAGCGATCATCAGCCCGTTCCACGAGGTGATCACCTTGTCGTCAAGCAGGGGGCGGGGACGGGAGAGCCGTTTTTCATACAGCAGTTCGCGGATGCGGGCTACGGCGCCGGGAGCTGTTCCGGGATCCGTTCCCTCCTCCAGGGCGGCCTGCTCCGGCAGCACGGTCCGCATCAGGACATTTTTTCCCCTGAACTCCCCATGAGGGTCGTGCAGCACGTTCCCCTCCGGTTTCACGCCGTATACCCTGGCGAACAGCCGGAGATCTTCTGCAGCCGCCGGAAGGGAGAACAGCTCATCCCACGACCAGACGTAGAAAGCCCCTTCAGCCTTTTGCGTGCTTCCGGCGTCCGGGAAGCTGTCGGCATCCTCGGCAGAAAAAAAGCCCCCTTCGGGGGAGCGCAGGTCGTGCAGCACGTAGGTAAAGATGTCCCTTGCCGTGTCGGCGTGGACGGGATTGCCGCTCACAAGGTATGCATCGAGGTAGCTGCAGGCAAGCTGCGCATTGTCGTACAGCATTTTCTCGAAGTGCGGCACATGCCACCGTTCGTCGGTGGAGTAGCGGGCAAATCCGCCTCCGCCACTTCCCGGGACCGAGAGATGGTCGTGCATGCCGCCCGCTTCCATGCAGGCAAGGGTGTCGAGAGCCATGTCTGCGGCCTGCTTTCTGCCGGCATGAACGGCATGGCTGAAAAGAAAGGTGAAGAGCGCCGGCCGGGGAAACTTCGGTGCGGTTCCGAAACCTCCCCATACCGGATCGAATGCCTGCTGCAGTGCTGAAAAGCAGGCCTCAGCGGCAGCTTCCATATCGGGGAGTTCCGTCGCGCTGTTTTCCGCTGCCAGGGATGTTTCGAGCTGCCTGAAGAACTCTCCGGAAGGTGCGGTTATGCTTTCGGAGTCGTTTTTCAAGGCGCGGGCAATCGAG
>Ga0233420_10000376_pt1 | contig 19778 bp, 18 predicted proteins | sample Watercolumn_Mata_4_FD_183009 | JGI IMG/M metagenome (GOLD analysis project Ga0233420, IMG submission 183009) | Freshwater microbial communities from Lake Matano, South Sulawesi, Indonesia - Watercolumn_Matano_2014_102_MG | ecosystem: Environmental > Aquatic > Freshwater > Lake | place...
TTATTAATCATCAATAAACCTTTATAACTAAACTTGTAATGTCATCGGATTGTTCAGCTCCAATTGTAAATTCATCTACACTCATTTTAATATTAGATAAAATAATTTTCGCGTTTTCATTATAGCATGTAAGTGTAAGATTTTCAAGTTTCACATCAGAATATTCTTCCCATTTAGTATTCATTGCTTCGGTTATTCCATCAGTAAAAAGAACAACAGCATCGCCGCTTTCAAATGAAACAGTTTCAGAAATGTAAGGAACTAAAGTTTGCATAACGCCAAGTATCATCCCGCCCTTTTTCAGTTTAGAAATTTTTCCACCTCTAATATGAAGGGGCGGATTGTGTCCGGCATTAACATAAATCATTTCCTTTTTTACATTATCAAGGATTCCCCAAAAGAAAGTAATGAAACTTCCCATTGTAGTATTTTCTGCAACAAGATCATTTAAAAGATTTGTAGCATCGGCTAAAGGTAAATTCATTTTGCAGATAGATTTTAAGAACGCTTGAATGTTAGCCATTAACAAGGCAGCAGGAACACCTTTGCCAGAAACATCGGCTATTGCAATTAGAATTCGATCTTTATCAAGTTTTACAATATCGTAATAATCGCCTCCAACCATTCTTGCAGATTTGTTAAAAGCCGCAATATCAAAATTTGAAACTGCTGGAATTGTTTTAGGAAGCAAATTATTTTGAATATTGCGGGCTGTTTCAAGATCTTTTTCAAGTCTTTGCTTTTCTAAAGTTTCTTTAAATAGGCGTGCATTTTCAATTGATATAATTGCAAGACTGCCGAGTGATGAAACAAATTCTACATCGGAATTTGTATAGCTAAGTTCATTTTTTCTTTTTCCAAGAAGAATCAATCCCTTTGTTTCACCTTTTAACTGCATAGGAACAACTAAATCAACTCCAACCTCAGCAAATGGTTTAAATATTCCGGTTAGTTCTAATCTGGTTAATGCTTTTGAAAAATGTTCAGCACCGCAATGAGTAAATGCAAGTTTTAGATGTCTTTCATCAAATCGATTATCAAGAAACGTTACATTGCTGCCGATACAAGAAATAATTGCATATTTTGATACAAGCATTTGTCCAATTAGAGAATAGACAAGCATTTTACTAACTCTATCAATCTGAAGAATGCCGCTGAACTCTTTGCTAAGATCAAACAGTGACCTGAGCTGATTTACTTTTGCATCGAGATCACGATTTACTTTTTTTAATTTTTCGACAACACCTGCATTTTCAATTGCAGTGGAACCAACATTTAAAATTGTTTTCAAAAAACTTAATTCCTCTTCATCGTATGGTTTGTTAGTTAACCGCTGTCCTAAAATTATTATCCCTTTTAATCCGCCGGTGGATTTTATATCCTGTACTATTGGAAAATTATTTTCGTCAATGTAATTGCTCAATTCTCCGCTGGTTTCATAATCCAGATTTGTAAGATTAGGAAATTTTGAAATTACTTGTTGTGAAATTCCTTTTGAGGCTTTTACAATAAAAACATTTTCTTCATTCAAAAGAGCAATCAAACCTTTTGTGGTGTGAAATTTTCCAAAGCATGTAAGTAAAATGTTATTGAGTGTAAATTCGAGGTCTAATGTTGAGTTAATAAGATTGCTAAAATCTACAAGGGCTGAAAAGTTTCTGAGGGCTGCATTGTTGTCTATTTTTTGCATGCCTAATTAGATAGATACTTTACTAAAACAACTTGGTTTTTACTTCCGCTTAAAGTAGAATAATTTACTTCATCCATAAGTTTTTTTATTAAGTACATTCCTAATCCGCCAACACGTTTTTGTTTATAGTACTCACGTAAATTTGGTTCAGGTACTTTTTCCGGATCGAAGTGCATTCCTTCATCAGTAATCGAAATAACCAGCTTTGATTCTTTGAATTTAATTGTAATGAGAATATTTCCTTCTGGAGAAAATTTATAGGCGTGTTTTATGATGTTAGTGCAAGCTTCATCAACTGCAAGCATTATCTTGCCGGATGTTTCTTCAGGAAATCCGCATTCATTGGCTGCAGATTTTGTGAATTCTCTAACTTCCGCAAGACTGTCGGTAACGCTTTTTATAAGAAGTTCTTTTTCAAATATTTTATTATAATTATTCAACCTAAACCTTACGAAATAAACTTATTAACTGCTTCTTTCTCTTCTTTAAAGAATTCGTATAAAATAGGAAATCCAAGCAGATCAAAAATGTTATAAACATTTTCTTTCATATTGGAAAATTTTATATCGCCGCTGTTTTCTCTCATGGTTTCTACGTATGCCATGAAGACGCCAAGTCCCGCACTGCTGATGTATTTTAACTCGTTAAAGTTTACGACAACTTTAAACTGCTTATCATCAAGCAATTTGTTAAAAACATTTTCCAGTTCAGGCGCTGTATGGGCATCAAGATACCCTTTAACATCAATTACACTTACAGGACCGACACCCCGCAAGTTTACATTGAATTCCGCCATTAATTTCTCCAATTATTAATTAATTATTTTTCCATTTAAATATTACCAAAGTAATATCATCATGCTGAGAATGATTTTTCGAAAACAAACTTAATTCTTTCATAACTGCTTCGGAAATAAAATCTAATTTTTCATCACGGTATTTAAGAACAATAGATTCCAGTCTTTCGAAACCAAAATCTTCTTCCTTATCATTTTTTGCTTCGGGAATTCCATCCGAATAACACAATATAATATCATTATTGTTCAAATCAATTTCCAATTCTTTAATTGAAGAAGCAAAATTGATATTCGTATCCAGGCCAAGTCCAATACCGGCAGGCCTGTAATTTTTTATTGTACTGCCGCTGCATATCATTATTGGTGTATGTCCGGCACGTGCAAAATTTAATTTACCGGTTTTTTTATTAACTATGCCGTAAACAGCAGTAACAAAGTTCCGCTTATCCAAACTATTTCTTAATGTACTGTTCACTTGAGCAAGAAGTTCTTTTGGATTAACAACCAATTTCGAAAGCGATTCAAAAATTCCCTTTACCTCTGCCATAATAAAAGCAGCGCTAATTCCTTTGCCTGAAACATCAGCAATTACAAAACCAATTCTGTCATTATCAAGTTCAAAAAAATCGTAATAGTCGCCACCAACTTCGAATGCCGGAACAAATAAAGCAGAAATCTCAAGTTTTTCGGAAGTAGGTATGCTATGCGGCAAAATTTTTCTTTGAATATCTCTAGCAACATCTAATTCTTTTTCTAATCTTTCTTTTTCAATTGATTCTCCAATCAATTGAGCATTTTCAAGTGCAACCGCAGCGTAATCTGCAAAAGCTTGTACGGCTTTTTTGTCATCTAAATCAAAATTACCTTCGCGGTGTCTTGCGGCAAATAAATATCCGTTAATAATTTTTTGAACTTTAAGCGGTGCAATTGCAATGGACTTAAATTTTTTATCGTTTACGGAATTATTATTAAAGGAATCGAATTGAATAATTGCAATTGAATCAAAATCGTTTTGTCCGGTACCTAACAAATTATTTGTTATTGTATCAGCTTCAACGTACCCAATATTATTAACCGAACTTAACTCTAAAGTTTTGCCTTTTTTAAGAACAAGCCACGACGAATCCGAGTTACAAACTTTTGACGTAATAGAAGTAACCGTTTCTGCTAATTCCTTAAAATCAAAAACTTGAGTTATTAGTTTTGTTAAATCCATTAAAGAAGAAACTTCAGCAGCTTTTCTATCGAATGCTTCGGCAGTCGGCAGGTGAAATAATGTTGTAAAGAAAATAACACCAAAATTTATTGTACCATAAATCATTGTTAGACAGAGAAACGATAGCAATCCCGGAGAGAAAGAATAAATTACTTTTGTCATAATGCTGTTTTCTGTAAAAGTCATAAAATTAATTGCAAACAAAATGGAAAGTATAATCGAAATCAAAAGTAAATAATATTTTTGCCTTTTTGTTAGAAAGGCAATCCACGATATTCTGAGTGCATTCAGGAAGATTAGTACAATGGTTACAACATAAAATGCATCTTTGGGGTAATCAAACGAAGGATCAAAAAATATTAATAGGTTTGAAAAAAAAGTTAGTGCAAAAAACACAAGCATAGAATTGAAAAATGCCGAAGGATCCCTCTTCTGTCTAAGATAGAATAGTTCTCTAAAAGTTGAAAATATATAAACAACCGAGCCAATAAAAACGAATGCAAGCAGAACAGCAAATAATGAATTGAAAAAACCAATTTGTTCATTTTTATTTGAAGACCCTAAAATTGTGTTGGCAATTGACACAATGAAAAAAATTAATGCAGCAAGAATTCCAGCATTTAAAATTAGTGTTAATGGTGAATCAACTTTTGCATTAAGAAATCGAATAATATAATAGTATAAGAAAAATATGGAAAGGAAAACCAGCAGCTCATTAATAACTGCAAGCATGAGAGTATCATGCATCGGGAAAACTAAATTATATAAGAACAATAATATTGAAATTAGAATTGCATTTTCTAATCCGCGCGATCGGGCAAGTTGTTTAATCTTATTTTTCATTTGATATGAATCATTTAACAATTTTTTGATTAGATTTTATTGAGTCGCGCGTTAGTTCTAGTGATTTCTTAAAATTTTTACTCCATTTTTTTATTTGTTCCTTTAATTTTGCTTTACCGGCTGAATCACTCACGTTAAAATTTTTACCTTTTGTAAGTGAATCCATTTTGATTCCAAACTTTTCTAAATCTCCAAAATTAGCTTTAGACAACATTTCCATTGTTTTATTTACTATTTCAAATGGATCAATAATTTTAGAAATTCCACTTTTAGAAGAACCGGCTTCTGGCGGTAATTTATAATTTTTTGAACCGCCTGATTGCCATTTTAAAGGAATTGAAATGGTTTTTAATTGTTTTGCTGCTTCATTTAATTTTATTCGAATAGAATCTGAAACAACATGCGAAATTTCACTCAATGCTTCTTTAGGAATGATCACTTTAAATAAGTTTGAATCGAGCTTAAACGACAAATCGGATTCCGATGGTAGTGAATGCGTCTCTTCCCCTTCACCTTTTATTTTGTACTGAAAATTTATGTCCGAAGTTTTATGATTTCCAACTTTTTTAACTATCTCTGCATATTTTTTATTCCATTCACTTTTATCCCAATCAAAAAAAGTTTTAGCAACAGTATCGGGAGAAATTAAAATATACTCATTGGCCGGAAGCTCTTTAACATTGTGGCTCAAACTTGAAAACTTTGTTCGATCGTAAATCTCAAAGGATTTTGGAAACAGCTTATTCGATTTTTCTGCGTTAACATTATGTGCAAATGAAACTAAGTCGGCAAGCACTGCTTTTTGCAAATCAAGTATCTTTGGATTTACAGCATACGTATTTTTTTCATTGGCAAGTACCGACGAATAAATTTCTTTTTTATATGAATCAAGAATTGAATCAGCGCTGGCTTTTTGATTCTCATTTAATGCTAAATATTTTACAAAGGTTTCATAGTTCTTTGTTGAGGTATTATATGTAGCCGGTCTTATTTCATAAATGTTGTTGGAAATTTCATCGCTACGAATTGAGAGAACTTTAGTTTTTTCTTTGTCAATTGGAAGGCTTTGATAGAGTGCAAAGTTGAAAACATCCTCGTTTGTTAGTTCGGTTCGAAATAAAAGTGGTTTTAAATTTTGAGCCAAGGCCATTAAATTGTTTTTGCCGGCTTCAAGGATTTTAGAAATTCCCTTTTTGTTATGCTTAAAAAATAACATTAAGGCAATTGTTAATAACGCCAAAAAAATGTAAGGCAGATATTTTTTAAACTTTTTCATCGATTCAGACAAATTGGAAAATATATTTAACTACACTCTAAGTTCTTTTTGATAAGGTTCAAGAATAATCTTTAAACTTTCGCGAGCACGGAAGATTCTCGATTTAATTGTTCCAACTTCCGTTCCCATCATATCTGCAATTTCTTTGTAACTAAATCCATCAATATCGCGCATAACCAAAGGAGCTTTTAATTTTTCGGGCAACTTATCAATTGCGTTTCTTACCAAATTTGGAATATCAATATTTTCCGAAACGGGTCCTCCGCCGTATTCTCTATCAGTATCTTTAATAGGAACAAAAATGCTGCGAACCTTTTTCTTCCTAAGATAATCACGGCATTTATTAACTGTTATTCTATACAGCCAGGTTGTAAACTTAGATTCAAACCTAAATTCCCTCAGCTTGTGATAAACACTAATAAATACATCTTGAGAAATATCATCTACAAATTCAACATCGCCTAATGTCAGGTAAACTAAATTTCTTACCTTTTCTTTATGCTTTATAACTAAAGTTCTAAATGTACTTTCGTTTCCTTTAATAAAACTTCTAATAAGGATAAAATCCTCTTCCTTTTCACTTCCTGCTTCATTATACTCAAATGGTTCTTGGTCTCTCAATAAATCCATAGTTTTAGACGAAAATTTGTTTTTATTGTTCCTTTTAAATTTTTTTAAATGATTTAGTGGTAAACCACTTTCTTTTTACACGACTATTCAATAATTTGTCTGTGAATATAAATATTTGTCTATGATTATATCCAATATCCTTTAATTTAGAAAATCAGATAAACATTTAATTTTTATAACAAAATCATTATTGCAGGAGAAACTATGAAGATTAAAACTGTTGAGAAATACGGGGCTGTTATTTTAGAATTGAAAGGTAATTTAATGGGAGGTGCCGAAGCACAAGAATTTAGCGATGTTCTTCATAAACTAATTGACGATGGTAAAAAGAATATTGTAATAGATTTAGCTGAAACAAAATTTATGAACAGTTCCGGACTGGGAATGTTAATTAGCGGATATACAACAATGAAAAACGGCGGCGGTTATATGAAATTAGCCAATGCAACTGAAAAAATTGAAAGCCTGCTTGTTATTACTAAACTTATTTCTGTCTTCGAACATTTTACTTCTGTAGATGAAGCAATAGAAAGTTTTAAATAAAATTTATAACTCCGGTTACAGCCGGAGTTTTTCCCGCCAAAATTTTAATTGAGGATTTAATGAGCGTTACTATTGTTGTTGGTAGCCAATGGGGTGATGAAGGAAAAGGTAAAATAGTTGATATTCTCGGCGAGCAGTATGATATTGTTTGTCGCTACCAGGGCGGTGCTAATGCCGGTCATACAGTTGAAATTGGCGATAAAAAATATATTCTCCATTTAATTCCATCCGGAATTCTACGTGAAAATGTTTTGTGCTTTATTGGTAACGGGGTTGTAGTAGATCCGCAAGCTCTATTAGATGAAATAAAACTATTAGAAAGTTTTGGAATAAATATAAAAGACAGACTTTTTATTAGCCACAATGCTCATTTAATAATGCCCTATCATAAAATTATCGATCAAATGTACGAATCGAGTAATTCAAAACTTGGAACAACAGGACGTGGTATTGGTCCATGTTATGTGGATAAATATGCTCGTAAAGGAATTAAAATTGTCGACTTGCTAAACCCATCTATATTAAAAGAAAAAATTACACAGAACATTGAAGAAAAAAATGTTTTTCTTAAAAATGTTTTAAATCAGCCGGAAATAAATGCTGATGAGGTTATAAAAGAATATTCTGTTTTTGAAAAAGCCATTGATTCTTACGTTGTTGATGTTCCCTATATTTTAAATAATGCTATTAACGATGGTAAATCAATTTTACTTGAAGGTGCTCAAGGGGCTTTACTTGATATCGACTTTGGAACCTATCCGTTTGTTACTTCCTCGAGTCCCACGGCTGGCGGTGCGTGCATTGGTTCCGGTATTGCACCAACCAAAATTACTTCGGTACTCGGAATTGTAAAAGCGTACACAACTCGTGTTGGATTAGGACCATTTCCAACCGAATTATTGAATGAAGAAGGCGACGCTCTTAGAAAAATTGGTGTTGAATATGGTGCTACTACCGGACGCCCTAGAAGATGCGGTTGGTTCGATGCTTTTCTTGTTAGTTATTCAAGGATGTTAAACGGAATTGAAAGAGTTGCAATTACCAAACTCGACGTGCTCAGCCATTTTGATCAAATAAAAGTTTGTACTGGCTATGAAGTAAATGGCAGCAAATTAAAAACATATCCTACCGAGTATCATGCTTTATCAAATGTAACTCCTATCTATGAAACACTTCCAGGTTGGAATTCGGAAATTTCTAACATAACTAAATTTAATGACCTACCAATCGAAGCAAAAAATTATCTTCAATTCATTTCTCAACAAAGCGGTGTTGAAATTTGCATAATATCTGTCGGGCCAAAGAGAGAACAGACTATTATCCTATAGATAAATTTTTATCACATCAATTATTTAATTAGCCATTTTGGTTTTGTAAATTACTTTTTGAAAAACTTCTTTCTGGAGTTTATATGAAAATGAGCGGTGGTCCGGCATCACTGAATTTAAAATTGGCTTTGATTGTTATTGGAGTCGCAATTGCATTAGGTACACTTTACTATACACAAAATCTTGTTTCACGGCTTCAACAAAGAGAAAAAGAAATAGTTAAACTTTATGCAAATAGTCTGGAATTTGGGGCAAGTACAGAAACATTTAATACCGACTTCACATTTATATTTCAAAACATTATACAAAGAATTGATTTTCCTTTAATACTTACCGATCATAATGATCAAGTAACAATCACAGGTGACGGGAGCGGCTATAAAAACATAGAGTTCGATTCAAAACTAAATGAAAGCGAGTTAGAGAATTATCTTGAAACAAAAGTAATTGAACTTGGAAAATTACATTCACCGATATTAGTTAAATCTCCTGATGGTAAAATTTTATCAAAAATTTATTACGGCGATTCAAATATTATACAACAGCTAAGATTTTATCCTTACTTTCAAATTTTGTTTGCGGTTTTATTTCTTCTAATAGCCTATTCAAGTTTCAGTTACGTTAAACGAAGCGAACAAAGAAATATTTGGGTTGGTATGTCAAAGGAAACTGCGCATCAATTGGGAACACCAATTTCAAGTTTAATGGGTTGGAATGAAATGCTTAAGATAAATTTTGAGAACAAAGATAAGGTACAGGACATTTCGGATGAGATTGGAAGTGATTTGGTTCGATTGAATAAAATTACAAAACGATTTTCCAAAATCGGTTCAATCCCTGAGCTTGTAATTGAAAAACCGTATAACGTTATTGAAAATGTAATTAATTATTTTCAACGCAGGCTGCCGCAATTAGGTAAAAATGTCGTAATTATTATTGAAGGCGACAAGGATGCCAATGCCAAATTGAATGTTGAATTATTTGAATGGGTTATTGAAAACTTAATTAAAAATTCTTTAGATGCAATTGAGCATAAAGACGGAAAAATTCATTTCAAACTTGCCACCAATAGAAATAAAATTGAAATCGATATTGTTGATAATGGAAAAGGTGTTGAACACAATCGCAGAAAAGATATTTTCCGTCCAGGATACAGCACAAAGCGAAGAGGATGGGGATTAGGTTTAAGTTTATCCAAGAGAATCATTGAAGATTATCATAAAGGGAAAATTTTTGTAAAACAATCTGTGGTTAATCAAGGAACAACTTTTCAAATAATTCTTAAAGCTGAAATACTTACATGAATTTATTGCCAGAAATGATAGACTTATCGGCAAGAATAAATCTGTAATAATTTATAAAAATTTAATTCCTACCAAATTCTTAGTTTTTCGACATTTTTATTCAGCTATTCAAAAGAATCACAAGATTATTTTATGGTACACGGTTTGTATTTAATAGTATAGTTCTTAAAGTGAAAATCATCACCTCCCTCTTTATCATATCAAGCTGCTATGACGTGCCCTCGGTCATAGCAGTTTCTTTTTAAACCAGTTGCAAAGATAATTTAACTTTCAAATGGAATATTTCTTAAATTCACTCCCGTTTATCACTTATTTATGGAAAAAGATGAACAAGAAAATAAAAAAACGACCTTCATGGGACGAATACTTTTTAAAAGTTGCAATGCTAGTTTCAGAAAGAGCAACCTGCCCGCGAATGCATTGCGGATGCGTTTTAGTTAGAGATAAACAAATTCTTTCAACAGGATACAACGGTTCAATTCCTGGTGATGGTCACTGCGAAGATATCGGCTGTATGATAGTGGATAAACATTGCATTAGAACTATCCATGCTGAAATGAATGCAATCTTACAATGTTCTTCACATGGAATTAGCACAAATGATGCTATTGCATATATCACTAACATGCCGTGTACGAACTGCGCTAAAGCACTAATTACAGCTGGAATAAAAGAAATTGTTATTTTTTCAGATTATCACGATACCAGGGCTGAAGAATTTTTTAAGATTGCCTATGTTGATATTAAAAGAATAAAAAAACCACAAATTAAAATTGATTACGATCTCTCAAAATTTAGCTCTGCAAAAAAGTTTAAGTAGATTTTTAACTAATTTCATTATTTATTTTTTTTGGAAAACAAAATAAAATGTTAACCAAGACAGAGTTGCATGAATTTCAAAGATCTGAAAATTATATTAACAGAGAATTAAGCTGGTTAGAATTTAACCGCCGGGTATTGGAAGAAGCGCTCGATCCCGATTTACCGCTCTTAGATAAAATAAAATTTATCTCTATTTTCTTTTCAAACCTTGATGAATTTTACATGATTCGTGTTGCGGGAATTAAAGAACAATTACGTGCTAAGATAATTGATACATCAATCGATGGGATGACTCCATCTGAGCAATTAACAAAAATTGAAGCTGTAGTTCAGCCGATGTTGAAACAAATTTATGATTACTGGCTTAATGATATCATTCCAGCTCTCAAAAAAAATAATGTTACCATTTGCTCTTTTGAAGAAATTACAAAAGAAGAAAAAAAAGCGTTGGATGATTATTTTCTAAAAGAAGTTTATCCAATTCTTACACCTCTCGCTTTCGATCCCGGAAGACCATTTCCATACATTTCAAATTTAAGTTTGAGTTTTGCAATTCTTGTAAAAAATCCCAATGGCGAAAATCATTTTGCAAGAATTAAAGTCCCTGGAAGTTTACCAAGATTGCTAAGAATAGATAACATTTTAAAATCTAAATCTAAAAACGGAAATACAAACTGTAATATGAAGTTTGTTTGGATTGGTGATTTAATTAAATCTAATTTGGATTTGCTTTTCCCGGGATTTCAAGTTCTTGAATCTTACCGCTTTAGGATTACGCGCGATACCGACTTAGAAATACAAGAAGATGAAGCAGATGATCTTCTTCAAATGATTGAAGAAAATATCAAACAAAGAAAATTTGGTTCAGTTGTACGGCTTGAAGTTGAAAAACAAATGCCCGATTACATGATAAATACCTTGATTGAAAACCTTGAAATAACGAAATCTGAATTACATGTAATTGACGGAAACCTTGGGCTAAGCGATATAATGCTCTTGTATGATCTTCAGATTCCTGCATTAAAAGAAAAACCTTTTTATCCGGCTATTCCGGAAATTTTTTCTGTAGAAGAAAATATTTTTTCACTCATTAATCAACAGGATATTTTACTTCATCATCCGTATGATTCGTTCAATCCGGTAATTGAATTTATTAAACAAGCTTCACTTGATCCTGATGTACTTGCTATAAAGCAAACTTTATACCGGGTTGGATCAGACTCACCAATTATTAAATATCTTATTGAAGCTGCGGAGAGAAAAAAACAGGTTGCAGTTCTTGTTGAACTAAAAGCGCGCTTCGATGAAGAAAATAATATTTACTGGGCGCGTGAACTTGAAAAAGCCGGCGTTCATGTGGTTTATGGTTTGGTAGGATTGAAAACACATGCTAAGATGACCTTAGTTGTAAGAAAAGAATCCGCTGGGGTTAAGCGTTATGTTTATTTATGCACAGGCAATTATAATATAACAACTGCAAAAATTTATACCGATGTAGGATTGTTTACATCGGATAAAGATATTTGTGGAGATGTTTCTGAAATATTCAATTACCTTACAGGTTACTCAAAACAAAAAGACTTTAGAAAGCTTCTTGTTGCCCCTATCAATATGCGACAAAAATTTCTTGAGTTAATTCAAAGAGAAATTGAAAATGCTTCTTTGCACGGTAAAGGACATTTAATTTTTAAACTTAATTCACTTGTTGATGCGGATTTAATTTCTGCTTTGTACTTTGCTTCAAGCAAAGGTGTTAAAATTGATTTAATTGTAAGAGGAATTTGCTGCTTAATTCCTCAACGCAATGGTTTAAGTGAGAATATTAGAGTTATAAGTTTAGTAGGAAGATTTTTGGAACACTCGAGAGTTTATTATTTCTATAATAATGGTAATGAAGAGATTTATTGCAGCAGTGCCGATTTAATGCCAAGAAATTTAGATAGACGGGTTGAAATTACTTTTCCAATTTATGATGACGAACACAAAAAATTTCTTAAGACTGAAATCCTGGATACAATGCTCAAGGATAATGTAAAAGCAAGAATGCTTTTACCAACCGGCAAATATGTAACTATTGAAAATAATAGAATTGGAAAAAACATTTGCCAGCAAGAATTAATGATGCACAAAAAGCATTCGTTTGGAAAACAAAGTTTATTTAGAGAGAAGGTTAAAAAGAATAGAAATTAGAATTTCAATATTGTATAGATAATATTTTTAACAACTATTCATCCTTAAAACAGTGAATTATTTATTTCAAACATAATAACCCGAAAGTTTTTGTTCATAAAAAAATTGGATTAGGCTGGATTTTAAACTTTGCACGTTAGAAGTCACTTTTTTTCGTTGGAATATTGATTTGCATTGCTGTTATATCTATGATTTGGTTGAATAATGTCTATAGATGTTTTGTAAATTAGAATCACTTAGGAAGACGGATTGAAATTCCAAATCCGCCAAACCAATCAACATCATCTGAAATCGCAGTTCCCAAAGAAAAATCAACTTGAATATTTTCGCGGTGAAGATAAGTCAATCCGCAATCAATATTAAAGTTTGGTTTGAATCCGTTAGTTGCGTCTCCATAAATTTCAAAAAACGATGCAACTTTGTTACTTATTTCCAAAGCAAGTGATGCAGTATATATAAATGAATACTTATCAAACTCAAAATTATCTTCCAAACCAATATTAACACCGAGCGAATAATTATCCGCCAAATTTTGATTTACACACACAATCAATTGCGGTAAAAACCTATCGGGCTTTAACGCAATATTTCCAAATGGAAGTATTGACTGTAAAATAATTCCTACATTAGAAAAATATTTTTGATTCTTCCTAATCTGCATTTTAGCCCCAAGCAGGATATTTTGAAATCCTTGTGTGATTTTTTTCTGCTCATTTAAATAACTCTGCCCATACAAATACTCACCGCCAAAACGGAATTCAAAAAGCGAGGATATACCATATCTGCATAATGTACTGGCTAATGTAAGATTTTGATTTTCGATTTTAATATTCTGTTCAGAAAATTCTTGAAATTGATATATGAACCCGGTTTCTATTTGAAAATAATCTAACGGAACTACAAGGGGTGATTCAGTTTGATCAGGCCGGTCGGTAACTATGCTTTGGATATCTTGTTGTGCAATAATTGGGCTTGATAATAGAATCATTATAAGTAAAACATAAATGAGAACAGTTTTTTTCCCCATATTTATCCTGAAATGAAGTACCAAATTTGCGTTACAAAAAAGCATACTGTAATTCCTATTGCAATTGGCAAAAACGTAGAAATGAGAGTCCATTTTATACTTTTAGTTTCTTTATAAATTGTATAAATAGTTGTTGAACAAGGATTATGTAGTAAACTAAATAACATTAAATTTATTCCGGTCAAAGTTGTCCAGCCACCAGCATGTAAAATTTTTGCTGTATCATTAATTGAATCCAATTCAAACATTATTCCTGCACCACTTCCAATTGCTATTTTTGCAGATAGTACAGTTAACATTAAAATTGTTGGAATTACAATCTCATTGGCAGGGATTGCAATTACATATGCAAGAATTATAACCCCATTCAATCCAATAATAAATGCAAATGGATTAACACTATTAATAAAATGTTCTGCAAGACTCAAACTACCAAGATGAATATTTGCTACCAGCCAGATTACAATACCCGCAGGTACTGCAAATACGACAGCCCTCCATAAAACAAATAAAGTTCTATCAATTAAAGAAGTGTAAAGTATTTGTAATATACGGGGCGGTCTATAAGGAGGTAATTCCAAACTAAATGTTGAAGCTTCACCTTTTAATACTGTTTTTGAAAGACCCCAAGAAACTATTAGACTAAAAATCACACCAAGAATTGCAATTGCAACTACCGCCGCTGCTGAAGCTGCACCAGCAAGATAGGCAGGAACTGTTCCGCCGATAAAAATAGTTGCTATCAAAATCTGGGTAGGCCAGCGTCCGTTACATAGGGAAAAATTATTTGTGATGATCGCAATTATTCTTTCACGCGGGCTATCAATTATTCGTGTTGCAATTACACCCGCAGCATTACAACCAAAACCCATACTCATAGTTAGTGCTTGCTTTCCATGCGCCCCCACTCTTCGATAAAGATTATCCATGTTAAAAGCGACACGTGGCAGATAACCAAAATCTTCCAACAAAGTAAACATTGGGAAAAAAATTGCCATTGGTGGAAGCATTACACTTATTACCCATGCCATAGCTAAATAAGCTCCGTCAATAAGTACACCTATAATCCACCAGGGTGTATGAATTGAAGACAAGATTTCTTTTAACCATGGATGGATTGTATCTACTAAGATCAATGAAATCCAACCGGAAGGAATGTTTGCCCCTGATATTGTTAGCCAAAATACAACTGCAAGCAAAATAAACATTACCGGGAAACCTGTTAATTTGCCAGTAACGATTCTATCAATCATTCGGTCAAGATCAAACTTGGATTTTTCCCCCATATGTTTTACAACCTTGGAAGCAATATCGGACGCTTCTTTATAAATTGATTCAAGAATTGAATCGTGAATATTCTCACCAACTTCCCATCTTAGTTTATTGGCAGTAATTAATATTTCTTCATTTTGATTTTTCAAAATCGTCTTTCATATTTAATTGAATTAATCACTAGTAAAACTTTCTACCGGTTTTAAATTTCCAATTTCTCCAGAACGAACTGCATCAATAATTCTCTGATCTCCCTCCAGCAGACGAAGTGCAATCCATCTTGTATTTGGAAGATTTGGAAATGATTCAGCTATTTTTTTATTTAATCTATCAACTGCATTAGTAATATTTTTCATTTCACCACTAATACGATGTGGTTTACAAATAAATTTTCCCGTAGTAACATCATATATACTCTTTAAGAGATCTGGAATTCCAATACCTTGTCTTGCAGCAGTTGGAATAACCGGAATACCTAAATTCTTTGATAACAATCTATCATCAATTTGAATTTTATGTCGTTTAGCTTCATCAATTAAGTTTACACACAACACAGCTCTATCAGTAATTTCCAGTACTTGAAGAACTAAGTTCAAATTTCTTTCGAGACGTGTTGCATCAATAATAATTACCGTTACATCCGGTTGACCAAACAGAATAAAATCTCTTGCAATTTCTTCATCTTCGCTTGTTGAAAGCAACGAATATGTTCCCGGCAGATCTACTATCTTAAACCGTTTACCATTATATAGAAATCCACCTTCGGCCCTTCCTACTGTTTTACCAGGCCAGTTACCTGTGTGCTGTCGTAAACCTGTAAGATTATTGAATACTGTGCTTTTTCCAGTATTAGGATTACCTGCAAGAGCTACTACAAAATCGAAATTGGACATGTCAATTCCGAGCTTTACCAGATTTGTTACATTATGGGCGGGGCAATTCGTACAGTTCTGATTTTCTAAATTCATGCTGCTTTTCTCTCTTTCATTCTTTTTATATAGATTAAATCAGATTGATTTTTTCTCAGTGCAATAATAGCTCCTCTAATTTCGTAACCAACCGGATCGTCACTTAAACTTCTTAATTGAGATTTTACTATTGTACCTGGAACAATACCAAAATCAAGTAATCTTCGTCTTTGTTGGCCTCTCATAGCTTTTGAAATTCCCATTACTACTGCTTCTTCATCCTGTTTAAGTGATGACAAAATTTCGTACGAACTTTTGATTTCAATTTTTTCTTCAATTCTCGTAACAGTAATGTTCGATGCAAGTACAGGCGCAAGAACACATTCTTCTAAATCAGCTACAAAACGAATAATCTCATTTGAATTTTCCAATAAATAGATTTGCATTCCTGGGTATAATTTTAATGCAGAAATTTGTGCGTAAACTTCTTTTGGTTCATCTTCTATATGAAGAATAATTGCAAAACATCCACTCTCAAGATTGTTTAAAGTTACACCTTCTCGATCTGGTATTTCTCCAATTTCCGATGGAATCGGATCACCGTGAGGATCGATTAAAGGATTACCAAGCTTTGCTGATAGTTTTTTTGCTTCTTCAAAAGTAGTTTCATGTTCTCTTTTTTCGGCTATTGCATGCCAATCAGTTTCATGTTCGCTTGTGTTATCAGCAAGATATTTTTCCCATAATCTATGTATTCGTACAATCTTTAAAGCATAAATTCTTCCTTCAGATGTTAGAAAAATTTTATTTTCATGTGAGGTTATTAAATTCATTGCCTCAAGTCTTGTAATTAGTAATGCCGCTTTTGCGCCATTAATGAACAGACTTCCACTTAGACTGTTTAGTGAGCAATCAACATTTTTATATTCACAATCATATAAATGCTTAAGTGCATCCTCAATAAGTACACGGTTTCTATCTTTATTTAATTTCATCAGACGCGAGACTAAACCTATTTTTGGCATTAACAGTAGATACAAAACTATTATTAATACCGTTCCAATGATTAATAATAATGGATTCAATTCAACCTCGTCACATTAACAACTTTTTACAAAAACAGATTGTGAAATTTTTTCACTTAGTGAAATTTTCTTGTCCTTTATTTTAACAATTACAGAATTATCGAATGATAAGCGATCGATTATTTCCACTTTGGTGTTTAGTAAAAGATCATTTTTTGTAAGATAATTCATCAGCTCTCTGTTCTGATCATCTACTCTTACAATTTGATATTTGTTTCCTATTTCTCCTTTAATAATAGGTATTGATTTAGGACTTTTGGGAAGTAACCCATTTTTCTTAGGTATTGGTTCACCGTGAGGATCAAATTCAGGATATAATAAAAACTCATCTATTTTATCAATTAATGCGTCTGAAGAATGATGTTCAAGTTTTTCAGCTTCATCATGAACTTCACTCCACGACATTCTTAATACTTTTGTAAGAAATAACTCCCACAATCTATGTCTTCGTAATACTTTTAATGCAATTTTTTCTCCCGCAGATGTTAATACCATCCCTCTGTATTTTTCGTACGTAACCAATCCTTCAAGAGATAGCTTTTTAGCCATATCGCTTATTGCTGCGTTAGATACCGATAATTTCTTTGCCATCTTAGATGTATAGGCATTCTCACCTATATTGCTCTGTACAAAAATAGTTTTTAAGTAATTTTCTTTTGTAATTGTAGACATATCAATTTTTTTTATTTATTTAAAGTTAAACTTACTTAACTTTATTATCAAGTGTACATAAATATTTTTTATAGAATATAATTTTTATAAGAAACCTAATAACAAATAAAAATGTTTTACTTTATGTCTGTTAAACTAAAATTGTTATTTTTGAAACCTAATTATGGAGAATAATCTTGAGTATTAAAAAGGAAACAATTATAAACGCATTGAGTAAAGTGAATGATCCTGACTTAAAACGGGATTTAGTTTCACTTGGAATGGTAAAGGATATCACAATAAATAACAATGATGTTGCTGTAACTGTAGAACTTACAACTCCGGCATGTCCACTGAAAGATAAAATTCAACAAGATTGTGTTGATGCAATTAAAAACGATAATCCCGGTGTAGGAAAAATTTCAGTAACTATGAGCGCTAAAGTTCAACATAGCCAAAATCAAAGATTGAACGAAATTCTACCGGGAGTAAAAAATACAATTGCAGTTGCAAGCGGTAAAGGCGGGGTTGGAAAGAGCACCGTTGCAGTCAATCTTGCTATTGCACTTGCACTCGATGGCGCAAAAGTTGGATTAATTGATGCCGATATTTACGGCCCCAGCATTCCAACAATGCTCGGGATAAATAATAAACCAATGATCTTCCAGGATACTACAACGGCTAAAATGGTTCCACTTGAAAATTTTGGAATTAAAGTAATGTCCATTGGATTTTTAATTGATGAAGATGCACCGGTTATTTGGCGTGGACCAATGGCAAGCAGTGCAATAAAACAATTCATGAGTGATGTTCATTGGAAAGAATTAGATTATTTAATTTTTGATTTACCTCCTGGTACCGGCGATATCCAGTTAACGCTTGTTCAAACTATTCCGCTTACCGGTGCAGTAATTGTTACAACACCTCAAGAAGTTTCTATAGTTGATGTAAAAAAAGCTCTAAGAATGTTTCAAAGAGTAAATGTTCCAATTCTCGGTATAGTAGAAAACATGAGTTACTTTGTTGCACCCGATACCGGTAAACGATACGATATTTTTGGAAGTGCCGGCGGACAAAAATTAGCAGCCGAGTTTGCCGTTCCAATGCTTGGCGAGCTTCCGATTAATCAATTTATTAGAGAAGGCGGCGATAACGGAAAACCAATTATAGCTGATAAAAAAAATTCTGATGTAGCTTTTAAGTTTTTCGAGATTAGCAGAAATATGGCTGCTGAGATAAGTAAATATAATTTCTCCGCTTCTGTTCCTAATATTGAAATTTCATTGTAATAAAAAGAAAATATAATGAGCGATATTATTTTTCAAAAAGTTGAAAAAGCATTAAATACAATACGCCCTTATCTTAAAGCTGACGGTGGTGATGTTGAATTGGTACAGGTAACAAAAGAAGGCATAGTTGAAGTTAAACTTACCGGTGCTTGCAGTAATTGTCCCATGTCTCAAATGACACTAAGAGCCGGTGTTGAACGTGCACTTATAAAAGAGGTACCGGGTATAAGAAGAGTTGAATCTGTTTAATTAGTTATTTAAATAAATTGGTGAGCTAATGCGTAAAAAAGTAATTGCCGGAAACTGGAAATTGAACAATGATGTTAACGGCACAGTGAATTTAATTTCTGAAATTAAAAATGGTTTGGGTAGTCAAGCTAATAAAACTGAAATTATTGTTTGCCCGCCATTTACAAGTTTAGAAACTGCATTTGCATTATTAAAAGATTCAAATATTAAGTTAGGTTCGCAAAATATGTACTTCGAAGAAAGTGGTGCATTTACAGGTGAAGTTTCTGCTTCGATGCTAAAAAGTGTTGGATGTGAATTTGTAATTTTAGGTCATTCAGAAAGAAGAACAATCTTCGGAGAAAATAATTTATTAATAAATAAGAAAATCAAAACTGCAATAAGGAATAATTTAAAACCTATCTTTTGTATTGGTGAGACTTTAGAAGAAAGAGAAAAAGGCATTACTTTTAAAATTATAGAGTCGCAATTACGTGAAGGCTTGGATGATCTAAACGAAAATGATTTACCAAATTTAATAATTGCATACGAACCGGTATGGGCAATTGGAACAGGCAGAAATGCAACTCCACAGCAAGCTCAAGAGGTTCATCAATTTATAAGACAATTAATAGTAAAAATGTACTCGGACAATTTTGCTAAAAAATTAATAATTCAGT
>Ga0233420_10000377_pt1 | contig 19749 bp, 14 predicted proteins | sample Watercolumn_Mata_4_FD_183009 | JGI IMG/M metagenome (GOLD analysis project Ga0233420, IMG submission 183009) | Freshwater microbial communities from Lake Matano, South Sulawesi, Indonesia - Watercolumn_Matano_2014_102_MG | ecosystem: Environmental > Aquatic > Freshwater > Lake | place...
AATTACACTACAGGGCAATTTAGATCCAATAACTATTTTCTCTGCATCTGTTCGTCAAGAATTGTTTGATAAGAGCTTAATTGTTACTGCTTCTGCTCAAAATTTATTTAACACGGGCAAAGTTAATGTCTTAAGCAATGCTGGTCCGGGAACAGATATTTATATCAATGTTAAACCCGAAGCTCCTGTATTCAACATAACATTTAGTTTTAATTTCAATAACTTTAAAAATACTTCGAAAGTGAATGATAGGGTTGATATTAACTCAAGTACCGGTTTCTAATTTAACGACAATTATGTAATGTGCTCTATTCTTTGAGCGGCTTTTGACAATAAAATGCCGCTCATTTTTTTTGCAAAAAAAATCAATAATATTTTCTGCTTCGCTTGAAGTAATTGTTATTTTATTTTACTTTGAACTCCCAATTACTATAACCAACCATTTTTTTTCTTTTTATTACTAAGAGGAGTTTATTATGGCATATAAATTCAGCGAATCTCTGCTTAATGTTCGTTTATCACCAATTGTAAGCATCAGCGAAGAGGTGCGTAAAAAAGCTCCGGAATTCAAAACGGAAACCGGAAGGGATTTTATTCTTTTTCAACGCGGAGAAATTGATTTTCAAACCCCTCAGTTTATTAAAGATGCCGCTAAGAAAGCTTTGGACAGCGGTTACACTAAATATCCAAAGTCCGGTGGAGAAGACGTGTTCAAAGATGCAATCATCAATAAATTAAAATATTTTAATAATGCAGCCAAAATTGACCGTGATAATGTAGTTTGCACATACGGCGGGCAGGAAGCTCTCGAGTTATCGTTCAAATTATTTGAAGGCAAAAAAGGAGTTGGCTTTGCACCTTGCTGGAGCTGTGTTCTCGAAAATTTTGTTCCTTATTGCACTACAAACTTTCATCAAGTTCCTCTCGAAAATGATTTTGGTATTAATTTCGAGCTTCTCGATAAGGCTCTTGAGGGGGCGGCATTCTTTTATCTAAATACTCCGCAAAACCCTACAGGCAAACTTTTCTCGAAAGAAGAAGTTGTAAAAGTTGTAGAGCTTTGTTTAAAGCATGGTGCTTTTTTGATTTCGGATGAAGCATATGAAGCCGTTGTTTTCGACGGGGCGAAACACTTTAGTCCAACTTCGCTTGAGTACGATAATATTATCAGCACTTTTACATTATCAAAAACATATGCAATGACCGGTTGGAGATTGGGATACCTTGTAACCCGCAATACACAAATTCCAAAACTTTTAAAGCTTGGCAACTATACACAAACTGCTGGCGTTACAACTTTTCTTCAACACGCGGCCGCAGAAGCACTGAACAACCGTGAAGAAAGTGAAAAAGCAATTAATAATATGGTTGCCGAATTCCAAAAAAGAAGAGATGTTTTTTATGAGGGGCTGACTCAAATCGATGGATTGAAAACCACTAAGCCATCCGGCGGATTTTATTTCTTTCCGGATTTTTCTGCTTTCACCCCGAACAATATTAGTGATGAAGAAAGAAAACTTTACATTTATAAACTTCTGTTCAAAGAGGGAATTGCAACTGTTTCCGGCTCCTGTTTCGGTAATTATTTTGTTAATAACATTAGATTCTCTTTTTCAACTACTCCTGTAAATATTATTGAAGATGGTATTGAGCGGATGAAGAAGATTTTTTCTTCATAGAGCAAACAAATAGCATTAGATTTGGTGGCAGCAAATTCATAACTTGGTTATATAAAACAAGTTTCGTTACATATTTATAAATGAAGCTCTCACAACAGATATTTTTCTTTGGAATTGTTTTTACAGTCTACGGGTTAATCAATTTTTACATTATCCGCCGTGCGCTTGCAGTAATTCCGGAATATTACAAGACTTTTTTTCTTGCATGTACAATATTTGCCGCGGTTTCTTTTTTTGCCGGAAGATTCCTTGAACGCCTATCTGTAAGTTTTTTAACAGAATCGCTTATTTGGATTGGTTCGTTTTGGATTGCTTATATGTTTTACCTGCTCTTACTAATTCTAATTGTCGATTTATTCCGGCTTACAAATTTTATCCTTCCATTTTTTCCTGCATTTCTTACTAAGAACATTGAAAAGACAAAACGTATTACTGCGTTAATTATTTTTATTCTTTCTACCGTTTCTGTTTTCGGGGGTTTTATAAACACAAAAATGTTCATTACAAAAACATACAAGGCTAAAATTCATAAAACTGCGGGCTATCTTAAATCACTAAATGTTGTAATGGCTTCCGATCTGCATTTAGGAGCCATCAACGGAAGAGTTTTCCTAAATCATCTGGTTTCAAGAATAAATAAAATTGAGCCTGATATTATTCTTCTTGCCGGCGATATTATCGATGAAGATTTAGCATCTGTTCTGAAATATAATGTAGGGGATGAACTTACTAAGTTAAAATCAAAATACGGTGTTTACGCAATTACCGGCAACCACGAATACATTGGCGGCGTTGAAGCTGCGTGCAAGTATTTAGTTGATCATCAAATCAATGTTCTGCGAGATGATAAAATAAAAATTGATAACTCATTTTACGTTATAGGCAGAGAAGATCGATCAATAAAACAATTTACCGGAAAGCTTAGAAATAATTTGAAAGAATTAATTGCCGATGCTGATAAATCACTTCCGATGATTTTAATGGATCATCAACCGTTCGGATTAACTGAAGCAAAAGACAATGGAATTGATTTACAATTTTCCGGGCACACACATTACGGACAGCTCTGGCCGTTAAATTTTATTATCGAAAAGATTTATGATTTATCATGGGGATATGGAATAGATAAACATACACATTATTATGTTTCGTGCGGAGTTGGAGGCTGGGGGCCGCCCGTTAGAACAGGCAGCCGTCCCGAAGTTATTAATTTTAGATTAAGTTTTGTTGGACCTCAAAAATAATTTTTCACTTCAACAATATCATTCGCTTCGTTTCTACAAAATCCCGCCCTGTGCCTAACGAAGCATTGCCCGTGCGCAATTGATAAAAATATACGCCGCTTGGAAGCAATAAATCTTGGGTTTTGAGTGTTGAATTATGAATGCCGGAATTTTGGAATTCATCTACAAGAGTTACAATTTCTCTTCCTAATAAATCATAAACTTTTAAAGTTACATAACTGCTCGCTGCTATCTGCCAGCTGATAACTGTCTCTCCGTTAAACGGATTAGGATAATTCTGAAAAAGTTTAAACTCAGATGGAATGTTTTTTTCTTCTTTAATATCTGTTCGAACGTTTGGATATTTTATTTTGCTCTGCATTATAGCATTAACCAGTTCGTTAAAAGTTGGGCCGGCGGCAATTGCAAAACCAACATCAATAGACTTTGTTGATTGAATTGAATATGGACCTCCCGAAATTACAAATGATACATCGCTTGATTTTAAAAGCTGGTTGCTTGTGCCCCTTGAAAGCGAAATCCATTTTTCTGCATCGCTAAAACCATTGCTATCGTTTAATATTATTTCACCAGCCGTGGCATTGTTGTCTATCGGATAATAACCAAATTGATTTTGTGCGTTTGAAGAAATTAACGCAGCTCCCACATATGTGCTTACGGCATTTGATTTATCCACTACAATCCCAAGATTAAATGTGCTGTTATAATAGGTTGAATCCTTTTGGGGATTATCGGCAGGCAAATCCCAATCGAAGTAATAACCTACATAAAGATTATTTATTGTGTTGGCTGTATTGTTTTTCAAATTCGTTTTTAGAATAATATAGTTATCATCCTGCGGTGATGAATATGTATAAGTTGAAAGGTTTGTTTCAATTCCCAAATCACCTTTATCGATAAATGTTGTAATGCCGGCTTGTTCTTGTTGATTAGAAAAAACAAATTTCATCGGAGTGGTGGCAATAAAATCGGTGCTTTGTTTTGAAGTAACTCTTGCGGCATCCATTAATGTTGTTGAAGAGGTTCCATACATTAATGCGCCTTCAAACAGCAGGTTATCGCCGCCGTTAAATTTAAATCCAACACCTTCCTGATTGTTCGGATAATCATTAAAACCAAGAGCTCCTTTGCTTGTTACACTCATCGAAATTCTGCCGATGTTATGTGTTTCAAAGGTCGTGTTGATACGCGTACTTATCCATTGAAAATCTGAATAGCCGTTAGCTGTAAATTTTAAAAGAAAATTAAGTTCGTAATTCAGTGGCGCGTTTGGTTGTATTTTGAATCTGAATTTATTTGATAGATTATTAACGGTGTCCAGCGCGGCCATTTGATTAATACTAAAATTTTGATTTATTAGACTTACAGAATTATCATCGCTAACCATCTGAACGTTGATATTAGAGACAGGTAATAAATAGTTTGTAAATGTTACTTGAATTGAAACTTCCTCGCCGGATTCAAGCCTTCCGTTTTTATTCCCTTCGTCTATAAACTTAACATCGGTAGCGCGAATGGATTTTGTGTTTGTCTCGGTTACTGCTCTATAAGCATTAATTCTTCCGCGTCCCAATAAATTTTTATATGTGCTTTTGTTTGATTGTTCAATATCATCGGCTGTAACTCTAATTTGTTCTGCAACCTGTAGCGGCGTTCGCGTATATGGATTTGAAAATTGTGCCCATATTAATCCGGCCAAACCAGCAACTAATGGAGACGACATTGAAGAACCGCTGATAGCATTATACTGCAGTGCAAACGGATTTCCTCTTTGCCATGTTGATAAAATCAAACTCCCCGGCGCAAAGACATCAACCGTTCTTCCATAATTAGCCGCTACAGAAATTGTATCGTTGTCGGTTTGCAGCCAGCCAACACTTAAAACTCCTTTGTAGCTTGCCGGATAAAAATTTGCAAGCTCGCTGTTGTTTCCTGCGGCTGCAACTACAAGTGATTGTTTTGATAAAGCATAATTAATTGTTTCCTGGCCAAGGTTGGAATAATCCGGCCCGCCCCAACTACAGTTTATTACATTTGCTTTATGATCGGCAGCATATTTAATTCCTTCGTAGCCGTAATAAATATATGGCAATCCATTGGCATCTCGCTTATCGCTGCGGGCTACTTTTACCGGAAGAAATGAACAATTATATCCCAGCGAAGCAATTCCTTTGTAGTTGTTATTTGTTACCGCACAGGCAATTCCGGCAACGTGGGTTCCGTGATATTTGTTTTGAGCTGAATAATCTTCGGACGGATTGTTGTCTGGCGTTCCGTCTAATCCGCCAAAATCATAGCCCACAAAATTTCCCTGTTCGTACCATAGATTGCCTATCAAATCCGGGTGGGTGTAATCAACTCCGGTATCAACAATTGCTATAATTACAGTTGTGTCTCCCTTAACAATATCCCATGCTTCTTTAGCTTTAACTCTTTCTAAATTTTTTTGCAGTATAAAGAGTGAGTCGTTTGGCGTAAATGCGACCGTCTGGATGTATTTGGGTTCAGCCCATTCAACATCTGCGCGTTTAGATAATTTTGCAGCTGCATCAATTGGATCTTCGGGTGAATTATATTCGAATAAATATATTCTGCTTAACGATTCTTCGCCCTTGTTCAACTTTGCTTGTTGGGGGAAAAGCCGGGTTAATCTGCCGTTTGAAAAATTAGAAAACGATTTATTCAACGTTGGAGAATTTGAAGGAGCATTCGTTTTGAATTTTACAACTACCGTGTTTGAAAGATAAAAGCTGTTTCCTTTTTTAATTATATCCTGTGCATATAGTACTGCGGCGCAAAAAACAAAGAGCGAGATGAACAATAATATTTTTTTAATCAACTTTTACCTTTCAGAAATTTCTTTGGCAAGTTTATGAATCTATTTGGAAAGTAACAATGATATTAAACAATGCGGGGATGGCTCAAAAGTAATTATTATTTTAAAATAGCACACAGATTAAACGGATTATCGCTGATCAAATTATTGAAAATTACTATTGAGCCGTCCTCATAAATTTATTTACTCTTTTTTATTTCAAATACATTGTTGTTGCTGTTTGAATCCGGAACAAGTTTTGTGTTTATTTCAACCTTAGCTATTTCTTTTGCCGGTTTGAAGTTTATTTTCAATTCTTTACTTCCGGTTTTCCAGAGAGACGTGCTTTTGTTAATCTCTTCAGTTGTTTTATCTGCATAAGTAACCACCAAACATACCGGCACCGGAACATTGCCGATTTTTTCTACAACTATTTCAGAATTACCTTTTTTAACTGAAACATTTTTCAGCGCCAAGTCCGGGAATCCTCTTTCAAAATACCATGAATTCCAGAACCAGCTCAAATCTTCTTTTGCAACATCGTTAAAAGTAAAGAAGTAATCCCATGGTGTTGGATGTTTTCCGTTCCATCTGTTAATATATTCGTGCAACGCTTTCTTAAATAATCCATCGCCAAGAATATCTTTAAGAACATAATAGGAAATAGATGCTTTGGAGTATGAATTAAAAGAATTCATCGGTCCGCCTGTAAATGATGGGGTAATCATCGGCAGGTCCAATTCTGTTCCCATCATTCTTCCAACACCAGCCACGTTTCCAGAAAATTCATCGGCACCCTGAACAAGATTATTCAGCATTGCAGAAGTAAAAAATGTTGCCCAGCCTTCATCCATCCACGCATATTTAATTTCGTTAGTCCCCATATAAAATGGAAAATAGTTGTGAGCAATTTCGTGCAGAGTTACGCCAGCTTGTCCGGCAGCAGTGCCCGACATTCCATTATTACACATCATCGGCATTTCCATTCCTCCGCCGCCCGCGGTTTCGCCGTTAAAGACAGTAATTTTAAAATATGGAAACGGAACGCCCGGCCACAGCTTCGAAAGATTTTCAACTGAAAGTTTCGCATAGTTAGCAACTTCTTGCCAGCTTTTAGACTTTATCGGATAAACTGCATCAGTTAATACTCTTCTTCCGCTGGCATCAACAACTGCGCTTATTCCATCCCACACATAAGAGTTGGCGACGGCAAAAGAAACATCTGTTACGTTTTCTGCTTTCAATTTCCATGTTGTTTTTTCATTTTTTAATGTTACGCCGTTTTTTAAATCTTCTTCGCCTACAATTCTAATAACGCCATCAGATTCTTGAGCTTCTTTATATCTTTCATAGATTTCCGGTTTAAGAATTTCTTGTAAGTTTTGATAAGCGCCGGTTCCCCAAACTAAATATTTTGCGGGGACGGTAATTTCCAAATCAAAATTATTTTGATCGTTGTAAAATTCAACATCGCCTTTATAATTGCTTCGATCCCAGCCATCAATGTCGTCATAAACTGCAACTTGAGGATACCAGTAAGCAACATACATTGTCGAATCATTATAAGCGCCCATTCTTATTCGCGATTCTTTGGGAATAATAACGCTCCACTTAATTTCTATATTAATAGATGATTTTGGTGCAAGCGGTGAGGATGAAATTCCAAATCCAAGATTTGTTCCCCGGCGCCACGCACCGCCCCGCGTGTTTTGAGCTATGCCTTTACCGTTTACAATAACCGTATCTACTTTTACACCATCTGTAAGATCATTTGGTGATATTTGCGATTCGCGCGCATTTCCCTTTCTATTAATGTCCTGGTACAATCTTAAAGTTATTTGTTTAAGTGTGTCGGGGCTTTGGTTATAAAATTTTATTTGAGCCTTTCCTTTAACAAGATGTTCTTTGGGAAAAACTTCTGCTTGAATTTTATAATCCGTTTTGTTGATCCAATAATTTGGTCCCGGCTTTCCATCGTAGGAACGAGTTCCTTTTTCATAAGCTTTTATAATGTTGCGTGGAATGTAAACTGAAGATTTCTGTGCTAATGTTATCGAGAAAGCAAAAATCAATGCGGTTAAGATTTTTGCTGGTAGTGCAATTATATTTTTCATAATGCCTCAATTTTGTTTTGCATTTAGATGCACAATTATTTATAAAGTTATAAAATTACTGTTTTAGATTTACAACGTTGTCTTTCAAATTTACATCAGGAATTTGTGATGTACCAAGTTCAATCTTGAGTAATTTCTTTTTTGGTTGAAAGTTTTGAACAAAATAGTTTTTATCGTTCTTCCAAATGTCAGAATTTTTCAATAAAATTATTTCGCTTGTTCCATCATCATAATAAAACTTAACTAATATTGGAACGGGGAGTTTTCCTTTGTTCGATATTTTCAAGTTGATTTTGCCGTTTTTCTTTTTAGAAGCCGTTAAAGTTAAGTCGGGGTATTTTGTTTCGAAGAACCATGGTTTAAAGTACCAGTCAAGATTTTGTCCGGCCGTTTCGTTAAATGTAAAAAAGAAATCATACGGAATAGGGTGTTTCCCGTTCCATCTATTCATGTATTCGTGCAAACATTTTTTGAAAACTTCATCGCCAAGAGTTTGTCTTAAAAATTCATATGCAACTCCCGGTCTTCTATATGATGCAGTTCTGTATGATGCGCCTCTGAGGTCGTATGACAAAACCATCGGCGGAATATCTTGTTCGTTGCCGGCAAAATCATTATAGCTTAATGTGTTTCTGCTTCTTGGATCGTATCCTGGTGCATTTGCAGTTTGAAAATCAAACGGAAGCATTGTAGCCCATCCTTCATCCATCCACGCATACTTGCGCTCATTAATTCCCATGTAAAAAGGAAAATAAGTGTGCGAGATTTCATGTGATGTAAGGTGAATGGTTCCTTGAAGTTCCGGAACAGAAGAATCATTAACCATCATTGGAAATTCCATTCCGCCCTGCCCGTTGAACACTGTCATTTTAGGATAAGGAAATGGAACGCCGGGCATATGAGTTGAAAAACTTTGTATAGACTTCCTTGCTATATTAGCAACATTGTAAAAATCTTTTGCCGATTTATTATAAGCGGCATCAATAAAAGTTTTTCTTCCGGTCTTTTCGTCAACAACCAAAGAGCTTCCATCCCACAAATAATGATTGCTTGTTGCAAAAGCAAAGTCCATTACATTTTCTGCTTTAAACTTATAGATAAGTTTGTTTTTGTCGACGGTTATTAATCCTTTTTGATAATCCGCTTCGGCAACTATCTTTATAATTTCGTTTGAAGAATATGCTTTTTTATATTTTTCTAAAACCCCGGTTGAAAAAACTTCTTCCGGGTTTTGAAGTGTGCCGGTTGCCCAAACTAAAAAGTTTTTAGGAACGGTTAATTCAACATCATAATTTGAAAAATCGTTATATGTTTCAACTTGTCCGGTATAACTTATTGTGTCCCATCCGTCAACATCATCATACACGGCAACTTGCGGAAACCAATATGCCGCAAAAAAAGTTGTACTGTCGTAAGCTCCCATTCTGACCTGTGATTCGTTTGGCAGAGTGAAATTCCAGTTAAGTTTTATTTCGGAATGAGATTTAGGAGCAATCGGTTTAACGGGGTTTAGAAAAAGATTCGTTCCCTCTCTCTTTATAGAATTCTTTTTTTCTTCAATTTTAATTTCAACTCCGTCTATTGTTATACCGCTAATGCCGGCGCCTTCTGTAATAACATTTGGCGATATTTCGAAATCGCGCATGTTGCCTTTCTTGTATAAATCCATAAGGAGTTTAATAACCAGCTGTTTGAGGGTGTCTGGACTATTATTATAGTATATAATTTTTTCTTCGCCGAAAACTTTACGGCTTTTTGGATCAAGCTCGGCTTTAATAAAATAGTTCGAACTGTTCTGCCAATAATATATTCCCGGTCTGCCATCGGCTGTTCGGGTTTTCTTTTCAATTGCTTTTTGTATGTTAAGCGGAATTGGCAAAGTAGATTTCTGGGCGGCCAAATTGCTGTTTATAAGAAATCCAATTGCTGTCAAGGTGCAAAGCAGTTTTAATTTCATTTATTATCCGGCAAGGTTTTGATTCCGGCAAAAATAGTTTGATGTTGTGTTTAATACAAATAAATCCGTTTGTTATTTTTGCATTAACACGATTTCGTTGTGCTTAGATGAATAAATATTTTTTTATAGCTGCTGCTGTTTTTTGTTCACAGCTTGCCATTGCACAAAAACATTTTTTAAGCGGAAGAGTAATTGACTCTGTTACCGGAGAGCCGTTGATATATGCGTCCATACAAATTGAAGGGTCTGAGTCCGGAACCGCCACCGGCTTAAACGGCAATTTTACAATAGAATTAAGCAACCGGGAAACTATTTTAGTCGTTTCTTATGTAAGTTATATAACAGAAAAAGTTGTTGTTTCGGCTGAACAAAAAGAAATTACGATAAGGCTTTCTCCGTTAAACTATCTTCTTCAGGAAATAAGTGTTTACTCAAAACAAAAAAATTTAGAGGAGGTAAGCTTAACCAATCTTCAAAACAAACAAATAAAAATATTTACCGGAATGACAAAAGATGCTTTACGGTCTATTCAGCTGCTTCCGGGAGTTAGTGCCAACAATGAAACAAGCGCCAAAATAAATGTGCGCGGAGGTTCAACAGACGAAAATCTTGTTCTTATAAACGGAGTTGAAGTTAACGAGCCATACCACTTCAAAGAAGTGCAAATGGCAAGCGTTGGGATATTTAATATTGATATGGTTAATAAAATTGATTTTAGCGCGGGCGGTTTTAGTGCTGAATATGGAAATGCTTTAAGCTCTATTATGCGTATTGACTATTCCACAGGCGACAGGAATAACTATAAAGCAAAAGCAGACGTTAGCATGGTTGATTTGTCTTTGTTGTGTCAGGGGCCAATAGACAGCATGGGCTCGTTTACACTCGGGCTTAGAAAAAGTTATCTTGAATATCTTTTAAGACTGCTGAAAATCTCTTCGACAATATATATAGCGTTTTATGATGTTCAAGGACAAGTTGATTATTCATTAAGTCCGCTGAACAAACTAAAATTCTATTTTATTTATTCCAAAGATGACGGAGATGAGGAACCGACTTACGAAACAAAATACACCAACACATATTGGAAAATATCCGGAAAGAATATTTTATCAAGGCAAAGGATGAACGACTATACCGAGGCTGTTTCTGATTTCTCGAACACCCTTTTATCTGCAACATCTTCAAATACGCTGTCTAAAAATATTATTGCCGAAACAACTCTTTCGTATTATAACGAATATAATAATGTATCCATGCTGTTTGAAAGAACTACTACAAATGATTTTAAGGACTACTCACAATATTGGGCGGTTTATTCCGATAAAAAAAATCGTTTTGAAGAATTAGTAATAAAAACTTTTTCGGTCAAGCAAGATATAATGTTTCAAGCGTCTTCATCCATATCTCTCAAAGCCGGATTGGTTTACAGAAACATAAATTATTTAAACGATCGAAATTTAAGCGAGAAAGAATCATTGGTGTCCAACACAAGTAAATTTCCAGAAATCACTACAACCATTTATCCGCCAAATTTATCTAACAACGACACAACTCATTTAAATACTTCTTCTTTCAGAATTGAAGGATATGTTCAACAGACGTGGCAAATTTCCGATCGGATGTTTTTTAGTTCGGGTTTACGATTCGATTACTTTGATTTAAATAAAGGGGCAAAGGTTTCCCCGCGCACAAGTTTAACTTATAAAGCTTCGGATAATTTAACCTTACGAGCCGCATGGGGAATATTTTTCCAGCCGCCTTCCTTCAACCAGCTTAAATCCAGCATCGCATCCGAGCACAACACTAATTTTCAAAAAGCTTTTCATTACATACTCGGTGCAGAAAAATATTTTTCCAATGATGTTTCTCTAAAACTCGAAGGATATTACAAATCATATTCCGAATTAATTCCGGTTAATAGAAGAAGCGATGGTGTTCTCTCCTATCCGTCTAAGGAAAATAATTCCGAAGGATATGCCGCCGGTTTTGATTTTCAATTTACAGTAAATTTTGGAAATATAAATTTTTGGTTAAGCTATGGCTATCTTGTAGCTCGTGAAAAATCTTTGATAGATAATCTTGGATATTTTCCCCGCTATACAGATCAAACTCACACGCTGTCTGCGGTTTCATCTTATGATATTGGTTCCGGCTGGTCAATAAACTTGCGCGCTTTTTGTGGAAGCGGATTTGCATATACTCCATCTAACATTGTTTATGATTCGAAGAGTTTTATTTACAAATGGATTTCTGCAAGCAAGAATTCGGGTCATTTTCCTTCTTACGAAAGAGTTGATGTGAGAATTACTAAAGAAATTGATGTTTTTGGTAAGCCTTTACAGATTTATATTGATGCGATGAATGTCTTTGGAAGGAAGAATGTAATTTCTATTCGATATGCATATGATGAAATTGGTTTGCCAAAAGTAGTTGAAAATCTTTTATACGGTTTAATACCGACTCTGGGGATAAGTTATTCGTTTTAGTAATGATTTATTAAATTTTCTGCAATGCTTGTTCAAGATCATCAATAATATCTTTTGCGTTTTCAATTCCAACCGAAAGCCGAACAAGCCCTTCTGTAATTCCTGCGTCTTTGCGCGCTGTTTCTCCCATTGAAAGATGTGTCATGCTTGCCGGATGTTGAATCAACGTCTCAACTCCGCCGAGAGAAACTGCAAGCGTGCACAACTTAACAGAGTTCATTACTATTTTTCCGGCTTCGAATCCGCCTTTTAATTCAAAAGAAAGCATTCCACCAAAATTTAAATGCTGTTTCAATCCAACTTGATAATTCGGGTGGCTTTTCAATCCTGGATAACGAACCCATTTTATTTTTGGATGATTTTCTAAATACTCTGCAATCTTAAAAGCGTTGATACAGTGTTTTTCCATTCTAATTGCTAACGTCTTTAATCCGCGATGAACAAGAAATGAATTGAAAGGATCAATTACTCCGCCGTGTTGATTCAAAACTTTTCTCATACGCAAATACATTTCTTCATCTTTTACCACAATAATTCCGGCAACTACATCGGCATGCCCATTCAAAAATTTTGTCATGCTGTGAAGAACAACATCAACACCAAATTTAAACGGCTGCTGAAGTGCCGGACTCATAAAAGTATTATCAACAATAACAAGCGCTCCTTTTGAATGTGCAGTTTTACAGACTGCTTCGAGGTCTGTAATCGTAATCATCGGATTTGCGGGAGTTTCGACATATACTATTTTTGTGTTTGGTTTAATTGCGTTTTCAACTTCTTCTATTACATCGCTGTTAACAGGTGTTGTTTCAACTTTATATTTTCCAAGAATGCTTTGCAGAAGCGTTAACGTTGGTCCGTAAACCGATTTACTGCAGACGACGTGATCGCCTGCTTCCAGCAAAGTTAAAAACACTGTGCTAATTGCCGCCATGCCGCTTGCGCATCCCAAAGCTTTGTGTCCCCCTTCAAGTTCTGCAAGAGCATTTTCCATTGCTTCGATGGTTGGATTTTTCATCCGCGTGTAAATATATCCGTCCGCTTCGCCTTTAAATAAGGATGCACCGTGTTCGGCAGAATCAAATTTAAATGTAGATGTTTGATAAATCGGCGGAACAACCGGACCAAATTCATGTTCACCATTTCCGGCGTGAACACATTTAGAGTCGAATTCTAATTTATTTTTGTGAGACATTGTTTATTTCCGAATTAATGCAAGACTTTCTATATCAGCAAGGTCTTTAAGTCTTCCGGTAGCTTTTTTGTTTTTAATAAAATCTTCTTTGCTTATATAATTTATGATTACTCCTTTGCTTTCCACTGTGTTTCTATTTTTAAAAGCATCATCAAATTCTACCCCGTCGATATTCATAAAAATATCAATCCTTACCGGTTGAACGCCGAGTTGAACAATCGTGTTTTTGTTTACAAAGTCCGCCTCCTTATAGCCAAGGGATGCAAGCCCAAAATCATTTAGCGCTTTTATAATGCGTTTGGCATTAATCTCGTCTGGGCGAATCCAAACGTCAAGGTCGCCTGTGCTTCTTGGTGAGCCCAAAAATCCAAGAGCAAAAGCTCCAACGACGAGATACTCAACGTGGTTCTCGTTTAATAAATTTAATAACTCTCTGAAGTCTTGGTGTATTACCATCTTCTGTCTCGTAAAATTGTTGACGTAAAATTTCTATAGCAGAACCCCTTTCTTCTGGCGTTTTTGAAAGCCAGTATTCAAGATCAAGGTTGCGTCTCTCTTTCAATGAAATTCTTCTAATTACCTTTTCCATATGTCTTTGTTTGATTAGGGTTAGTTCTCCCTGATTTACCTGCGTCAGGCAGGTACATCGGGACTCAGAATGAAAACCATTTTATTCTTCGCCTTCCTCTTCCGGAATTACGCGTGCAACGTCCGCAATTTCATCTTTGCCTGTTAACTTAATTAAGCGAACGCCTTGAGTGTTTCTTCCCATAACACGAAGTTCTTTTACTGCCTGGCGAATTACCATTCCCTGTGTAGTGATAATAACAAGTTCGTCCGCATCATTTACCTCTTTCATCGCAATTAATTTACCATTCTTGTCGGATGTTTTAACTGTTATAACACCTTTGCCTCCGCGTCGAGATAATCTGTAATCTTCTATCTCCGAACGTTTTCCGAATCCTTTTTCAGTAACTACCATTAATGTTGTAGCGTTTCGAACGACAATCATTCCAATTACAACATCGCCTTTTCCTAATTTTATTCCTCGCACACCGGTTGCAGTTCTTCCCATATTGCGAACATCTTTTTCGTTAAATCTCGCCGCCATTCCATTTCTTGTTCCTATAATTATTTCGTTGTTGCCTTCGCTTAACTTTGCTTCTTTTAAACGGTCGCCTGTTGCAAGACTAATTGCGTTAATTCCTCCGCGCCGGATATTGGAATATGCAGACAGAACGGTTTTTTTGACTGTTCCCTTTTCTGTTGCCATCACCACATACCTGTCGTCGGTAAATTCTTTTACCGTTACGAATGCCGTTATGTTTTCTTCTTTGTCTTTTTCAATAAGATTAAGAATTGATTTTCCTTTTGCGACTCTTCCGCCTTCTGGAATTTCATGAACTTTTAGCCAGTAACATTTTCCTTTATCTGTAAAGAACATAATGTAGTGATGTGTTGATGCAATAAACATGTGTTCTATAAAGTCTTCGTCTTTTGTTCCGGCGCCGGTTACACCTTTTCCTCCGCGTCCCTGTCTTCTGTATCCACTAACCGGAAAACGCTTAATGTAGCCTTGATGCGAAATCGTTACAACAACATCTTCTTCTGCTATAATGTCTTCGAGTTTAAATTCTTTTAATTCACGCTCAACTTTTGTTCTGCGCTCATCTGCATATTTTGCTTTAAGAGCAAGAAGTTCGTCTTTAATTATCTGTTTTCTTTTTTTCTCGTTAGTTAAAATTCCTTTTAGTTTTTCAATAAACTTAATCGTCTCTTTGTATTCGTCTTCTATCTTCTGTCGTTCAAGTCCGGTTAACCTTTGCAATCTCATATCAAGAATTGCTTTTGCCTGAATTTCGGAAAGCTTGAACTTTTTCATCAAATTCGCTTTTGCAATCTCAACGTCTTTGGATTTCTTGATGGTTTGAATCACTGCATCTATGTTATCGAGCGCAATTATATACCCTTCTAAAATATGAGCGCGTCTTTCTGCGGCATCAAGATCGTATTTTGTTCTTTTGATAAGAACATCCATTCTGTGATCAAGAAAATGCTGCATCATTTGCTGAAGCGTTAATACTTTCGGCTGGCCGTTTACAAGAGCAAGCATAATTACACCAAACGTAACCTGCATTGCGGTGTGTTTGAAAAGCTGATTCAAAGTTAATGCGGGCTGACCATCACGCTTCATTTCAATTACAATGCGTAAGCCATCGCGGTCGCTTTCATCGCGTATGTTAGCAATGCCGTCAACTTTTCCATCGCGGACAAGCTCCGCCATTTTTTCTATAAGTGCCGATTTATTTACTTGATACGGAATTTCTGTGATAATAATATTTTCTCTATCATTCTTGAGAGTTTCAATATTTGCTTTTGCGCGAAGAATAATTCTGCCGCGTCCGGTCAGAAACGCTTCCTTAACTCCTTCATAACCATAAATAATTCCGCCGGTTGGAAAATCCGGTGCTTTAACAATCTTTAATAGTTCTTCCGGTTTTAATTTAGGATTATCAATTAATGTTACAAGCCCTTCAACAATTTCTCCCAGATTGTGAGGCGGAATATTTGTTGCCATGCCAACTGCAATTCCGCTTGCGCCGTTAATCAACAAATTCGGCAAGTAAGAAGGCAGAACTGTAGGCTCTTGAAGCGAATCATCAAAGTTGGGCAAGAACTCAACAGTGTTTTTATCAAGATCGCGAAGCATTTCATCTGCAATTCTTGCAAGCCGTGCCTCGGTGTAACGCATCGCAGCAGGACTATCCCCGTCTATGGACCCAAAGTTTCCTTGTCCATCAACCAACGGATAACGTAATGAAAAATCCTGAACCATGCGCACCATCGAATCATAAACTGCGGAGTCGCCGTGCGGATGATATTTACCAAGCACTTCTCCAACTATACGTGCAGATTTTTTATATGGTTTGTTGTGAGGAACACCGAGCTCGTGCATTCCAAACAGAACGCGTCGGTGAACGGGTTTAAGTCCGTCTCTTACATCCGGCAATGCGCGGGCAACTATTACGCTCATCGCATAATCGATGTAAGATGATTTCATTTCTTCTTCAAGTGATACGGGAACTACTTTTTCGAATATGGTTGTCATGTTAAAATTTACAATTTATAATTTTGAATTTAGGATTTAATCATTTTTCAACTGAGTGTTAATATCATTTAATATTTTATCAACGACTTTTTGAAGCGGCGGCAAGTCGTTTTTACAAATATTGAATACTATTTCCGCATTTACTTCCCTATAATGATGGGAGATTATATCGCGCAATTTTATTATTTCTGCCCATTCTATTTGAGGATATCTATTAAGGAATTCTTTATCGCGCTTGGCAATATTTTTAAGCATCTCGCCTATAACTTGAAGCCTCATGGAAACGGCATCCAAAACAAGCATTCCATGGGTGCTGTTTGTAAAATCTCCTGTCTCTGTGATTTCGGCAGGCCACTCTATTGCTCGCTCAACACATTCTTTAACATCCTCAAATGCGCTTTGGATTATTTCAAGCGACATGTATTAAGTCCTTGCTGATTATTTTTAAAAACTTTTCTTTGATTCGATCATGTTTATGCACTAAACTAATTTTCTTTTGAAATGTTTCTTCCAAAAAAATATACAGCCCGCTGAGTTTATGAAAATCCACTTTATCAATTTCTACAAAAAAATCGATATCGCTTTCGTCTGTTTCTTCTCCGCGTGCATAAGAACCAAACAGAGAAATGCTTGTTACTCCAAACTCTTCGAGCAAGTGCTGCTTTTTGGTTCTTAAAAACTCAATTATATATTTTTTATCCAGCTTCATTTTATTTCTTCTTCAAGCGATACCGGAACTACTTTTTCAAAAATTTTGCTCATTTGAATTAACTATATTTTTATTATATAAATTATTTTTTGCTCTTAGTCTTTCTCTTCTTGGAATTACTTGTGAGATTGTGAATAGGAATTACATCTTCAAACATGGTTGTCGTAGACTTTTTGCTTTTATTTGATTTCCGTTTTTTTGCTGTTTTGTATTTTTGAGGAGGATCAAAAAGTGTAAGCGCTGTCGTTATAGCACCAAAATCTTTTATTCTTTTCTCGGCCAACTTTACATATTCTTCGTTTATATCATAACCAATATAATTTCGTTTAGTTTTTACCGCAGCGATGGCCGTCTGCCCGCTTCCCATAAATGGATCTAGAACTATATCATTTTCAAACGTATACAGTTGAATTAGCCGATATGGTAGTTCAAGCGGAAATGGCGCTGGATGTCCAATCTTCCTTGCTGATTCGGCGGAAAACGTCCAAACGCTTTTTGTTAATTCTAAAAATTCTTCTTTGTTTATCGTACTCTTATGAAATTTGTTTTGTTCTCTGCCATATGAGCTTTTCGAAAAAATTAATATGTATTCATGAATATCTCTAAGAATTGGATTCTTGGCCGACAACCAGCTCCCCCATGCCGTTGATGGACTTCCGCTATTTGCTTTGTTCCAAATAATCTCCCCGCGCATTAAATAACCCATCTCTAACATGTCGTTTATTATATAAGAGTGAATAGGTAAATACGGTTTACGACCAAGATTTGCAATATTAACACATGCGCGCCCTCCTGGTACAAGTACTCTATAAACCTCTTTCCAAATATTTTTTATTAATTCTCTATATTCCTTAAGAGTAAGGTTGTCGTCATATTCTTTTCCTACATTATAAGGAGGAGATGTAACCATTAAATGAATAGAGTTGTCCGGCAATTCTTCCATTCTCTCGCTAGATTTAACAAATATTCTGTTTAAACAATTTTCAGGTATTGGATTTTCTGTAAAATCTTTTGTCTCTACTACGCGTAATCCTTCATAAAGCCTGCTTTCATAAAATGTTGTGGCATCGTGATTGATTCTGCCTGGTGATCCAAAGGCGCTCGTTTTCGTTCCGCTGTTTTTTATAGTTGCGCGCATATTAATCTTCCTCCCATAATTCAACCCACCTTTTATACGGATTAAAGTTGATGTCCTTTCTTTTCCAAACAATAGCAATCTTTATTGTGTCTGCGTTTTCGGTGAGCATTTTCAATGCTTCCCCAGAAACTTCTACTCCCCTTGGATTTGTGCCCTCTTTTGGTAGCTTAATATATTTTTCTCTTCCGATTTCTTTAAGGATTTTCTGCTGAGTTTCTTTTTTAATATAATAGAGCCCGCCGCCGTTGCTCCAGTGAATCTGAACCAAAATCATATCACATACAGGGGAATATTTCTGAGAGAATTCAATTGCGCTTTTAGGGTCAACCGTCCAAATTAGTTTAACTCCAGTAAAGGTTTTTCCTGTAAAAGTTTTTATTGAGATTGGATTTCCAAAAACCTTTACGTCTACTTCTGCTTCGGTAATTGGAATTTCTGTTTCTACGTTTCTCTCTCCAAACCTTGAAACCAATAGTGCAACAATTACTCTTTCGCGAACCGAGCCAACTTCCATTCCTAATTTTCCTGCGCGCGAACTTTCCTGCTCTGCTAATTGAAATAAATAAGGAAGTTTGTTCTGAATTTTTTCAATTATCTCTTTCTTTCGAAAAACAGTAATTATTTTTTCGTTTGACATTTTAGCGCCTTCTATTTGATACAGTAACGTTTTACTTTAATCTAATTACCGATCAAAAGTAAAACAGTTTTTTCTTGCTCTTAATTTTGCTCGTGCCTGCCTTGTCGGCAGACAAGATCATGATTATGAACAAGGTTTACATTATTAATGTTGCTAAACCAAAATAAAAAAGTATAGTACAGATATCCGTCATTGCAAGCGTAATTGGTCCGGCAGAAACTTTAAGATCGAGTTTGGTTCTGTGAAGAAGCGTCGGAACGCTTAATCCCCAGAACGCCGCACTTATTTCAATAAACAAAATGCTTATTCCAATTATAATTGCGCGAACAAGATCTTGTTTCCAAATTCCCACTACTATTGCAACTATAATTCCGCAAGCGCTTCCAAGCAATAATGCGGTTTTAATTTCGCGAAATAAATTTTTCAAATACCATTTCATCGTTGGCTGAGCAGAATGTAAAGCCTGTACCGCTACTGTCATTGATTGAATGCTAACGCTTTCGCCGAGACCCAGAACCAAAGCCAAAAAAAATGCTATAACCAAGCTTTGCTCAATTGTTGCGTGAAAAAGTCCGGAGAATAAAGCCGCCAAAGTACCGCTTGTAATTGTAACCAGCAGCCACTGAAATCTAATTTTCCAGGCTTTAAGCGGCGAAGCGTTTTTTA
>Ga0233420_10000378_pt1 | contig 19715 bp, 26 predicted proteins | sample Watercolumn_Mata_4_FD_183009 | JGI IMG/M metagenome (GOLD analysis project Ga0233420, IMG submission 183009) | Freshwater microbial communities from Lake Matano, South Sulawesi, Indonesia - Watercolumn_Matano_2014_102_MG | ecosystem: Environmental > Aquatic > Freshwater > Lake | place...
GCCAGGGCATTTTGAAGTTATTGGTTTAATTTCTTTTGTTGTCGGACTTATGTAATTTGATTTTCCAGAAACGACTTTTGAAAAAATGCTACTAAACATATCTGACCTCTGTATTTCTTCCTGCATTTTCTGCCTGTCGTATATTTCGCTCATGTCTTTTTTCCTCTTAATTTCTATATTCAGCAAAAATATATTTAAAAATATTTTGATGTAATAATTATTATAAACCTTTGTTTATTTATTAATACATGAAAAAAAGAGGGAAAATTACTTTTATTTTTTCTTTAATATTAATCCTATCGGTTGGACTTATTTCTGCTGGTTGGTTTAATGATATTTGGAATAAATTAACTGGAAAATCAGTAGAAAATCTTCCTGATTTGACTGTGAGCAAACTGGATATTTATAGGGAAGGGGGGAATATAATCATAGATTATTGCATAAAGAATATTGGAAGTGCTGATTCTGGAGCCTTTTTTCTAAAATTTTATAATTTAAATAATCCTTTATGGGATTTGGGAGGCGGCGGATTTAGTTCACTTGGCGGCAGTTCTAGCTCTTCTTTTCCTAATCAAGAATTTTGCGGAAAAGTTAGCAGGGGCGTTCCAGCAAGCAGCGGAAATGGGTATATAATAGGGGATAATTACATTGAACTTTTTGCTGATTCCAATGAAGAAGTAAATGAATCTGATGAAGCAAATAACAAAAAAATTTTTAATTTTTATATTTCTGGGCAAGAAGAAATAATAAAAACCAAATATGAATGTGAAGATTCTGATGATGGAAGTAATATCTTTGTTAAAGGAACTGCGAAATCAAATGCTCCTGAACCTTATGAAAAAGAAGTAACTGATTATTGCGCTAATAATACCCTTATCCAAGAGGCCATTTGCCATAATGACGGGATAATTGGAGTAACTGGAGTGGAATGTCCGGTTAATTATATATGTAATAATGGGGTTTGTATAAAAGAAAATGAATATGTCTGCGGAAACGGGATTATTGAACCAGAAGAGGAATGTGATGATGGAAATGTCAATAATGAAGATGAATGTTCATCTGATTGCAGGCTAATATTAGATAAAAATTTCTGTTTTCAGAGAAATTTTACAGCAGCATTTGTTCTTGCAATAGTTGATGACATCAATGTTTCAATCAATACAAAGAAATTAGAGGATATAAAGCCTGAATTGACAAAAAGTTTTTCAAAAGCAACTAATGGTTTAGCCACTTTAGAAATCCATGATGAGATAATTGTTCTTAATTACAATAATTATTCCTTCGATAGGAAATTTAATAATATGGATGATATCTTTACTTTCTTAAAAGATGATTTTTATAAAGATGATAGAAGTAAATATGATTTTATTTTTGTTTTCCCAAACTATATCTCACAGTGTGATATAACAGAACCGGGTTTGGGTTGGGGGCACTATATTTCTGTGCAAAATAAAATATTTAACATAGGACAGCCTATTTTTGATACAACTGAATTTTGGGGTTTTGATAAAAATTTGAAAGGATTTACACAAATAAACAGCATAATGTGTGCTCCAGAAAATTTTGATTATGCCAAAACAGGAATTAGAGTATTATTGCATGAAATGGGTCATCAATGGGGGATGTATGCTACCAAAAGTACTGATAAAGATAATGATGATAAGATAATTGGCCCACATAAATATAATGAAACAAATATTTATTCTGGTTATGGAAAATTAGGTCTTTTAAATAGTGATTTGATACACTGGCATGGTTTCTTTATTGCTGGACCAGATCCCATGGGGGGCATAGATTGGAAACAAGATGGAGATATTTTCTATTATACAAATCAATTAGAAGTAACTGAACATAATTATAATCCTTTAATGCTCTATTTTATGGGTTTATTAAAAAAGAAAGATTTAGTAAATAACACTTTTTATATTTTAGAGCCAACTGAATTTGTGCCTAATTTTAAGAATTCTTCTCAGGCATATAAGGGAAATTTAAGAGAATTTACAACACAGGATATAATTAATATCGATGGAGGGGAAGTTTCATGTTTTAATATAACCAATTCAAATTTAGAAACATCAAATAAAGCAAAAGCATCTGAGAAAATAAATTTGGGCTCAAAAATAATTTCTTTTCTTAAGAAAATTTTGGGAATTAAATAACCAAATCTCCCCTCGAAAAAAAGCCCGCGAAACATTTATAAAGAAATTCTTATAGGGAAAATTATGACAGAAACACAGAAACCATTGGAGATACTGATTGTTGAAGATAATCCTGAATTTTTAGGGGTAGCTAAAGCATACTTCACAACACAAGAAGGAATTAATGCTACTTATTCTACAAATTATGAAGAGGGTTTGCATCATATAAGAAACGGAAGATATGATGGCGCTCTTATAGATTGCTTTATGCCTGCTGAAGATTCTATCGGTAGAAAAGTATATGAGATTATTAAAGAAAAAGGCTCAATATCATACCGAGGAACCGAGGGATTTAATATAAGCTTATCAACGATTTTAGAGTCACTTTCTACAGAAGCGCCCGTTGGATTATTGCTTAGAGAAGAAGCGATTAATAGAAACATACCAAATGTAATAGTTACTTCAATGGGTCATCATGCCAGGAAATTTGAAGCAGTATTCCAATATTTACAACCACGAGAAGGAGAATGTAAAAGCAAAAAAGAATTTGCAGCACGATTCAAATCCGGATTTCAAGAGGGATTAGAAGGACAAAATCTATTTCATGACAGACCTGACTTTGATGAAGTTTTTAAGAAAAGGCATCCAGAAGGAGATAAAAATAATCCAGAATATTGGAAAAAGGCTGTAAGTTGTTTAAAAGAACTTTTTGATTTAAGAATAGAAAATTATCCCGGACCATTTGAAGAATATAGTAAGTTACCTTAAATAAAATTTTAATTCTTATCCTCGCAAAATCCCTCGAAACATTTATAAACCAAAAATTTGTAAAATAATTGTTTAACTAAGATGAGTGCCTTACAAATGTGCATAATTAGCGTGAATAACGTCGATAGCATTAAGGTATGAAGTATGTAGAAGCAGTCACTTAGTTGTATTCTTATGATATTACGCTCGCTATCGCTCGCTCATTGATATCTTGTTAATGAAAAGAAATTTTTATCAGCAGTTTATCAGTTATCGACGGTTATTATGAAGTTAAGTTATAAGATATAATTATGTTAATATAATTGTCTCAGCCAATAGTTAGGAGAATGTGTGAAGTGCCATCAGCTTGCAAATACGATGGTGCGCGGAGATTTTTTACTCACTGCGTTCGAAAATTGATAAGAGAAAAAGTTAATACACATTAATTTATTTTTCGTGAGTGCCTTGAACTTGTTCTGGCACGAGCATATTAATTAGCGAGCGATAGCGAGCACTAATTTTATCATTGATAAAATTCATCTTGTTAAACAAAGATAATCAAAAAATCGAAGTTTTAATTCCAGTTGATCCTGCTGGCGGCTGCGGCTCTCTGGTTTGCACTTAGACATGCAAGTCTTTCGAAAGAAGGCGTACTGCTCAGTAACACGTAGCTAACCTGCCCTCAGGTCAGAGATACCCTCGGGAAACTGAGGTTAATATCTGATAGAAGATATACCCTGGAAAGATTTATCTTCGAAATTCGAGCCTGAGGATGGGGCTGCGGTGGATTAGGTTGTTGGCGGGGTAAATGCCCACCAAGCCTGTGATCCATAAGGGCTCTTAGCGGAGAGGCCCTGAGAGGGAATCTGAGACACTATTCCCAGCCCTACGGGGTGCAGCAGTTAGGAATCATTTGCAATGCGCGCAAGCGTGACAATTTGAGCCAGAGTGTCCCTCATAGAGGGACTTTTGCCAAATGTAAAAAGTTTGGCGAATAAGGACTGGGCAAGACTAGTGCCAGCCGCCGCGGTAATACTAGCTGTTCAAGTCGCAGCCACAATTATTGGGTCTAGAACATCCGTAGCTTGCTTCGTAAGTTTCTTGTGAAATCCTGTCTCTCAAGGGCAGGGCGTGCAAGAAGTACTGCGGAGCTAGAGACTGGGAGACGTAAGAAGTATGTTCGAAGTAGTGGTAAAATACGTTAATCTCGAGCAGACTAACAATAGCGAAGGCATCTTACGAGAACAGTTCTGACAGTAAGGGATGAAGGCTAGGGGCGCAAATTGGATTAGATACCCAAGTAGTCCTAGCAGTAAACACTGCACACTAAACATTGGTGCCTCCTCGAGAGGCGTCAGTGCTGAAGGGAAGCCGAAGAGTGTGCTACCTGGGAAGTATAGTCGCAAGACCGAAACTTAAAGGAATTGGCGGGGAGACACTACAACGGGTGACGCGTGCGGTTAATATTAGCTGCACTAAAATCTGGCTATATGCGGGAAACTCTCGATTGAGGCTTTTGGTACTCGTCGATAAAGTTAAATTTGTCGTCAGTAAAAATCCAAAAGATAGAGACAATCCGCAGGAAAGACTAGAATTGGAAAGATTTAAAAATATTATAAATAATAGGAAAGTTATGGAAAAAATAAATGTAAAGCCAAAATTGACAGATTTAATTCCTTTTTATGGAGGAATTGATTACATGAGCAGAACCACTTATATACTTGATGAAAGACCTTCTATAGGGCAACATCTAGTAAGGGGGGTTCTTACTCTTGCTCAGATAGGTTATAACGCTTTTGTTATAGCAGACATCAGTAATCTATTAGAAGGAAAACCTACTTTGACTCAAAAAATCCTTGAAAGTTTTCTTTAATAATAATTCTAGAATCCTCAGAGACTATATGCCAGAAGTCTTAATATTACAATTATAGATTAAGATATAGTCCGATCTGCATGGAGACATGCAGAGAATATTAGAAATAATATTCCGTCGAGAAAGTAAAAAATTTCTTGATAGCAACATCAATGTCAATTAGATTCTACACCGTGAACCTTACAAGGACCGACAGCAGGATGAAGGACAGTCTAAAGGGCTTTCCTGACACGCTGAGAGGAGTTGCATGGCCGACGTCAGCCTGTGCCGTGAGGTGACCTGTTAAATCAGGTAACAGGCAAGACCCGCATGTATATTTACTATTTGTACAATATACAGATTGCCTTGGTAACGAGGATGAAAGTGCGGGCTACGTTAGGTGGGTACAGCCCGACAGCCCTGGGTTACACGCGCGCGTCAACGGCGGATACAATGAGATGCAATTCCGAAAGGAAAAGCCAATCCCCTAAAATCCGTCTCAGTCCAGATTGAGGCTTGAAACTCAGCCTCATGACGCTGGAATCCGTAGTAATCGGATTTTATCAGAGTCCGGTGAATATGTCCCTGTCTCTTGCACACACTGCCCGTCAAACCAACCGAGTTATATTATGGTGAAACAATTTTTGGAGAATCTTAATATGACAAGGTAGGTTAAGTCGTCACAAGGTATCTGTAGGGGAACCTGCAGATGGATCACCTCCTATATTTAATAAAAGACAACTTATATTTTACATAGGCTCGCACTAACGTGCTCGCTTATTAATATAAAATGTTAATGGAAAGAAATTTTTATTAGCAGTTTATCAATCGAACGCCCAAGCGTGGTCATTCGAGAGCGAACGGAGTGAGTGAGCAGATTTGATTACTTCTACATACACTCATCTTGCAGAAAAGATTAAAAATTAACTCAGGCTCAACCTTATTGGGTTGTGCAAGGGCTTGTAGTCTAGTGGTAGAACACCTCGTTTGCACGCGACGTGAATTTGTTCACGGAGTAAGTTTTCGGCGTCGCCAAAAACCGAGGAGATCCGAGTTCGATTCTCGGCAAGTCCATTTTTTTAATAGTTTTATGCAATGAGTTCTTGGTTAAATAATTCACAAATCATGCTCATAAAATATGAGATGTGGTGAACGATGAAAAAATCGTTTATCATTTTGAGAACAAAAAACGAAGCAAAGTAGTTGCTCACAAAGTTCGCAAACATAAATAAAAGTTAACGGAAAAGAAATTTTTCATTAACCTTAAATAAGCGAGCGATAGCGAGCGATTATATTGCATCATGTTCAATGAGATAAGCACACGGAAATTTCCCACTTAAAAAATAACTACCTAAAAAATGTAAAAGTTTTTTAGGATCAAAAATAGAAATATTTTTGACGAAGGAAAATAAGAAAACCTATATATGCTGTTAAATGGATAGCTTGGTTTTGGTATTGACGAAGGACGTGGCAAGCTGCGATAAGCTTTGGGGAGCTGCATGCAAGCTTTGAACCAAAGATCTCCGAATTATCCAGAGATGGAGAAATACGCCGGGAATTGAAACATCTTAGTACCGGCAGGAAAAGAAAATAAATTAATGATGTCCTTATTAGCAGAGAGCGAAAAGGACTCAGGGCAAACCGAATCTCCTTTTGAAAAGAAGGCAGAGATGTGGTGGACGTAAATTTCTAAGTTTTCGAATCGAAGCTGCTGGAAAGCAGCGCCTCAGAAGGTGAAAGTCCTGTAGATGAAGAAAATATGAAGTTGTCCGACGAGTAGGGCGTCCTGAATTGGATGTCTGAATACGGCAGAATTAACTGCCAACCCTAAACATAACCAAAGTCCGATAGCGCACTAGTACCGCGAGGGAAAGCTGAAAAGCACTCTTAATCGAGGATGAAAAGATTTGAAATTTAACAGCTACAGTTTGTTACTGCTCTAATCCGCAAGGAAATGAGTTGTAACGTACGTTTCGAAAAACGGGCCAGGGAGTTTACTTAAACGGCGAGGCTAACCAACTATGTTGGGCAACCGGAGCGCAAGCAAGTCTGAAAGGGCGACAGTCGTTTGGGTAAGACCTGAAGCCAGATGATCTATTCATGGGCAAGATGAAGTCTCCCGAAAGGGGGATGGAGGTCTGAACCAGTGCTGCGTACATACGCTTGGATGATCTGTGAATAGGAGTGAAAAGCCTCTCTAATCTGGCAATGGCTGGTTCCTGCTGAAATATGCCTACGTATAGTCTTATTTTGCTTGTTAACGGGGTAAAGTACGGATAAATCTTGCAGGAGCAAATGCTTACGGAGATTTTTCCAACTCAGAAACTGTTAACTGCATAGAATAAGAAACAGGGTGTGTATGTAAGATACACTTCCGAGACCGGAACAACGGAGACCAGAGTTAAGGTCCCTAAATTTCTATTAAGTGTAACGAAGGATGTCTTGAACCTGAGACACTAGGGATGTAAGCTTAGAAGCAGCTATCATTTAAAGAAAGCGTAACAGCTCACCTATTGAGGTTCAGGGCTCTGAAGATGGACGGGGCTAAATAGAATACCGATACTTTGGCGGCGCTTGTTTTAAAAATTTGTGGGAAGAATTGATAATAAAGTTTAAAAAGTCCAAAATAACTTAAAAGTTATGGGACAAAATTGTTATGGAGAATCTATTAAAAATCAAAGCGCATATACATTAATAGAGGCATCTCAAATGGTGGGTGCCATACTTAGATATTCACGCATATTGATTGAAGATACTAAAAATAAGTCAGAAGAGGAAATTGTAAAATTGCTTGAAAAAGAAAAGGCTCTTCTTGAAAGAGATATTCCTGAAAAAATTAGAGAACCACTTGCAGCTTCGATAAATTATCTTGAAGAGATTTGTTTAAACAAACATTAATCATATTCAACTCACGTTGATACTTATATTAATTCTTCCTGCATTTCACAGAGCGTTCGGGTAAGCAGGCGTGGTTTCTGCGCAGAAGCGTTTTCGAGAGAAAGCGTGGAGCGGCAACCAATGAAGATCCTGGCAAGAGTAGGATGAAATTTTCCTGAGAATGGAAAACGTCGAAAGAGCAAGGTTTCCTTGGCAATATTCGTTAGCCAAGGGTTAGTCAGTTCCTTAGCTGTATCTTAACTGAATACAATGATGGACAACAGGTTAATATTCCTGTACTGACTTGGACTTACATAGCACGATTCACTTTTGGATAAGAAAGCATTCGGAAGAATGTTCAGATATCGAAATCTGCCGAGCATAATGCACAGACGCAGAAGAATAGATCTGACAAAATTTCTGACTCCGGGAGTCAGTGAAAAGATTGTGCTCTTGTTCAAGCCAACTGTACCGACAACCGACACTGGTGCTCTAGCTGAGAAGGCTAAGACGTGTAAGGTTAAATCAATTAAGGGAATTCGGCAAATTAGTCCTGTAGCTTAGGCTGAAGGGATGTCTATTTTTGTGAATTTCAGAAATGTTTTTTGCATTTGTAGATCACAGTAACGAGGATGGCCCTACTGTTTACCAAAAACGTAGCTGAGTGCTAATCTGAAAAGACTTGTATACTCAGTGAGACCTGCCCAGTGGTGGTGTTTCAAACTTCTTTTCAAGGGAGCTAAGACCCATCAAACGGCGGAGGTAACTATGACCTTCTTAAGGTAAAAATCGCTGCCTTACATTTTCTCGTCGAGAAAATGCTTCAAAGGTTATAGAAGAAAGCCAAATAAAAGTTGCAGAATTAAGATAAAGTTAAACCGAAAAATGAAAGAACTCACCTAAGCGTAGTTGAGTTGAAGAAAATCAAGCTATATGCTGGAACATCCGAGAATATTTTAGTACCAACATTTATCGTCGGTGAAAATCTAAAATTGCGGACAATCAGCAGGGAAGATTAGAATTAAATTTCATAAGATTTAAAAAACAATTTTTGTATATGGATTTTATGAATCAAAGAACTGAAAAAAATATTGCTTATGCAATACTGGCTCAGAGAGCAATAGAATATGGCGATGGAAGTTTAGAGGTTTTAAGTGAAAATTATAAATATTTTGTTGCAAATGGACATTCTCCAATAGCTGCTGCAATTTTGAGTCAGCGAAGTATAAAGTATGGAGATGTAAGAAACAGACTTGAAGAACTTTGTAAAGAATTTAAAAAATTAACTAAATAATTCTAAAACCCTCAGAGACTACACGCTTGAGCTTCGAAATATAAAAATTTCGTTGCAAGATATAGTCCGAACATTATGGCGACATAATGATTAACAAAAGTATTGAGCGTAATACCTTGTCGTCTGAATGGCGACTTGCATGAATGGTTTAACGAGGTTGTCACTGTCCCTAGTTGAGTCCTTCTGAACATATTGTCCGGTGAAAAGACCGGAGACGCCTAGTGGGAAGCGGAGACCTTGTGGAACTTTACTGCAACTTGCTGTTGTGATTTTAAGAGGAATGCATAGAATAAGTAGGAGCGTCGAAGTTGTCATTTCGGTGGCGATGGAGCGACTGTGTAATACTACTCATTTTTCTTAAAGTTGCTTACCATTTGAAATGGGACAGCTGCAGGCGGGCAGTTTGACTGGGGCGGTGCCCTGTCGAAAATGTATCGATAGGACCCAAAGATAAGCTCATCCAGCTTGGAAATCTGGAGTTGAGTGCGAGGGCAAAAGCTTATCTGAATGTATTTTGAGCAGCAAGAAATGCATGGACGAAAGTCTGGCCTAGTGAACCCACGTGCTTTTTTAATGGAAGCCGTGTCTGATAGAAAAGTTACCCCAAGGATAACAGGCTTGTCGCCCCCGATAGTCCATATTGACGGGGCGGTTTGGTACATCGCTGTCGGCTCTTCCTATCCTGCGCGTGCAGAAGCGTGCAAGGGTGCCGGAGTTCACGTATTAAAAGGGATCGTTAGCTGGGTTAAGAACGTCGAAAAAAACCAGCAATGATAAAATACCAAATTAAAATAAAACTAACAAGCAGAAATAAGCGGCGTTGCGTAGTCGTGAGATTACGAAAAATAAAATCAGCTCATATCGGTGAAGGCTTATAATCGAAAATTAATTAACTGTCAGATTATATGTTAATACCGAGGGAAGATGAGATTTATGGATGAAACAACACTTGCCTATATCGCTGGATTTCTGGATGGTGATGGAAGTATATTTTTCCAAATTGTTCCAAGACCAGATTATAAACAAAGATTCCAGATAAGAACTTCAATAGGTTTTTATCAGGATACGACTAATGTTAAAATTCTGGAGTGGCTTAAAGAGCAAATTGGTTCGGGATATATACGTCACAGAAAAACAGGAATTAGTGATTATACAATTGTTGAATCCAAAGAAGTGAAAAGAATATTAACACTTCTAAAGCCATATGTTAAATTAAAAAAGAAACAAGTTGAATTAGGATTAGAGATTCTTGATAAACTTGAGAATAAAAACTCTAATGAAGATTTTCTTGAAATTTGCAAACTTGTGGATAAATTCAAGGAATTGAATTATTCAAAGAAAAGAAAAATAACATATGAAACTGTAACTAAATCTTTATCCCCGTAGAGACTTATCCTTTAAAGGATGGAGTTGCCATTAATGGCAGCTAAGACGCTGATCTCCATTGCACAAAACAATGGATGATGGTATAGTCCAAGCAACAAAAATAAATAATTGTTGATTAGATAGCGCGAGACAGTTTGTATGATATCTACTAGGTGTGTTGTTGTCTGAGTGGAACGAGTTTGTAGTACGAGAGGAACCAGACTCGGATGCCTCTGGTGAGCAGTTGTCATTTGGCAGGCTGCATAGCTACGCATTACATGGATAAGAGCTGAATGCATCTAAGCTCGAAGCCATCCGCAAAACGAGACAACTAAGGCCGTTGAAAAAGACAACGTTGATAGAGTTGGAGTGTACGCACGAAGCTTCGGCGACGTGTTTAGCTTACAACTACTAAAAGCCTCATTTTTATGTTTTAATTAACATAAATATTTTTTATTTGCCTTGGAGTTATTTTTCGGGATTTTTCCGTGTGCTTGTCTTGTGTTTTTTTACAAATATTTTTATAATATATCTAATTTGATTAGGAATGAAATTAAACGATGTTAGAAGTTTTCTTTTAAAATTAAAACAGAAAGACATAATATTTGACCCGCATTTTTATACACGATTAAGAGATAGACCAATAAATGAAGGAATTGTTAGAAGTTTTTTGTCTCAAATTGACAAATTAGAGAAAATAGAAATAGGAAAAATTGAGGGCAGGTTTAAATTATGGTTCAAAATGAGCAGGAAATATTCTTTAGTTTTAATAATAGAAATTAAATCCTCAAAAGATTTAAAAGTTATAAGTGCTTGGAATACAGAGAAAACATGGCAAGACAAATTAAAACAATAGATTATGACTCTGATAGTGATATATTCTTTATATCTAACGGAGAGAAAGTGAAGGCTTCTTTGGATATCGGAGATTTTATTTTGGATGTAAGCCATAATAATTTTATCTGTGGAATTGAAATAATGGATGCTAGCGAGAATTTGGGGGTAACAAAAGATATCCTAAATAATATAAAAAGCGTGAAGATGTCTGTAACATATAAAACAAATCATGTTTATGTCCTGCTTATGATGAATTTTAAGAAAGCAGATAAAGAAGTTAATATTCCAATTCCTTTAACACTTGATTTGGGGCATAAAACTCCAAAAAAGGATGTTTTAATTTATGCTTAATTTTCCGTGTGCTTATTGATTGATTTCTATATATTTCACAACCAATTTATTTTTAAACCCGGCAAGACAAATATTTTTATGGGAGAAAAAGAGGAATGGTTTTCAATTACTTATCTTATAGATAGAGCACATTTTGAGAGAGTAAAGGGACTTCAGGGAATAATGTTCTCTGACAAAATAAACAATGTTGCGGATTTATTGGGAGATACATGGAGGGAATTTTATACTGTTCGTGACCAACATGAAAATATAATAGAATTTTATATTAAAGAAAAAGTTATTGCAAGAGTTGGAAGAAGATGCATTCATAACACACCTGTTTTTAATTTGGATATTTCCTGCTCACAAATAAAAAGCCTTGAAGAAACAGCAAAGAGTCTTGGGCTTCCATATGACGCACAGAGAGTTAAAATAGAGAGATAACGAAATTTTTCCGTGTGCTTATTGATTGATTTCTATACAAATGCTTAAAAAGGGATAAGTTTACTTTTGCAATATGAAAAAGATAGAGGCAAAGATAATTATGATGGAAGAAGTAGAATCTAGATTATTATCCAAAGAGAGGGCCAGTTATTTAGGAGATACAATTGAACATTTTTTGAATGATATTCCAGAGGTATTTTTAACTCCAAATAATTTGAGAATTTATGCTGAATATCTCTCAAATGCATTCCATATGGGAGAAAGATATAAGGAAATACATAGATAATCTAACTGATTCTCGTGTGCTTATTGATTGATTTCTTTCTACCACAATCCTTAAATATGGAAGAGATTGAAAAAAAACATGGAAGAATCAAAAACATCTGGGTTGGAAAATATTACATTTAAGGAAGGAGATAATGATTTACTGATTGAAATAGGGAATAATCAAATAATGCTCTGGAAATATGAAGGAAATCCTGAGCTCAGAATAAATATATCTGGACACTCTGAGTTCAAATTACTTGAACAGGATATAGAAGCTCTTGTAAAAGCATTAACATGGTACATGCAAAACAAAGAAAAGGTTCCTGAATTAATTCCCGTAGTCAGCTCTAGAACAGGAAAAACCCTTTATGGAATAAGAAAATCAGAACTTGAGGAAAGATTAAGAAGCGGGAAATATTTTATGGAAGAAGGGACATTATATATCAAGACTTAATCCTCTGGCTTTTGTTGATTTCTATATATTTCACCACCAATTTATTTTTAAACAGCAGAAGAATAATTAACATATGGCAATGAAATTCGGCTACAGGATATATCTTTTAAGTGATAAGGAGCAATTTGAAAAAAGAAAGAAAGACAAGGGATTTATGTTCAATGAAAATCTCAGGCAATTGGAAAAAGAAATAAAACAAGATTTTGTGTGCACTGACTCCAGATTGGTTGAAGCTGGAGAAACATGGACAATTGATATGGGATTCAGTTATGTTGATGCAAATGGAAATTTTGCCGATGTTCTTGTCAGATTCGGGCAGGTTAATAATGTTATGGGAATACCTGCAATAATGCTGTTAAATCCGACTCTTGATGGTTTGGAAGCCCTGGCGCAAAAATATAATATATCTGGCTTCAGCAGACACAATGTTAATAAAAAAGGAGATTAATAAATTCTGGTTTCTCAAATAATTAATTTTAAAAACCTCAATTTCCCAGAAAAAACATGATAGAAAAATTATTTGATGAATCAATTGAACTGGCTATGAAACGCACATTTGCTTATAGCAGGTGGACAAGAAGTCTTTATAGTGTTAAATCAACAGAAGAATTGAAAGAAATAGTGAGAAAATATAATCGAAGGATATTTAGGAGAATATGGGATGAAATCATCATATTTCCAAGCCGGGCAAGAATTGAATATGATGCTGCCATCGAAATTCTTGAAGAAAGAAAAGAGGAATAAAATTCCTTTCTACCATCAACTTTAAATACTCTCTTTTCTCAGTTTTCTCAGACATAGAATGAGTGGATTTCAGTGGATTTCAAAAGGTTCGCGGATTGAGGCTAATTCTAAGTTAGTAATGTAAGGAGGAAATGCAAGAATGAAAATATATGTCGGAAATCTTCCATGGAGCGTTGATGACGGAAAGCTTCAGGATTTGTTCTCTGAATTCGGAGAGATTACAGAAGCAACTGTCCTTAAAGACAAGTTCAATGGAAGAAGCAAGGGTTTCGGTTTCGTTACTTTCAGCGAAGATAGTTCTGCCCAAAAAGCAATTAAGGCAATGAACGATAAAGACGTTGAAGGAAGAAAACTAAAGGTTAATGAAGCAAAGCCTTTTGATCCAGATGCACCAAGACCACGAAGAAGCTTTGGTGGACAAAGTCGAGGCGGATTTGGAGGCGGACGCGGAAGAGGATTTGGCGGTGGTGGTGGACGAAGATTTGACAACAGAGGACGAGGAAACCGTGACAATAGCGAAGGCGAAGAAGAAGGATTTTAACTCCAGATTCAAGTTCAGCACAAATAATTAATTTTTATTTTATTTTTTGTTTTAGCAACATTTATAATTCTAATTTTATATATAATCTAATGGCAAAAAAAGATATGAAAATGCACGGAACTAACTGCACTTGCTGGAAATGCGATGGAAAATGGAAACCATGCGGAGGAGTATACGGGCTCGGATTTATCGGGGCGGTGATTTACTACATACAAACCGCAACCGGATTCTGGGACGGAGTTCTAGGAATTCTGAAAGCAATTGTATGGCCTGCATTTCTTGTTCATAAGTTACTTGGATTGTAAAAATATTTATCTAAAAGAAAGAAAAAACTTATTTTACTTCATTTTCCAATTTAGAAGAATTTTGTTGTTTTTCTGAATTTGAACAATTTATTTTTTCTTCCATTTCAATAGGATGATTAATATAATATCTTACTCTTGCGATATACTTCGAAGATTTTATCTTCAAAACTTCTTCAATCAATCTTTTTTCATAATCTCCTGCAACATTAAGATAATGGTACGCAACATTCTCTGGTTTCATTGATAAAAAAGAACTTGTTATTCTCTCTTTGATTCTATTGTTAAATTTGATAATTTTTTGCTTTATCATTTTAATTAAAAATGGATTTTCCAGAATTCCATATCGCTCCCATTTGTTTATCTGAAACCGTTAATATTTCATTTTTAATCACTGTTAACTCTTCAATTTTAATTCCTGAAAAACCATTGCTATAAACAATATATGTAATTTTATTTAGGGGGTGGTTCTCAACAATTTTTGCAAGCGTTTTCTGGTGATATTCATAATCTGTTTTGGGAACCAATTTGAGCATGCCTAAAGAAGTAATTACATGATGAATTCCTTTGACAAAATATATGCTATGTGTTTTTCCATTTTGGCGAAATGCGATATCAGCATCTATTAAAATTCTATAAATTCCTTCGCTTAATCTTTCGGATATGGGCTCAATTACAGACATATAAACAGGATAAACTTTTTTTTCAATCATTTTAACCTTCAAAGGGATCATCAAAAGGACTTTTAACAGCTTCGTAAAATGAATCCTGATAATCCTGCGATTGAGTTCTCACAAATTCCTCGTAAAAAATTCTCCTGCTTTTATCTGCCTTTTTGAAAAGAATTGCCAAATCTTCAGGAGTCATTTCAGTGATATCTCCAGCTTCTTCACCTGGTTCATCTGATAATTCATCGTCCAATGTCATATTTTTTCTATTCACATGCATTTTATAAAAATTTCTGTTGTGAAAAAATCAGGTATTTCACAAGATTTAAATATAGAAGAAATGCAGGAGAATTATGGGAGAAAGATTATTTAGTCAGTATGTAGTAATTGACGAGAAAGAAGCACAAAGTAAAAGATTATCCGAGATAGTTAGGGGGATAGTAATTAACGAAATGTTATTGGATTATGCTCCAAATAGTGTTGGTGCTGGAAGCGCAGAAAGGGCACTTCAGGTACTTTATGCAGAGTTAGATAGAAGGGAAGAAGAATATAAGAGTGTCATTAATAATCACGAATAATTTTCTGCAACACAGAATATTTAAACCTGTTCAATTTTTTCATTTGATGAAAACTTTCAAGTTATCACCGAGCTCTCTTAATCTCATGATAGAATGCCCTCGCTGCTTCTGGCTTGACAAGAACAACGTGTGGAAGCGTCCAGAGGGAATTTTTCCTTCATTGCCTTCTGGAATGGATAGAATATTGAAAATTCATTTTAACAAATTTCGCGAACGTGGGCTTTTGCCTCCTGAACTTGAAAAGAGCGAATGCAAGAATGAGGGATGTGCATTGTTTTCAGATAAAGAACTTCTTACTATCTGGCAAAACAACAGAAGAGGAATTTCTTTCACAAATGAAAACGGAAATATATTGTCAGGAGCAATTGATAATATATTACAAAAAGGAAAAAAATTAATTGTTCTTGATTATAAAACAAGAGGATATGGATTAAAAGAGGACACACATGAGCATTATCAATTACAAATGGATGTTTATAATTTCTTGCTGAGAAAAAATGGATATGAAACAGAAGATTATGGATTTTTGCTGTTTTATGTTCCAAAAGAAGTTACTGAAACCGGCGAGGTTATTTTTGACACAACACTGAAAAAAGTTCCTGTGAATATAAAAAATGCAGAGAATGTATGGAAAAAAGCTATTGAACTTCTTAATTCAGAGTGTCCGGAAAAAGGCTGTGAGTGGTGCGAGAGATTTTAGAAAGTTTTTTATAATTCTTATTCTTTGACAAGATATGGCGTTGGAATTTGGAATTGGCTGGATTTTTGTCGCAATAATTGTGCTGGTTATATTCATAGTTGTGGCAATCGTGCAGAAAAGGCAATCAATGGCAACAGCTGCAGTGAAAATCGGAGCTATTTTGATTGTTGTAAGCATGGGATATATATTCATCACAAATAAAATACAGATGGATTCATTTTCAAGCATAATCGAGGGATTCAAGATTTATTTCAACTGGCTTCTTTCCATTGCAAACAAAGCTATTGATATAACAAGCTATGCAATAAAACAAGATTGGGCAACAAATTCAACTACTTAAAGTAAGGTTTTTAAACTGATAATTATGCTTTATTCTGTAAGTTGGGCAGTTAACTCCGGAACTTTGTTCTTAAATGAACAAGAAATCCAAAAACATGATTTCTAAGTTCTGAGGAAGGTCCGCCCACCATATTAAGGTTGTCTTTCGAAAGAAAGATGTCTGCGAGGGCAAGCACTAGAACAGAAACGATCCTGTTAAGTCAGGCTGAAACGGCTATCTCAACCGGTGCAAGGCTTCGAGCCGCATAGTCGAATGTTAACACGTTCGGTCTGCCTTGAAATACAGAACAGCGAACGACAGAAGGTGGCCTATACCCAACTTACAAAAATTAAAATTTTTGTGGAGCTGCCCAAGTGTGGTCAGTTCAAAGGTGGCCTATACCCCACTTACAATTTATTTGATTGTTAATAACTCCGTAATGAGTTTTTCAATATCACTTTAAAATAATAACAAAATAGAAATATTTAAATACTAGGAAAAGTGGGGAGAATTATGGATATAGAAAAAACATTAGAAGAATCTGAAAAATTAATGAAACAAAGCAAGAAAAGCGCGGATGCTTCATCAAAATTTAGTCCTGGAGAAATAGTGCATACTACTTTAACTGCCTATTATGGATTGAATGCAATTTATTTGCAAAATAAAGTAATAATAGAACTTTTAAGAAATTATTCCAAAAAATCTAGATAGATTTAATCATATTCAATAATTATTTCGTTTTGATTTTCACATAAATAATTCAGATAATATCCCTTGCTTCTTATTCATCAGAATTCAATCTAAGATGCTTGATAATCTGCTCCAATTTGCCTTTTCTTATTTTTTCGCATCTTAATCTTATTTCCCAATCGTCCTTTTCTGCGGAAGAAAATTCTTTTTTAACATCAATAATAACTCCCTGAAAAAGATAACTTTCAATTTTGTCTTTGCAATTTGACAAGTGATACGGAGAATCTTTTTCTATTATTCTTTTTGCTCTTCTTATTCTTTCTTCAGAAACCAAAATACGTCCTTTAAATGAACTGCATTCTGGAAAAATCGTATAATAAACTGAAATTCCTTTCTCATTTGTTTTCATTCTGCAATATGAATATTCTGGCTTTAATTAGATTGTGATATCAGAATTTAATAACATTTAAAAGTTGTCCAGCACTGTAAAAATTAAGGGGATATAGTTCAGCGGGAGAACACACGACTGAAGCTCGTGACGCCGGGGTTCAACTCCCCGTATCCCCATATAAAATGAGAAAAGGCGGAAAAAGCTTGTTCAAATTAATGGAAAAAGAAGGGGTGAGAGAAATAAGATTTCATTTTAATCCTAAAACAAAACTAAAAGCCATTTTAGCGATAGATTTCATCCCTAATAAGAGAGATGAGAAAGGAAAATTAAAAGATATTTCTGTAGATGGCGGCACCAGATTTTCTCATAAAACTGAGGAAGATGCGCTGAAAGATGCCGTAAGACTGGCCAGGGCAATGACGAGAAAAACCAATGTCCTTAATGCAAAAGAAGGGGGAGCCAAAGCAGTTGTATTGTCTACAAACAAAAAAACAAAAAAATTCCTTGAATCAATAGGAGATTTTATACAAATTCAGGGAGGATTTTTTAAAACAGCTATTGATCTTGGGTTTAACCTTAATGACGCCCACATTATACACACAAAAACAGATTATATTGACAGTTTGGATTCGCATTTGGATAATGGGCTGGGAAGTACTGGGGAGACGACAGCACAGGGAATTGCAAGTAGCTTAAAGATTGTATCCAAAAAATTCTTAAAAAAAGAATTAAAACTCTGCACAATTGCAATTCAGGGATTGGGAGCCGTGGGAATGAATTTAGCATTTAAATTAAAAAAAATTGGGTGTGTGGTGATTGCATCAGACATAAAAAAAGAATTATGCAATACGGCAAAGAAAAAAGGAATTATTATTGTAAACCCTAATAAAATACTATATCAGAAAGTTGATATTTTATCCCCATGCGCTTTTGGAGGAATAATAAATAAAAATACAATTAAAAAATTAAGATGCAAAATTGTAGCCGGAGGAGCAAATAACCAACTTGAAAATGAATTAAAAGATGAAAAAAGACTTCTTAAAAGAAAGATTATATTTATTCCTGATTTTATACTTAATTCAGGAGGATTTTTACAGGCACTTGTTGAAAGGAAAGGAGGAAATCTTAACGAAGCAGCAAAAGAAACTAAGATTATCTCACTGCAATTAGTCAAAACCATTAATTATGCTAAAAAAAATAATTGCACTTTACTTGAAGCTGCAATAAAATTATTTGATAAAAAATAACCAACAGATAAATTTATATTGTTTAATGTCTGCTTTTGTATAAAAATGAGGAAACAAAAGATATTTGCTTTATTTTGTTTCGTGATTTCAATAATATTTTCCATTTTTAATGCTAATATCACCGGAGCAGCAATCGGCATTCGGTCTTCTTCTATAAGCCTGGCTGCATTGGTGTTTTTTATGTTTGGCCTGATTTTTACATTTTATGATTCAAGAAGCGACAGGGAAAAAATAAAGGAACTCGTAGAACAATATGAAACCGGAAAAATCTCGCCAATTGAAGCAATAATTAATATAAACGGCATAACTCCAATTTCTTCTGTGAAATTCAAGTCAGGATTGCAGCATACAATAGTCGGAGAAAGAGACAGCTTTTCCATCCCTTTAAGGAAAGGAAAAAAAGCTGAAGAACTGGCAATACTTGAATATCTTGTGGCCATCAGAAACCATCCAGAAATAAGAAGAGATAACGAGTTGCATTTCGATAAGGGAGTATCAACAAAGCATTATTCTGAGGGAATAAAAAAATTAATAGAGAATGTTAAGAGAAAATATGCGCCTGATTTGCAGACTAAACTTGGAATAATTTAATCATTTAATTCTTCACACTCTTTTTTTATTTCTCTTAATGTCTTTATTATCCTTTGAGCTTCTTCTGATTCGGTAACGCCAGGATTTTGCTTCTGAAAAAATAATATCCTTTCTTCTGTTCTCTTGATTATTTTCTCCAAAGATTTAAGACTCTTCTCATCCATTCTTATCATTGCTTTTTTTACCGGTTCACCGAGCTCTTTCAGCATCAATTCAATATCTGCTTCCGGATTATACAAACCCAATAGTTTATACTGGACTACACAATATGCTGTCAAACGTTCTGCTTTGGTGTTGTAATTATCTGCTGACATTTTAACTTTTACTGATTGTTCTCCT
>Ga0233420_10000380_pt1 | contig 19672 bp, 23 predicted proteins | sample Watercolumn_Mata_4_FD_183009 | JGI IMG/M metagenome (GOLD analysis project Ga0233420, IMG submission 183009) | Freshwater microbial communities from Lake Matano, South Sulawesi, Indonesia - Watercolumn_Matano_2014_102_MG | ecosystem: Environmental > Aquatic > Freshwater > Lake | place...
CAATTCATTTAAAGATTGACGTAAGAGGGTAAATATCATGTAATAACACTTAACTGATTTTGCAAATACAAATGGATAGGTCCCAAAGAACAACTCTTCAATTTACTTATGCGACTGAATCTAAAAACCACTAGCTTCAACTGTAGTTTCAAGATAGAATACCTCCATGTTTTGTGACGAAACCAAAATCAAAGTTATAGCCGGAAAAGGCGGAGACGGCTCCGTCAACTTTCGACGTGAAAAATTTGTGCCAAAAGGCGGACCGGACGGTGGGGACGGAGGTAAAGGTGGAAATATAATCATACTGGCAGATGAAAACATAAACACTTTATCAGATATAAATTCACAAAAACATTATCGAGCAGAAAGCGGCGAAAACGGGAAAAAGAAAAAAATGTCAGGCAAAGGAGGCAAAGACCTTCTTCTAAAAGTTCCAGTCGGAACAGTCATTTGGAACAGCGAAAAAACAATGATAATCATAGATCTCAATAAAAACGGTCAGGCTTTCACTATCGCCAAAGGAGGAAAAGGTGGACTCGGCAACCAACATTTCGCCTCTTCCGTCCACCAATCTCCAACTTTCGCAGAAAACGGCGAACCCGGCGAGGAAAAAGAGATAATTCTTGAACTGAAAATGGTAGCGGACCTCGGACTCATAGGTATGCCATCGGCCGGCAAATCAACCTTAATCTCCCATATTTCAAATGCCAGGCCAAAAATCGCGGATTACGAATTCACAACTTTGATCCCAAATCTCGGAGTCGTTGATTTGGCACATTTTGGTGGCTCCCACTCGGATTCTTTTGTGGTAGCCGACATTCCAGGTTTGATCGAAGGCGCGCACCAAGGAAAAGGCCTTGGCCATAAATTTCTCAAACATATTTCAAGAACCTCAGTCCTGATTCACATGATTGATCCACTGCGCGGCAATCCCGCTGATAATTTTATAAAAATCCAGCGCGAACTCGAACTGTTCGACAAGAATCTTGTCAAAAAACCTCTAATTGTAGCGATCAACAAGATTGATGCCGTTAGAGAGCAAGATTTGAAAAAAATCGAAGAAGAATTGAAATCAATTTTCCAAAAGAAAAGCCAAAACAAAAAATCAAAGCTTTTGCCACAAAAAACACAACCATTCTCATCAAAAATCTTCCGAATTTCAGCTGTGACTGGTGCAGGTCTAAAAGAATTATTATTCGAAGCTCTTAAAAAGATAAAAGAGTACAAATCAAAAACGATTAAAAAAGAAGAAAAAACTCAAAAAATAAAATCAAAGGAGATCCCGGTTTTAAAACCTCATGAAACTTTGGTCAAATTCAAAATTGAAAAAGTAATAAAACACAAAGATCATAAGGTTTATGTGATAACCGGTAAAAGAATTGAACAACTGATTTCGATGACTGATACCAACAATCCCGAAGGAGTTCAACGTCTTTATCATTTCTTTAACAAAATGGGAATTTTGAGAGCATTAAAACGTGAGAAAATTTCCTTTAATGATATAATCGAAATCGCAAATAAAAAAATTCCGTACATATGCAAATAATAGTCGGACTAGGGAATCCAGGAGAAAAATACGCAAAAACCAGACATAATATAGGGTTTATGGTCGTTGATGGGTTATTAGACAAATTAAACTCGCTTTCAGACCAGAAAATTGACTGGAAAGAAGAGAAAAAATTCAACGCACTTTTAGCTACACTTGCAGTAAAAGATGGAAAAGGTGAAAAAATTCTCTTGGCAAAACCCTTAACAATGATGAATCTCTCCGGCCAGGCCGTTAGCAAAATTTTAAATTTTTACAAAGAATCTCCGGAGAATTTAACTGTAATTTACGATGACCTCGACTTGCCACTCGGCGCAGTACGGATTAGAGACAAAGGATCAGCAGGTACTCATAATGGGATGAAATCAGTCATTCAAGAGCTCGGAACTGAAGAATTCAAAAGAATACGCATCGGCACAGAAAGCCGCGGTGTGACCTCTCCAATAGAGCAAGACACAGTTTCCTATGTCCTTTCTCCATTCACAAAAGAAGAAGAGCCTTTAATTGAAAAGGCTGTGAAAGAAGTGGTAAAAAGTCTATCGTAAATTTATCACAAATTTCATCTTGACCTTTCTAACTCTTTTCCTTAAAGTAAACTGGCAAATTTAATAAAAATTCAAATGTTCGCAATAATTGAAACAGGAGGAAAGCAATACAAAGTTGAAAAAGGCACGAAGATTGAAATCGAAAAATTGCCTGAGGAAACCGGTAAAATAGTCAAATTCAGCGAAGTTTTATTAACTTCAGACGGCAAAACAACAAAAGTCGGAATGCCTTACGTCGAAGGAGCAGAAGTCACAGCAAAAGTCCTCGACCTTATAAAAGGCAAAAAAATCACAATCCTAAAGAAAAAACCAAAGAAAAGATACGAAAGAAAAATCGGTCACAGACAACTTTTAACAGTAGTGGAAATTACGGAAATAAAAGGATAGACTTCCGTACAAGCTTTACCATCAAGCAGAAACAAAGTCGCAACTTATTTCATCATATCCAAAACTCTTTTCAAATCTTTCGGGAGCTTGCTTTCAAAGCTCATCTTTTTTCTAGTCACAGGATGAGTGATTGTTAATTTCGCGGCATGCAAAAACTGTCTATCAAGTCCAAATTTATCGAAGAATTTCTTATTAACTTTCGTGTCGCCGTAAACAATATCTCCAACTACGGGATAACCAATCGCATTCATATGAACACGAATCTGATGAGTTCGACCGGTTTTGAGATTTATATCCAGAAGAGAAAAACATTCGTAGCCATCATGACTTCCGGTGACTCCACGATCTTTCATCTCATAGACCTTCTTTAATTTATATTCGGTAACAGAATCCCGTCCCTTATCTTCGTCGGTTATAACCATTTTCTTGCGATCTTTCATTCCTCGCCCGATAGGGGAATCTATCACCGCCTTTTCAGGAGTTATCCTCCCTTTTACCAAAGTAATATACTGTTTCTGAACTTTTCTTTTCGCGAATTGGTCCGTAAGTGACTGCTGAGCAGTATCGGTCTTGGCAATAACAAGAAGTCCGGAAGTATCTTTGTCCAATCTATGCACTATCCCAGGCCGAATCTCTCCGGAAATTCCGGTAAGTCCACTTCCACAATGGTGAAGTATGGCATTAACAACAGTCCCTTGCAGATGTCCTCCGCTTTCGGAAGGATGAACGACCATCTTCGCCGGCTTGTCGATAACAATAATCTCTTTGTCCTCATAAACAATATTCAACTTGATATCCTCAGCTAAAGCGGAAATCTTCTTAGGTTCAGGAACCATAATTTCGACAACATCTGAAGAGACCAAAACAAACCCATTTTTAGTCACAATTTTCGAATTCACTCTCACATTCTTGGCTCTAATTAATTTTTGCAAAAAAGCCCGTGTTTTATCGGGCAAATTCATCAATAAAAATTTATCTAAACGAGTTTTGCCAAATTGGCTTTCAACCTTAATTTTCACTTTTATCCTTATTATTTTTAGTGACTTCTCGATTGTAGACTATAGCGCCTCGCCACGCCAATTCAAAAATACTTCTTTGTGTCCGTGCAAATTCCTCACTTTCAATCAAAACTCCAAATTCAAACCCTTTATCGGGAGAAACTATCACAACTTTGTTGTCATAAATATTTACAATATTATCAAACAGTTCATCGCCCCCTTTAATAAACCGCACTTCACTTAACTTTTCAGCACCCTTATATCGCTCAGACAAAAAACACCGAGCTGCCTCGGTGTCCTTTGCTAACCCTCGTAGTGGGATTTTCTTTTCAAACAGTCTTGTGTAAATGTAATCTGTAATAAATCCCCTAAGACCTGAATTAAGCCACTTATCCACGGAAGTAATACACAAAATTGGTCCGTTGCTTTTTAAGCTGTCATTCATCGCGGTTTGAGCCCCCTCCGGCCCTTCAAAATAACGAACTTTTGGCTGGCTCTGCTGTAAATCAGACTTCAACCGCTCCATCCGCGGCAAAATATCGATGACGAAATCTCTCTGATGATCAATAAATCTCTTTTTTCTATCAATGTATCCAAGTAAGTCATTTAAATCATTCACAGTGAAATAAATTATCCCATTTTTAATAAAAGAGCTTATCAAGCTCTTCTTTTGTAAATTTTTCAATATTGGATAGGCGGTAGTCCTGTGTAACCCCGCCTTATTTGCAATAATATTCACAGGCTGGGGCCCTAATTCCACCAAGGCGATATAAATCTTCGCCTCATTATAAGTAAATCCGATCTGACACAATGTTTTCTTTAGCATAATATTTATAGTTCTGACGATTCGACAGAGATTCAACGGAAAGGAAACTAACAATATATCCTTTTTTACCAAATTGTCAAGTTTTTTTAATGTTTCCCTTGGCAATTAGAGACAAACTTCACTATATTTAACCTGCAGTGCAAATTTTTTATCTCAAAAATTTGCACCCTAAATATAAAACATATTTCCATTTTTCTTATGAAAATCGATAACAAAACAATCCTTGAACGCGGCGTTTCAGATGTAGTCGTAAAAGCCGATTTAGAAAAGAAATTAAATTCCAAAAAGAAATTAAGAATTAAGTTCGGAATCGATCCGACGGGATCTGATTTGCACATTGGCCATGGAGTTGTCTTAAGAAAACTCCGCCAATTTCAAGATAGGGGAGATACGGCCATCTTGTTAATAGGTGACTACACCGCCCGTATCGGCGATCCCACAGGTAAATCAGAAACCCGCAAGATGCTTACAGAGACGGAGATAAAAAAGAATATGGAGCATTACATTGAACAAGCATCTAAAATCCTCGACCTAAAGAAGCTCGAAATTAGATACAACTCCGAGTGGTTCGGCAAAATGAAAATGGCCGAAATCCTTAGTCTGACTGCAAAGAAAACTGTCGCCCAAATGCTTCAAAGAGAAGATTTTAAGAATCGTATGCGTAACGACCAAGACATCGCTACGACAGAATTATTGTACCCGTTAATGCAGGGGTACGATTCTGTAATGCTCGAATCTGACGTAGAAATCGGAGGAACTGATCAGACTTTTAACATGCTTGTCGGCCGTGATTTGCAAAAAGCGTTTGGGTGCAAAACTATTCAGGATGTTTTGACTTGCCCAATTCTGGAAGGGTTGGATGGTGTGGAAAAAATGAGCAAATCATACGGCAATTACATTGGATTTAACGAATCTCCAAACCAAATTTTCGGTAAAACAATGTCTATTCCGGACACAATGATTATCAAATACTTTGAACTTGCAACGGATATCTCATTTGAAGACCTTGAAAAAGTAAAAGCAGCAATGGACAAGGGAGAAAATCCTAGAAACTTAAAAGTTAAATTGGCAAAAGAGTTAGTCAAATTTTACCATTCTGAAAAAGCCGCAAACGGAGCTGAACAAGAATTTATAAGCCTCTTTCAAAAGAAGGAAATCCCCGATGATATTGAAATCAAAAAACTCAAGAATCCAAAGTGGAAATTAGTTGATCTTCTCGCAGAAACAGGCTTAGTTTCCTCAAAAGGCGAAGCTCGAAGATTGATCGAACAAGGTGGCGTCAAAATCGACAAAGAAAAAACTTCATCTTTCGACATGGAAATAGACATTTCCAAAGAAAAGCTAATCCAAGTTGGGAAGAGAAAATTCTTAAAAGTTAAAATTTAGAATTTAGAATTTATTTCTTTTCGATTAACAAATCCGTTACCTCTCCCCCAAAGGAAGCTCTGCCAGCAATTCCAATTTTCTTTATTCTTTCCTCAATAATTGGCAAAAACTCTTCGAATTGCTTAAGAGCATCCGCAGGCTCAAGTTTGATCGAACGAGTCCGATATTCACCATTTTCTCCGGGAGAAAGCACGAGTCTTTTTTCAGCCTCAATGATTTGTACCTTCCCCTCGTGAATTTCAAATTTAACCGTTATCCTAAAAGAACCATCAAGCGACTTTTTATCAGAATTACCAAAATTAAGAACCTCCAAAGTAAAGTAATCGGATTTTTGAACATGATCAGCAAACTCAGTACCTACACCAACCTTAGTCAACATAAACATATTTCGAGCAGAAGGAGGGCGAGGGATTTCCCGCAGTTCTCCTTTTTCAAATTTTTTATATTCGGGATCACCAAAATCTCTTCGATCAAAATCCATACCCACGGTATATCCATGTTCATACTCGGTTCTGAAAATAGAACCTAGAAATTCCAAATCTCTACCCTTCTCTTGATTGACTACAACAAATTTTTTATCATCAATAAAACGTGCAAAAGAATCCGCGCCAAACACTTTGGTAAGACCGGATTTTTCCCATGCTTTCTCACATTTCAAGTCGTAATTGCGGATAGCCTGCATCCCTTCCGCAATTCGAGCAACCTGCTTCTCTGGGCCAACTTCCCGAATTTCACGAGCTTCGGGGACTCCTTTTTGTACTTCTGGCATTTTTGTTTTTGTTAAAGAAATTTTATCGTTCTAAACGGCAACTAAATTATAACATATTTTCCCCCCCCCCGCAAGCCGAAATCTTTTCCAAATCTAAATGTCCCCTGAAATTTTCCAAAAGGGTGCGTGAGTGTCATAGATAATTTATGACAATAACCATGAGACATCTCACACATCGTCAGTTTAGAAAAATAAGGTAGTATCCCTAAAAAGTCCTTATTAATCCACGTGCGCAAAAAGCACTACATAGTTTTTCCCATACGCTTTAGCGCATTTAGGGCAAGTAGTATATGAAAAATACAACTTTTTCAACAGTTTTCCTTTGCTTTCAACATATTCTTTCATCGTAGCCGCCCATTTGCCGGCATTTTGATATGGTCCCTCAAACACTTTGGTAAGAAACGTTCCAGAAATTGTAGCCATCTTAGCACCCGGAACTTCTTTTGAAACATCGATATAAATATCCGCACCCCAGATTGATTTCTCATCAGTAAGCATCAATTGGTGAGGAGCTTTGGCAGAAGCTTTCTCAATTAATTCGATGTTTTTAACAATTTTCTTTCCCATATTCAAAGGGATATGTAAAAAACTCGTAACGTGATCCTTCACAAAGATCTTATCTTTCCAAACTATTTCCTTATCTTCCCACGGTTCCGGATTAAATGGCTCACAACATCCCGTCGATTGCATTATTTGATTATCCATATTTTGGTTCGTTATTAATAATTTCACAAATTCTTAACGTCTTTTATTCTAGCAGGAAATACTTCCAAATCAAACGCAACCGAAACCCGTCAAAAGCATATTGACGGTGAGTAAATACTCACCTATTATTCAATTACAATTTAAATTACAATTCACACATATGAAAAAATCAGATTCAATTGTGCTGTTTAATCAAAAATCTGTTAGAAGAGAGTGGGATTCGGATAAAGAACTTTGGTATTTCTCGATTATTGACGTTATTGAAGTTTTGACGGATTCTGCAATTCCTAGACGATATTGGAGTGACTTAAAAATCAAATTAAAAGGAGAAGGAAGTCAGTTGTACGAAAAAATCGTACAACTGAAACTAGAGGCTTCTGACGGCAAAAAATACCTTACAGATGTCGCCGACACCGAAACTCTTCTTCGTCTCATCCAGTCCATCCCATCCCCAAAAGCTGAACCTTTTAAGGTATGGTTAGCAAAAGTTGGATATGAACGGATAGAAGAAACCGAAGATCCCGAATTAGCATTCGACCGTGCAATGAGAACTTACCTAAAAAAAGGCTATTCCAAAGAATGGATTAACCTAAGACTAAAAAGCATTGAAATTCGCAAGGATCTCACTGACGAATGGCAGGAAAGAGGAATGAAAGAAGGCTTAGAATTTGCAATATTAACAGATGAAATTACAAAAGCTTGGACAGACAGAAGCATAAAAGATTACAAAAAGTTAAAGAATTTAAAAAAAGAAAATCTGAGAGACAATATGACCAATCTTGAATTGGTTTTAAATATGCTTGCCGAAGAATCGACGAAAGAAATTTCCAAGGTTAAAAAGCCTGAAGGGCTAGAAAAGAACAAGCAAGTAGCAAGAGAGGGAGGGAGTGTATCCAAAAAAGCTAGACTTGAAATAGAAAAACAAACAGGTAAAAACGTCATTACTCCCGAAAACGCAAAAACATTAAAAAAACAAAAAGAGACTTTATTTATCAAATAAATAACAGTCTTGCACATGCTCGCAGCCCCACTCTCAAAAGTCCTCCGCACCACCAAGAAACACCTCGACATTCTAAAAACACTCAATCTCAATACAGTAGGTGATCTGTTGTCATACTATCCGCGCGGATACACCGACAGTTCGGAGTTCACGAAAATAATTGACATGAAGTTGGACGAAGTGAACACAGTCCTCGGGAGTATTAAATCAATTTTCACCATTCGCACACGAAACGGCAAACATCTAACAAAAGCAATTTTCTCGGACGAAACCGGATCTATCGAAGTCGTTTGGTTCAATCAGCAATTTCTCCAAAGAGTTCTCCCACGAAACAGTGAAATTATCCTCAGTGGAAAGTTAAAATTAACAGGAGGAAAATTAATTTTCCAAGCACCTGCGTACGAACTCGTGAATAAATACAAAGAACAAGTCCACACCGGCAGAATTGTCCCAGTCTACCACGAAACCGAGGGCATAAGTTCCAAATGGCTGAGAGAAAAAATCAAACCTCTGGTCGACGAATGGGCTTATCTTTTCGAAGAATATATGCCGGCGGAAATTATCAAAGCGGAAAAATTGATAGATCTCCAGACAGCCATCAAGAACATCCACTTTCCAGAAAACGACGAGATACTGAAGAAAGCCCGCGAACGCCTCAGCTTCGACGAATTATTCCTACTTCAATTAAAAGTTCTCCAAAAGAAAAAACTTTGGCAAAAAATTTCAAAAAAAGAGGAAAAGAAAATGGCAACTCAAAAAGAACATCTGAGAGATTTTGTAAACAAGCTTCCTTTTGAGCTGACAAACGCCCAGTCAAAAGTGATAAAAGAAGTTTTGGAAGATCTGGAGCAGTCCTTCCCGATGCATCGTCTACTTCAGGGAGATGTTGGCTCAGGGAAAACAATTGTCGCGATTATCGCCGCGTTAAATATTGTAAAAAACGGTTACCAGGTGGTTATAATGGCTCCAACCGAAATTCTCGCCAAACAGCATTACCAATCTTTTCTTAAATTTTTAAAAGAATATAGTTTTAATATTCAATTCATCGCTGGAAGTACGCCAAAAAAGCAAAAAGAGGAAATTATTAAACAAATGAAAACCGGAACAGTCGATATAGTGATCGGAACACACGCATTGATTCAAGAGGGGATTGGCTTCAAAAATCTCGGCCTAGCAATCATCGACGAACAACACCGATTCGGTGTCAAACAAAGAGCTCTATTAAAACAAATCGGTGGTAGCCCTCATCTACTCAGCCTATCTGCGACACCAATTCCGAGAACACTGGCAATCACAATCTATGGCGATCAGGACCTCTCAGTTATCGACGAGATGCCGAAAGGCCGCCAAGTAATAATCACACGTGTCGTTCCCGAAGAAAAACGTCAAGATGCGTACAGATGGATAGAAGACCAGGTCCAGAAAGGCCGCCAAACATTCATTATTTGTCCGCTCATTAACGAATCCGACACACTCGAAGTAAAATCGGTCATAAACGAGTACGATTATCTTTCAAATCACATTTTCAAAGACCTAAAAGTCGGTCTTCTCCACGGTCGCTTAAAACAGGAAGAAAAAGACGAAATAATGTCCGATTTTAAAGAAAATAACATCAATATTTTGGTTTCCACATCTGTTATTGAAGTTGGAATAGACATTCCGAACGCAACAATTATGATTATCGAAGGCGCGGAACGCTTTGGGCTCTCTCAACTTCATCAATTTCGCGGAAGAGTGGGCAGGGGAGAGCACCAGTCATATTGCTTCCTCTTCACAAACAAACTCTCACTGGAAGGCCTGAAACGCATGAAAGCAATGGAAACTCATCACAATGGGTTCAAATTGGCCGAAATTGATTTGGAACTACGAGGTCCGGGCGAAATTTACGGAATTAAACAAAGTGGAATCCCCGATTTGAAAATGGCTAGCTTGACAGACTCGCAACTTATTTCAAGAGCGAGGTTTCGCGCAGAAGAAATTTTAAAGAAAGATTTAAATTTGGATTCTTACAAAAAACTTTTACAAAAATTCTCAGAAATCCCGGAGGTTTTTGTGCAAGATTAACACGCAAGTACGCAAAACAGAATGAAATTCTAGTTTTGCGCAATTACATAAAAATCGACTGCGAATTCGGCAGCCCAGACGACCCAAACATCGTCTTTTTTATAAAAACGCGTCAAATCGCGAGTTTTGAGTTAAGGGCTTATGCAAGCCATAAACAGGGCGTACGTGCGATAAAAAAACAGATTATCGATCCAAATAACCCTAAATTACAATGGATGATGGAAGTCCAAACATAAAAGACAACATAAGTACATAAATTTAACGAAAACACTCACGCAAATACATACAAAAGCATAGCAACCAACGCATTAAAATAAATAGAATAACCAAAAACACAAAAAAACCTTAGAAGTCAACCTTCCTCTTATCTCGCTTCGCACAAGATACATTGTACAAAGTATTGAGAAAGTACTCCGTCACCAACCGTATTCCCTTCCTAAGTGGAAAATATGCCTAATTTCAAAAACATTTCATATAAAGCAGTCTTTATTCTTCTAAACATATCAACATTCTCCATGAAATCATCAAAAGAAGAAGTGTTCCCTCTTTTCATATACTCATAAATTTTGGTCGAAATCGCATCAGAAACAGCACAATAAATATCCTCAAGTATATCGATAGGTAAAATAGTACATCTGTAATCAAATTTTTTAAATCGAACATTGCCCAACCTTTCTCCCTCGGCCCTTACTACTTGTGAAATAGATCTATCAATATCCTCCATAGCAGGCGGCATATAACAAGAATGAAACATCCCATCATTTCTCAAAGGATGATTCCAAGTATCAGAAACCACCTTCACTGCTTCATGACACAACTTTTCAAGAACTATATTTTCCATATTATTCTCGTCTTAACTCTTCATCGGAAACCTCACACCCTTCACCCATCAACCCCTTATTTTTTCCAGAACCACATAACCTTCCAATAACACAGCTTCTTAAATCATCTTGTCTAACAAATAACTTACCATCTTTTCCTGTAATTTTTGGAAGACCTTCCATGCACACAGTAACAGCATCTCTAATAAGAATAGCCCTAGAATGAACCGGTACAGCATCCGTCTCAGAAGATTCTCTAATACCATTAGCAAGAGCGACAGATAAAGCTAAAGCAATTGTAGAAATTAGAAAAAAAACATTTCCTTTAGACCCAGCAGAATCACCTTCACGATCACGATAATCTCCTGTTCTTTCAGATGAATTTCTAGACATAATAAAATTTTTCTAAACGTTAAAAATTTGATACAATCCCCCATCAACAAACCCGATTCTTCTATAATATTCGTGAACACCAACACCACTAATCACTGCAAGCTTAGAAAGATTTCTAGATTCTGTCAACTTAATAGCTTCGGAAATCAATTTTCTTCCATATCCAACATGTTGTCCGGCCCCTTTTACCCTCTCCCCGACCTCTACTTGTTCACCAAAAACATGGATTTCGCGAATTATAGCGGCACCTGAAAGTTCAGAAATCCAATGCTCCTCCCCTAAAAAAAACTGAGAGGGGATCCTTAGTCTAAGAAAAGCGATTAATCTATCATTTTTCAGGTCTTCGAAACTCAAAAAGTACTCCTCCCCTATCGAAGATTTATAGTTTCTAACCAATAATTTAACGTCCTTGGAATCATATTTATCACCTTTTATCTCTCTACACCTGATACAATTACATTTTTTGCCACGCCTGCGCATCTCCTCCTGCACATATTGCCTCAGATTCGAGACCTTACTCCCACCAATAATACTTTCAGCGGGAATATCTCGAATTAACCGAGTAATCCTGCAATAATAAGGAACAATTTCTTTAAATTTAATCAGTAAATCGATCAACTCCCGATCGGAATATGACTTGTACTTTCCACTTTGATACAACTTCGCAAGAGGAGTCCCGGGAATAACAACGCAAGGATAAATTTTAAGCCAATCCGGTCTAAACGAAGGCTCATCAAAGAGCATCTTAAACATTTCAAGATCCTTTTTCGGGGTACTTCCATACATGTTCGGCATGAAATGCACATTTATCTTAAATCCAGCATCTTTCAACAACATCATGGCCCTACGAACATCCTCTACTTTGTGTCCCCTTTTATTCAATCGATAAATCTCATCGTCCAAACACTGGACCCCAATCTCGACTTTGGTAACACCAAGTTTTCGAAAAAATTTCAATGCATCTTTTGTGACATAATCAGGGCGCGTCTCAACGGAAAGCCCGACACATCTATGCCTTGCTTTTTCATTAATCTTTTGGGCCTCTGATAAAGACCTGGATTTCTCAAGTAAAACCCGGCCATCGTTATCCTTGCTTGCACTGCCATTATCTCTCGCATTGTTATCACGACCATTTGCAGCACCACTCTTATTGACGTCATAATTCAGCCCATTAAAAATTCCTCTTATAAAATCACTTTGGTATTTTGTAGGATAAAAATTAAAAGTTCCACCAGCAACAATTACTTCGATTTTATCAGTGGAATGACCTGTTTTCTTCAAACCTTTCAATCTTGAAACAACTTGCCTACACGGATCAAAATCATTCAAAATAGCCCTCATGACAGCGGGCTCATTACTAAGATAACTCTTCGGCATTTCAGGTTCCTTCGGACAATAAATACACTTCCCAGGACAAGGATAATCTTTCGTAATAACAGTAATAGAAGCGATCCCAGAAAGACTTCGCACTCCCCTCTTCCGAATAAGTCTTTCGAATTCCAAATTTGGCAAAACAAGATCTTCATTAACAAGTTCTCCATACGCCTTCAAAATTTCGATACTAGTTAAACTGGAAATTTTATATTTCGTAGAAAATTCATTTTTCAAACGCTGCAAAGACAAATGATCCAAAATTTTATTTTCTATCGCTTGTTTAACGAATTCTATAGCGATATCATGAATCTGCATATTTTCGGATTTTAAGCTCGGCAATTCTACCATGAGATCAAGTACAGCAAAAGAAATACTAAAGAACGTAAAAAAAACATACAGCAAAATCGCTGAAGATTTTTCGAGAACAAGACAAAAGGATTGGGAAGAATTCGAAAATTTTCTGCCTTTCATCAAAAACACTGACAAACTCGCAGACATAGGATGCGGCAATAGCAGGTTTTATTCTTTTTTATCAAAGAAACTGCAACCAAATAAAATTGAATATATCGGAATAGATAACAACAAAAAACTTCTAAAAGAAGCAAATAAAAACTTAAAAGGGCTAAGAGCAAAAACAAAAAACAACCTGAACTTTAAACTTAAAAAAGGAGATATTCTCAAACTTCCACTCAAAGACAAATCATTCGACGCAGTTTCCTGTATCGCAGTCCTTCACCATATCCCATCTGATAAATTAAGAGAAAAAGCAATAGAAGAATTGGCCAGAATTTTAAAAGAAAAAGGCAGATTATTCTTGACGGTTTGGAATCTCATTTCTCAACCGAAATACAAAAAACAGATTGGAAAATACGAAAAACAAGGTATGCTGATCCCGTGGGGAGATAAAAAAATCCCACGCTATTACTACGCTTTCAGAAAAACAGAACTGGAAAAATTATTAGCTAAAAAATTCAAAATAGTTAAAAAATCAGCCGGCCGAAACCTCAATTACATATGCGAAAAATTATAAAAATTTTAGGAGTAAACTTCGACAACAGCACTGAAAAAGAAATTTTAGAAAAGATCGAAAAATGGCTCGCTCCGGGCTTTCACCTCTTTAAATCGAAACACATAATAGTAACTCCAAATCCGGAAATAGTCCTCTCGGCACAAAAAGACCCGCTTCAAATGAAAGTCCTAAATAAAGCCGATCTAAGCATTCCTGACGGGATTGGCATCTTGTGGGCATCCAAATTTCAATCGATATTGGACAAGAAAGATTCGAAAATCAAAAAACTATCAAAATGGCTGATCAGTCTGTCACTAATCCCATTCAGCAAGACATACGTTCGATCAGTGATAAAAGAGCGCATTACAGGAGTAGATTTGATGAGAAAAATCTGCAAAATCGCAGCTGAAAAAGGTTCTACAATATTTTTATTAGGCGCAGGAGAAGGAGTAGCAGAATTAACCGCACAAAAACTCAGGAAGTTTTATCCGGAAATTAAAATAGTTGGAACTTACGCCGGAACTCCAAAACCAAAACATTACAAAAAAATATTAAAGATAATTAACGGAACAAAACCGGAAATTTTATTCGTAGCATACGGAGCCCCGGCACAGGAACAATGGATTTATAACAACTACAAAAAAATCCCATCCTTAAAAATAGCAATGGGCATCGGCGGATCATTCGATTTCATCTCCGGAGTACGCAAACGCGCCCCGGTAGTCATGCAAAAACTCGGCTTAGAATGGCTCCACAGGCTCTGTAAACAACCCTCAAGAATAAAAAGGATAATAAACGCAACAGTTATATTCCCCATTAAAATATTCAAAAGACCATAAACAACAACCTCACCACGACATACAAGAATAAGTTAAAATCTACTTCTTCCCCTTCTTTTTCATATCCAAAACCTGATTCACGTAAGGAGTAATCTTTTCAATAATAAAATTCATCGCCCTTAATGGACTTACAACCGAAACCTTCACCTTTTCGGTAACATCTTTAACGTCATCAAGAATCTTTGAAACATCTCTCAAAATAAAGACCAAATAAAGAATAGCCATCGCCAGAAACACTACGAGCACAATGAACCCGATAGCAAATGACATTCTCATAATGTCTGCAGAAGTTTCAAACATAGGGATAAGGTTAAAATACAAGTTAATTATACCATCAGATCATCTTCCTCACAATCCCATCAACCAACTTTGGATTAGCCTTGCCTTTCATCTCCTTCATGACAAGCCCGATAAGAGCTCCTACAGCCCTATCCTTACCAGCTTTGATATCCGCAACAATCCCAGGATTCGTATCAACAATCTTTTTGCAAGCTTCCTCGATCGCACCAGTATCACTTATCTGTTCGAGACCTTTTTTCTTCACTATCAAAGCGGGATCCTTGCCGGTTTTATACATCTCTTCGAAAATTTCACCTTTTGCCACATTATTGGAAATTTTCCCGTCAGAAACCATCTTAAGGAGCGCGCCCATCATTTCGGCCGTCACCTTTTTCTCATCTACGGAAATCAATTCTTCTTTCAAATATTTCATCAAAATAGTTAGAACAAATGAAGAAGAAAGCTTGGCATCCCCGCATATCGAAACAACTTTTTCAAAATAATCAGCAAGACTCAAATCGGAAACCAAAACAGCAATATCATCCTCGGAAAGTTTATATTGAGAAGAGAAACGCTCTCTTTTCGTAGCAGGCATCTCAGGAAGCTCCGATTTTAATTTCTCAATCTGCTCACCGGTAATGATAATCGGAGGAATATCAGGCTCGGGGAAATACCGATAATCACTGCTCCCCTCTTTGCTGCGCATCACATAAATTTCCTGTTTTTCATCGTTCCAACCAACGGTCAAATCTTCTTTCTGAGGCTTCCCGTCATCCCAAAGAACTTCTTGCCTGGCAATTTCAGCGATAATAGCACTTTCCAAAGACTTAAAAGAATTCAAATTCTTTATTTCCGACCGATTATTCAATTTTTTGCTTCCTTTTTCACGGATCGAAACGCTGGCATCAAATCTCATCATCCCCTTCTCCATATCGGCTTCACTAACTCCAACATATCTCAAAATCTTCTGGATTTCTTTGGCGTAAAGCACAGCTTCGGCACCTGAACTGATACAAGGTTCACTAACAATTTCCATCAAAGGAGTTCCCGTTCTATTGTAATCAACCAATGTTCCGTTTTTCACATGAGTTAACTTCCCAGCATCATCCTCCAAATGTAAACGGGTAATTCGAATTTTTTTAGAACCTATCTCGATCCATCCGTTTTTCGAAATTGGTTGGTCATACTGCGAAATCTGAAACCCCTTTGGAAGATCAGGATAAAAATAATTTTTTCTATCAAACTTTGAAAATTTTTGTACCTCACAATTAAGGGCAAGAGCCGCCAAGATTCCTTTTCTCAAAGCTTCTTCATTCGTAACAGGGAGCATACCCGGAAACCCCATACAGACAGGACAAACATTTATATTCGGTTCTTTGTTGAAAGAATCGTTGTCGCACCTGCAAAACATCTTCGTTTTGGTAGAAATCTGTGCATGTATTTCAAGCCCAATTACCGCTTCTAGTTCCGCCATAAAAATTTATCAAAATTTTTCAACTGCGATTATAACCTTTTTCTGTAACTCCTTCAAAGTTGAATTATTATTAATCCTTAAATCAATTTTTTTAGGGATGATATCAAGAGCTAAAATTTTATTGGCAACATCTGTCCTTAAGCCTCTTTTTTTAATTAAACAATCTTTAATCTTATTTACGGGCCTATCCACCCACAAAATTTTATCAACCAATTTATTTAAAAATTTATCCTCAAAATATACAGATTCAATCGCAATCTTTGGAAATTTTTCGTCCAAAATCTTCACTATTTCATTAAAAACAAGAGGATGAATAAGCGTATTTAAAATTTTCAATTTTTTCACGTCATTGAATACAGCTTTTCTCAGTTTTACTCGATCGACACTGCCATCTTTTTTTAAAAATTCTTCCCCAAAAAAATCACAAACTCTTCTTTGCCCAATTTTGGAAGGTTTATAAAGTTCATGAACTATTTTGTCGGCATCAATAACAACCCAACCATTCTTTCCCAAAATCTTCAGAACCTCCGTCTTCCCGGACGCAATCCTTCCGCAAACACCCAAAACAAATCTTTTAACATTTTTATTATTCATACTCGTACTCATAATTTATCCGAGTTTAACACCTAAATCCATCAAAGCTCTTTTATAAGCAGAAAGTGCCCTTTTAGCATCATCTAAAGAAATCTTTACGTGAAGCTCGTGCGCAATTTGATTCCTCATCTTGTGAGCGAACCACACGCCATCCACATCAGAAAAATAAGCTTGTCCCTTTTTTAATTTTTCACCCAACGGAAGACCATGGAATTTCTTCCCTCCCCTCTTAGCCAAGCAATAATCCAACAATTTATCCGCATCCAAAACAGCCGCAGAAGGACTGTGATTAAAAGAATCCAAAATTCTGTACCAATGGGCGCTCACGTATTGCTGGTCCTTTTCAGCCAATTTTCTGCCACCACTTCTCTTTGAAAAAACGTAAACAACCAGAAAGATAGCAACAACCAAAAGAAGCGCGACAAAAATGTAAATATAAAACTCCATAATTAATTATTTTTTACTTACAGGCTTCACTCCATACTTTTTAACATGGGACGCTATCATATCGGCAAGCATACCTTTCAAAGCTTCATGGTCGGTGAAACTTTTCTCAGTCACAAACTGCCCTTGATATTTCATAATAAGCTTATTCACTTTACCAGGATTTGCCGCATCATTCAGATCTATACGAACACCAGAACCCATCTTGTCAATTCTTATATCTCCATAATTCAAAATAGTCGGCAAAAACCCTTTAATTTCATAAGAAATACCATCAATCGTATTGTAATCAATCCTTTTTGAAGTATTATCGAAAATTCCACGCCTTTCAACATCTATTACACCAATGTTCGTAATTAAAAAACAATCAAAATACCACTCCAAAAATTTTAGTATATAAAAAAATACCCCTATCAAAAGCCATATCAGTAGTATAGGCCAAAACCCTGGGAAAAAATAAAAAATAACAAGTGGTGGAACTATTCCAAAAGTGGAAGCTTTCCATATCTTTTTTTTCAACATAAACCAATGCCTGTGCGCAACCGCGAGAATTTCTTCCCCTTCCTCAAGATGTCGTTTGTACAAAACATTATGCAATAGCATGTATAAATTATAATATTTTCTCTTTACTTTTGCAACCTACGGTCTAGTATTCAAAAGATGGAAAATACGTTTTTTAAAAAATATAAAAAGCAAATAATCTGGATCGTAGACCTGATTATCAACGTCGTCATAGTATTCGGCGTTGTACTGTTATTCGAAAAATTCATTGCAGCTCCGTTTAACATCTATGGCCCATCAATGTGCGATAATTTAAACGTCATAGACAAAAAATGCGTAAGAGAATACGGAGAAAAAATCATTCTGGTCAAAGCTGGTTATTACGTCTCAGCACCGCAAAGAGGAGACGTAATCGTATTCACACCAAAATTCTCAAATGAAAAATACTTCATCAAAAGAATAATAGGACTCCCCGGAGAAACAGTCGAAATCTTAAACGGAGAGGTCTACATCACGAACAAAGAAAACCCAACAGGGAAAAAGCTGGAAGAACCTTATTTGAATGACACCAACAAGGGCAATACAGCCTCATTCGAAACAGGATACAAGGTTTTTCAAGTCCCGGAAGGAGAATATTTCACATTGGGAGACAATAGAACAGCCAGCACAGACGCCAGAAGTTGTTTCCAAAACCCATATGGGGACGGCTGCAAAGGAGATATTTCAAACGCATTTGTCCCATTGAAAAACATAGAAGGAAAAGCCTGGTTGGTATTCTGGCCACTGCAAAATTGGAGACTACTATCTCAGCCACAATACGACGAACTAAACCAACAAACTACCGCCGCCGCCGCAAACCAAGTACCAGCAACAAACCAATAACTTTAAAAATCTTCACGCGAAGCAAAATAAAATTCAAGAAGAACAGCCACAAAAATCAGAAGCATCCCAGACCACCAAGTCAGTACTTTTAACATCAATAAAACCAAGCAACCGATAGTGATTAAAGTCAAAAGGATTCCTTGCCGAAGCGAAATATTGATGTGGGCATAAAAAATTTCATTTTTATAAAGCCAAACTCGGAAATAATATCCAATCAAAGTGAAAGTCCCACTCAAAGCGACAAACAAGCTAAAATAAAAGAACGCTAGAGCCAAGGACGTCGATTGATAAGGATTAAATTTGAATATAACCGTTATAAAAGCGATCCACGCAAAAAGAGAAGCTCCGGCGATAATTAATAGATATTTTTTATGACTCATGCAGTTTTTTTAAGATAAGCAGGATCTTTTTAAAATCTTCAAACAAAACCTCTTTTTTACGGGGGTCATACAAAGCAACAGCAGGATGATAAAGAGGCAAATAAACCTGTTTTTCCTGCCAAATCCCTTTATAAACCTTCGGTCGCCCGTGGACTTCGGAAATCTTCAAATCAGGAAGGAATTTGCCCATGGAATGACGTCCCAAAGTAACAATTAGCAGCGGCTTAATTATCTTTATCTGCTTATGCAAATATGGCCAGCAAGCCTCTATTTCTTCGGGGAAAGGGTCACGATTACCAGGCGGCCTGCACTTCACCACGTTCGTAATGTAAACATCATTCCTGCGGAGCCCGATACTCTCTATGAGTTCAGTCAAAAGCTTACCGGCAGCGCCAACAAAAGGTTTACCTTGAATATCCTCGTCTCTACCAGGCCCTTCCCCAATAAACATTATTA
>Ga0233420_10000382_pt1 | contig 19570 bp, 21 predicted proteins | sample Watercolumn_Mata_4_FD_183009 | JGI IMG/M metagenome (GOLD analysis project Ga0233420, IMG submission 183009) | Freshwater microbial communities from Lake Matano, South Sulawesi, Indonesia - Watercolumn_Matano_2014_102_MG | ecosystem: Environmental > Aquatic > Freshwater > Lake | place...
AATGATCGCTGCTGTACTCATGGAGCATCGCCTGCTGATCGATATTTTATCACTCAAAGAACAGTCTCTCAGAAAGGTGAGGGATCCGGTCGCCCAACTGGCCTTATTTTAACCGGACACTACTGAGATGAATCGACAAATGCTTTAAGGCTGCTGACCCACCGGGTGCCGTATGCTGACTCAAGCGCCTTTTCAATATAATCGACAAGCCTTGTCCGGCGTTCCCTGCCGAGCTTTCTGGCAGAACGGCACATGTGGTGCTGTTCGTATACCAGATGATCAAGACCGAATTTCCGGCGGACCCTGACCGGAAAAAGCCTGCAGGAAACCGGCTTGTCGAAACCCACAATGCCTTCACGGAACGCAGCCTCAATCGCGCAAAGCGTCATGCCATCCCGGCTGAAGGCATAGACGCACTCCCGTCCGTCAATGGTCCGGGTGTACTGCGTCCCCTGATAGACCTCCACAGCCCCGTGACGGCGCAGGTACCTGACATTTTTTTCAGGAAGCATCCGGACCAGCGCTTCTGGAACCACCCCGAGCTGCAAGGCCTCGTCGCGGCAGAGCGGCGCGCCGAGCTCACCCTCGACACAGCAGGCGCCCATGCACTGGCCGAGATCGCAGGCGAACTCGGCCAGCAGGACATCTCGATCGATGAGCACATTGCCGATGGAAACCAGAGACATACAGGCGAACAACTTAGGGTGACGGGATTCTTGCCCGGCTGATCCGGCATGCTTGCACCGCAACAGAATGCATAATCAGGGGGAGAAAATCTAAGAAACTTTGAGAAAGTTCGGAAACCGTACTTTCCGTTGCATCCTTTATTCCGGAGCGAAATTCCGGGCCTCCCGGAAAACCCTTGGAGCGAGATTGCCGGGAGCCCTTCCCGACGCCTGCGCTGCCAGGGCCATCCCTGAAGCGAGCCTGCATCGACGACCGGAACTCATACCGCAATATAGAGCGCGGCAGCGTCATTCATGCAGAAAAAGTCCGTCCGGGGCGCTCTTGCCGTCGTGAAGCACATCGGACACCCCGCATGCGTTCTCCCCCGGGCTCCAGAAACTGGCAATCTTCCGGTGCAGTGCGATCATGCTCCGAAGCACCTGCGCGGAAACGGGAAAAAACAGTTTTCAGCAATAGCAGGAGAAAGTATATCTTACTTTTGCCGGTCAGAACGGCACCTCATACATATTCAACCATACCTCACAAGAGCAAGAGCATCATGCTGATCATTGACGGAAAAAAGGTCTCGAGCGACCTGAAAAACGAACTGAAAGCCCGCGTCGAGAAACACCGGGCGGCGACCGGAAAGGTTCCGGGGCTGACCGTCATCATCGTCGGCGAGGATCCCGCCTCACAGGTCTATGTGCGAAACAAGGCCAAATCCTGCAAGGAAACCGGCATGCATTCGACGGTCATAGAGATGGACGCTTCGACCTCCCAGGAAGTGCTGCTCGAAAAAATACGGGAGCTCAACAACGACCCTGATGTACACGGTATTCTTGTGCAGCAGCCGCTGCCGAAGCAGATCGACGAATTCGCCGTCACGCTGGCAATCGATCCGGAAAAGGATGTGGACGGCTTCCATCCTGAAAACCTCGGACGGCTGGTGATGGGGCATCTCGACAAGTGTTTCGTCAGCTGCACTCCCTACGGCATCCTTGAACTGCTCGGACGATACCGCATCGAAACGAAAGGCAAGCATTGTGTCGTCGTGGGACGAAGCAACATCGTCGGCAAACCGATGGCGAACCTCATGCTTCAGAAACTCGAAGCCACGAACTGCACCGTCACCATCTGCCATTCCGCCACCAGGGACATCCCCGCCCATACCAGGCAGGCTGATATCCTCATCGCGGCAATCGGCAAGGCGGGATTCATTACCGCCGACATGGTCAAGCCCGGTGCGGTGGTGATCGACGTCGGCATCAACCGCATCGACGATCCCTCGGCAAAAAACGGAAGCCGCCTGGTAGGCGATGTCGATTTCGATGGCGTTGCCGCGGTTGCATCGGCGATGACTCCTGTACCCGGAGGCGTGGGCCCGATGACCATCGCCATGCTGCTGAAAAACACCCTGCAGTCGTTCGAGAGGAGCAACGGCCTGCAGTAACCGGCATGGCAAAAGCCACCGTCAGATACGTCTGCAGCAGCTGCGGCGCGGTCTCCCTGAAATACCAGGGCAAGTGTTTCGAGTGCCAGAGCTGGGGAACCCTGCAGGAAACAAGAGCCGAGCCGGAAGGGAAAGCCCGCGCCGGAAGCGCATCCGGGGTTCCGTCACCAGGCATCCTGAAGTTGCACGACAGGGAACAAACGGAATTCAGGCGGCACCTGACCGGCATCGGAGAACTTGATCGGGTGCTCGGCGGCGGGCTCATGCAGGCTTCCGCCGTCCTGGTGGGCGGAGAGCCCGGAATCGGCAAATCGACCCTCATGCTGCAGCTTGCCCCCTGCATGGCTCCCGAAAAGGTGCTTTACATTTCAGGCGAGGAATCGCCGAACCAGATTCGGGAACGGGCGAGACGTCTCTCCATAAGGGCGGAAAATCTTTTTCTGCTGCCTGAAGTGAACCTCGAACGCATTCTTTCCGCCCTGGAGCAGGAGAAACCTGCCCTCGTGATCATCGATTCCATCCAGACCATCTACTCGGACGGCTACCAGAGCTCGGCAGGCACCATGACCCAGATCAGGGAGTGTGCGTCCATGCTCATCCGCAAGGCCAAAGAACTTGACACCGTGCTCGTGATCATCGGGCACATCACCAAGGAAGGCTCGCTTGCCGGACCGAAGGCGCTGGAGCACATGGTCGATACCGTCCTGCAGTTCGAAGGCGAAGGGTACGAACGTTACCGGATCATCCGTTCGGTCAAGAACCGGTTCGGTCCCACCAACGAGATCGGCGTCTTCCGCATGGAGGAAAAAGGACTCGAGGAAGTCGGCAACCCTTCGGAATTCTTCATCTCGGGCAGGGTAAGCGGCATTCCCGGCAACGCCGTGCTTGCAGGCGTCGAAGGATCGAGAGCACTGCTCGTTGAAGTGCAGGCGCTGGTCTCGAAAACCGGTTATGCCATGCCGCAGCGCATCAGTACTGGCTTCGACCTCAAGCGTATGTCGATCATTCTTGCCGTCCTTGAAAAACGTCTTGGCCTTCAGACCTGGGGACAGGATGTCTTTGTGAAAATCGCAGGGGGACTCAGGCTTGTCGAGCCTGCAGCGGACCTTGCCGTTGCAGCAGCGATCGCCTCAGGGCTGAGCGGTGTGCCGGTAGACCCGACGACGGTATGCACGGGAGAAATCGGGCTTTCCGGCGAACTGCGAGCCGTAAGCAACAGCGAACGCCGCATCCGGGAAGCTGCACACCTCGGATTCCGGAGCATCGTGCTGCCTGAAGCGAACACCAGGGAGCTGAAACCCTCGCTGAAAAAACTGCCCATCGCCATTTCCGGAAGCCGCTCGCTGCAGGAAGCGCTCTCGCATCTCGGCATCGGATAAGTATCAGGAAGGCAGAAACCGCCTGTTTTCGTTTTCGGCAGCCTGTTTCGTAAATTGGGTCACGCGAAAACCGCAAAACAGGAGAGGACCATGATCAGAATCGCCATACTCTGGCTTGTCAACGCGCTGTCCGTCTATGCCACGGCGCATCTGCTCAACGGCATTCATATCAGGAATTTCGGTGCAGCCATCGTCGTTGCCCTCGTGCTTGGATTCGTCAATGCCGTGCTGAAACCGTTAATGGTGCTGCTCTCCATTCCGTTCATCATTGTCACACTGGGTCTTTTCCTGCTGGTCATCAACGCACTCCTGCTGCAGCTTTCTGCTGCGCTCGTCGACGGCTTTTCCATGGACGGTTTCTGGTGGGCAGTTGCCGGGTCGCTCGTGATCAGTTTCATTTCATGGGTGCTGAGCTCCCTCCTGACGCTCTGAATGCCGGACGTTCACGAAGTAACCATCCGAACAACATGAAAGGCGAAGCAAAAGCAATCGTCCTGCCGAAAGCAAGCAAGCTGAAACTGCAGCGTGTGCAGTACCATGCCGCCGGACCCGGCGACATTCTGGTTGAAACCATCGCAAGCACCATCACTCCCGGACTTGACCGGCTGCTGCTGACCAACAAGCCGGTATCGCACAAGGTCCTCGACTATCCGCTGATTCCGGGCAGCGAATCGATCGGCCAGGTAATCGCTGCCGGCCCCGAGGCAAGCAAGGTACAAAAGGGTGATTTTGTCTATGCTTTCCGGGGAAACCGGTGGACCGGCGTGGAATCCTATTACGGATGTCATGGCGAGCTTATTCCGACTTCATCCGAAAACATCCTGCCGCTCGGACGCCAGCCGATCCACCGGGATCTCCTGACCGGACTTCTCGGCTATGTCATCAGTGCGATCGAAAAGGTGAGCATCGACCCCTCGATGCAGGTGCTGATCCTCGGACTGGGTTCGGTGGGACTCATGGTTTCCGAATACCTGCACTGGAAGGGGTGCATGCATGTCGATGCCGTCGAAACGTTCGGCATCCGCGGACAACTCTCGCATGCCGAACACATCGCGCTTGAAATCGGGGATTTCACTCCTGAATTCAACGACCGGTACGATCTGGTCATCGAAACCACCGGACGCATCCTCATGGTGGAAAAAGCCGTTCGCCTGATGAAGCCGCAGGCTCGGGTGCTGCTCATGGGCAACTATGAAGTGATGGCATACGACTACCGGCTGATCCAGCACAAGGAACCCGCGATCATCTGTTCCTGCATCACGGCATTCAGCCATCTGCAGGCTGCCTCGGCGCTGCTTGACATCGAGAAACTCGATACGGAAAAATTCTTCACCAACGTTTTCCCGGTCAGCCAGTACGAACTGGCGTACCGTATCGCTCTCGACAGCAAGGAAGCGATCAAAACCGTGATCAGCTGGGTATAGCGATGGAGGTCATGCAAGATGCACTCCGACTCTCCGGGGTCTGCAAGAAATTCGGCACGATCGAAGCGAACAGAAATGTTTCGCTTGGTGTCAGGAAAGGCTCCATTCATGCGATCGTGGGTGAAAACGGTGCCGGCAAGAGCACGCTTGCACGGATCATTTACGGCATGCACCGCCCCGACAGCGGCACCATTGCTGTGCATGGAAAATCCGTGAAGTTCGCATCTCCCGGGGATGCCATTGCGGAGGGAATCGGGATGGTGCATCAGCACTTCATGCTGGTACCGGCGATGACCGTGACGGAAAATGTCATGCTCGGACTTGAAAACAAACCGCTCTTTTCCGCCATTCCGATGAAAACAGCATCGGCATGCATCCGCAGGCTCTCCGGGCAGTACGGCATTGCCGTCGATCCGGATGCAAGGGTCGAGACACTCTCAGTCGGAGAGGAACAGCGGGTCGAAATCCTCAAACTCCTCTACCGGCAAGCCGGCATCCTCATTCTCGATGAACCCACTGCCGTCCTGACGCCACGGGAAACCCTGAACCTTTTCGACGTGCTGCGGTCACTGAAAAACGAGGGGAAAACCATCCTGCTCATTACGCACAAGCTTGACGAGGTGCTTGCCCTTGCCGACCGGGTGACCGTGATGCGGCAAGGCGAGATAACCGGAACGGTTTCGTGCAGTGAAACATCGAAAGAAGCGCTTGCCCGGATGATGGTGGGCAGAAACGTGTTGCTGGGTGTGGACAACCCCCCTCCCTCGCCCGGAAAAATCGTGCTTTCAGTCGAACATCTCGGCTACCGGACCGCAAAGGGTGTGCAGAAACTTGCAGAGGTGAGCTTCAAGGTCCGTGCCGGCGAAATATTCGGCATAGCCGGCGTGGAGGGAAACGGGCAAAGCGAACTGCTGGCCCTGCTCTGGGGCATGCACGACCGGAAAGGGGCGGTCTCGGGAAACATCTTGCTCGGTGAAACCGATATCACCGGCAGAAGTCCTGCAGCCATGGCAGCCCTCGGCGTATCGCACATTCCTGAAGACCGCCTGAAACACGCCGTGGTCCCCGGCTTTACGGTTTCAGAAAACATGCTTTTCGGCCGTCATCGTGAACCACGCTTCCGCCGGGGAGCCGGATTCAACCGCCAGGAAGTCGGAGAATACGTCAAAAAGCTCGTAACACGCTATGACGTGCGATGCAGCGACGTTGACACCATCCGGCTCGAAGCCCTTTCAGGAGGCAACCAGCAGAAGGTTGTTGTTGCCCGTGAGCTCGACCGGCCGGGAATGCGGCTCCTCATTCTCGCACAGCCGACGCGGGGTGTCGATATCGGGGCTATAGAAGGTATCCACCGCAGCATCATCGAAACCCGTGAACACGGTGCCGCCATCCTGCTGGTTTCTTCGGAACTCGACGAACTGATCGCGCTCTCCACGAGAATCGGATGCCTGTACAAAGGCTCCCTGCGCCGCATCTTCACCGCAGAGGAGGTCGAGGCAGGCAGGAGCGATATCCTGCGTTTCGGCCAGGAGATCGGCCTGCACATCACCTGAAACATCGACAGCGAGCATGAAAAACAGTCCCTTCCGTTTCCTTATGCCGGTTATTGCTGTTGCTGCCGCCGCGCTGTGCGGCATGCTTGTCGTTGCCCTGAGCGGCCGAGATCCGGTGGATATCTCCGCCAAACTGTACCGTGCGACGCTTGGATCAGGTTATGGAACCGGACAGGTGCTTTTCAGGACAACCAGCCTGATCTTTACAGGGCTTGCAGTGGCGCTGCCGTTCAGGGCCCGCCTCTTCAACATCGGCGGAGAGGGGCAGTTGCAGCTTGCAGCATTTGCTGCGGCCGTTACCGGTGCTCTCCTGCCTGCCTCCATGCCGGCATTTCCGGCTGTCGTCCTCACCGCGTTTGCCGCCATGACAGCGGGAGGGCTGTGGGGTGCCGCCGCAGGAGCGCTCAAGGTGCGTTTCGGAGTGAACGAGGTGATATCGACCATTATGCTGAACTTCATTGCCCAGGCGCTGGCCGGCTATCTGCTTACCTACCGTTTCGCCATGCCGTCAACCGAGCATACGGCAGAAATTGTTCCCCATGCCATGCTGCCGGGCATGGATGATCTTGCCGGCCTGTTTGCCGGATCGCCTGCAAACCTCACCCTGCCGCTTGCGCCGGCCGCAGCAGCACTGGCCGCATTCTATCTCTTCCGATCCCGGGCAGGCTATGAACTCCGGGCGCTGGGATCGCAGCCGGAAGCCGCTGCTTATGCCGGAATAGAAAGCAGCACGCACCGCATCCTCATCATGGGCGTCGCGGGCGCGCTTGCCGGGCTCGGGGCGCTCAATCTCGTCTCGGGTTACCGGCACTATTACGAGGCCGGTCTGACCGGAGGACTGGGTTTCAGCGGAATTGCCGTAGCCCTGCTTGCCGGAGCCCATCCGCTCTGGATCGTTCCGGCAGCACTGTTTTTCGGCCTGCTCGAATACGGCGGACTTGCCGTCGGCGCCTATGTGCCGAAAGACATCTTCATGATCATCCAGGCTCTTGCGATCCTCATGGTGATCGTCCTCAATGCACGGCGGTGAGAAAGACCTCATCAGGCGGGAGATTCCGTACGGTCTGCGCTGTAGATGTTCATCTGTTTGCGATAGTATGAAAAGGCCTCGTCCTGTTTGACAATACCGACCAGACGCCCGCTCTCGGTTTCGATAACCGGCAGCATCGTATAGTCGGAAATTTCAAACAGCTTGAGCGCCTCGTCGAGTTTCGCCGTATCGGCAAGGAAGGGAACATCCTTCTTGACGACATCGCCGGCGCTGATGCCGGCAAATGAGCCATCCCCGAGCAGAACGCTCATCTCCTCAAGTCTGATCATGCCGACAAAACAACCGTCGCTGGTAATGACGAAAAAATTGGATTCCGGTGTATTGTGGAAGACATCGATAATGTTTTCCACGCTGGTGCTGTCGGTAAAGCGGATAAAGTTCTTGCGCATGACATCCCGCACGCCGATGCTGCCCGCGATCGAGAGTGCAATACCGAACCCCACCCTGACGCCCTCTTTTTCGAGGACATAACTTTCCATGGTATGCTGGTAGCCCAGCCTCGCCACGAGAGATGAAGTCACTGCAGCAAACATGATCGGCAGCACAATTTCATACTGGCCGGTTATTTCAAAAAGAATGAGAATGACGGTCAGCGGAGCCCGCATGATCCCGGCCGTCAGGGCTCCCATGCCGACCAGTGCGTAAGCGCCTGAAACAGCGGTCATGCCGGGAAAAAGCGTATTGACGATGTTGCCGAACATGCCCCCGAGCATCGCTCCCATCTTCATTGCAGGGGCAAACATGCCTCCCGAACCACCGGAACCGACAGTAAAGGCGGCGACAACCGGCTTCAGGAAATAAACGCCAGCCATGGTCTGCCACGAAACGGAACCGTTGAGCGCCCTCTCGATGACCTCGTAGCTGAAACCGTAGAGTGCCGGAAGCCACATGCAGACCATGCCGCAAAGCAGGCCTCCGAGCGCCGGCATTGCCCAGACGGGAATATCGAACCGTTTTTCAAGGCGCTGAAACCACTCCTCGATAGCGTAGAACGCCCTGATGAAGAACACTGCAGACAATCCGGCAAGCACGCCGAGCAGGAAATACAGGACAAGCTCAAAATTTGAAATGAGGCTGTATTCGGGCACCTGAAAGGTAGGGGAAACCCCGAGATAGCTTCTTGAGAGTACGGTACCGACCACCGCAGCGACAACGATAGGACTGAAGGTATGCACGCTGAAATCACCGAGAATCACCTCGACCGCGAACATCACTCCTCCGAGAGGCGCGTTGAACACCGATGCGATGCCTGCCGCCGCACCGCAACCGAGCAGTGATCGGGTTCTGCCCGCAGTGAAATGCAGCTTCTGCGCAACCGAGGAGCCGAGAGCAGCGCCAACCTGGGCAATAGGAGCTTCCCTGCCGCCACCGCCACCCGTTGCGATGCTGACGACCGATGTGATGGTTTTGTGAATCCACTGGCGGCTGCCGATCAAACCGTTGTTCTGGGCAACTGCCTTGATAACCGATGCAAGGCCGTGTCCAAGTCTTTCCTTGACCACGTAAGCATTGTAAAGTCCGACGAAAAGTCCACCTGCAGCAGGAATCAGCGGGAGCAGCACCATGTCGTACAGGCTCCGGAAATCGGGAGCAGCCGTCAGCGAACGGCCGAAGAACAGCATAGAGCTGATAAAAAGGATGGACTCGTGAAAAACCACGGCGACATATCCGGTGACGAGCCCGACAAATACCGCGACGAACAGAAACGGAATATCCTGGTTCAGGTTGAGCTGGGCAAGAAAGGAGTCGAGGGTGAGCCTCAGAAACTGCTGGGGACTGCCCTTGAATACCCTGGTTTTTCTCAGGAGGATATAGAGCAGCACCCGAAGCCGTCGGGCTCGCTTTCCTCTGTCCTTAAACGGTTTCATCGCATGGCATTCCGGTTTGCAGGAGGTTCGGTTGCGGAAATGAAAAAGATACGCCTGCAAACTCTTTGCAGGAAATTATTTTGTATCTTTGATGAATAAAGTATCGTACCATGCATCGCTCTATTTTACGCAACAACTTGTCATCAGGAACCCATCATCATGGCAAAAAAAACTGTCGAAAAGGAAATCGCCGATAAACCAGCAGCAAAAAAAAGCACTGCAAAAACCGTGAAAAGCACCAAAAGCAGTGCAGAAAAGGCTGTAACTGCTGAAAAACCAGCAAAAAAAGCCCCGGCTGGCAGAAAAAAATCCACCGGACCATCAACAGGCAACCCGGTAGCCACCCTCATCTCACGGGAAGAAGAGATCAGGCTTGCCGCGTATTTCAGGTGGGAACAGAAAGGGTGCAAAGAAGGTTCGGATGTCGAGGACTGGCTTGAAGCAGAGGACTCGCTGACCGACTGAACCGCATCAGCGCCTTTCATATTATTTGCAGAACAGGCCGTCCACCTTGTGGAATGGCCTGTTTCAGTACCGGAACCTGCACATGAAAACTATCATCAGTAACCTGACTGGCTCGGTCAGGATTCTCCTTGCCGGCCTCTGGCTGGTTATCCGCATCATTCTTGAATACTTCGGCTTCATCAGTGACGGCAACGACCGGACCACCGGCATCAAGGATCTCAGGGAAGAATATAAACGGGCAAACTACCGGTAACCCGACCCCTCCCCCGACTATTCGGCAGCAGTGACAACCGTAAGATCAACCGGCATCCCGGGCGATACAAATGCATTGGCACCCGGTTTCTGGCTGATAACCGTATTCTGCACGAGAATGGCAGAATACTCGTAACTGATGCGACCGGTGACCAGACCGTTGGAAGACATGATCTGCTGGGCTTCAGCAAGCGACATACCGAGCACATCGGGAACGGCAATCTTCCGCAGCCCCTCGGGAGCGACTTCAAGCTTTCCGATAATGACCGAAACGGGTGTGCCCGGCTTCACCATGGTCTGGGCAGGAATCGACTGGCTTATGACCCTTCCGTCATTTTCCGGCGAGGTCACGGTGCTCAACTGGACATCTTCAAGGACGAGATCAAGACGGGCCAGCGTCTGACGCACGTCAAATTCAGGACGCCCGCCAAGGTCCGGCATCTGGAAACTGGGCTTTTCGCGGCGATTGACCACAAGATACACCGTCCTGCCCGGCTTGACCCCGGAACCGGGCACGGGCGTCTGGGAAAGCACGATATTGGAATCGATCCGGCTGAGATATTTAACGTGATAGCTCTTTTTCGCATCGAGCCCGGCCTGCCGAAGCACCTTTTCAGCATCCTCATAATCCATCCGGGTCACGTCGGGAACAGTTTTTACCTGCCCCCGGGAAATATACAGGGGCATGAGAATCCTGTCGAAAACAACAAGAAAAGCCACAAAGGCAAGGACGATCATTCCGGCTTTCTTCATCGCGCTGAATGGTAATATTTGAAGGTTTGGTTGCTGGCTCCGTTTTCTGGGGGCATTCCGGCCCCCCTCAGTGCTGGCGTTTCATGACAAAATCGACAAGATGCTCCAGCGAGCTTTTGGCATCGCTCTCCGGAAACTGACCGATCGAACCGACCGCTTTCGAAGCGAAGCCTTCGGCAACTTCAGCGGCATATTCCAGCCCTCCTTTCCGGGTGACGAAATCGATGACCTCATCGCTTTTCACCGCCCTTTTTTTTGAGCTTTTGAGAATCGAGCGGATCATTTTCTGCTCGGAGGCAGGGGAATGACGGAGTGCATAGATCAGGGGCAGGGTAATCTTCTTGTCCTTGATGTCGATACCCATCTGTTTTCCGGTTTTTTTCGAGTCTCCGGTACAGTCAAGCAGATCATCCCGGATCTGGAAAGCAAGGCCGAGATATTCTCCGTAATGCTTCAGAGCGGTAATCTTCGATTCATCGTCCGTGGCGCTGGCCGCCCCCATCGCACAGGAAGAAGCGATCAGCGAGGCTGTCTTGTCAGAAATCACACTGAGATAGTCCTCCTCTGAAATGTCGAGGCTTCTGGTTTTCTGAATCTGCAGGATCTCTCCCTCGCTCATTCGCCGGACCGCTTCCGACACCGTGTGCAACGATGTGTAGTCCCGGTGCTCGAGAGAGTAGAGCAGACCTTTGGAAAGCATGAAATCTCCGATCAGGACTGAAATCTTGTTTTTCCAGAGCGCATTGATCGATGCAATCCCCCTGCGCATCTCGGCACCATCGACGACATCGTCATGAATGAGCGTCGCCGAATGAAGCAGCTCAACCATGATGGCCGCCCGATAGGTCGATTCGGTAATGCCTCCGCATATTTTCGCAGACAGCAGGACAAGAGCCGGACGGATCTGTTTGCCCTGCTGGCGGAGAACATACCTCGTCACCTTGTCGACAAGCGTATTGCCCGAATGCAGAACGGTCTTGTATTTCTGCTGGAAAATATCAATCTCGCCTGCTACCGATGCTGTAACGTCCGTGATATTCACTCAGTACACCCTCAATGCTTGATTAAACGGATACCTTGTCATGCCGGCAAATGTATGGATTATTCCGTTTTCATGAAAACATGGGCCCCTGTATCAATGGAAGTATAACCGTAGCGCTTGAAATAACCAATGGCAGGAGAATGAAAAACATACCGCACAACACTTTCCTGATCGAGAACATGCGGTACGGATAAACGGCAGGGAAAGCACGTATGAAAAGAACAATTTTTTGGGTACTTGTTTCTTTGTTGCTATGTTTTGTGGTTATACTGCCTTCGCGGGCCTATCACCCTTATTGTGCATGCATTTGGAAACCATGAGCCAGGAAATCGAATCGACAAGACAGGGGGTACCGGTTCCGGAACCTTCCGGAACGAACCGGGATCCGGACGAGGCAGCAAAGCCAACAGAAGAGGAAGAACTGGCTCCGGCATCGGCAGAGGAAACCACGCTGGCCAGCTCCAACGGCTATGACCTGGAGCAGGAAATCACCGGAGAACCCGAACCCGGGGAAACAAACGATACGGAAGAGGGTGAAATGAATTTCATCGACCACCTCGAGGAAATTCGTTGGCGCCTGATCAAGGCAGGAATCGCCTTTGTGGTCGCCACCGCCCTTGCGGGCATTTTTGCCGACACGCTGGTCAACGAGGTGCTCATCGGACCGCTGAAACGAAGCGGCGAATCGATCACCCTGCAGAACCTCGTCCCGTACGGGCAGATCTCCCTTTACCTGCAGGTAATATTCTTTTGCGGCTTTGTTGTTTCGTTCCCGTTCACCGTATTCCAGATATGGAAATTCGTGGAGCCGGGACTGCACGAGAATGAACGGAAAGCATCCAGGTTCATCATCCTGTTCATCTCGCTCTGCTTTTTTGCAGGCATTTCGTTCGGCTATTTCGTCTTTCTTCCGATATCCCTGAAATTCTTTGCGGGTTTCGGCACCCCCCTGATCAAGAACAACATCGCCGTCCAGGACTATATCAGCTTCGTGATGGGAACCCTGCTGACCTCCGGCCTGGTGTTCGAACTGCCTTTCATTTCCTATATTCTTTCGCAGATCGGCCTGCTCACGCCGGCCTTCATGCGATTCTATCGCAAGCATGCCATTGTGACACTCCTCGTTATCGCTGCAATCGTCACGCCGTCAACCGACATGGTCACCCAGCTGGTGATCGGCGTGCCCATGATCCTGCTTTACGAAATCAGCATCTGGATATCGGGTTATGTCAACAGGAAAAAAAATGCCCTGACCTATACATGAGCATGCGGTTCGCAACGCACCACCCCTCTGTCGTGACCGTCACGGTACCCGGCAGGACGCTTGCGGACAACCCTCTCGGCGATCCGCCGGAAAGACATGTGCCGGTCTATCTGCCCCCATCCTACGACGGAGACCGTCGTTTTCCGGTGATTTACCTGCTTTCGGGGTTTGCCTCGACCGGGGCCAGCTTCATGAACTACAGTTTCGGAAGGTCCACGGTTCCGGAAATGGCTGAAAAGCTCATCGCCGCCGGCAGCATGAGGGAATGCATTATCGTCATGCCCGACTGCATGACCCGGTACGGAGGGTCGCAATATGTCGATTCGGCGGCAACCGGCCGTTATGAAACCTATCTTGTCGAGGAACTGGTCCCCTTTATCGACCAATCTCTCTCCACCCTGCCTCAACGTGAAAACCGTGCCGTCGCAGGGAAATCCTCCGGAGGATTCGGCGCACTCAGACTCGTCATGAGACACCCCGGCTGCTTTTCCGCAGCAGCCTGCCACAGCGGCGACATGAATTTCGAGCTGTGCTACAAACCGAATTTTCCTGCTGCCGCAAGGGTTCTCGAGCGTTATGGCGGAAACATAAGCGCCTTTATCGAAGCGTATGAATCAGCATTGAAAAAACCCAGGAACGACTTCGTCCTTCTTGACATCATCGCCATGGCGGCAGCATATTCCCCAGACGTGCATAGACCAGGGCCGGGCAACGTTCGCCTGCCGTTCAATCCGGCAACCTGTGAAACCGTCCTGCCGGTATGGGAAGAATGGCTGGAATTCGATCCCGTGCTGATGCTCGAGAAAGCGGAGTACCGTGCCGCGCTGCGTTCGCTCAACCGGCTGTATCTCGACTGCGGGAGTCTTGACGAATATCATCTGCAGTTCGGGCACCGACTGTTTTCGGCAAAGGCAACTCGCCATGGAATAGCCCATACCTATGAGGAGTTCCCTGATGCACATTCCGATACATCCTATCGTTACGAGGTTTCGCTGCCGGAAATCTCAGCTGCTGTTGCCGGCTGAAACTGCCGCTTCCCTGAGAATGAATGCGTAGAGTTTTTCAGTCTCGGCGCGTAATTCTTCAAGCGACCCTTCGTTCCGGATAACATACCCGGCTCTTTTCATCAGTTCTTCCTGCGGCCATTGCGAGGCGATCCTTCCAAGAATATCCTCTCTGGTGCCGAGCCCTTTTCGTAAGGCCCGCTGTACCCGGAGTTCCTTGTCGGCAGCGACAACCACAATGAGGTCGAGACCCGAGGTCCTGCCGGATTCGAAAAGGATTGCCGCTTCTTTCACCAGAACCTGCCGGCCCTCACGCGCTGCCTGCTCTTCCATGGCATGAAAGGCATCGTACACCCTCGGATGCACCAGGCTGTTCAGCGCCCGGAGCTTTTCAGGATCTGAAAAAACCTCGCCGGCTATGCGACGCCGGTCGAGCACCGGCAGCCCTTCGGCATCAAAAGAATAAACCGAGTCACCAAAAAGCCTGCGGATACCGGCAATGATGGAAGGATCGCTGCACTGCAGTTCCCTGGCAACCCTGTCAGCATCGAAAAGAGCGCAACCCATTTCTGCAAGAAACCTGCAGACCGTGGACTTGCCGCTTCCCAAGCCGCCGGTCACGCCGACAAGAAAAGGATGTTTCAGAGCACACATCACGGCCTTTTTTTCCGGATTTCAGCCCGTACCAGGACAAGCACCTTTTTCCATCGTTCGGGCTGCTTCCCGTAGAGAACAACCCGTTTCCTGAAATCCTCGGGAGTAAGGGCATGGCGCGCGAGCATTTGCTGCAACTCTTCGCCTGAAGGAGGGACCAGCACGACATCCTCGTTGCGGGAGGTCACACCCGAACCAATGAGATAATCACTGTAGAACACAGCAAAATGCCGGTCGGTCCTGTCGAGTGTGACGTCGGACTGCAACTGGCAGGCGGCAAGCAGCGTGAATGAGAGCAAAAAGCACAAAACTGCACCAGCGAGCTTCACGACGCCTCTCCTGAAAAACATCTGAACATCCATCGGCACATGCAGAAAACAGTTTTCAGATTTTTTGGACTGGAAGAAACTAAAACCCCTCTTCGCAAGTTTAAGCATTTTTATTCACTCCCGTATCCACAAATACCACCCGTAACCTTACAAACCTTTTCACTTATGGCTTATCAGCAACCGGCACTTCCGTATGCGGAAAACGCGCTCGAACCACATGTTTCCGCAAGAACCATCGGGTTCCACTACGGCAAGCACCATGCCACATATGTCAACAATTACAACAACCTCGTGGCAGGCACACTGTTCGACTCGCAAAGCATCGAGGAAGTCATTGCCGCAACAGCCTCGGATCCGCAGAAAGTCGGTATTTTCAACAACGGGGCTCAGGCATGGAATCACTCGTTCTACTGGAATTCGCTTTCACCGAACGGCGGTGGAAAGCCGACAGGCGCCCTTGCAGGAAAAATCGATGCTGACTTCGGCAGTTTTGAAAAGTTCGTCGAGGAACTCAAAACCGCTGCGGCAACCCAGTTCGGAAGCGGATGGGCATGGCTGGTGCTCGATGGCGGCTCCCTGAAAGTCGTCAAGACCGGCAACGCCCAGACGCCGCTTACCGCAGGTCAGGCTCCCCTGCTTTGCATCGACGTCTGGGAACATGCCTATTATCTCGATTACCAGAACCGCAGACCCGATTATGTGGCAGCATCGATCGAGCATCTGCTCAACTGGACATTTGCAGAAAGCAACTACCTTGCTGCAAAATAACCAGTAGCAGAAAAGCAAAGGCCCGCAACACCGGGCCTTTGCTTTTTTCCCTTGCCACTCTTCATGTTGCCCAAGTCTTCCGTCTCCCGTCTCACGATTCCGCCCCTTCACATCCAGGGAAGAACCCCGATATCCTCGAGACTGATCACCTTGGCTTTTTTCGGACGAACAAACCTTATGGTGAGATTTTCAGGATTGATCTTCCGTTTGTCATAATCGATAACAAGGCTGTAGGCATCCTTCCCGGGGTCTCCGTTTCTGCGAAGCACCATCTCGATCTGCTGCGGGATGAGCGTTGTACGGTTACCGAGCGTAAAGGGCTGAAAATTCCTGAAATAGACCTCGGTCGTGCGTTCTCCTGCCGAATCAGTCATGAAAAGCGCCGTCAGTGTCCTGTTTTCAGGATTGATCAGAACCTCCTTGCGCGCCTTTCCATTTTCAAAGACATACATAACCCTGCCGGAACTCTTCTTGACATTGCCGACCTGCTCCACCGGCTCGTCGAGGTTCACCAGACCAAGCAGGGATTCGGACAGCAGCCGGTAACCCGAAGGAACCCCGAGAATTTTTTCAAGGTTCGCCTCACTGTTTTTCCCTGCAAGCAGGCGATTGCCCATCATGTCGTGAACATAGAGGGAATCACTGCCGAAATACAGGTCTGCAACAGGCCAGCCGAGCAATCCCGCAGTAACGATCATTCTCGACTCGCGATGTCGCATCAACTGGATATTGCAGTACACCTTTTCTCTTTTTCCGGGAGTCCTTATGGTAACATCGGCATAACCGTCAAGCGATTGCACGGATGGCGATGCCTCCGCCACTTCGCGATAAAGATCGGCAAGCTCGCGGGTAAGCGACACTGCACCTGCCGGACGCTCCTCACGGGTGACCGTACCCAGATCTGCACAACCGTACTGCAGCAGCATGCAGACGGCAATCATGACAACAACAATCCTTTTCATCATTTCCTCATCCCTGTTTTACTTGATGGTTGCAGCGCCCCTCCGGACACAACCCGGAAAAATCCGGATGGCTTGCCGGCCTTCCGCGCCACATACCTGCAGAGCCATCGGCGTCAGCCGCGCCATGCGACAGAAAACGGAACGGATACCGGTTTGTAATCCCGCAATTTTTTGATTTTAATGTAACAAGCCGTTTCATCAAAACCATAAGCCGTTTTTCAACCATGCAAGACATCCATCTCAAACCGAAAGAACAACGGCGGCTCCTTAAAGGACATCTCTGGGTGTTCAGCAATGAGCTCCAGCATGTCCCGCACGATATTGCCGCAGGCGAAACCGTACGCCTGCTCACACACGATAACCGGCTCCTGGGAACAGGGATCTACAACCCCCACTCACTGATCTCGTTCCGCATGCTCTCGCGAAGCGGAAAAGTACCGGACAGGGAGTTCTTCCGGACGAAAATAGTCGAGGCGCTCCGTCTGCGCGAAAAAATCTACAGCCCCCAGGAGAGCAATGCCTGGCGTCTCGTCCATGGCGAATCGGATGGTCTGCCCGGTCTCGTCGTGGACAGGTTCAACCGGGTTGTTGTCCTGCAGGCGTTTTCTGCCGGCATGGACCGTCACCTGCCGCTGGTATCGGAAGTCATCGACGAACTGCTTCAGCCGGAAGCCGTCGTCCTGCGCAATGAATCGCAGCTTCGGGAACTCGAGGGGCTCCCCCTCTACAAGGAGATCGTCAAAGGTGAGCGCTCGGCTGCGCTCCAGACCATTCACGATTCCGGCGTCAGCTACGAAGTCGATCTTTATGAAGGGCAGAAAACAGGTTTTTTCCTCGACCAGCGCGAAAACCGCAGGATTGTGAGAACCTTTTCTGCCGGTGCGGAAGTACTCGATGTCTTCACCAATGACGGGGGATTTGCACTCAATGCCCTGCACGGCGGCGCGAAGTCGGCAATTATGGTCGATATTTCAGAAGAAACGCTGAAACGGGCTGAAAGAAACGCCGAACTCAACGGCTTCGGAAACTTCAGCCTGGTGTCTGCAGACGCGTTTTCGCTGCTCCAGAGGATGATTGAGGAAAAGGAACGGTTTGATGTCGTTATACTCGATCCTCCGAGTTTCACCAAAAGCCGCAAAAACCTTCCAACTGCGCTCAAGGCATACAAGAAGCTCAACAAGCTCGGTCTGGAGCTTGTGAAGCCCGGCGGATTCCTGGCCACCGCGTCATGTTCGCACCATGTTTCCGAGGAGGATTTTCTGGCAACCATTCACCAGGCAGCCCTGGGCACGGGAAAACAGCTCAGGATGATCTACAGGAACGCCCAGCCTCCCGACCACCCGGTTCTCCTGTCGATGCCTGAAACCGGTTATCTGAAATTCGCCTGCTTCTATGTAACCTCCTGAGTGTGAGGAGAACCATTCGGAACGCTCAGATGCCGGGCAAACAACCCCGGACCATGCAGTAAACCTCCTCCCATGAGGAGGCCCTTGGCTCACCGATGTGCGCATTGGTGCTGTTGCCGAAACAGATGGTGTAAAGACCACGCTCACGAAGCTGCAGGATATTGTCCGGCGTGTCCTCGATATAGATATCGGCGCCGACCTGTTCCTTTTCCTTCATGAAACACAGATCCCAGTACGGAATGCCATGGCTGTCAAGCCATTCGACAGTCTGCTGCACGGCAGAAGCATGAAAATAATGGATAAAAAGCCTGTAGGTAATGATCCTCCTGACTTGTGCCAAAATTTTAAACAGCGCCGACCAAGGAAATTAAGTTCTTGAAATTATTGCATTTAAGGTTTCCGGGTTTCGGTGCATTGGCACTAATGCTATCTTATCCCCATGCGTGGGGACTTGAAAATCAGAAAGGTGCAGACTGCATCCGGAGCAACTGCCGTACAGGTAGTCCAGAATAAAGGAACGGGGCGTTCTTTTCTCAAGCATATTGGTAGCGCCCACGACGAACATGAGCTTGGATTGTTGATGGAGGAGGCCAAACAATACGTTGAAGCCCATTGTCGCCAGCCAAACCTGTTCGCTGATACTGGTGCTGATACGCCGTCTTCATCATCACTGTTCAAGGCGGTTCTTGACAAATCAAGCGTTGTTGGCATCACCCATCAGTTTGCCCGTAATGCGCTGCTCGCCTGCGCCCGAAAATGTGGGTTGGGCTCTTTGCCGGAACTGTATCTTGATCTGGCGCTCATGCGCATCATCGAGCCGACATCGAAATTGCGCTCGATGGAACTTCTTGAGTTGCATTTCAAGGTCACCTATGCGAAGAGAACCCTCTATCGATTATTTCCAAAGCTCTTGGAGCATCTGGAGGAGATAGAAGCCGCAGCCATCAAGACCGCTCGAGGAGAGTTACAGGAACAGTTCAGCCTGGTGTTGTACGATGTCACCACCCTGTATTTCGAATCCTTCAAGGAATACGATTTTCAGAAGCCGGGCTTTTCCAAGGACAACAAGCCGATGCAGCCACAGATCGTCATTGGCCTCATCACCACTCGTTCAGGTTTTCCGGTCATGCATGAGGTGTTTGGAGGCTGTTTCGGTTCAGCGTGAATTGGAGAATTCGTCCGTTTGAGTTAGCGTGCAAAAACGGAGGAAATCACCATGCGCAAACAGCGAAAAAACTACACGCCAACAGAGAAGGTCTTCATACTGAAGCGTCACCTCA
>Ga0233420_10000385_pt1 | contig 19451 bp, 16 predicted proteins | sample Watercolumn_Mata_4_FD_183009 | JGI IMG/M metagenome (GOLD analysis project Ga0233420, IMG submission 183009) | Freshwater microbial communities from Lake Matano, South Sulawesi, Indonesia - Watercolumn_Matano_2014_102_MG | ecosystem: Environmental > Aquatic > Freshwater > Lake | place...
ATAAGGTTTAGTTAGAACTCATAGTGGGGTTTCGCCAGTAACTGTTCTAACTAAACCTTATCCTTGCCCAGGAAGGTGTGTTTATTGCCCTACGGATGTACGGATGCCTAAAAGCTATCTTCCTAGTCAACCTGCTGCACAAAGGGCGTATAGGCAAAATTTTAATCCTTATGCTCAGGTTGTGGTGAGATTGAATGCGTTGAAAATGACTGGACATGAGATTTCTAAGGTTGAGCTTCGAGTCATTGGAGGTACTTGGAGTTATTATCCAAAATCCTATCAAACATGGTTTTTAAAAAGATGTTTACAGGCAATGAACGAATTTTATGGAAATAAGTCTAAAAATAGTAAAACTTTTGCTGAAGTAGTTAAGGTTAATGAAACTGCAAAAGTCCGTTGTATAGGTATAAACGTGGAAACTCGTCCGGATCATGTTACTGAAAAAGAGGTTAAAAGACTTCGAGGTTTAGGGGTTACAAAGGTTGAAATGGGAGTACAGACTACTTATGACGAAGTCCATAAATTAAATTGTAGAGGACATGGAGTGAAAGAAGTAAAAGAAGCCACTAAATTACTGAAGGATGCTGGTTTTAAAATTAGTTATCACATGATGCCGAATTTACCGGGCAGTACTCCTGAAATGGATAAAAAAATGATTGTGGAATTATTTGAAAATAGTGATTATCAGCCAGATTATTTGAAAATTTATCCATGTGTAGTTATTCCGAAAGCGCGATTATCTACTTGGTTTAGACAGGGAAAATATAAAACATATGATGACAAAACTCTTGAAAATATTATCTTATTCGAAATGAGGGCTATTCCAGAATGGTGCAGAGTTGATAGGGTGGCGAGAGATATTCCTTCTGGGGATATAGAGAGTGGTTCAAGAATTTCAAACATGAGGCAATTAATGGAAAATAAATTCGATAAAAAGGATGTTGGGTTGAGAGAAATTCGGTCTAGAGAAATAAAAGCTGATTTGGTTGAGGTCAATAAACTGACTATGGTTGAACGAGAATATGTGGCCAGTAGAGGCAGAGAGTTTTTTATATCTTATGAAGATCTGAAGAAAAATAAATTAGTAGCGCTAATACGATTGCGTTTCCCCCAAAAGACTTTTGTTAAGGAAATTAATAAAGCTGCGCTGATTAGAGAGGTCCATGTTTATGGTCAACAAGTGGCTGTGGGTGAAAAAAAAGAAGAGAAAAAGCAGCATTCAGGATTAGGGAGTTTGTTGATGCAAAAAGCCGAAGAAATAGCTAAAAAAGCTGGTTACAAAAAAATTGCTGTAATTGCGGGAATTGGAACTCGAGAATATTACAAGAAAAGAGGATATAGGCTAGTGGGTACTTACATGCTGAAATTTATATAATGATACTGTTGGCTAGAGCTTGGATTTATGGCCTTTTCGTGCTATAATTTTGTGATATTTTAATGAATAAAAATGACTGGAAAAGATTTTAGAGGTGCTCATGATAGAGGAGGGTTTCCTGGAGAAGTTTATTCTCCTGATTATAGTGATGATCAACCAATGAGTGTAATGCCTTCTGCTGAGCAACAACGAGAGGAGTTACAAACTCGACATGAGCAGGAGAGAAGACAAACAGAAAGACCTTGTCAACGAGATAGAATGGCTGTATCAGGAGCTGTTGCTTCTTCTTTGTTGACTTCGCAGGATACTAGCCCAGTTGTCTTTGGAGGTAGGCAAGATGACTTTAGTGAATCTGCTGAGATGAAATGGGAATATTTGTATGAAAGATATATCAGCGATGTGATTGCTGATACCTTGATTGAAAATCAGGATTTACCAAATGATAAAATGGATATTGCTGTTGCTGAACTCCCTCAGCATCCACAGCTTAGAGAAATGTATAAAAAAATATTTGAACTTAGAAATAAAAAAGATTCTGAGTCTAAAGAAGAGTTCGAAATAGCGATGGGGGAGATCAAGGTGATTTTAGAATGGTACTCGTTAACTTTTAATAAAAGCACTTTAACCAGGTCGATTGGACTACAAGCAATTGCTCCGATCGCTGCTGGATTAAGAGAGTCTATTGCAGAAAGAGGGCCTGATGCGTTGAGAGAATATGATCAGCAAATGGCTGAAGCTCCTTCTGAAGAGCAAAAAATGGAAGTCTTAATGGAGTTTAGAGTAAGAGAGGCTTTGGCTCAGCAAGATCCGGAAAATTTGGCTCAGTATGATAAAGAAATGGAAGAAGCTACTACTCCTGAACAGAGAAAAATGATCTTAATGAAGGCTGCTATCAGAGGAGAGTTAGCTAAAAGAAATCCAGAAGAATTAGCTCAATTTGATAAAGAAATGACTAAGGCTACCACTATTGAAGAGCAAAAAGCTGTTTTAAAAAGTGCTGTTGAAAAATTGGATGATCCTGAATTGAAAGCTTTGTTTGAAGAATGGGAAATTTTAGAAATGGCTGCGCAACAAAAAGCCGCAGAAGAGGTGCAAAGAAAAGCCGTAGAAGAAGAAGCAAAGAAAAAAGCTCAAGAAAAACCAAAAGAAAAACCTAAGGCAACTACGGTAACTGGTTCGCCTAGTGTTGAATACAACGGAGGAGGATTGTCGACCTACGCTTGTGAACAAGCTAGAGCCGCTATTAAAGATTCTACTTATACATTGGATGATAATGGGACATTAAATTTACCTAGGGGATTATCGGTCCAAGTCGTGGAAGCTGGTAATGGACAATATAAATTGATTGATAGGAAGTATGCGTCTAAAGAAGTAGGGCCATTTGATTTAAAGGATCTTGCGATGAAAGCTTATGAAAGATTTATAGATGCGTATATCACTTTGCATATAAGGCCTGGATTGGATAGCCCTGATGCAATTTCAAAAGTTAAAGATAATGCTTTAGTAACTGTCGGGAAAGCTCTTTTAGGTAGGGGAGATACGAATGGTTATAAAGTAATGGGGGATGATTTACTTGTTTTAGATGGATTAATTGATTCATTATTAATAAAAGAAAAAGGTACGACATTAGTAAGTAGAGTAAATTCACTTTTTGAAAAACTTCGTTACGGGATGGATGGTAAGACTTTAGCTATTACCGGCGAAGCAGCCGCTATTCGAAGAAAACTTTTAACAGGAAAAGCTGGAGGTAAAAAATATTCAGTTAGTGAATTATTAGGAGAAGATAAAGCTGAGGGCTAGACATATTTGTATTAGGTTTGTATTAGGGGATATTATCCCAGAAACACATTATAGTTTGCACAATACATCTTGTGCAAAGAAAAAGAAATGAAGAGAGTGGGGCTCTTCTGGACCCGAGATCTTTTTGAGGTTTTCGCTGTTTTAATTTTTTATTTAAGAACTTCTCTGTTGGATAAAATTTCTACTAGATTTTAAATCCGTTACAGTTTTTATAAGATTTTTTAGTGGTTGTTGGTTAAAAAGAGTTTTTTGAGGCGTTTGTATGGCTGTTTAATGTTATTTAATGGCTTATTTAAGCCAATAAATCAAAAACTCTCGATTTTAGAGGTTTTCTGTAAAAAGAGGTATTTTGGGTCGTTGAGGTGGCTGTTTTGGAATTACTTTTTTCTCTTTTGGCGAAATTTGGATTTTTTTGGAGTTACTGTTTTAGTTCTTAATCGTTAACGTAGGTTTCTTCTAATTCAGAAATTTTTGCCGCTAATGAATCGTAACTTTTTAATAATGGATCTTCTTTAATTATTTTAGCAGCCGCATTTCTAGCTTTTTCAATAGTTTTAAAGTCTGTCAAGCTTGCCATCTTGAGATCCGGTATTCCGCTTTGGCGAACTCCGTAAATTTCTCCGGGGCCACGTAGTTCAAGATCGATTTCGGCCAATTTAAATCCGCTACTATGCTTTTCCATTGATTTAAGCCTTGTTTGCCCGTCTTCCGAGGTGGAATTAGTAAAAAGGAAGCAGTAGGATTGATGTTCTCCCCTACCTACTCTGCCGCGAAATTGATGAAGTTGTGATAATCCGAAACGTTCGGATCCTTCTATTAACATTATTGTGGCATTTGGAATATCAATTCCAACTTCGATAACAGAAGTGGAAACTAGAATATGAATGATATTGTTTTTAAAATCTTCCATAGTTTTATCTTTGTCTTCTTGCTTTAGTTTTCCATGTAAAAGTCCTAGGTTTAAATCCGGGAAAATATGTTCACTTAAAAAATCGAATTCCTTAATCACTGACTTTACTTCTAGCACGTCTGATTCGTCTATTAACGGACAGATTACAAAGGCTTGACGCCCTTTTTTAACTTGGTCTTCGATCCATCTATAAGCATCTATGCGTTTATTTTCAGGAACAACTCTGGTGATGATTTGTTGTCTGCCGGCTGGCATTTCGTCGATAATTGAAAGGTCTTGATCTCCATAAATAGTCATGGCAAGGGTACGTGGGATTGGAGTTGCAGTCATGCTAAGTAAGTGAGGAGATCCTTGTTTTTTGAGAATTTCTCTTTGTTTTACTCCGAAGCGATGTTGTTCATCGATGATAGCTAGTCCGAGATTTTTAAAGCCAACTTCTTCTTGGATTAAAGCATGAGTTCCAATAACAATGTCGACTGTGCCGGTTTTCATTTGGCGAATAACTTCATCTTTTTGTTTATTAGGAGTGCTTCCGGCGATGAATTGAATATTGAATCCGAATAGGCCAAGGATTTTTAAGAATGTTTTATAGTGTTGTTTGGCGAGAATTTCAGTGGGTGCCATTAGGGCTACTTGATAACCATTTTTAATTACATTTAAAGCTGCAATAGCTGCGACAACCGTTTTACCGGAACCTACATCTCCTTGAATTAATCTTGTCATTGGGTAAGGTTGTTTTAAATCTTCGAGAATTTCTTTAATAACTCTTTTTTGAGCTTCCGTAAGTGTATATGGTAATTTTGAAATACACTCTTTAATTGTTTCTATTTTTATTTCCATGGATTTTTTCTCTTGGTGACTGATGTTTTTCCAGTACCATTTTTTTTGTAAGGCTTTTAGTTGAAGCAAAAATAATTCGTCGAAGGCGAGTCTTGATTTAGCTTTTTCTAAAGCTTCTTCGCTTTCTGGGAAATGGGCGTTTTTGATGGCGGTGGAATAATCAATGAGGTCGTGTTCTTTCAATAAATCTTTAGGCATATACTCTTTGAAAAGAGTAGTCCAGTCGTCAATTAAAGGTTTGAGTTTTTCTCTAATCCATTTAGAGCTAATTCCCTCGGTTTCGTGATATACAGGAACGATTCTGCCGCTGTGAATTTGTTCTTCGTATTGCTTAACTATCTCATAGTAAGGATTTTGGAGTGATACTTTACCTAGTGCAAATCGTGCTTTACCGCTTAAAATAATTTCTTTATTGCGAGGAAGCATTTTTGAGAGATGAGGTTGATTGAACCAAACTACTTCGATGGATCCTGATTCATCATGGAACAATCCCCTAGTGATTTTTTTCCCGTATTTTGTGCTGACATTAAATAGAGTACTGAGCTTTCCTTTGATAGTATTTACGTCAGCGGTATTGATCTCTGTAATTCGAGTAAATTCGCTGGTGTCGTTATAAGTTCTGGGAAAATACAACAAGAAATCTCGCACATTTCTCACCCCAAGCAGTTCGAGCTTGGCTAAGTGTTTTTTTGTTGTTCTTAGGACTTTGCCTAAAGGCTTAGTTAGCATTATTTTCCAATCACTTTGATGAATTTCCTTTTCCCAACTTGAATTAATTTTTCTTTTGCAACATCTATTTCTACTTCAGAGTTTTCTACTTTAGTTCCTTCGACTTTTACTCCTCCTCCTAAAATCAGTCTTTTGGCTTCACTTTTTGAGCTTACTAATCCTGTTTGAGCTAAAAGCTCAATAATATTTAATTTTTTACCTGAGAGTTTTTTTTCTTCAATTTCTTCAGGCAGTCCCTTATTTGAAAAAATTTCAGTGAATTCTTTTTCAGCTTCTTGGGCCGTTTTTGTGTCGTGATAGAGGGTCACTATTTCTCTTGCTAAACGCATTTTTAAATTTTTTGGATTTTCACCTTCTTCTAATGATTTGCGAATTTTGGCTAATTCTTCTAATGGAATATCCGTGGTCAATTCGAAATAATTCATAATTAGATTATCCGGGATAGACATTGTTTTTCCGTAAATATCTTTTGGAGCTTCGTTTACACCTATATAGTTTCCGAGACTTTTCCCCATTTTATCGTTGCCGTCTGTTCCTACTAATAATGGAACTGTAAGGACGCATTGAGGCTCTTGTCCATAAGCTCTTTGGATTGTTCTCCCGGCTAAAAGATTGAAAGTTTGATCAGTTCCTCCAAGTTCAAGATCGGCTTTTAGCGCTACGGAATCATATCCCTGCATTAATGGATACAAGAATTCATGCATGTAGATTGGATGATTTTTCTTAATTCTTTCTTGATACATATCTCTTTCTAGCATTTGATGAACAGTGAAGGTTTGAGCCAATTTAATGACTTCGGCTAGAGTGAGATTTTTTAACCAGTCAGCGTTCCAAGCAACTTCAACATCTTTTGGATCAAGAATTTTACTAACTTGTTCGAGATATTTCGTGGCATTTTTTTCGAGTTCTTCTTGGGTTTTTGGCTTACGGGCATTTAATTTATCAGTAGGATCCCCTATTTGGCCAGTAAAATTTCCGAACAATAAACACACTTGATGACCAGCTAATTGAAATTCTCGCAGTTTTTTAATTACAACCATGTGTCCTAAATGAAGATCTGCTCCAGACGGGTCAATTCCTAGCTTTACTCTTAACTTTTTGCCAGATTTTAATTTAGCCTCTAGTTCTTCTTTTACAATAACGTCGACGACTCCCCTGGTTAATAGTGTTTTATTGTCTATTTTCATTATATTTTGATTAATTGTGCTCTTGGATAAGTTATCAAATGCTCATGAAAAAGGCAACCAAGGCGTAAATGGACAAAATAACTTGACAATATTTAGACTTGGAATATAATCTGTCATCTTATCTTAAGTTTTGAAGCCTATGCTTGATAACAGTCTGTGTCAAATCGGATTCACAAAAAGTGAAGCTAAAGTATATCTAGAGCTTTCTAGAATTGGATCACAGGCTGTTAGTGTAGTGGCGAAGAAAATAGGGCTGAATAGGACGACTACTTATTCAATCTTAAAATCATTAGAGAAAAAGGGAGTGGTTTCATCTTTTAGAAATAATGGAATTAAATATTTCTCGGCTAATGATCCTAATAGTTTAATAGGTTATGTTGATCGTAAATGTCAGACTTTTGGTTATTATAGATCTGAACTTTTGACATTAATTCCCAGCTTTAGAAGTATTTGTGGGCAATATTCATTCTCTCCCCCATTGGTTAGTTATTTTGATGGAGTGGAGGGTGTAAAACATGTGATGTATGATGCATTAAATGCTGATGGTAGTTATTGTGCTTTTTTATCTTTGCATCGATTCTTGGATTATGGGTTTGAAGATTTTTTGATTCATTATAAAAATTCGCGCATTATAAATAAGAAAGTTAAGCTTCGAGCAATTGTACCCGATACTCCAAAGGTTCGGGCTTTTTTTAATAAGAATTATTCCAAAACTTCTGATCTGACAGAGATTTTATATGTTAAAAATCCTGGACTTATTAGAATGTTTAGAAATCAGGTGAATATTTATAATAATAAGATTTCAATAATTCATTTAGAAAAGGGGGAGGAATATGGTGTGATTATAGAGAGTAAGGAGGTGGCTGATATGCAGAGGGTTATTTTTGAGTTGGCATGGATGGGTTGTAAGCTAGGAATTACGGGATAAAGTCTGTATAATGGTTTTCGTGAAGAAATACACTTGTTCTAAATATAGTTTTGAAGGTAAAAGGTTGGATAAATTTTTAGTTGACGAATTAAAGAATTTTTCCAGATCTCAGCTTCAGCGAATGATTAAAGAAGAAGAAATTAAAGTTAACGGGAAGACTAAAAAGCCTGGATATGTTTTGACTAATGCTGATGTTGTAGAGATTGCTGATGTGAAAAAAGATCAAGGGACTTTGAATGCAGAAAAAGTTGATGTGCCAATTTTGTACGAAGATAAGGATGTATTGGTTGTAAATAAGCCATATGGAATGATTGTGCATCCTGTAGACGGGGCTAAATCGATGTCTGGGACTTTAGTAAATGCAATTTTGGATAAAATAAAAAAAGATGAATTTGTAAATCTTCGTCCTGGAATTGTTCACAGAATAGATAAAGATACGAGTGGAGCATTGATTATTGCTAGGAATAAAAAATCTTATGAACATTTAATTGGGCAATTTAAGGAAAGACGAGTGGATAAAACTTATTTAGCTTTGGTTTGTGGGATTTTAGAGCATCCAGAAGGGAGAATAGAATCTCCGATTGGGAGAGCTTATGTTGATAGGAAAAGAATGAGAGTTACGCATGAAAGTGAGGGAAAAGTAGCGATTAGTATTTATAAAACTTTGAAAACTTTTAAATTGGAACACGGAAGGTATTCTTGTAGTTTGCTTGAAGTGAAAATAAAAACGGGACGAACGCATCAAATTCGTGTGCATATGTCCGCTTTGGGAAGTCCAGTGATTGGAGATAGTGCATATGGGAACAAAAAACTAAATACTCTTTTTGAAGAAAAGTATGCTTTAAAAAGACAATTTTTACATGCTTATAAATTAGCCTTTGTTTCTCCGGCAACAAAAAAGGAGGTTGCAGTTGTAGCTGACCTCCCTTCTGATCTTGAGAATGTAATTACGCTTCTTTCTTAACGGTCTTTTTTGTAGCAGTTTTCTTTACTGCTGGTTTCTTTGTTGCGGCTTTTTTAGCTGTTGTTGTCTTTTTTGCGGGAGTAGCCGGTTCTTTCTTTACGATTTTTGAAGATTTTGGTGATCCTGCTACGATCGTGTTGATAACTTTTTTTGCTGGAGTTGATCCACCTGTGGCTTTAACGTCGACTATTTCTAGCTTTGTGACGCATTGGCGATGTCCTTTTGTTCTTCTGTATCTCTTTTTAGCCTTCATCTTGAAGACAATGACTTTCTTGTTTTTCTTGTGTTCCAAGATTTTAGCAGAAGCAAAGGCTCCAATAATTAAAGGAGTTCCGATAGTTATTTTGCCATTGTCATTAAGCAAGAATACTTTGTTAATTTCGATGGTACTGCCTTCTTTAGCAGGGAGTTGTCCAACTTCTAGTTTTGTACCTTTTTCAACTTTAAATTGTTGGCCTCCGATTTCGATTATTGCAAACATATAGGTTTTCTTAAAAAATGCCTCACTAATTTATTGAATATTTGCTTTCTGGTCAAGCTGAATTTACTTTTCGATGAGCTTTTTTAGCTCTTCTGAAGTTTTCTCGAGGGAGTCTTTGATAAGTGGATATTCTTTACTTGTAAACTCTCCTAATACAAAATCTGTTAAATCAATTGATTTATGAGTCAATTCTCCCCTACTTTCGATTCCTATTCTAATTCTTTGGAATTTTTCATCTCCCAGCTGTTCAATGATCGATCTCATACCATTATGGGTGCCTGCAGATCCTTTTTCGCGCACGCGAATTGTGCCTAACGGCAAATCTATGTCGTCGTAAATTACGATTAAGTCCTCTAAAGCAACTTTGAAGAAATTGAGAATTTTGCTAACAGCCTCCCCGGATAAATTCATAAGAGTAGTCGGTTTTACTAAGAGGATTTGAGTATTTTTATATTCTATTTTAGATATTATTGACTTTAGCTTGGTGTCTTCTTTCCATTCATAAGGCACGTTTTCCGTCTCAAGTTGCCTTGTAAATTCATCTAAAGCTAAAAATCCGGCATTATGTCTTGTTTTAGTATATTTTGTTCCAATATTTCCTAATCCTACTATTATTTTCATTTTAAGGACGATAAGGTATTTTTTTGCCTTTTATCATGACAATGTCCCCAATTTTCGCTCCTGCTTTTTCAATAGTCTTTTTAATACCCGTTTTTTCTAAATGGTAATAAATGCGTTCTAATCCTTCTTGATTGCTGAGATCTGTCATTATAACAATTTGGTCGGTTCTTTGTCCTGCAATGTTGAAAATTTGACCTTCTTTAGTTTTTTCAACGCTGGTAATAGTAAATTTAACTTTGTCTAAATGAGGTCTTAGTATCGGCAGGATTTTTTCTTCGCTTGTTGGTTTCTGAGAGCGTTCCATTTTCTTTATTTCGGCGAGTTTTTTAGAAATCTCAAATAATAATGGTTGGAGACCTTCGTGTGTTGCAGCTGAAATAGTGAAAACCTTCTTGGTTTTAATTACTTTTTTCAATTCTTTGAGTCTTTTCTTAAGAGTTTCCTCGTCTATTGAATCAATTTTATTAATAACAATAATCTCTTCTCTCTGTCCCAATTCTTTACTGAATTTTTTTAATTCGTTGACGATAATTTTATAATTTTGATCGGCATCTTCAAGTAGTCCGTCGATCATGTGGACTAATAGTTTGGTGCGAGTTACATGTTTTAAAAATTGTATTCCTAGGCCTTTACCTTCACTTGCCCCTTCTATTAATCCCGGGATATCTGCGACTACAAACGTATCGTTTACAGATCCTCCAAATTTTCCCATTGATACAACTCCAAGGTTTGGAGTTAAAGTAGTGAAATGGTATGCAGCGATTTTTGGTCTGGCGTTGCTGATTACTGAAATTAAAGTAGATTTACCTACTGAAGGTAGTCCAATTAGCCCTACGTCTGCCACCATTTTTAATTCCATTGTGATTTCTTTTTTTTCTCCTGGTTCTCCGGTTTCAGCAAATTTAGGGGCTTGATGAGTAGAGGTTTTGAAATGGTAATTTCCTAGTCCACCCTTTCCTCCTTTTGCGATTACGATTTGGTCTCCTAAATGGCTCAAATCTGCCAATAATTCGGACTTGTCTTCGTTAAAAATAACAGTTCCTAACGGGACTTCCAAAAATAGAGTGGGGGCATCTTTGCCATGCATGTTTTTACCTTTTCCTGGTTCTCCAGATTCCGCTTTGTACATTTTAGACATTGCCAAATGATTCAAGGTGTTTAAATTGTTGTTAACCCTGATTAGGATATCTCCTCCGTGACCTCCGTCCCCTCCATCCGGACCGCCTTTTGGAACATATTTTTCTCTTCGGAAACTAGAACAGCCGTTGCCACCGTTTCCTGCAGTAATTTTAATTTTTAATTCGTCGCAAAACATGGTTCTACTATATAGATCTCAGATTGGCTTTTCAATGGATAAAAAGTCTGCTAATTTATTTCACGTTAAACGCGCCCGGGTGGCGGAACTGGTAGACGCGCGGGACTCAAAATCCCGTGATAGCAATATCGTGAGGGTTCAAGTCCCTCCTCGGGCACCATCTTTTAAAAAGAGTTTCTATGAAAAAGCTTAAACAGAAAGCTCCTGCAAAAAAGATAACTTTTTCTTTGAGGCCGAATAAGAATTTTTTTTATGTTTTATTGATTGCAATTGCAATGATTTTGGTTTGGAGAGGGGTGTGGGACTTGGTTGATATGTATCTTTTCCCTGAGCATCCTGTCTGGAGTGCTTTAATTAGTTTTTTTATTGGGTTAGTTATTTTGTATCTTCCAGATCAGGATATAAAGGAATTACTTTAAACCGAAAAGTGCATGCTGTTATTGATTCCGTTCATTATCTCGTCGCGAAGAGAGCAGGTGTACTTTGAATAAACCTCATCTCTGTCGATTTCTTTAGGATCTTTCATTCCAAAATTAACTTCTAGTCTTTTTAGTCTATCCAGACTCCAGTCTCCGATTGGATATCCGTTTAAACTGTAAAAAGCTCTATTCAACATTGTTGGCAAAACTCTATCTGTCTGAGTTCTCGCTGCCATTATTACGTCGTGTTCGAGGCTTGGGTCTCTAAATTCCGGAAGAAGAAGTTCTTCATTTGGGACAAGAGATTGAATCATGTTTACGTCTATAATGCGAGGAAATCCTTTATCATCTAGAGCTACATTTCCTGGTCCGCATAGATCCAATATAAGACCGGTTTCTGTTACTAATTCACGAATGTCTTCGATCATTCTACGAATTCTTTTTTTCTCTGTTTCTGATAGTTTATCTTGCATGTACCATAGGTCTCCGAAATCCATAGTTTTCTGAACAAATCTTTGTAATGAATATGTTCTCCAGTTTCCGAGTTGATCGGGAAAATACATAGGGAGAACTCCTACAGTGTTTCTTCCTACATAGTTTTTTGCTGTTTCGTAATGGCTGATATCTCTTATTGTGTCGAGAGAAATTTCTGAAGTAGGATCTCCGTCTGATGCCAAAATTCCTGACCCTCCGGTTCGTTCTATTAATCTTCTTTCTGTGTAGATGGGAACTCTTAGAACGTGTTTTCCGTCGGTTGATTTGTATATTTCCATGCGAGATCCTCCTCCTATTCGGCGAGGGGAGAACGTTTTTATTTTTCCATCTGCTTCCCACCACGAAGGAAATTCTTTGGGAAATTCTTGGTTGACCGGAAATGATGGTGGTTTGACTTGAGAAGAATGAGTCTCTGACATTTTTGTTAAATTTATATAATAAAAAAAACACCTCGAGATCGAGGCTTTCGGGTTTAGAAAATTTCTAAATAGCCTCGATTACGAGATAATAATTAGGCTAATAATAATGGCTGATATTTTTATCGCATGGAAGGTCGGGGTGAGTGTGATTGTAGATAAATTTTTTGCCATTTATTTTTGAATTACGTTTTTGATTTTATTTAGAAATTTTAAAATTGCAAGTTGTTGTTGTTTTTTAGTATGCTATAGCGGCTTTATAAAGATTTTATGAAAAGGTATTTATTAATACATTATGGAGAAATTGGATTGAAGGGTTCGAATTTGCAGTATTTCCTGAAAAAATTGCGAATAATGATTAGAAATAAATTGCAAAAAGAATTTAGAAAAAGTTTTAGCATAAAACATGTTTTGGGGAGATTTATGATTCCTTTAAATAGTGATTTTGATCAAGAGAAATATGTAAAAGTTTTAGCTAAAATTTGTGGAATCAGTAGTTTTCACTTTGTTTACGGAGGTGGTGTTGATTTAAATGAGCTAGGTGAACAAATTTGGTCTGAGATGGAGGATTTCACGAAAGAATGTAAGACCTTTGTGGTAAGGGTTAAAAGATCGCAAATACTTCCTTATTCTTCATGTGAAGCTGAAGCTGAATTAGGAGCTGTCTTATTAAAGAAAGGGATTGATAAAAAGGCTAAGATGAAAGGGGCTGATTTGGAAATTAATGTGGAGTTTTTTAATGACCATGGATATTTTTCTTATAAAAAACATGAGGGAACTTGCGGAATGCCTTCGAATACTGGAAGTAAATTAGTGTGCATGCTTTCCGGAGGTATTGATTCTCCGGTTGCGGCATATCGAATGATGCGTCGTGGGGCCAGGGTAATTTTCGTGCATTTTAGCGGATATCCATACACGGATCAGGAAGAAGTAGAGCACGTGAAAGAAATTGTGGATATTCTAAGCGGATATCAATTCCATACAAAATTATATGTTATTCCTTTTGGGAAGATTCAAAAAAAAATTGCTACCACTTTAGAAATTCCAGGAAGATTAAGAGTTCTTTTGTATCGTAGAATGATGCTTCGTATTGCTGAGCAAATCTCGATGAAAAACGAGGCTAAAGGCGTGATTACTGGAGATAGTTTTGGGCAAGTTGCTTCGCAAACCGCGGAAAACATTTTTGCGATTCATGATGCATCTAAAATTCATGTGTATCAACCTTTAATTGCTTATGATAAAGATGAAATCACTAGGATTGCTGAGGAGATAGGGACATTTGAAATTTCTAAGTTGCCATGCAAAGATACTTGTTCAATGTTTAGCCCAAAACATCCTGAAATTAGAGCTAATGTAAATGATTTAATAGAGGCTGAAAAATTTCTTGATATTGATGGAATGGTCAAGGAATCTTTAATTGGAAAAGAAGTCATTAATTATTAACTTTATTTTTGAGGACGAAGTTTTTTTGATCGGAGGTCTTTGTTGTAAGTGATCGCAAATCTATGGGCTTCGTCTCGAGCTCGTTGAAGGAGTTTTAAGGCCTCGTTATTTTTATCTAGGATAATCGAATTTTGCTGCCAAGGTACAAAAATCTCTTCTATTTGTTTAGCTAGTGAAATACAGGTGATGTTTAAATTTAAATCCTGAAGAACTTTTAAGCCTGCTTGAAGTTGGCCTTTTCCCCCATCGATCATTATCAAATCTGGGATTTTTTCGAACGATTCATCGGGTTTATGTTTCAGCTTATCATAAGCAACTATTAAGGGTTTATTTATGGTGTCACAGGTGAGACATTTGTTATGACTTTTAGCTAATTCCGGAGGAATTACTTTTATTTCCTCGAACCCCATTGATAAGTAATAATCTTTTAATTCTTGTCTGCATATCAAATAGACACGTTTTGCTTTTGATTTAGCTATGATGTTTTGTAATAAATTATGACCTAATTTGTTACCTCTTTCCTTCGGCATGATGGAAAAAGAATTGATTTCACTGGCTTTGGAAGAATGTTCAGTTAGAGCGGCAAATCCTGCTAAGGTTTTAGAGTTTTTCTCTAATATATAAAACTTTTTAAAATCAATTCCCCCAATAATGTCTTTTTCTTTTTTTATAGTTTTTTCAATGATTTTTTCGTATTTTTTTGTGGCTTTTTTGAAGACGTAATTCTTATTGCGAATATTATCAGCTATTTTACTAAGTCTGCGGGTCAAAACTTCTGTTAGAGATTTGTAATCATCGGGTTTATCTATTACTGTTCGTAGTTTAAATTTACGATACATATTATTTTTAGGAATGCCATTTTCAAAAACAATCATTGACCCGACGGTATCAGTTCCACTTAAATGAGAAATATCATAACACTCAATTCTTTTCAGCGGATTTTTAGCTTTTATTATTTCTTGAAGATCCTTTAATACTTTTTCGCTGAGATAATTATCATCTTGCCAGCTCGGTTTATGGCGATCAGCATAAATTTTGGCATTATTTAAACTCATCTCTAAAAGGTGATTTTTTGTGCCAATTTTTGGGATAACGATAATAGTTTTATGGTTAGCGTTGGCCTCTATTAATGATTTCATTTCCTCGGAATTTTCTAGTTCATGAGGAATAAGAATCTCTTTTGGAATATCTGTGGCTATTGAGTAATATTGTGATAAAAAGGATTCTAGGACTTCCGAGTCTGTCGTATTGTCTTCTCTGTCCTTGGCACTTAGAATAAAGTTTTCTTGGCCTAATAATTTACCGTCACGAATTTGGAATAAATTAAAGTAGGCATTATCTCTTGTGATTGTATAATTAATAATATCCTTATCTTCTTGGTTTGGATCGGAGACTTTCTGTTTTTCTAAGATGTTTTTGACTTTGCTAATTTTGTCTCTTATCTTAGCCGCTTTTTCGAAATCTTTATTTTGAGCAGCTAACATCATTTGAGTATTTAGATCTTTCAAAATGTTATCAGCTTTTCCTTGTAAAAATTCTTCCACATTTTTGATAATTTCTTGATATTCATTTTTTTTACATTTGCCAATACAAGGAGCTACACATTGCTTGATGTAATAATCTAAACATGGGTATTTAATGACTTTATTAGTGATTTTTATTTCGCTATCTTCTGATGGTTTTTCTTTAATAATTTCAAGATCTAATCCGCAACTTCTAAATGGGAAAATCTTTTTCAGAACTTTGAAAGTCTCGTTTACTTTATTAGCAGCTGTTTTTGGCCCTAGGTATTTTGCATCGTCTTTTTCTATTTTTCTGACAATGGTGATGCGCGGAAAGTCTTCTTTACTTATACGAATATATACGTAGTTTTTGTCATCTTTCATGATGACGTTGTATTTGGGGAGAAATTTCTTAATAAGGGTTGATTCGAGAATTACCGCTTCTAATTCACTATCAACTATTGTGTATTCTAGGTCTATAATCTTCTCTAAGAGTTTTTTGGTTCGAGTTGAATGTTGATAATTTTTTTGAAAGTATTGTTTAATGCGATTGTTGAGATTTTTAGCTTTGCCAATGTAAATAATTATCCCCTCTTGATCAATCATTTTGTAGATTCCCGGGGAATTCGGAAGTCCTTTCAAAATTTTCTTTAACTTTTTCTCCTCAATCATATAAAAATGTCTTTGCTAAAACATTTGTAGTATACTTCAAACGTGAGTGAGAATGTAGAGCAAAAATTGTGGGAAAAAGTTGATAAGGTATTACCTGTTTTGAGGTATGTTCCTTTTTTGAGAATGGTTGCTGTTTGTAATAATTTGGCTTTTAGAAAAGTGGATGAAAAAAGCGATATAGATCTTTTTATTGTTGCTAAAAAGGGGCGATTATTTCTAGTGAGGCTGATTATTACGTTTTTATTGCATGTTAAGGGTGTGCGCAGGCATGGGAATAAAATCGCCGGGAGATTTTGCTTAAGTTTTTTCATTGATGATAGTTATATTGATTTGTCCAAAATTGCTTTGGAGAAAGATATTTACTTAGCTTATTGGACGAAAACAATGATTCCTGTAATAGATGATGGATTTTTTGATTATTTTATGAAAAATAATAAATGGGTTGATAAATACTTTGAAAATCCTGAAGAATTTTTAAATAAGAGAAAATTGATCATTCTAAAAAATAAAATATTAACGTGGTTCCTGGGTGGTTATTTAGGTGATTTTTTGGAATTTATTTTGAAGAAATGGCAAATGAAAAGGGCTTTTAAGAAAATGGCTAAAGCTTCATCTCAGGCTAGTCTAATCGTGGAAGAACATATTTTGAAATTTCATAATATTGACAGGAGGAATTTTTATAAAGATAGGTGGTTTGACAAATATGGATCTGAAGTAAAATTGACGAAGGAAAGGTTTTTACTTCTTTAACTCTTTGGCACTATTTTCTTTGAATTTTAATCTAACTGCTGTTCCGGCGAATCCGTATTTTTTCCTAATTTCATTCTCGAGATATCTAGCGTAAGAGAAGTGTAAATTTTTCGCATTTCTGAAGAATAAAATGAAAGTTGGTGGAATTGCATCGGCCTGAGTTGCGTAGAGAAATTTGGGTTTGCGTACGCTATGACTAGCTGGCGTATGTTTATATGTTATTTTTTGGAGAAAAGTATTTAGTTCTGGAGTAGGAATTCGGTGTGATCTTTCAATAATTATTTGGTTGGAAAGATTGAAAATCTCAGTAATGTTTTCTTTTGTTTTTGCAGAAATGAAAAGCACCGGAGCCCAAGGTACGAAATCAAAACGTTGTCTTAGTACTGAAATAATGTGGTTTTCTTTTTTCTCTTTATCATCGAATATATCTATTTTGTTTATAATGAGAATAAGGCCTTTTTCTCTCTCTAATGCTTCTTGGACTATGTGGCAGTCTTGTTTGCTAATACGTTCATTGCCATCCATTACGAGGAGTACGATGTCTGATCTTTCAATGGCGTTGATGACACGGAGTGCTCCAAATTTTTCAATCCCCTTTTCTATTTTGCCTCTACGGCGTAATCCGGCTGTGTCTATAAGATTGTATTTTTGGTTATCGAAAGTGATTTCTGTATCCAGGGTATCCCTGGTCGTGCCAGGAACATTTGAAACGATATGTTTATTCTCCCCTAATAAGGCGTTTACCAAAGAGGATTTACCTGTATTTGGCTTCCCAAGAATGCATAAATTTATAAATTTCTTATCTTTTTTTTTTTGACTATCCTCTTTGTTGAATTTGAGGTCTTTTAGAAATTTTTCTGTAACTGATGTCAATTTTTCAACGCCAGTTTCATGAATTGCGGAAATAGCTATTGGTTCGCCAAAGCCTAATTCATATATATTATAGACATGTTCTTCGAGATTTGGATTATCGCATTTGTTTGCCACTAAAATTACTGGTTTTTGAGATTTTCTCAAGATATCAGCGGCGGTAAAATCGTCAGCGGTAAGACTCTGGGCGATATTAGTGACGAAAATAATCAAATCAGCGCTTTCTATTGCTGTTTTAGCTTGAGATTGAACATCTTCCTCGATGTCATCTTTGGCGTCATTAGCAAGTCCTCCGGTGTCGACTAATAGGACTTTATAGCCGTTACAATCCCACCATTGTGAAACACGATCTCGGGTTGTGCCTGCGATTTCTGAGGTTATAGCGTAGCGTTTGCCAATCAATCTATTGAAAAGTGTCGATTTCCCAACATTTGGGCGTCCTACGATAGCAACCGTGGGTGACCGGTGCATGAAGTGATTTGTTAAGTTAATTTCTTATTTTCGTGATGCTTATTATAACTAAAGACTTCAAAAGGGCAAGCTTTTATGGTATAATAGATCAATGATTATAAGAAAAACTATGAAGAAGTCAGGTCTTGGTAAATTGAGGGGAAGTTTAATTGGTGGAATACTTATTGCTGCAGTGTTTTTGAGTATACAAGGGGTGGTGTTTGCAGCCGGTGAGTCAACAAGCACTACGACATCTGTCTTGCCTCAAACTGTGGATTCAATAACCGGAGAGAAATGCTTAACAGATAAAGAGCTTAATCCTGATTTGGCAACTAGGAAAGTAATTGAAGATATTTTAAAAGGTCCTAGTCAGGAAAAGATAAACAATATCCTTGGTTGTGGCATTAAGACCGGAAATATCAAGCTTTATATGATTCCCTATTATATTAGAGCAATTTTGGAATTTGTTATTGGGATTTCCGGGTTAGCTTGTGTCGGAGCGATTGTTTTTGGAGGATATTGGTACTTGTTTGCGGGAATTTCTGAAGACAAAGAAAAAGGCAAAAAAGCCATTCTTTATGGATTAGTGGGAATGGTTTTAACTCTTGTAGCTTGGGCGGTAGTAAATATTCTTATTAGTCTTTTGACGATGTAGGGTTAACGCATGATGTTCTGCCAGGTGCTCCATTCTTTTTCGATGAATCTAATGAGTTTCTTTTCAAATTCGGCTTCATCAAATTGTTTGGCGTGTTCACGGATAAAAGATGGGCTGAATTTTCGCTTGTCTTTGATGTATTTTCCGATTGCCTGAGAAAGATCTTTTACGGTTTGTTTCTTGAAAAATACTCCTGTCTTGTTTTCAATGATGGTGTCTAAGGCTCCGCCTTCTTTCATGGCAATTACCGGACGCCCTGAGGCCATTGCTTCCAGAGGAGTGATCCCAAAATCTTCTACTTGAGGGAATATCAAGGCTTCGCACTCGCTATATAGGGTTTTTAGCTCCGAATCAGAAACATATCCTAAAAATTCGATATTATCTGCTGCCTGCGACATTAATTCATGGGCCATTATCCCGGTTCCTACTATTTTCAGAGGTGATCCTAGTTGATTGAAAGTTTCTATTATTAAATCAAATTTTTTATAGGGAGCTAGTCTGCCGACTGCTAAAAAATATCCTTTTCGTTTTTTAGCAATCTCGTACTCGGAATGCTTTATCATTGGAAAAATAATTTCTGAGTTTTTGCCATAATATTTCTTGATGCGATTCTTGGTTGTATTAGAATT
>Ga0233420_10000386_pt1 | contig 19447 bp, 15 predicted proteins | sample Watercolumn_Mata_4_FD_183009 | JGI IMG/M metagenome (GOLD analysis project Ga0233420, IMG submission 183009) | Freshwater microbial communities from Lake Matano, South Sulawesi, Indonesia - Watercolumn_Matano_2014_102_MG | ecosystem: Environmental > Aquatic > Freshwater > Lake | place...
GCCCAGCCCTACTTGTCCAGCACTAGTTTCCTTTGCAGGCAGCGTACTTCTGTCGGGTCCTTCCCACTGTACACGGCTTACCCGTGCTCCGAGTACTATGCCCGATAAGACACCCCAAGGGTTGGTAGCCGTCTCCCGCCCACCCGGTTGATCTCCAAGGCTTCTTCTTATCCGCGCCGCAAGTTCAGTGGGCGTCGGGCTGACGGCGATTATCTGCCTGATCACTCGATCGACTGGGTCTTCCATGAACTTCGTTGTTTGCGACGCCTAACGGCAATAGGGCTGCTTAAAGTTCGTCGGATATATTGCCAACTCAGGTCTTCAATATAATCCGAGGCGAAGTTAAAGTGCATTAGGAATTCTTTATTCGACTCTCAATTATTGACATAATGTAGTGAACGGCCAAACGAACCACTGAATCCTGAAGCCAGATTTCTCGTTCTGCATTTCTCGTGAAATCTGAATAGACGGACCAGAGAAACACGGTAAGTTTGCGTTGAATACTTCCGCCAGGAGATGAAAAGTGCATGCCGCGCTCGGCGAGCCGCCGCGCAAGTAATGGAAATATGCCCGCGGTTGATTCATCGAATCGGATGTCTTCGACAACAAGCTTTCGCACGAGTTCCTGGTCTATCGTCATTGCACTCCGGTCAAGATTCGGGACAAAGCCTGTTAAGTCCAGTATTCTTGTGATCAACTTGAGTTCGGCTGCAACAGACTTAGCTGTGTTCTCTGCGTGTTCTCGGTGCGCACGCTCCCGGAAGGCAGATATTCGAAAGGATATAGCTGCTTCGCGAAATAGACGTGAAGATTCGGCGTGTCTTCCACCTTCTTCCGCCTTCTTGGCCATCTCGAAAAGCTCGTCAAGGGCGTTTCTATCACCAGCGGTGGACCTGCTGATTAGTTTGGACAAGTCATCCATCGAAAGCTCCGTTCACGCGGATCAGCGCCCCTTGAGGCGCCTAAGTTTTAAGTTGAACACCGCGCCACTCCAAACTTAAGGAAGAACATTAAGTCACCCAAGTCTATTCAGGGCCTTCATAAATGCGCCAATCGCGTGTGTTCCAACGCATAGTTCGACGGGATTTACCCCTTAGACCCTCCGTTATCCGTCAAGATGAAATGCTGTGGCCGATTTCCTTAAATAGGCACTACCCTCGCCGGGTGCATCAACTGCGTTATGCACCCGGCGAGGGTAGTGCCTTTCTAATATAGTTGCAACGGTTACCTGTATTCCATTTTGATCGGATAATGTATCTATAAACCCATAAATGTCCGACGAACTAGAAGTAGACATCAAATCTGCCATGTAAGCCGCCAGCTTATACGGCAATTTTGATGTGTAAGCGGCAAAATACGCTCTACAATTGGGGCTGTCAATCGTGCATTTTCCGTAAAATCAAGCGATTGGGAGGAACGGTCATGACCGATGTGTATCCGCGTATTGAAACGGGAAATGCCGCACCAGCGAAAGCACCGCGACTACTCGATGTGGTTCGCGAGAAGGTGCGAGCCATGCATTACAGCCGGCGCACGGAAGAGGCCTATGTCCATTGGATCAGGGACTACGTGCGTTTCCATGGTAAACGGCATCCGCGGGAAATGGGCGCGGCCGAAGTGGAAGCTTTCTTGAGCCATCTTGCCATTGCAAGGAACGTTTCCGCCAGCGCCCACCAGCAGGGCTTTCGGCATGGCTGTTTCTTTACAAGCGCGTCCTGGATATCGACCTGCCCCGGCCCAAGAAGCCTTAGCGCCTCCCGGCGGTGTTGACCCGCGAGGAGGTGAACGCGCTGTTGGCTCACATGGAGGGCACGCCGTTGCTGATGGCACGGCTGCTTTACGGCACCGGGATGCGTTTGATGGAATGCGTTCGCTTGCGGGTGAAGGATGTGGAGTTCTCTCGCCACGAGATCGTCGTGCGCGACGGCAAGGGCGGCAAGGACCGGATGACGATGCTGCCGGAGTCGTTGGTCCGAAGAACTATGGGGTAAGACACGATTATTTTCCTACCCAAACCCTTTGACCTGGCACGCAGTTATGGAGCAAAAAAAGCCGGGGCTCGCATGAGCGCCACGGCTTTTCATGGTCGATCGGTTGCCGTCTATCGGCAACCACCAGTCGGTTTATCCCCTCATTTCGCTTCGGCAATGACCGAGAACACGATCCGCCGGTCCTTGACGTCCGCCATGACGATATCGCCGGAGCCCACGCGGCCGGCGAGGATGTCCTGGGCCAGGGCGTTCTCCAAGTCCTGCTGGATCGCGCGCTTGAGGGGGCGGGCGCCGTAGATCGGGTCGTAGCCGGCCTCGCCCAGGAAGTCCAGGGCGGCGTCGGTGACCTGGAGCGCGATGTCACGCTCGGCCAGGCGCTGTTCCAGCAGGCCGATCTGGATCTTGCAGATGGCGCGGATCTGCTCGCGCTGCAGCGGATGGAATACCACCACTTCGTCGACCCGGTTGATGAATTCCGGGCGGAAGTCCAGCCGCACCACGGCCATGACGGCCTCCTTCATCAGGGCGTAGTTCTCCTCGCCGGCCAGTTCCTGGATGCGGTCGGAACCGAGATTCGAGGTCATGACGATGACGGTGTTGCGGAAGTCCACCGTGCGCCCATGGCCGTCGGTCAGGCGGCCGTCGTCCAGCACCTGCAGGAGGATGTTGAACACGTCCGGGTGCGCCTTCTCGACCTCGTCCAGCAGGATGACGGAATAGGGCCGGCGGCGCACGGCTTCGGTCAGGTAGCCGCCTTCCTCGTAGCCGACATAGCCGGGCGGCGCGCCGATGAGACGGGCCACGGAATGCTTTTCCATGAACTCGGACATGTCGATGCGGACCATGGCCTCCTCGGTGTCGAACAGGAATTCCGCCAGCGCCTTGCACAGTTCGGTCTTGCCGACGCCGGTGGGACCTAGGAACAGGAACGAGCCGTTCGGCCGGCGCGGGTCGGCAAGACCGGCGCGCGAACGGCGGATGGCGTCGGACACGGCCTTGATCGCCTCGTGCTGGCCGACCACGCGCTTGCCCAGTTCGGTTTCCATCTGCAGCAGTTTCTCGCGCTCGCCCTCCAGCATCTTGGCGACCGGGATGCCGGTCCACTTGGAGACGACCTCGGCGATTTCCTCGTCGGTGACCTTGTTGCGCACCAGCGTCGTTTCCTTGGCCTCGGCGGCGTCGGTGGCCTCCAGTTGCTTCTGCAACTCGGGGATCTCGCCGTACTGGAGCTGGGACATGCGCGCCAAGTCGCCGGCGCGGCGCGCGGCTTCCATGTCGAGCTTGGCCTTTTCCAGCTTTTCCTTGATGGCAGTGTTGCCTTGCAGGGCGGCCTTCTCGGCCTTCCAGATTTCCTCCAGCTCGGCGTACTCGCGCTCCAGTTCGTCGATGCGTTCCTGCAGTTCGCTCAGACGGCGGCGCGAGGCCTCGTCGGTTTCCTTCTTCAGGGCCTCGCGCTCGATCTTGAACTGAATCAGGCGCCGGTCGAGCCGGTCCATCTCTTCCGGCTTGGAGTCGATCTCCATGCGGATGCGGCTGCCGGCCTCGTCGACCAGGTCGATGGCCTTGTCCGGCAGGTTGCGGTCGGTGATGTAGCGGTGCGACAGAGTCGCGGCCGCGACGATGGCCGGGTCGGTGATGGTGATGCCGTGGTGCACCTCGTACTTTTCCTTGAGGCCGCGCAGGATGGCGATGGTGTCCTCGACGCCGGGCTCGTCGACCAGCACTTTCTGGAAGCGCCGTTCCAGCGCGGCGTCCTTTTCGATGTACTGGCGATATTCGTCCAGCGTGGTGGCGCCGATGCAATGCAGTTCGCCGCGCGCCAGGGCAGGCTTGAGCATGTTGCCGGCGTCCATGGCCCCGTCGGCCTTGCCGGCGCCGACCAGGGTGTGCAGCTCGTCGATGAAGAGGATGACCTGGCCCTCTTGCTTGGCGATGTCGTTGAGCAGGGCCTTCATGCGCTCCTCGAACTCGCCGCGGAATTTGGTGCCGGCGATCAGCGCGGCCATGTCCAGGGCGAGCAAGCGCTTGGACTTGACGCCTTCCGGCACCTCGCCGTTGATGATGCGCTGGGCGAGACCCTCGACGATGGCGGTCTTGCCGACGCCGGGCTCGCCGATCAGGACGGGGTTGTTCTTGGTGCGGCGTTGCAGGACCTGGATGGTGCGGCGGATCTCGTCGTCGCGGCCGATCACCGGGTCGAGCTTGCCCTGCTCGGCGCGGGCGGTCAGGTCGATGGTGTATTTCTGCAGAGCGCCGCGCTGCTCCTCGACGTTCGGATCGTCGACTTTCTGGCCGCCGCGCACCTTGTCGATGGCCTGGAGCAGTTGCTCGGACTTGAGCCCGGCCTTCTTTAGCGCGTCGCCGACGGCGCCCTTGTCCTCCAGCGCCGCCAGGACGAACATCTCGCTGGTGATGAACTGGTCGCCGCGCTTCTGCGCCAACTTGTCGGTCAGGTTGAGCAGCCTGAGCAGGTCGCCGGAGATCTGCACGTCGCCGCCGGTGCCTTCGACCTTGGGCAGGCGGTCGAGGATCTGACCCAGCGTGGCCCGGAGGCCCGCCGCGTTGACGCCGCACTGGGTCAGCAGCGGACGCACGGTGCCGCCCTCCTGGTCGAGCAGGGCGATCAGGACGTGCACGGGCTCGATGAATTGCTGGTCCTTGCCCAGCGCCAGACTCTGCGCGTCCGCCAGAGCCGATTGGAATTTGCCGGTCAGTTTGTCCATTCGCATGGTGGGTGAATCCTGAGTGTGGTTTGAACTTGCCTGAGATGTTGGGGTCAATCGGGCGCTATCAAGGCCCGCGTCTCGCCCGCCGGTGCGAAATCCTGGCGGCGGGTTCTATGTCGGACGCATTCGCTGATATTCTGCGCGACATTTAGAGTCTTACTCAGGGGTCACCCCATGCTTCTCTCCCTGCGCTACAAATTCCTTTTCGTCCATATCGCCAAGACCGGAGGCACCAGCATCCGCGACTCGCTCTGGCGCTATAAATGGACCGACCCTTACCGCATCCCGCAATTCCTGTGCAGCCGGCTCAGCGCGCTGACGGGTCACCGGATTGGCGCCAAATTTCCCCGCCACGCCAAGCTAATCGCCGCCAAGGAGATGCTCCCGCGCGAGGTGTTCGAGCGCCTGTTCAAGTTCGCCTTCGTGCGCAACCCCTGGGACTTGCAGGTCAGCTCCTATCACCATATTCGCCGCGAACGGCCGGACGTCATCACCCACATCGACAGCTTCGAGGCCTTTCTGCGCTGGAAATTCGACCCCGCCCGACCCCCGCAGTATCACGCCGATATGTCGGTCGAGTTGCAGAGTGATTACTTGATCGACCTGCACGGCAACACTCTGATCGACTTCATCGGCCGCTATGAATTTCTGCATGATGATTTCGAGGAGGCCTGCCGTCGCATCGGAATTGCCTGCCCCGTCCTGCCACATGCCCGCAAGGCCAAAGACCGGCAGCGTGATTACCGGGCCTATTACAGCGACGCCACGGCAGAGCTGATCGCCCACCATTACCGGCCGGATATCGAATGTTTCGGCTACCGGTTTGACGAGCCGCTGGCTTCGGGCCTGGGCCACCCGGCATGATCGATGGCATGAAAGCGCCACAACGCATCCTCATCATCCGCCTCAGCGCGATCGGCGACATCATCATGGCCTCCGGACTGATCCCCGCGCTGCGGAAGCTATGGCCGGAAGCGCGCATCGCCTGGCTGGCGGAAGAATCGCAGACGGAGCTATTGCGGCACAACCCCCGTCTCGACCGCGTGATCGGCCTGCCTCGCGGACGCTGGCGCGGTCTGCGCAAGGCCGGCCGCTATCGGGAAATGGGGCGGGAAGTCGCCGCCATGATCCGCATGCTGCGGGACGAGCGCTACGACCTGGTGCTGGACCTGCAGGGCCTCCTCAAGAGCGGGGTCTGGGCGCGGGCGACGGGCGCCGCGCGGCGCATCGGCCTGGGCTCGCGCGAGGGCAGTCAATGGCTGATGACCGAGGTGATTCCGCGCGAGATGGAAGACCCGCGCATCGGCAAGGAATACCGCGATCTAGCCGTCCGCCTGGGCGCGCGGCCCGAGAGCTTCGTCATGGACATCGCCGTGCCCGAGGCGACCCGCGACTCGGCGGCCGCGCTGCGCGGCCGGAGCGGAATCGCCGGCGACTACGTGGTGCTGGCCCCGTTTACCACCCGCCCGCAGAAGCACTGGTTCGACGAACGCTGGGCGGAACTGGCGCGGCGGCTGCAACCGCGGTTCACCCCGGTCCTGCTCGGTGGACCCGGCGACATGGCGAGGGCGGCCGCCATCGAAACCTTGAGCGGAGGCGGCGTCGTCAATCTCGCCGGCCAGACCACGCTGACCGAATGCGCGGCGCTGATCGAAAGCGCCCGGGCCCTGGTGGGCGTCGATACCGGCCTGACCCATCTCGGACTGGCCATGGCAACCCCGACCCTGGCCCTGTTCGGCTCGACCATGCCCTATCTGGACACCTCGCGCGCCCACAGCCGCGTCCTGTACGTGCCTCGCGCCTGCTCGCCCTGCCACCGCCGCCCCACCTGCGCGGGCCGTTTCGACTGCATGCGCGCGCATGACGTGGAGTCGGTGCTGGGAGCGCTGACCGGTCTCGTCGGCTGAATACCCCGGAAACCACATCTTGGTTTCGATGCGGTAGGCTCATGGGGACCGTAGCCGAACGGAACGGTATCGAGCAGTCCAGTCCGCTTTAGTGCGTCCGCCGGGCGCAACGACCCGCTCCCGGTCCCTTTCGGGGCCGACCTGCCGGGTCTACAATAGCTAGTCGGCATTTACCTGCTTCCAGCACATGCGTATCGGCCCCTATCCACTCGACAACCGCCTGATTCTCGCGCCCATGGCGGGCGTCACCGATCGTCCGTTTCGCCGTCTCTGCCGCCGCTATGGCGCGGCGCTGGCGGTCAGCGAGATGATTACCGCCAATCCGTCCCTGCGCCATGACCGGAAGACCTTGCTGCGCACAGACCATGGCGGCGAATCGGGATGGCGGGCGGTGCAAATACTCGGCAACGATCCGCGGGACATGGCCGAAGCTGCCCGCGTCAATGTCGACCGCGGCGCGCACATCATCGATATCAATATGGGCTGCCCTGCCAGGAAGGTCTGCGGCAAGGCGGCGGGCTCCGCCTTGCTGCGTGACGAAACACTGGTGGGCCGCATTCTCGACGCGGTGGTGCGGTCCGTCGATGCGCCGGTCACCCTCAAGATTCGCACCGGCTGGGATCCCGAGAGCCGCAACGCCGTGACCATTGCCAGGATGGCCCAGGATAGCGGGATCCAGGCCCTGACCGTCCACGGCAGAACCCGCGCCTGCGGGTTTTCCGGAGAGGCCGAATACCTTACAATCCGAGACGTCAAACGATCGGTCGACATCCCCGTCGTAGCCAATGGCGATATCGACCACCCGGCCAAAGCCCTTGCCGTATTGCGGGAAACCGGCGCGGACGCCATCATGATAGGGCGCGCGGCGCGGGGTCAGCCTTGGCTTTTCAGGTCCGTGAACCAGGCGTTGAACGGGATCAACGCCGCACCCCGTCCCGATGTTGCCGAAATCAGGAAGCTGATCCATGAGCATGTCCAGGAGCTTTATGCATTCTATGGCGAACACCAGGGCCTGCGTATCGCCCGCAAGCATGTCGGCTGGTACCTGGATCAACTGTCCTGTACCATGAACGATAAATCCGGCTTCAACTGCGAATCAACCGCCGCTGGTCAAACGGCCTACATTGATCGATTATTCGAGCGCATCGGCGAAGGGCTTGCCGGATGAAACGCGATCTCGAACCATTGGACGGCACGCCCGACTCACCCACGCAACACACACCCCACCAATCCGTCCTAAGCCAACACATCCGGCTGGCGGTCGAGGGCTATTTCGCCGTGCTGGACGGACAGAGCGCCGATCATCTTTACGACCTCGTCCTGCGCGAGGTGGAACCGCCCCTGATCCGGACCGTGCTGGAGCATTGCGGCCACAACCAGACCAGGGCCGCGCAAGCGCTGGGCGTCAGCAGGAGCACCCTGCGCAAGAAAATGACCCAGTACGGCATCGACTGATTTTTCGAACATACTAAGGACAGCCATGAACATCCCCGTCACCAGAGCCCTCATCAGCGTTTCCGATAAATCCGGTCTGCTCGATATCGCTCGCGGGCTCCTGGATCTGGGCATCGAAATCCTCTCCTCGGGCGGAACCTTCAAGGCGCTGACGGAACAGGGCGTCCCAGCCATCGAAGTGTCCCAATACACCGGCTTTCCGGAACTGATGGGCGGCCGCATCAAGACCCTGCATCCCAAAATTCACGGCGGGATTCTCGGCCGGCGCGGCACCGATGAAGCCGTCATGGCGGAGCATGGCATCAGCCCCATCGACCTGGTCATCGTCAACCTCTACCCCTTCGAGACCACGGTGGCCAAACCCGATTGCCCGCTGGAAGAGGCCATCGAAAACATCGATATCGGCGGACCCACCATGATTCGCGCCGCCGCCAAGAACCATGCCGCGGTGGGCGTGGTCGTCGATCCCGCCGACTATGCAGGACTCCTGGACGAACTGCGCCGGAACGGCGGCACTCTGACCCAACCCACGCGTTTCCGCCTGGCCATCAAGAGTCTCCGCCACACCGCCGCCTATGACGCGGCCATCTCGACCTATCTCGGCAAGATCGAGGGGGGCGAACCGTTCCCAGATCCGCTGGTCCTGTGCTTCAACCATGCCCAGGGCATGCGGTACGGCGAGAATCCGCATCAGCGGGCCGCCTTCTACGTCGAAGCGCAGCCGCCGCGCGGCAGCATTGCCACGGCGCGGCAAGCGCAGGGCAAGGAACTCTCCTACAACAACATCGCCGATGCCGACGCCGCGCTGGAGTGCGTCAAATCGCTGGACGAGGGCCCCGCCTGCGTCATCGTCAAGCACGCCAATCCTTGCGGCGTGGCCATCGGCCGCGACCTGCTCGAAGCCTATGACAAGGCCTACGCCACCGATCCCACCTCGGCCTTCGGCGGCATCATCGCCGTCAATGGCGAATTGGACGCCCAAACCGCCAAGGCCATGATCGAACGGCAGTTTGTCGAGGTGATCCTGGCCCCCGCCGTCCAGGTCGACGCCCTGGCCGTGCTTGCCGCGAAACCCAATGTGCGGGTCCTCGAAACCGGCACGTGGGACGGCGAGCCGCCGGCGGAATGGGACTGCAAGCGCGTGACAGGGGGTTTCCTGATCCAGGACCGCGACAATGGCCGCATCCTGAAATCCAACCTCAAGATCGTTACCAGGCGCCCGCCGACCGAGCAGGAACTCACCGACCTGCTGTTTGCCTGGCGAGTCGCCAAGTTCGTCAAGTCCAACGCCATTGTCTACGCCAAGAATCTGCAAACCATCGGCGTGGGCGCCGGGCAGATGAGCCGCGTCTACTCCGCCCGCATCGCCGCCATCAAGGCGCAGGACGCGGGGCTGAACGTGGCCGGCTCGGTCGTGGCCTCGGATGCCTTCTTTCCGTTCCGGGATGGCGTGGATTCGGCGGCGGCGGCCGGCGTGACAGCGCTAATCCAGCCGGGCGGTTCGCTGCGTGATGGCGAAGTGATCGACGCCGCCGACGAACACGGCATGGCCATGGTTATCACCGGCATGCGCCACTTCCGGCACTGACGTCCGCGCCCGGGTTTTGCCGCCCGCGCCGAAGACTCGCATGAGCGATCCCATTCTTGCCGCTCAAACCGACATCTGCGTCAAGTGCGGGCTGTGCCTGCCGCACTGCCCGACCTATCTCAAGACCCTGGATGAGAACGAGTCCCCGCGCGGCCGTCTGGCCCTGATCCAGGCCTGGGCGCGAGACGAGCTGAATGCCACTTCCAGGCTGACCGGGCACGTCGACAACTGTCTGTTGTGCCGGACCTGCGAGTCGGTCTGTCCAGCTTACGTGCCTTATGGCCAGATCGTCGACCGGTTCCGGGCCGCCACCCATGGCCAAATCGGCTCGCTCCCCCTGAGCCGGCGGCTGAAGAAAACCGCCATGCGGATCTCGCTGACCAGCCCGACCCTGGCCCCGGTGGCCGGTCGCCTGCTGTCCGGCCCACTGGCTGGAGGGCTGAAAGCCATGGCGAAACTGGCGGGCGCCGGGGACCTGACCGCCGGACTCCCCTCCCAAACCCCGCCGCCGCCCGAACCGGGGCGTCACGCGCCGGACGGAGAGATGCGGGGCACTGTTTCACTGTTTCTGGGCTGCACCACCGACCTGGCGGACCGGGAAACGGTCCGGTCGTCGCTTCGCGTGCTGATCCACCTGGGCTATGTCGTCGAGATACCGCCTGGGCAGACCTGCTGTGGCGCGCTGCACCAGCACGCGGGCGAACCGGGCGCGGCCGCCCGCCATGTTCGGCGGAATCTCGACGCCTTCGGCGCCGACAGCGGCAGACCGATCATCAATTTCGCCAGCGGTTGCGGAGTCATGCTCAGCGAATACGACCGCGACGAGCCCACGGACGCCACCCGCCGATTCAGCCGGCGGGTGCGCGACATCAGCCAGTTCCTGGCCGAGCAAGCCTGGCCGGAAGGCTTGGCGCTGAAGCCGCTGCCCAGCACCGTTTGCCTGCACTCGCCGTGCAGCCTGAAAAACGTGCTGCGAGCCGACCGCCACGCCCTCACTCTGCTCCAGCGAATCCCCGAACTCAAGATCGTAACCCTATCGGCCCAGACCCGCTGCTGCGGCGCGGCCGGCAGCTACATGATCGACCATCCCGAAATGGCCGCCACTCTGCGCGCCGATCTCCTCGACCAGATCCAAATCGCCGAACCGGTATGTCTGATCACTTCCAACCCAGGCTGCGCCATACACCTCCGCGCCGGACTCCGCTCACGCGGACTGGGCCATGTCGAGGTGATACATCCGGTGGCTTTGCTCGCCAGGCTTTTGCCGTAGATTGACGGCTTCGGCGCGAGTGCGCGTCGTGGACAGGGCCGCCTCAAATGCTCACACACAAAACTCCCCTATTCTCGGATTCAGCCAGCACAGGGAACAGCGATTGTTCCGTCCTTATCATCCCCACCTTCTCAAGCTCAAGACTTCCATGAAACCGACCGGTTGCAGACCTCCAACTCCGGATGTTTTCTTGGCTTCCAACACGCGAACGCTGAACTGTTTGCAAACCTTTGGTGAAGGGTGATAATTGCTGACGAGAATGCTGGATACCTAGCGTGAATCAAGAGGCGCCACCATGAATCAGCGGAAACCATTGCATTTTATCCTTATCTCGTTGTCTTTGGTTCTATTATCGGTACCCACCACATCTGATTCCGCAGAGGATCAGGCGACATGCACGATACCGCTTGAACTGGTTAATATCGGCGACACCACGTCCCCAACTTACAAGCTGGGTATTTATGTGGGTTTAGGTGGTGGGGCACCTCAGCTTTATGAGTTTGATACGGGGGGCGCTGGGTTTTGGGCAGCCTATACCAGCACTCCTAACCCGCACAAGGGGCAGTGGTGGGGTCATTACACCCTGTTACAGTCCGACGCTCTCTCAAATAAGTATGAATCCGGCAATGTGTTTGAAGCCGATCTGGTAACTGCCCAGATCGGACTGTATGGGATGAATTCGTCCAAAAATCTCGAATTATTATGCCAGTCCGCTCAACCGCTTGGGGTGGCGCAAATCCAAAAATACTCGAACAGCAACCCGAAAAAACAAGCTGACGTTAGGAAATGGAATAATGCTCTCAAAAACGGGACTCCACCCTTGTATGGTGCTTTTTACGGTGATTTTGGCGCAACACTGATGCCAAAAATGATAAAAAGTTTCAATCCGCCGACATGCCAATCCGGATTAAATTCTAGTGACGGGGTGTATTCGGTGCTACCGCAACTATCGATGAAGGGATCGGGGAATGGATTCATCGTTCATGTTGGGAAACTCAAGAAAAACAGTACGCCATGGATCAAGGTTGGAATTACTTCCGATGACCTGAAGACCTTTCCTATTTCTTTAACCATGAATCCATTAGGAGCTCTTCAGGAATGCAGTCCACCACAAAGTTTCCCCCCGTTTCCGGTGACAGGAGCCGGCACCTTCAGTGAGCAGATCGTAAACGCTAATGTACTGCTATCGAGGTTACCTAGCCTGTCGCAATCTTTCGACGCCGTGGGCCTGACCTTGGACAGTGGAGCTCCAGAAACCACGATTTATGAGAGTACGTCTGTCCAGGTTAATGGTAGCTTTGTCTTGAAACCCAATTACAAGAATATTCTAAAAACTGCAACGGGATACCTTAAATCGGGCTCCATCTTCTCTGTAGTAGGATACAATAACAGCATTATGAGTAACCAGTTATTGTTGAGACTTAAAACTTGGGTTAAGTTGGGCAATCACCTAGCGAATGTGAAAGCAGCCGTACACAAGGATTTCAAACTCACTGATCCTGGCTATGTGAATACCGGCATCATGTTCTACACATATTATGATGTGATGTTTGATCTTGATTCAGGGGTGGTGCGCTTGCGACCCGTAAATTAGCGAGATCAGTTGGCGTTTATTCGATCGGACAGTGTAAGCATCCATACGATGTAGCGGCGTGGTGTGACATTGCAGGAGATTGATAGCTCGGGCGCTTCGGTCTTACCGGCACCAAGGACTTCTTGGTGGAAACACCGACTTACCCAAGTTCTTGCCACATGCAGCGCTGAACCAACAATATTGGTAAGCAATAATCCTAGATTCCTCTGTTGACCGCTTCTCAAATGGCATGAAGACTACGCGGCACTTGGTATTTGCAGTATTACGGGCTCTCACCTTTTGGGTGAGATCGCTACACACCCGAGTGTGCGGCCAACAGAGGAATCTAGGATAATTACTCGAATGTATCGCATTCGGTGTCGGCAATAAGTACCTATGAGCCAGAGCCCCAGTTTCTCACGTCTGGTCTTTCCTATGGTCTTGCTTGGGCTGTCCTCCTGTTCCAACCCAATGGTGAATGAAACACCGAGCCACTTCGTGAGAACAGAAAGCACTCCCGAGGCTGAGGTTCGCGCCGTGTTTGTGAACATAGCGAGCGTATCTCGGAGAAAGGATGTGGATGCTTTCAAGAAGCTTATTTATCCCGCCGATTTGCCGGACTTGGATGCCGAAGAAAGGGAACATTCGGGGATATACGAATCGATGATGGCATCGATAACAGCCCATAGGCCTAAAGATTTCAGGCTTGATCTCACCGATTCGACGGCAACCTTCACGAAAGAACCTGACTCGAGATTCGGCAGCAAGACCGTTGTGGTTCTAGTCCGTGACGGGACCCTTTGGAAGATCGCAAAACCAAAGAAGACCGCCGCGTCTATTCCGCACTTTTCCTCTTCCCAAAAAGATGCCCCGGAAGCCGGGGCACGAAGGAGGAGAACACAGAGGTACGCGTCTAAATCCAGCTAATCATCGCCGCTAACCCGATCGCTGAGGGGTTAAGCACTAAGATCGGCGGTTGCCATCGCACTGAGGAGCAGAATACCGAGAGCGGAATTTGCATGCCGCACCTGAGAGATGAGCAAATACAGTTTCACTGTACAGGAAAAATAATCGCTTAGGCGAGATTAGAATTGTTCCCTAATTAGAAATACTGAGACAGGTATAGTGATATTTTATGGTTGACCTCTGTTGTCTATCGATTACCGTTCGAATGTATGGCATTTTCGATGACGCTTGACCCGCCCCACTACGCCGGGAGGATAAGTTTTCCAGGAAAATCGCGTCATCAATAGGGAATCGAGCCTTCTGGTGATCGGCGAGCATTGCTCCTCGCTGCTTCTCCCGGAGGCTGTCTAACTTTGCACACCCGAGTGGGTTGGGTTCAACCTAGAAACGGCAGTTGGGCGTGTTCGAGAGCACGGTTCCCGAACTGTCTGGCAAGGCGCGACGACGCGCATGGCAGCAGAGCCCCCTGTCAGGAGGAGCAACAACGCAGCAGCCAGGCGGCTCGGGAACCGTGCTCTCGGGCACGCAGCGGCCTCACCCATCGGCGAACTCCAATCACAAGGCACTACTAGGAGCCTGTCCGAGAATGCAATCTCTGAAAAAACCACCACAACATATAGTACTGATCCATTAAAATGGACAATATATGTAGTGGTGGTGAGAATTTTGGATTATGAGTTCTCGGACAGCCTCCTAGGCACTTAAGTATCGGATGAAGCGGTCAACCGCCGTTTCTAGGTTCAACCACCACCCGCGGTTTGATGAAAAAACGAAGCTACCAGCAACCTCGCATCGGCAAATGTCGGGCTTGGTGATAATGCCTCCACTACCTAAGGGATCGGAGAGGCATCATCACCGTTATCTTAAAAATCATTCATCAACGGTGGGCTTGTAGGTCTCGATTAACTGGCGTTGAACATTAGGCGGAACCGTATCATGGTGACTGAACGCCAATGTGTAGGAACCTTGCCCCGAGGTTAGAGACTTCAAACGGGAGTGGAAATTCAGCAATTCCGCTAATGGGGCTCGACCTGAAACCATAGCCATTCCGGCTTTTGATGGTGCATGACCAGTGATCTGACCGCGACGTGAGGCAAGATCACCGCTGACATCACCGATAGTTGACTCGGGAATGGTAAGTTCTATATTCACGATGGGTTCCAACAGGATTGGAGTGGCTTTTGTTACCGCATCCAAAAACGCCTTCTTGCCGGCCATCACAAATGCAATTTCCTTACTGTCCACCGGATGGGTCTTTCCGTCATAAACGATTACGCGTACATCCTGCATGGGATAACCCGCGATCGCCCCCGATTCGAGAACCTGCCGTACGCCTTTTTCAACCGCAGGGATGAAAGTGCCGGGAATCGTGCCGCCTTTCACCTCATCGATAAATTCAAAACCCGTACCGCGCGGCAGCGGCTCGATACGCAAAAAGACTTCACCGAATTGGCCCGCACCACCCGTTTGTTTCTTGTGGCGATGATGACCTTCGGCGGGCACTGTAACCGTTTCGCGGTAAGGAACTTGTGGCGTCTGGATTTCCACGTCCAGTTTGTACTGATCGTGCATTTTTTCAATGACGCTACTCAAGTGTAACTCCCCAAGACCATGCATAACCTCCTCATGCGTTGAGGGATCATAGGCCACATGCAGGCTGGGGTCCTCTGCCTCCAATTTATGGAGAACTTCGGAAAGTTTATGTTCATCCCCGCGACGCTTGGGTTTAATCGCAAGGCCGTATACCGAATGTGGAAAGTCAAGCGGACGGAGGTGAATATGATCGTCGTCTGGCGCATCGTGCAACACAGCATCGAAATAGATTTCCTCCACCTTGGCCATCGCACAAATATCCCCCGGAACAGCGTGCGTAATCGGCACATGCTGCTTGCCCTGCAATCTGAAGAGCTGTCCCATGCGTATGGGTTTTCTGGATTCGCCCACCAAGAGTTGAGTATCAGGTCCTATAGTCCCCTGATGGACGCGGAAGGCAGAAACCTTTCCGACATAGGGATCCATTTCGACCTTGAAAACATGCGCCAGTACATGCGCGCGCGCATCAGGGGAGGCTGTGAATGGAACGGCATCCTTCCGTTCAGCATTGGATGGCCAACGTTCGAACAGCGGCGGGTTACCTTCAGCCGGATTCGGTAATAACCTGACCATAATATCGGCAAGTTCCGAAATACCAGCGCCGGTACGAGCTGACACGAAACAGATAGGCACCAGATGACCGGCACGCAGGGCAGCTTCGAAGGGTTCGTGTAATTCTGCCGGTGCGATTTCCCCCTGCTCCAGATAACGAGTCATGAGTGCTTCATCAACTTCTACAACCTGGTCGACCAAAGCGCGATGACATTCGGCAACGGATGACAAATCGGAATCACCACCTGGATTGAAAAAGCAATCCACCACTTTAGTCCAGTTCCCGGCAGGAAGATTAATCGGGAGACATTGCTTGCCGAAACTATCTTGAATTTCCTGCAAGAGCCCCGGAAGGTCAAGATTCTCTGCATCAATCTTGTTGATGATGATCATACGGCACAACTTGCGAGCGATTGCCCATTGCATCATGCGTTTCGCGGTAATCTCTATGCCATTCTGAGCATTGATAACAATACCAACGGTTTCCACGGCATCCAATGCGCATAATGCTTGCCCCATGAAGTCGGGTGTCCCCGGGGTGTCCAACATATGGACAAGAGAATCTTGGTGAACAAGATGGGTCACCGCCAGTTTAAGCGAGTGTTGATGAGATTTTTCGAGTAGATCATAGTCGCAGACCATGGTGCCTTTCTCCAGGTCACCACGGGCATTGATCATGCCGGTATGGTGCAATAGAGCTTCGATCAGGGTCGTTTTACCAGCCCCGTTTTGCCCTGCAAGAGCAAGGGTGCGAATGTCCGCTGTATCATGGGTATTCATATTGTTCTCCGTAAAGAATTGCAAAAATCCTATTCTGCAACCTGGCTCGTAGCCAGTGCGCATAACCGAATGAAATGGGTTGAGATCAGCCAGCAGCGGCTTGAATCAGCATAATCTTAAGAGCGACAAGGCACCGCAGTACTTTACTTTGGCGCTGTGCTATGAGCGGTAGCCTGAAAACAATTAATGAGTGACTTTTATACCGAGTTTAATCATGATGGGTATGTTAGAAATACATCAATTCCATCATTCGATGCCCCCTCAAACCTTCAGGATATTACCCGTATACTAATATCTTTCTTGAGACGCCTTATAAGCACATGTTATAGGCTTGCAGTTTAGTCTGGAGTTTCAACAACTCAACAATGCAGCCCGTTCCCTATTCCATTCGCATGCTGCCTAAGCAGCAATCGAAAGCATGAACATCTTGCTCGATTGAAGTCGATCAGTCCGACTTCTTCAAAAATTTATTTTTAAAATCATTATTATGCCACTCCGGCATCGGCTTTGGGGCATATTTTCAGCCTATCGCTTGATGGAGTAGCCATCGATGTCCCAGAAATCGGTCCCTTGCGTGCGTGGCGGTCGATGCAGGACACGAAAAAGCCCCCCATCGTGGGATGGGAGGCTTTGATGCGTCTTCGGGCTTGGGGGCGCCAGGCGGACCCGGCGCCCGTCAGGCTTACATGAAGGACGGGATCAGCGGGGCGTCGACCTGGGTGATCTGACGATTGCCATCGGCGTCGAAGAAGAACAGCAGACCGGCAAACCGGCTGTCCGGATCGTAGATGATGTCGGCCAGACGATACACTTCCCAGGCCGCGTCGGAAGCCTGCACCTCTATGGTGCGGGTTTCACCCGGGGCGATCGGGCTGTTGTCGCTGACTTCCAGGCCATCTTCCGCCAGGAGGTCTTCCGGATACCCGGTGGTGTCCTTGTAGACGTCGGAGTCCAGGAAGCGGACGGACGCGGTGTAGAACTCACCCAGACGGACGGCCTTGTTGCCGTTGTTGGTGATGGTGAGCTTCATGCGCATCGCGCGACCCGGTACCCGGTAGGTGGCGTCTTCCACCTTGACCGCTACGCTGGACTTTTCGTCAGCCGCCGGCTTCATGCCGCGCATCGTGCCCGCTTGCAGCGGGATGGTGATGGGGTACTTGCTGTTGGCGGTGGACATGGCGAAGACCACGATCACCAGAGTGGCGGCGGCGAAGGCCATGCCAATCTTGCGGTCGGTGCCGGAGACCAGTTCATCCGCCCGGCCCGCGTTGACCATCAGGAAGCGCGGCAGGAACACCGGACGACGGACCCAGTACAGGATCCAGGCCAGGCCGAACACGTACCAGAACGCATGCCAGAAGTAGGTGTTCTCCAGGTTGTAGCTTTCGAGGTCGATGGTCTGTCCAGTCAGGGTGGTGAGCGGGTTCTTGAATTCGCTCATGGAGCCTTCGATGGTGATCCACTTGCCCGGGCCGATGATCGGACCGCCGCCTTCGACGTTCATCATGGTGTGGACGTGCCAGTCACCCGGACGACGGGCTTTCAGGACCACTTTGAAGTCGTAGGTCTTGCCGATTTCCAGACGGACCGAACGCGGCACCAGCTGGCCGCCGATGTACGATTCCTTGCGGATGAACACGGGGCCGGGGATACCGATGTTGAGGAACGCGGATTCCGGGGCGTCAACCGTTTCCGGCCAGCCTTCGAACACGTGGAACTTGCCGGTGATTTCGACGGTTTCGTTGACCTTGACGAGTTCCTTGGACCACTTCAGGTCGTACCAGTGGATGGTCCGCATGCGCATGAAGGCCGCCTGGGACTTTTCGCCGTGGGCGGCCGCAGTCGGGGCGTAGAAGCTGGTCGCGGCCACGGCGGTCAGCAGGCTGACCATTGACCATTGGGCGATCCTGTCTTTGAGTAGTTTCATGGTTCTTCCTCTCTCGAGTTTTCGGGTGTACCGCGCTGCTCCCGCAGGCGGCGCGTGTTGTTGCTGTCTGGGGTGCGTGTTCGCTTAGGACTGCTTGATGAAGCGGACGGTGGCGAACCAACGACCGACGAAATGCCACATGAAGTAGATCAGGATGGACATGAAGGCCGAGAAGAACGCGGATACCGGCGCAACGTCCTTACCGAAGGTACGCAGGGTGCCCTTTTCCACCATGCGGATGTACTCGGGGGTACCGGTACGGACATAGTTGTAGCCCTGGATGTCGGCGATGGACATCAGCATGCCGTTGTACTCCACCGGTACGTGCAGCGGCGCGATGATCGGCCAGTTGCCCGGATAGAAGATCAGACCCCAGCCCATGGCGCCGATGATGGCGGTGAACAGGTAGCTGCCGGACAGCAACAGCACGGTGTCCAGCAGGATCGCGCCCGGGGTCAGAATGGCCGGGAAGCAGAAGTTCACGGGGAAGTAGGTCCAGCCCCAGAAGTTGAAGTAACGGTTGATCCATTCACCGAACAGCAGCGCCAAGACACAGACGGTGGCGCCCCACGGCTGACGGAAACGCTCCCACAGGAAGTACTGAACCGCGGCCGGGAAGGTGACCAGTACGATCGGGGTCACGGTGACCCACAGTCGACGGTCTTTCCAGTCGGCCCAGAAGTCCCAGTCGCCCATGGTGAGCATGGCGTGAATGTGGTACGAACCGCAAACGACGAAGAAGAAAACGAACAGGCCGATGTAGTCAACGGTCCTGGACACCGACACCGCTTCGGCGTGGGACCGAACGGCTGAGTTAAGTGCGCTCATGTATACCTCCAAAAGGTTGCTTTTATTGTTGTCCGGGCGGCGGTCGCCCACCGCCCGAACCGGGTTTCGGGTTGTGCCCGACCGCGATCGGGCACGCGCCGGATTTCGCTTACTTGGCGATCAGACCCTGATCGATGGCTTCACACACGGTGTTGCCGATCAGGTTGCCGAAGCTGGCGAAAACTTGCAGGAGCACACCGGCGATAGCCAGGGCCAGCCAGCCGAAGAAGACGAAGCCGTAGTGCAGCGGCGCTACGAACAGCTCTTCCATGAACCAGAAGGTGTGACCCC
>Ga0233420_10000388_pt1 | contig 19436 bp, 14 predicted proteins | sample Watercolumn_Mata_4_FD_183009 | JGI IMG/M metagenome (GOLD analysis project Ga0233420, IMG submission 183009) | Freshwater microbial communities from Lake Matano, South Sulawesi, Indonesia - Watercolumn_Matano_2014_102_MG | ecosystem: Environmental > Aquatic > Freshwater > Lake | place...
CTTCACTACTTATAAAATCGGCTTGAACTTTTACATTGTTTTCAGCACCCGCATGCACAAATGCTTCTATAATACTTTTATAAGCATCTCTGTTTTCAGTATATTTTCCAGCAATTGCAATCTTTACAGTACCTATAGGATTTTTTATTGTATCAACAAAATTCTGCCAATCTTCAATTTTTAAATTTAATTCAGGTAGTTTTAATTTATCTAATATGATTTGATCTAGATCTTGTTTGTATAGAACAACAGGAACTTCATAGATTGTCGAGCAATCATAAGCTGAAATAACCGCGTCTGTTCTGACGTTTGTAAATAATGCAATTTTTTCTCTAATCTCTTTCGATAATTTTTTTTCTGAACGGCAGACAAGAATGTTGGGTTGAATTCCGAGTTCTAATAAATTTTTTACTGCATGCTGGGTTGGTTTTGTCTTAACTTCACCGGCGGACATAATAAAAGGTACTAATGTGACGTGTATGCTTAAAGTATTTTTTCTTCCTATTTCAAGCATAATTTGCCTCATAGCTTCAATAAATGGAAGACTTTCTATATCGCCAACCGTTCCACCAATTTCCGAAATTACAATATTATACTTTCCAGAATCTCCAAGTGTTTTCATCCTTTTTTTAATTTCATCGGTAATGTGCGGAATAACTTGAACAGTAGCGCCGAGGTAATCTCCTTTTCTTTCTTTGGAAATTACTTCATGATAAACCTGTCCAGTAGTTGTATTATTTGCCCTTGTCATATCAACATCAAGAAATCTTTCATAATGACCGAGATCGAGATCAGTTTCGGCACCATCATCGGTTACATAAACCTCACCATGCTGAAATGGATTCATAGTTCCAGGATCAACATTGATATAAGGATCAAATTTTTGAATCGTAACCGAATAACCACGGAGTTTTAAGAGTAGTCCAATTGAGGCAGCAGTTATACCTTTACCTAAAGACGAAACTACTCCTCCGGTAACAAAAATATACTTAACTTTTTTCTTTATTGGCATTTGATTTCAAATTTTTGGTTGGAATATTCGGAATCAAAGATATAAAAAAAAATCGATTTCATTCTAAAAATATTTTGTAAAATGCTTTTTGCCAATATCTATGAATTTATTATGAGAACAATGGTTAATTAATCTAGTGTTATGTCTAATTCTGATTCTTTGGGAATTTTTATTGTATATGACTTGCGAAATTTGTTCTTTAAAAAATTATCTCGAAGCCAAGGATTAAAAATTTTCAAGATTTTATAATTGATTCCATGCTGCCGGGCAAAATCGGCCAAGTCAAGTATCGGGTAATTAACTAATATTTCATAAGTATCTATTTGTGGATATAAATCACTCTTAGAAAAGTAGAAACCATATTTTTGCGGGTTACGAAATATTTCTTTAAGAGTTACTATTCTGGCAATAAATCTGTAGGTCTCTTCATTTAACATCATATTGAAATAATTTTTAGTTCGTTGTCTAACAAATTGATTTTCAATTCCATCAAGTCCCATATTGTAAGAAGCTGCTGATAAAGTCCAGCTTTCAAATTTAGCGTGTGCTTCTTTTAAATAATCGCACGCAGCTTGAGTTGATTTTTCTACATTATATCTTTCATCCACTTCCTTGTTTACTTCAAGTCCATATTTTTTTGCAGATGCTTCCATAAGCTGCCAGAACCCGGTTGCAGTTTCGGGCGAAACAGAATTTATTAAACCGCTTTCTGCAACTGCCATATATTTAAAATCATCAGGAATACTATTTTGTTTTAAGATCGGTTCAATTATTGGGAACCACCTGTTGGCTCTTTTTAAATAAAGCAATGTTGCTGAATGCCAGAAAGTATTAACAAGAAATTCCCGGTCAATTCTTTCTTTAACATCAAAATCTTGTAATGGAATTTCCTCACCGCAAAAATCCATCTTCTCAGGTAATGGCGGAGAATAAATTCTTCTTTCGTTTTCAGTTATAACAACAGGAATTTTTCTGGATTCAAAATCACTTTTCAAATAAAAGAAGACAGCTAATATTACAAGAACAGAAAATGTTAATGGAATGGCAAGCAATAGAATTAATTTTTTTTTATCAATCATTATATTTTTTTACTGTAAAGAATTTCAATTGTAAAATAAAAAAGGCTGCCCTAATCAGCAGCCTTTTACGAAAATAGAACTAATTACTTTTTACCAAATGCAACATCTTCTAACATTTTTGTTGTAAGTGATTTTGGTCTTTCAAGTGCATAACCTAACGCCCTGGCCCAAATTATATTTGAACATACACCAAGGGCACGACCAACACCAAACAATACTGTATAGAATTCATATTCTTTTACACCATAATACCACTGAATAACACCGGATTGGGCATCAACATTTGGCCATGGATTTTTTGCTTTTCCTTGTTCTAACAATATTGGAGGAACAACTTTGTAAAGCATATCAACATATTTAAATAGTAAATCGTTTGGTAAATGTTTCAAGCAGAATTCTCGCTGTGCAGTATATCGAGGATCGGTTTTTCTCAGCACTGCGTGTCCAAATCCCGGAATTACACCGGTCTTCAAAGTTTCATAAACAAAATTCTTCATTACATCTTCGGTTGGAACAACACCGCCTAATTTTTCCATTACACCATGAAGCCATCGGAGAACTTCTTCGTTAGCTAATCCATGCAATGGACCTGCTAAACCATTTAACATTGCGCTGATTGCATAAAAAATATCCGATAGAGCACTTGCTACTAAATGACCGGTATGAGCACTAACGTTTCCGCTTTCATGATCACTGTGAAGAATGAAATACATTCTTGCAACATCATCATAAGGTTTTGGAATACCCATCATATGAGCAAAGTTACCGCCAAAATCTAATTTTGGATCGGATGGAATAATATTTCCACCCCGGTATCTTAGTCTGTAAATGAATGCCGCTATTTCGGGAAGCTTAGCCAAAAGATTCATTGCATCTTCATAATAATATTCCCAGTATGCATTCTTCTTAATACCTTCATGATATTTATGACGGAATACCGAATCTTTGTTCATCGAAATTATTGCAGTAGAAAACATAGTCATAGGATGCGAATCAGCCGGCATTGCACGAAGAATATCAAAAACATATTTAGGTACTTCTCTTCGCTTATCAAATTCAGAGCGAACTTCTGTAACTTGCTCATCATTCGGTATATCGCCGGTAAGTAAGAAATAGAAGAATCCTTCGACAGATGGCATTTCCGAGCCGGCAACTTTAGGAAGTTTTTCAAATACTTCCGGAATTGTTAGACCGCGAAAACGAATTCCTTCAAAAGGATCAAGGTAGGAAATATCTGTAACTAAACTTTTAATATCCCGCATTCCCCCAATAACTTGCCCGATAGTAACTTCGTCAACTTTAACGTTGCCAAATTCCTTGTTTAATTTTTCAGTCCTCGGGCGTTCAACTAAAATCTTTTCTTGAAGTTTTTCTTTAAGAATTGACATGCAACCTCCGTTGGTTTTTTTTCTGTATTAGTTTCCTGTATATGGGAAAAAAAATAATTCTCACAGTTTGGATACAGCGTTCTCATAAGCTAATCTTCCACTTAAAACGGCACTTTCAATTGTACTTGGTAGCCCAGTATTAATCCAATCGCCGGCAAAAAACAAATTATCAAAATTATTTAGGAATTTTTTTCTATCGATTGTTGAATCAACATCCGGAATAAAGGTTGCAGCTTTTTCTTTAATAATTTTAAAATCAACAATCATCTTACTATTGAATATAGGAAAATACAATTCTATCTCCGAACAAAAAAGCCTTTTTATCTCGCCATTATTTAAACTTATAATTTCATTGGCCGAACTGGTTGTACAAGTGATATGCGAAGAATGATTGAAAATCCAATGAATTTTTGAATCTATTAGACCATAAAACCTTTGCTTAAATGGATTTTCTTTTAACCAGAAATGCATATTTAATATTGGAGAATATTCAAACTTAGGTAAATATTGCTGTAAGTTAATATTACAGTTTATTTTTTTTACAGTTGAGGATGGTACGGCACAAACAACAAAATCAAAATTCTTATAATTTTTTTTATTTGTCTTTATTTTGATTGCAGAATTCTTTTCAAAGTCTATTTGTTCAACTTTTTCAGAAGTAGAGATTCTTCCTTTACGCTTTTGTATAAATTTAACCGCGCTATTAATGAATAAATTTGATAAATCAGTTTGTGGGATTAATATTGTTGATGATTTATTCCCGGTTAAAAAAATTCTTGTAATCACTTCTCTAAATATTTCAGCCGATGCATTTTTGCTTTTAGTATTAAGAGCTCCGGCAACAAGAATTTCCCACAAAGCTTTAATACTGTTAGGACTTTGCTTTTTACAAGCAAGCCATTTTTCCACAGTTGTATTTTGTAAATCGCACGATTCACAGCAGATTAGATCAATAAAAAAATCAATTACTTTCAATCGTTCTTTAAATGTTAGTGCTTTATAATTTAGAATTGCGAATAACAAATTCAACGGATAAAATTTTTTGGATGCATTCAGGTAACTAATTTTTCCGCCTTTTTCAACAAATGTTATATTTAACGATTCTTGTTCATAAAGTTTACTTCTCATCTCAATTTTTTCTAAGAAGGCTAAAGTTTCTTCATAACAACCCATTAAAATGTGCTGGCCGTTATCATAATAATTTTTTTGTGAAGGATTGTAAATTGAATATGTTCGTCCACCAAGTTTTGGAGATGCTTCAAGTAGGGTTACTTCAAAATTATTTTCGGAAAGATAAACAGATGCAGATAAGCCGGCTAATCCACCACCTACTACAATAACTTTCTTCATTAATACACTAAACTATATTTAGCCCAAACACCAATTGAGATTGCGGCTTTTTCAAAATTGTTTACTCTAATTCGGTTATTAAAAACATCATAATTTTTATTTACTATCTTCTTCAAAAGTTTTTGGTATATATGCTGCATTGCACGAGCCGGAAACATTGCAAGTTTATCTTCCACAGCAAGAATCTCGGTTGCTTTTTTAAAATATTCGTCAGCACGCTCAGATTCATATTTCATCAATGAAATAAAATTCTCATTGTAAGTATTGCTTTTGAAATCTTTTTCTGAGTAATTAAATTTTTTCATATCATTTTGCGGAATATAAATTCTGCCCCGTTCCAAATCTTTATTTATATCGCGAAGAATATTTGTAAGCTGTAAGGCAAGCCCAAGGTTTACTGCGTAATCCTTTGTGGATTTATTTTTATAGCCAAATATTTCTATGCACATTAAACCAACCGTAGAAGCAACACAGTAACAATAAAGTTTCAATTCATCAAAACTTGGATATCTTTTACGCTGAAGATCCATTTCCATTCCAACAATCAATTGAAAGAAAGGATCAACCGGAATATTAAATTGTTTAATGATTCCAGCGAGTTTATTAAACAATGGAAATTCAGAAGTGCTGTAAATTGCTTTTTCTAATTCGATTCGCCATTTATGAAGTTTTTCAAATCTAACTTCTTCCGGATCATTACCTTCATCAACAATATCATCCGTTCTTCTGCAAAAAGCATAAATAGTATTCATTGCTTCCCTTTTGGGTTGTGCAAGCAAAGAAAAACTATATGCAAAACTACTCTTGCTTTCTTTAACTATTTGATCCGGTTGATTTGACATTGACTTACAATAATGATTTTAGAAAAATTTTTGCATAATCGAATTTAGAAAGAACCGGACGATAATTTAAGACGTCATAGTTCAACTCTTCTATTTTGCAAAGGATTTTTTCTCCACCGAAAACTGTCATGCTAATTTGTTTTTTTAATTTTCCCGGTAAGAGCGGTAATAAATTTCTACCTTCAATAAAAAGCTGCCGGCATCTTTCAATCTGATATTTCAGTAACAATTCAAAGTTAGCATTATTTTGCTTTAACTCAAACTGATTTAACTCAACCCCAAATTTTTCCACTTCATCAAGAGGAATATAAATCCTTCCTTTTTGAATATCGATTGAAACATCTTGATAAAAATTAGTTAATTGAAGAGCAGTACAAATCGAATCGGAGTAACCAATAGCTGCTTTATCCCGAATATTAAAAAATTCCAATATAATCCTTCCTACCGGATTGGCTGATCGTTCACAATAATTTACAACTTCAGCAAAAGTGTTATAGCGAGATATAGTTACATCTTGTTTGAATGCACTTAGTAAATCAAAAAAATGCTTTGGAGTTAAATTGAAATGCTGAATTGTATTGTGAAGTACCAGCCAAAAATCATTTTCATAATTTCCTTCTAAACATTTGCTAAAATTATTTTTATAAACTTCTAATTTCTGATTTCTGATTTCTGATTTCTGTTCTCCTTCATCCGCAATATCATCTGCCTGCCGTGCAAATTGGTAAATAACTGCTGCATGTTTTCTTATATGTTTTGGTAGAAAGAGAGAAACAACAGGAAAGTTTTCGTAGTGAGAGTTGCAGAATTTAATGGCGTCTTGATAAGCTTTTTCTTTTGCGATAAATACCTCAAAATATTTGTGCCCGGAACAGGACTTGAACCTGCACTGGCTTGCGCCAACTAGCTCCTGAAGCTAGCGTGTATACCAATTTCACCATCCGGGCAAAATTAATTTATTGAAGAATATGAGTAAGAATATGAACAAGAGCATGAGTATGATCAAGTTCTTATTCTTGATTAGAAATTATCTGATCTCTCTTGCTTCATGCTTTAATGTATCTGCAAATAAATATTTATCAAAAATTCTAATTGTTGTATCTCGAAACGCATCAAAGACTGGTGGAATATCTTTTTTTAATAATATATCTGTTACCGTTCCGGTTCTGCAAGTTGAAGAAACTAATTTAGGATCACCTAATTCATAAATCGATTCTTTACAAAAGTTTGCTGAAACAACATTGCCGCTCGCAGGCAGTGTAAAATCTTCAACAGGAAGATTTAATTGTTCATAAACATCATGCATAAACATTGCCCAGATAGGAAGTGCTGCACGTGCGCCTTGACCATAATCTCCGGTAAATGAAACACGTTGATCATCAAAACCAACCCAAGCACCGGCTGCTAATTGAGGGGTAAATCCAACATACCATGCGTCTCTGTAATCTGTGTTTGTTCCTGTTTTACCAGCAGCAGGACGATGGAAATTAAAACGCGACCGGGCAGATTGACCAGTGCCGTAATCTATTGCCGATCTCATCATGTCTGTTAAAACATAACAAACATCTTCAGAGATTGCTTCGCTTGTATAAGATGTAAAATTCTCTATTAAAACTCCGTCCTTATCTTCAATTCTTAGAATAGAAATTGGTTCGTTATATATTCCATGATTAGCAAGTGTTGCAAAAGATGCAGTTAGTTCCAGCGGAGTAACTATTGAAGTTCCAAGTGAAATTGATGGAACGAGGTCGAGTTTACTTTTAATTCCCATTTTTTCTGCAAACCTTCCTACCTGCCATAATTTTACATGCTCTTCAATAATTAATCTTGCTGCAACAAGATTAAGAGATTCAACTAATGCATGCCTCAATGTAACAAAACCGCTGGTTGTTCTATCAAAATTTTCCGGGCTCCAGAGTTTTGCAGAACCATCATCATATTGAAATCTTCTATTTTCAATTGGGTAAGCAGGAAATAAACCATTATCAATAGCAGCAGCATAAATGAATGGTTTGAATGCAGATCCCGGTTGACGGCGAATTTGCGTTACATGATTTAAACCATATAAAAATTTTTGATCACGACCGCCAACCATTGCTTTGATTTCACCATTCTTGGGATCAATTGCAACAAAACCAAGTTCAATTCTCTTTTCAATATTTTTTACTGAATCAATTAATTTTTTATCGTGTATTAATCGATTAAAAATTGTTTTCTTTTCAGATTCGCTTTTTGCTGTTTTATATTCATTTCTGTTTCGTGCGGCTTTATCAATTAAATCATTTAAAATGCTGCCGTACTTTTGCCAGTTCCAGAATCTATCAAATTCTTTTTGAAAAGATTCAACATGTTTTTGAGCTACATTGACAGCAATGTTTTGCATTCTGCTATCGAGAGTAGTGTAAATATTCAATCCGTCTTCATACAAATTAAAACCATGTTTGGAAGTTAATTTTTCCATTTGCTGACGAATATATTCAACAAAATGCGGCGCCAAACTTCCTTTAATCCCTTCTTCAATCTTTTTGTATGAAAGATGAATTGGTTCTTGTTTTAATCTATCAAAATCGGATTCTGTAATAAATCCTTCATCCAACATTTTACTTAGTACTAAATTTCTTCTCTTGAGGGCATTGTCATATTTAGTAAATGGGTCATAAATAGCCGAGCCTTTCAACAAAGCAACTAAAACGCACGCATCTGTAACAGATAATTGTTTAACACTTTTATCAAAATAGACTCTTGCCGCCATTCCAATTCCGTACGCACTATGGCCAAAGTGAGAAATGTTAAAATACATTTCCAATATTTCCCGCTTTGTATAGGTTTTTTCAATTTGAACTGCAGTAATCCATTCACGGATCTTTCGAACAATTGTTCCGCGCTTAGATTCATTTTTAACTTTTAAGCCATAAAGGTTTTTTGCCAGCTGTTGCGTAATTGTACTAGCACCTTCACGTTTAAATAGCAGAACATTCTTAATCATTGCCTTTATAAATCTTTGAAGATCAACACCCCAATGACTATAGAAATTCTTATCCTCGGTTGCAATAAGTGCATTTATTACGTGAGGAGGTATGCTGTCTAAAGGAACTTCGACACGGTTCTCTTTATAAAATTGTCCAATTAATTTACCATCTTTACTCCATACGTTGCTTGCAAGCTGAGCTTTCGGGCTTTCCAGATCTTCAAGTGATGGCAAGCCTTCAAACACATAAAGAGTAAACAAAATAATTGCTAATAATAAAACAGAAAAGAAGGAAAGAATAATATATTGAAGAGTTTTTTTCTTTGGTTGTTTCAGCTTATTCGATCGATTTTGATTTCCTTTTTCAGTCATTTTATTTCAATTCTATTATTTCAAATGTATTGGTAAATTTTCCGTAGCAAGGTTTATCAAGCCAGGAACCAAGATTTATATAGTAACCATTATTGTGTTCAAATACAGCACGTTGATGTGAATGGCCGAAAATTACAAAATTATAACCTGAATTAATTTTACTTTTTGCAGTTTCAAATAAACCATCGGTCTCACCGTAGTTTTTATTTTTTGTGTAATCCCTGCTGGTTTTACTAGTTGCACTTGCGAGTTTAATTCCCAAATCCGGATGAATTAAAGTAAATATTTTCTGCAATATATTATTACGAAGAATTTTTTTTAGAATTTTATATCCGAGGTCGTTTTGTACCAAGCCGTCACCGTGAGCCATAAAAAAATTCTTACCGTTTAATTCAGTCTCAATTTGATGGTGATATAATAATGCGCCAATTTCATTTTCAAAAAAATCGCGGTGGAGAAAATCATGATTTCCAATTATGTAATGAATTTTTTTACCCGATTCCGAAAAGTTAGCCAGTGCGCCAAGTGTTCGTATAAATCCTTTTTGAATCACCCTTTTATATTCAAACCAATAATCAAATAAATCTCCAACAATAAATAACTCATCGCAGGCAGTTTTAGCATACTCTAAAAAATTGATTAATAAAATTTCTTTTTCTTTTTCAACTTTTGATGTGCTTAGCCCAAGATGAATATCCGATATAAAAAAATAAGTTTTAGTCATTCAAGTTAAATCTCTTTATTCGATTTTATTTCAGCAAGCAGCCAATAATCCGGGTCCAAAATAACTTTGGTCGGTTTTTCTTTTGTTGAAATATTTATCACACTATCTTTTGTTGAAATATAATTAGTTGAGATCAAATACTTCTCCGGTTTATCAAATACTAATTTTATTTCAAGCGGAAATTTATATATCTCATAGCCTTTTTGTAACTGTTTTATTTTAATTTTTGTTGTGAATTCTGTATGGGATTTAACCGACTCCCAGTCAGCTTGAATTTCAAGTCTGCCTTTCCCTTTGTAAACCCATTGATTAAAAAATTGCTGAAGTTTTTTACCGGATATCTTTTCGCAAATATTTTTAAAATCTTCAGTTGATGCATTGCTATATTTAAAATATTCAAAATATTTTTTTAAGCTCTTAAAAAAATCTTGATCACCAATTTCTTTTCTTAACATATGCAAAACCCATGCACCTTTATTATAAATAGTTCCATCAAATAATGCACTGCCGGGGTTATAAAGTGCGTGAGTATTAAAATTACCATTCTTATCAAACATAGTTGATTGCAGGGCTGAAAAACCCGATTGCTTTTCCCAGTAAAGTGCAACCGAATAAGTAGCAAACCCTTCGTTTAGCCAGATGTCTTTCCATGTTCTTGGACTAACAGCATTACCCCACCAATGATGAGCAAGTTCATGAACCAACATGTCACTAAAAAATTTCATTCCGCTTATATATCTCGACCCGATGCCGGTTATTGTTTGATTTTCCATTGCACCATTTTGCCACCAGAACTCTGCAACAGAATATTTTTCTTTTGGAAAAGGATATGGCCCAAATAATTCTTCAAAAGTTTTTATGTATTTACTGTGATCAGAAAAATCCTTCTTTGCATTTTCAAAATTATTTTCAGTCGCATAATACTCAATATTAAATTTATCTCCGTTAATTGAAGTGTAAGGCTCTGAATACAATTTATATGTACCGGAATATATTGCAATAAGGTATGTTGAAATTGGGTAGAAAGTTTTCCAGTGATAAGTCTTTCGTGTAGTATTTCTTTTAACATCAATCAATTTACCGTTGGATAAGGAAACATAATTTGAATCATTAGTTATATACATGTCGAGTAATGCCTTGTCGTCTACAACATCAACGCACGGCAGCCAAGTTGATGCAAACACAGGTTCACTTATTGTATAAATTTGATTTTTGCTATTGACCTCTTCAAAATTCATAGAGCCAAAGCCTAAACTTTGTGGGGTACCTTCGTAGCTAATTTTAATTTCAACTGTGTCTAAATTATTTTCCTTTTTAACCGAAAATATTTTTTTTGATCTGGTGAAATGAGCATTCTTTCCACTTAGCTCTACATATTTAATTTTCATATTGTCATAAAAATTAATATCAATTTTATCCAGTTTATTGTCATTCACTTTTAATTTTATTATTACTTCGCCCGATATTTTTTTTTGCTGAGGGTATAATTCAATTCTAACATCGTAATGAAGAACATCAAACGCTTTTTGAGTTTTCGGATTATATGCTGCCAATTCTTCTTCATCAAGGTCTTTCATTTGTGTAACTACTGAAATCAGCCGTCCGGTATTTTGAAGCGGTTCAAAAAAGTTTAATGCCCATTTTAGTAAGAAAAATCCTCCAATGAGAAGGCATGAAATAAAAAAAATCGTAACTAAAAAATATTTTTTCTGCTGAGTCATAACATTTCTGCAAGAGCATTAGGATGAACAATGATTCAAAATTAACAATTTAATTGATTGCCAATCAATCCTTAATTAGATATATTTTAATTACTTCAATTGAGGTTGATATGGCATACACAGGTTCTACTACACTTCGAAAAACATTGACAATGATTTTAGCAGGCGGTCAAGGTGAAAGACTTTTCCCGTTAACAAAATTCAGAACAAAGCCTTCGGTTCCTTTTGGCGGTAAATATCGGATTATCGATTTCACTCTTTCTAATTGTTTGAATTCTGGATTCCGGAAAATTTTCGTCCTCACTCAATATAAATCCGATTCATTAAACCGTCATCTGTATGAAGCATGGAGTATTTTTAATCCGGAATTAAGGGAGTTTATTTATTCAGTACCCCCGCAGTTTAAAACAAGCAATGAATGGTATTTGGGAACGGCAAATGCTATACAGCAAAATTTCAATTTACTTGATGACGAAAATTATGAATGGCTAATGATTCTTTCAGGCGATCATATTTACAAAATGGATTATTTAAAAATGATGCAGCTCCACATTGAAAAGAAAGCTGACTTAACCCTTTCTGCAATTGAAATTCCTAAAGATCAAGGATCGAGATTTGGAATAATTAATGTTAATACGGATTATCATGTAACAGCATTTGTTGAAAAACCAAAAAATCCGCCGACTATTCCGGACAAATCGGATTTTTCTTTTGCTAACATGGGAATTTATGCTTTTAATATTCCTGCTCTTAAAGAGGTGATGCAGAAAATGGAAAAAGAAAAAATTCCTAATCACGATTTTGGAAAAGATGTTATTCCTTACATGATAAAAAATAATTATCATGTCCATGCATTTCGTTTTGTTGATGAAAATAAAAAACAAGTGCCATATTGGATTGATGTAGGAACCTTAGACAGCTATTATGCTGCGAGCATGGATCTAATAAATGTTTCCCCGCATTTTAATTTATATGATAGTGACTGGCCATTGCGAACCCAGCAGGGGCAATATCCTCCGGCAAAAACAATTTCTCACGAAGGTGAGCGTGTTGGCAGAGCTTTGAATTCATTGATATCCGATGGAACAATTATTTCCGGTGGATTAGTTGAAAGATCAATAATTGGTTTTAACGTGCGCATTAATAGTTACACTTACGTTACAGACTCAATAATTTTTGATAACTGCAATATTGGAAGGCATTCAAGAATTCGAAGAACAATTATTGATAAAAATGTTATTATACCCGAAAACATCGAAATTGGTTTTGATCCGGATAATGACAAAAAACGATTTACTGTTTCTGATACCGGAATAGTTGTTATACCGAAGAATTATGTCTTTAAATAAAACCATTGAGAATTTGGATTTCGGATTTACTTCATTTTATTTTTTATTGCACTCTTAGAATTTAACAAATGAATTCAATTTTAGAAGATAAACTTGAAGCGCTTCCGTCTTTACCGGGTATTTACCAGTTCCTTAACGATAAAGGAAAAGTAATTTACATTGGCAAAGCAAAAAATTTAAGAGCAAGAGTTCGTTCTTATTTTCAAAAAAATATTGCATCTCCTAAAACAGAAATTTTAGTTTCCAAAATTTCTGATTTACAATTGATTATTACCGATAATGAAATTGAAGCATTAGTTCTTGAAAACAATCTCATCAAAGAATTAAAACCACGTTACAATGTTTTACTTAAGGATGATAAATCATTTCCTTACATAAGAATTACGAACGAACTTTTTCCGCAAGTATTTCCGACAAGAAATGTAATTAAAGATAGTTCCAAATATTTTGGTCCTTATACTGATGTTAAGAATATGAGATCATCGTTAAGGACTTTAACAAAGCTTTTCAAAATTAGAAGCTGCAAGTTTGATCTGACCCAAGAATCAATTGAGAAAAAGAAATTTAAAATTTGTTTGGACTATCACATTAAAAAATGTGATGGACCTTGCGAAGGATTTGCAACTCAAGTTCAATATAACACTTTAGTATCTCAGCTTGCGAAAGTATTAAGGGGAAAGACAGATGAACTAATAGCAGAGCTAAAGGTTCAGATGGAAAGTGCTTCTCTAAAATATGAATTTGAAAAAGCTGCTGAATTACGCGATAGAATCAGCCAGCTTCAAGTATATTCTTCTAAACAAAAAGTTGTTTCTACAGATTTGGAAGACCGTGATATAATAACAGCAGCTTATGAAGGGAAGGATGTTGCAGCTACAGTTTTAAATATTCGTTCCGGAAAATTAGTAGGCAAAAAGCAGCTTATACTAAGCTGTGAGGAAAATGAAGACGCAAATCAGATTTACTCATCAATTGTAAAATATTATTATGGTGAATACGTCGAAGTTCCAGAAGAAATAATTATTGAAGTTGAACCGGAAGATTCCGAAACATTAATTAATTGGTTAAATTCAAAAGCCATCCGAAAATGTAAATTTATTATTCCGCAGAAAGCAAGCGAAACAAAATCACTTTTAATGATGTGCAAACAAAACTCCATTTTGCAGTTGAAAGAAATTCAGATTCAAAAGATGAAAAAGGAAGGGAACGTTCCTTACGCACTTTCCGCATTGCAAAGAGATTTACGATTGAAAAACCTACCGCGAGTAATAGAATGTTTTGATAACAGTAATCTGCAAGGCAGTGATGCTGTTGCAAGTATGGTTGTTTTTGAAGATGGAAAACCTAAAAAAAGTTTATACAGAAAATTTATTATTAAAACAGTTGAAGGTCCGGATGACTTTGCCAGTATGAAGGAAATAATTACAAGAAGATACAGCAGGCTTTTAGAAGAAAAACAAAAATTTCCTGATCTTATAATGGTAGATGGAGGTAAAGGCCAGCTTTCAAGTGCAATTGAAGCATTAAATGATTTGCAAATAAAAAAATTTGAAATTATTGGATTAGCAAAAAGACTTGAAGAAGTTTTTCTTCCAAACGAATCAGAGCCATTTAATATTCCTAAAACATCATCAAGTTTAAAATTACTTCAACACTTAAGAGATGAAGCACATCGATTTGCAATTACATTCCATAGGGAAAGAAGAAGTAAAAGAACATTTACAAGTGAGTTATTGGAAATAAAAGGTGTTGGCGAAAAAGCTGCCCAAAAATTACTGACAAAACTTAGTTTAGAAGAAATAAAAAAAGCTGATTTGAAAAAACTTGCCGATATTGTCAGTAAATCAAAAGCAAAATTGATTTACGATTTCTTTTCAAAATAAAAGCCAGACAACCAATCACCCAAGTTAAATACTGACCGTTGCTTCCTTCCGGATCTGGCGGGGTTGGGTATCAACTTGCCGATTATTGCCTGGCAAAATTTGGTGCTTGCCTGCTGAACTGGCAGGTGCTAATATAAAAATTTTTTCACCTCTTCTAAAACTCCTGCCGAATTAATCCCGCCATCACCTGCAAAATTGCATTTCTTTGGATCTACCGGACAAAAGTTTTGGCAAAATTTTTCTTCAGGTAAAATAATTTTACTCTTGTTGCCAATAGGTCCCCAAAGTAATGGAGAACATGCGGTCAACGGACAAAACATCGAAAGAGTTTTTACTTTTAATGCTGCAGCAATGTGCATTGGACCGGTGCTTGCAGAAATAAGTAAATCAAGTGCAGAAAAATTAATAAACGATCCGCGCAATGTTTTTCCAACGTTTGGATATTTAACATTCTCCAAGTTCATTAATTCATTCGGAATTATATTATCAGTAACTGCAATTGCAAAGTTATACTGCTTTTGTAAACCCAAGATCAATTTTTTGTATTCACCAACTTTCCAGTTGGGAGAGGAATTACCGCTTGTCGAATGAATACCAATCAAAAATTTTTTCCCATTTAACAAAGTGTTTTTTGTTTGAACTGCTTTGTTCTTTTCGTCTTCGGTTAAGAATATTTCCGGCAAAATATTATTTGATTGAACACCAATCTTACGTGCTAAATCCATACAATAATCTGCTTCATGACGAAGCGGATTTAATTTTTTTCTGTTCACATAATGAGTAAAGGTTATAAACTGATAAAATCTATGTCCAACTCCAACTCTGTATGCGATCCCAGCGAAAAAAAGTAAATAGTTTAATCTCTCTGTAGGCATAAGTGTTAATGCGTGAGTGAATTTATAGGATCTAATTTCTTTAACCTTTTTGAAAAATAATTTTATGGAATCAATGTTATAATCATCTATTAAAAGAATTTTATCTACATAAGGATTGTTTAGATAAATTGCTTCAGTATATTTTTTTACTAACACTGCAACAAAACTATCGGGAAAAGTTTTTTTTATTTCGCGGGGCAATGGAGTGGAAAGTACAACGTCGCCAATTCTATCCGGCCGTACAATCAAAATTCGTTTTTGCATTTTCACTTAATTCAATCCTAATAGAATTTTTCTAACTGAATTATATTCTTCCTGCCAGTTAAGTTCACTTGCGGCTTTGATGCAGTTATCTTTAAATGCTTGAAGCAAATTCGGGTTTCTTACCCAATTGTTCAATGTTATAAGTAGTTCTTCTTCTTTCGATAGATTTACACATTCACCAACTTTATATTTATCTATTATTTTTTTCATTTGCGGTAGATCGCTGGCAAGTACCGGCAAGCCTGCCATAATATATTCAAACATTTTATTTGGAAGTGCATGAAAATAACTAATACTTATATTTTCGATAATAGAAAGTCCGACATCCCCGCCTGAAGTAAAATTAATCAAATCATCCTGGCTTATTGTTCCAATAAAAAACACTCGGTTTGATAATTGTAAATCATCCGCTAACTTGAGAAAACTATTTTTTTGCTCGCCATCTCCAAGAATTATTAATGCTGTTTTTTCTATATCTGACATTGTTTTCATTATTAAAGGAATGCCTCTTCCTTCAAGTAAAACTCCTTGATATAACAAGATTAAATAATCTTCCGGGATTCTAAATCTTTTTCTAAAATCAATTTTTTCTTTCGCAGATTGCAATAGCGGAATATTTCTAATTACAAGCGTATTAGAGATTCCATAAAACTTTTGGAGAAATTCAGAATCCATTTCACCGGTAGTTAGAACCAAATCAACTTTTTTGATGAAGAATTTTTCAATCTTTTTAATCATGGATTGAAGAATCGGTCGGTTTCTTAAACCTCCTAAGAATGCATAAAGCTCACGGCTGTTATAATAAATTTTTGAACGATTTAATTTTGCAATTAACCATACAAACGGAAGCGTGTAAAAATCTTCAGCAAAATAAATATCTGCTTTCGTCTTCATTAATTCACGAATAAGTATGCTGGCAAACCGCAAATAAAAAAATAAACTGAATTGCTTTTTTTTAAGCCTGAATATTTTTAATTCGTCAGTAAAATAATTTTGAGACGAGATAAACCAATCAAACGAAATGACTGAAACTTTACAGCTATCTTTTTTTAATGAATTCGTTAGATTAACAATTCGAGAATCATGAAGTGCATTGCCTAAAAATGCTATACAAATTTTTTTCTGATGAGACATTCAATTACAATTTAATGTACATTGTGTTACGCATAATTGTTTTTGCATCAAACTTTTCCTTGAATTCAATTAAACCCATGCTTGGAGTCATCGGGTTTGCCGCTTTAGTATCTTGCGAAACTCCAATATCAACATAAGCATATCCATGTTCGGTTGAATCTTTCATCACTTCATACATAACACGCTGAATTGGTTTATAATGCTCGTAATCATAAAGAAGCATATTATAAAAACACAATGCAACATTTTTGTTTGCATAAAACATTAACGAACCGCCTATTGGTTTATCTTTATAATAAACCATAAAGAGTTTAAGATTGTTAGGAAGTAACTCCTTCAGTTTCAACAAATCTTCATAGGAATGTGTTGGCTTTACATTATGTCGTGCTTTGTTCTCAACAAGAATCGGATAGAATTCATCATATCTTTCATTGATTTCAACATGTATCTCAGTGTTCTTCAGAGACTTTTTAATATTTCTTCTAATTGTTGGTGAACATCTTTCGATTATATCTCGGTTCGGGTCAAGTTTAATTGCACTTGAAATGTAATGCAGTTGATATGAAAAACCCAGCCATAGCATAGCAAATTCAAGATTTTGATTTTGATATGTTTCATAAATCATTGGTGCGGCAGTTAATAAAAATTCTTTGATTCCATTTTTTCTTCCGTATTCAAGAAGAGTTGAAACAATATCCATTGCTTCAGCAAATTTAATATCGCCGGTAACAATCGAACCATAACTTGCGCCTATCGGTGATTCAAACATTCCATTAATAATAGAACCGGGAAGAAGTGCCACTATTTCATTTTTATTTACAAACATCAAATGATTGAATGAGAATTTCCCCGGATTGTGATAATCAAAAAATTTTTGGAGATGAAACATCGTGCCGTTATTGGATTCGAGTACAAATCTATCCCACTTCTCTTTCCATTTTTCAGAATATTCTATTATTTCCATTTTTAACCAATAGACTGAGGTAAATAATTCATGACAAAAATAACAATTTTGAATTTAAACTTGGGGAAGAATTGCGGTAAACACATCAATCAATAGAATAAATAAATGTGATTATGTGGGAATCCCCCAAACTATATTTCATCGGAACATAGGCATAGTCGGTATTTATATTTCCCAACAATATTCCAAATCCAGCTGTGATACTTTTTGTATCGTAACCCGAAGCAAAGCCCACACGGAGCGAGAATGATTTGTTGTAGACTGTTTCTGCACCTAAATGAAAATGAGAATCATTTTGCAAAATGTATTTTTGGAAACCAGCCAGAGCGACAAAATCAAATTTTGAACCGGGTAAAGTAAAATTATAAGATCCGCCAATTCGAAAATCGACCGGCAGTTTTGTTGATTCAAGGCGTAACTCATTCATAGAACCAATATTTTTAATCGAAGCTCCAAGAGTCAATCCTTCAATTAAGTTTTGATAACTCGCGCCAAAATCAAAGCCATATCCGTTTGCTTCATTTGAAAATAGATTTTCATAAAGATATTTAATTGTTATACCTGCATTGAAGTTGTTAACAATATTAATTTTCGTTGAAACACTTCCGGAAAAATAATGTGCATTTATTTTCGTAATTGCATCTCCCGGCATGGTTCGGACTTCTATATTGGAAATAGATGTTGTTGTTGCTCCAACAGCAATTGGTAATCCAAACAAATTAAATCCGGCGGCAAACATTTCCGAACTCAGATCTTGAAAAAGTGAATTGTGACTGAAAAATAATTGTGATTTGCCGGTCAGTAAAGAAGGATTATAATTTAACGCAGTTAAATCATTGACGCTTGCAACTCCTAAATCACCCATTGCTATGTTGCGGGCACCAAATCCAAATTTTAAAAATGCTATTCCGCTCTCGCCAGCAGATTGAGCAAAAATATTTGAACCTATTATCAAAAGAAAAAATATTTTTTTCATTTCTTCATTTAAAAAGTAATGTTAACGCCAACTATATGCTGATCAAAAGGAGAATAAGGCTCTAGAACAAATGTATAATCAACTCCGATTTTTATGGAATTCAACAAATAGAAATACGAAAAGCCAATTGCCGGTCTAACAGGAATATCAAAATTATTAAGATTGAATTGGTCAACTCCGGCTCTTAAAAATAAATTCTCATATATGATGTATTCACATCCAGCTCTTAAAATATTTGTACCTGCATTACTACTTTCAAATTCAACAGCAGTAAGAATTTTTTTCTCGTTGAAACGGTAAGAGAAACCAAATTTCTTAATCAATGGAAATTTATTTTTTGTAATCAACCCGCTCGTTCCAAAAATTTTACCTGTATCCCATTCGTATTTACTATTGATATCAGTAATTACAAATGAGAGGGCCATTTCATCGTTCAACAAATAAAAAGCGCCAATATCAAATCCTAATCCGGTTGAAGAAACATCTTGATACAATTTGTAATAGAAAAATTTAAAAGCAATTCCAATTGAAAGCT
>Ga0233420_10000390_pt1 | contig 19353 bp, 17 predicted proteins | sample Watercolumn_Mata_4_FD_183009 | JGI IMG/M metagenome (GOLD analysis project Ga0233420, IMG submission 183009) | Freshwater microbial communities from Lake Matano, South Sulawesi, Indonesia - Watercolumn_Matano_2014_102_MG | ecosystem: Environmental > Aquatic > Freshwater > Lake | place...
TTTCTCCTCAACTTCTGGGTGGGCAAGGTACTGGCCAATGTCATACATTAACTTCATGTACCTACCATACCCCCAAATACCCTTGAAAAGAAAGTGTTGACGGTTACGCAACATTTAACTCCCTAAAAGAGTCCAATATGTTTCGGAACTTATGCATTACAATAATGACAGTTGAAAACTGTATCCAGATTATACCTTCGCGATCAACAACAGAGTGTTGTGATCATTCGTGTCTCTTGATTGGTAAATGTGCTATGTATTTGTCGTTGCCTGAAATTAGAGACGGTGAACCAGGAGCGTATATTGCCGCAGTGGCAGAGGGAATCAAAAGAAAACGACCTCGAAGATTAAGTTACCGGTTGTTTCGTCGACCTAAACAACCTGTTTAAGCCTATCTCTCCAGTGCGTTGCGCCTTCAAAATCCAAGATTTTAGCGGCTTCTTTCATCCGTTTTTCTAAAACTTTTTTTAGCTTTGCCTTATCCTCCGGCGTCAATTGGTCCATATCAATTTCCTCTACCTCGCTGAAACGAAGTGCAGGCGGGTTCCCTTTCTTTTGCGTCAAAACATTTTCTCTGATCGGTTTAATAATCCCCGTTGGAGTTACCCCATGTTCTTTATTCCATTTTAACTGATAATCTCGCCGGCGGTTATTTTCGTCAATTGCTTCTTGCATTGATTTAGTGACATTATCCGCGTACATAATCACTTTTCCATGAATATGTCTAGCGGCCCGACCCATGGTTTGAATAAGGGAAGTTTTAGACCGCAAAAAACCTTCTTTATCCGCATCTATTATGGCGACCAAGGAAACTTCCGGTAAATCCAATCCTTCGCGCAAAAGATTAATTCCCACCACCACATCAAATTCCCCCTCCCGCAATTTTTTTAAAATGTCTGTACGATTAATATTTTCGACGTCGCTATGAAGATAGTTGACCTTTATTTTTTGCGATTCTAAATAATCACTCAACTCTTCGGCCATTCTCTTAGTCAAAGTTGTCACCAACACTCGTCCTTTTTCTTCTTTCTGCTTTCTAATTTCTACTATCAAATCCTCAATTTGTCCTTCTGTTTTTCTCACTTCCACCTGTGGATCAACCAATCCGGTGGGGCGAACTAGTTGTTCAACCACCTGTGAAGAATTAGAAATTTCCCACTTGTCAGGAGTGGCGGAAGTAAAAATTGTTTGGCCCATCCGCCGTTGAAATTCTTCAAACCGCAAGGGCCGGTTATCCAAAGCGGCAGGGAGTCTAAATCCAAAGTCAATTAGCGTTTGTTTGCGAGACCGATCGCCATTATACATCCCCCGGATTTGCGGTACCGTCATGTGGGATTCGTCAATAATTAATAAATAATCTTTCGGGAAGTATTCTAACAGTGAATACGGCGGGTCGCCCTCACTTCGCCCGTCAAAATACCGGGAATAATTTTCTATCCCGTTAACATAGCCCACCTCGGCAATCATTTCCAAATCATAAGTCACCCGGCTTTTTAAGCGTTGAGCCTCCAACAATTTACCGGATTTAGTTAGCTGGGCAACCCGTTCTTCCATATCTTCTCTGATTTTCTCAAACACCCCAGCATATTTTTTTGGATCGGTCATGTAATGTTTAGCCGGATAAATCGTGATTTGTTCAATTTCCCTAACTTTTTCTCCCGTTAATGAATCTGTTTCGATTAATCGATTAATCGAATCATTCTCGTCGAACTCAATTCTTACCGCTAATTCTCCGTAAGAGGGATAAATATCTAAAATTTCTCCGCGCAAGCGAAAAGTTCCCCTTCGAAAATCAAAATCATTGCGAAGGTATTGCATTTCCACCAACTTTTCCATAATTTCCCGCCGGTCTAATTTGTCATCCTGGAGCGAAGCGATAGGATCTTTCTTGGAAGATTCTATCGCCGCACTTCGTGTGGCTCCAGAATGACTCGAAGATTTTAAAACTAAAGTGGCGTTTTGGTACTCCTTTGGATTTCCCAAGTTATAAATACAAGAAACCGACGAAACGACAATGACATCTTTGCGGCTTAACAAGTTGCTGGTGGCCTGAAGTCGAAGTTTGTCAATTTCTTCATTAATATCCGTCTCTTTTTCAATATAAGTGTCTGTTTGGGGAAGATAGGCTTCCGGCTGGTAGAAATCGTAGTAACTGACAAAATAGTTCACGGAATTTTCAGGAAAAAATTCTTTAAATTCTTGGTACAGTTGGGCGGCTAAAGTTTTATTGTGGGCAATAACAAGCGTGGGTTTTTGGACCACTTGGATAACATTGGCGATCGTAAAAGTTTTTCCACTGCCGGTAACCCCCAAAAGAACTTGGGATTTTTGGCCGGCTTTAACGCCCGCCGCCAATTTTTCAATCGCTTGCGGTTGATCGCCGGTCGGTTTATACCCAGAAATGAGACGAAAAGACATAGAAAATTATACTTGACAAAACCCTAAATATCTAATAATTTTAACATACAATCCGTTATAGCCCGGAGCGCAGCGAAGCGAGCACCGCGCGCAAGGTTCCTGAGCGTTAGCGAAGGGTTCTTATTTTAACACATATGGCCGCAGTTTTATATCAACGGCAAAGAGCTGTTTTAGAGTTTATTACCAAATTTATTAAGGATCATGGTTATAGTCCGACTCTGGAGGAAATGTGCAAAGGCTTGGGCCTAACTTCACCCGCCACGGTCCACGAACACTTAAAAGCTTTGGAAGTTAAAGGGGTAATTCGCAGGAATCGCAACGAAATTCGCGGCATTGAAATCATGTCTTCTTACAACACCAACTATATTGGGACAGATATTACCGCAGGTCTGGAACTTCCGCTTTTAGGTTACATTCATGCCGGCAAACCTTTGGAACCTTACGAAGATCCCACGGCTACTTTTAAAGTTTCCGGAAATTTAGTGCCCAACGGCAAAGTGGCGTTTGTTTTAAAAGTGCGCGGCGATTCCATGATAGAAGACGGCATTTTACCCGATGATTACGCTGTTTTAGTTAAAGAAGAAGCAATTAAAGATGGGGATGTGGTCGTGGCTCTTCTTCATAACGGCTTAGCCACTTTAAAACGGATTTTTTACGAAAACGGTCAAGTCAAACTCATGCCGGCCAACGCCAAACTCGAGCCTATTTACGCCCCTGAAGTCCAAGTGCAGGGAAAACTAGTGGCTATTGTGCGGAGATATTTTTAGTGTATACTTTTCTTCGTGCACCAACTTACCCAATATCTTAATCCTGATTTTTTAATCCGTACATTTGGACTTTTAGGCGTTTTTTTTATTGTCTTTGCCGAGTCTGGTTTGTTTTTTGGTTTTTTTCTGCCGGGGGATTCGTTGTTGGTAACTGCTGGTCTGTTTGCGGCCAAAGGAGAATTAAACATCGCCGTGTTGATAGTTGGTTGCGTGATTGCCGCCATTGCCGGCGACTCGGTGGGTTTTGCTTTTGGTCATAAAACTGGGCAAAAACTTTTTAAAGAGGGTGACCCAAAAATTGCTAAGGCCAAAGCTTTTTATGATAAACACGGCGGCAAGACTATAATTTTAGCTCGTTTTATGCCTTTTATAAGAACTTTTGCCCCGATTGTAGCCGGCGCGGCTAAAATGCACTATCCCTCATTTTTATCCTTTAACATTATTGGCGGCTTAATTTGGGCAATTTTAATGCCTGTTTTAGGCTACACTTTAGGAAAGAGCATGAGCCCAGAACAACTGGATAAATATTTTTTAATAATTATTGGGGTAATAATCTTTGTGTCCGTTCTGCCACCAGCCATTGAGTATGTTAAGCATTATCTCCACTCCCATCGGCAATCTTGAAGATATTTCTTTTCGCGCCATCCGCGCTTTAAAAGAGGCGGATGTCATTGTTTGCGAAGACACCCGTGAAACCATCAAACTTCTTAAAAGTTACCAAATCCCCCCAAGACCCCTAATTTCTTTTTACGAAGAGGTGGAAAGCGCTAAAACTCCCGAAATTTTAAATGCCGCCAAAGAATTAAAAGTCGCTTTAGTTTCCGACGCCGGCACCCCCCTAATTTCCGACCCGGGTTACAAACTTGTCCGAGAGGCTATCGCCCGCGGAATAAAAGTAGAAAGTATCCCCGGCCCTTGTGCGGCCATTACCGCTTTGACAGTTTCTGGCCTACCGCCAGACAAATTTCTCTTTTTGGGTTATCCGCCGGAAAAGCAGTCTCACACTGCAAAACTTTTAGAATCTTTAAAATCGTTGGCTTTTGGCACCACGATTATTTTCTATGTTTCCCCTCACAAATTCCAAAAATTCCTAACCCTCCTAACCTCTCTAAACCCCCCTAACATTGTGGTTTGTCGCGAACTTACCAAAATGTTTGAAGAAGTTTGGCAAGGAACCATTTCTGAAGCTCTCATCAAATTTCCAAAACCAAAGGGTGAGTTTGTGATATTATTTCATGTGTAGCTAACTGCTAACCGCTATACGCTAACCGCTTTTATGGCATATTTAGCTTTAATTCGTCATGGGCAGTCAATTCTAAATTCTCAAAATAAAGAGTGCGGTTGGATTGATTCGCCGCTAACCGATCAAGGCAAACAGGAAGCCATCTTAGCCGCCTCTAAACTTCCGAAAAATATAAAATGGGATTATCTTTACGAATCAGACCTAACTCGCTCTAAACAAACTTCAGACATCATTTTAAATTCCCTGAAACCCCAGAACTCCCAGAGAGTCTCTTCCCCCGCTCTTAAAGAACGCAACTATGGTATCTATGCCGGCCAAGATAAAACCACCGTCCCCCACGAAATTCGCCGCGGTTGGGACCCGGTAGTTGAAGAAGGAGAAAACTTAAAACAAGTTTACGAACGGGTGGTCCCCTATTTTCAAACTGAAATTGAGCCCAAATTAAAATCCGGCAAAAATGTCATTATTTCCGCCCACGGTAATTCCCTGCGCGCTCTGGTTAAATATTTAAAAAATATTTCCGATGAAGAAATTCCTAATTTAGAGATCCCGACGGGAGAAGTTCTGCTAAGCGATTATACTTCGCCACCCGTTCCCCCCGATCCATCCCCCCAAACTTAACATAATCCGCCCCCACATCCACGGCAAAATCGGCAATCCACCAATCGTCGGTTTCCTGCCCGCGATGAGAAACGATAATCTTAAAATTATTTTTGCGAGCCAGTTCTACTGCTTGTTTAGCCAGAGTAATCGTTCCTATTTGATTAGGTTTAATAATTACCGCATTGCACGCCTTTAACTCCACCGCTTTTTGAATCCGTTGCGGATTGGTGGTTACCAAATCGTCCCCCACAATCATCAAAGTTGGCCCCAACAAATTAGTTAAATTAGACCAACTAGACCAATTCTCATCATCATACGGATCCTCAATAGACGCTAAATTGTATTGATGAGTAAGTTTAGAATAATCAAGAAATTCCCCTTTAGCAAATGTCCCGGCCACATCCAAAGCTATCTTTCGGCTCGGTAAAACCTTGGAAATCGCGTCTAAAACATCAGTATTGGTAAAATTAATTGGCGAAAATCCCCCTTCTACCCCCACCGTCGTTTCAATATTATTTGTTTCCAAGTACTCTCTGATATCCCTGAAATCCCTAAACGCTTGTTCCAAACCATCCTCAATCACCATAAATTCCTGAATGGTCAAATTTTTATTGCCATGCTCTCCGCCTTCGAATAATAAAAGCATTAACTTTGGAAAGCGGTTAGCGGTTAGCGAATAGCGATTAGCCTTATAAAAAGAAGCGGAAACGGCCAAAGTAGCGTTCCCCCCAAACCCATGTTTGATTATTTCCTCATCCAAACTTTCTTGCGTCCAGTCTTTCCCAGAACAAATTTGACTAATTTGACTAATTTGGTTAATTCCGGTGTCCGCATCAACTTTAGCCACTTCATATTTCCCGGCCGAAATTCCCGCCGGCACCGAGGCCACACTTTTTTGGCCGCCATCAAACTCTATCGTCGCCTCCACCGTATAATCTCCCATGGAAGCAATAATTTTTCTGGCAGTAATGCTTTGGATGATCATGTTTTTCTAACCGCTAACTGCTAATCTCTAACCTCTGTTAACTAACTTTTTCTCCGCTTCATACACCACTTCTCTCGTGTGTTCGATGACATCCGGATTAACAGAAACCGACGTGATCCCCCATTCCACCAGTTTTTCCGTCAATTCCGGATAATCTGATGGCGCCTGACCGCACATGGAACAGGTAACATTATACTTCTTACAAGTTTTGATAATTTTTTCAAAACTCCAAAGCAGGGCTTCATTTCTTTCGTTATATTCAGCGGCCACATGTTCGTTGTCCCGATCAACACCTAAAGTTAACATGGTTAGATCGTTTGACCCTACAGAAATTCCGTCAATGCTTGCTTGCCCGCGAGACGAGCCCGCTTCAATGAATTTATCCAGAAGAATGACATTGACCGGAATCTCGCACATCATCCAAAGTTTAAAAGTTGGTGATCGTTCCAAACCGTGATCGTTAATTATTTTTTTAACCGTGATTAACTCGTGAACGCTGCGGCAAAATGGCACCATCACCCAAAGATTTTTAAAATTTTCCCGAACTTTTTTGATCGCCTCCAGTTCCATTTTGAAAACTTCCGGTTGAACAATGTACCGATAAGCCCCGCGAAACCCAATCATCGGGTTTTCTTCGTGTGGTTCGTATTTTTCGCCTCCTTTTAACGACCGGTATTCATTAGTTTTAAAGTCAGTAAAGCGATAAACCACTGGTTTAGGATAAAAAGATTCTACAAAAGTAGTAATTTGACTTGTTAAACCGTCAATGAACACTTTTTGTGTTCGGTTCTCAATGACTTTTTTCGGGTGAATACCAATCCCAGCCAGCATAAACTCGGCCCGAAGAAGCCCCACCCCATCACAATTTCTAGCCGCTATCTCCTTGGCTTTATCCGGTTCCGCCAAATTTACATACACCTTCGTCGCCGTCTTTAGTTCTTTGGAATTTTGAATTTTTATATTTGGAACATTATTTGGAATTTGGAGTTTGGGGTTTGGAGTTTTTATCGATCCTTTGTACACTTTCCCTTCACTCCCATTCACGGTTACCACTTCTTTATTTTTTAAAACTTTCGTCCCCTTGCCGGTTCCCACGACACAAGGAATGCCTAATTCCCGAGAAACAATCGCCGCGTGAGATGTTCGCCCACCTTTATCGGTGACAATGGCCGCCGCTTTCTTCATCGCCGGCACGTAATCAGGATTAGTTTGTTCGGCTACAAGAATATCTCCCGGAACAATTTTGTTAATTTCTTTGGCACTTTTTAAAATTTTAACCGGCCCGCTTTTTATTCCCGGGCTAGCCGGCGCCCCCTCCAAAATTAATTCCATTTTTGCTAACAACTTTTCTTCTTCTTTCTCATTTCTACTTTCTGCTTTCTGATTTGTAGTGGTAATTGGACGAGTTTGAACTAAATATACTTTTCCGGAGGCGACAGCAAATTCGCTGTCCTGCGGAAAATAGTAGTGTTTTTCCAAATCAAAAGAAAGTTGGGCTAAACGAACAACCTGTTCGTCAGACAACTTTCTGCGGTTAATTTTGCGTCGAGGAACTTTTGTTTCTTTTGTCTCTCCGCTTGGCAAACGAGACAACAGGATGTGTTGATCTACATATTGGCGTTCTACAATTGTTAAGTCACTTTTGTTAACTTCGTAATGTTCCGGGGTCACTTTTCCTTGAACAACATACTCTCCCAATCCCCAAACCGCTTCTATAATAATCCGGTTTTTATTGTTGGTTACGGGGTCAATAGAAAAAACAATCCCCGAAACTTCCGATGGCACCATCGCCTGAACCACCACGGCAATGGCCGCATCAGCCTGACTAATTTTTTGCTCCGCCCGATAAAAAATTGACCGAGCCACAAACAACGAAGCCCAACAATCACGAACAGCCTCCACCACATTGGCTTCACCCACAATATTTAAAAAGGTCTCATTTTGGCCGGCAAAACTGGCTGTTTTGGAATCTTCCGCAGTGGCACTGCTTCTGACAGCGACCGCTAAACCGGCAGAACGCAGTTTAGAAACTAACCGACGAAATCTTCCGCTGGATTTATAAACCTCCTTGGTCAACGCCAAGTAATTATCTATTATTGCCAGCCCCAACTCTTGAGGAACAGGGGCGGTTTTGATTAAATGTTTTATCTTTGCCGAGGCGTCTGACAATTCCTCGGGTTTATTAACATTTGTAGAAGCCAAAATCTCGTCAATTTTTTTGTCCAGACGATTTTCTTTTAAAAATTCCAGATAGGCTTGAGCCGTCACTACAAACCCAGGTGGGACAGGAAAACCGGCCGCGGTCATTTCTCCAAGGTTGGCCCCTTTACCCCCAACCGACAAAGTGTCGTCTTTTCTTATCTGTTTAAACCAAACAGTGTAAGTTTTAGACATGTTCGTGTAAGTGTTTTTCCAAATCGGCGACAACTTCTTTGGCCCGATTTTCACCGCCGGTTTCTAAATTAAGCCGCAATAATGGTTCGGTTAGGCTAGATCGCAAATTAAATTTAAAGTCTGGTCCAAAAACCGTTAACCCGTCTTCCACCGAAACAAGAAAATCTTTTTGCCGATAAAATTCGCTTAATTTTTCTAAAATTTCCGGCGCTTTGTCCGAAGGACACGAAAAATTTGTCTCCGGCAGTTCAAAATATTTTTTAGACAATTGATTAAGCAAATCTTCAATTTTTTCTTCTTCCCAAAGTTTCAAAAACCGCAAAGCGGCTAAAATCCCGTCGTCCAAACAATAAAAATCCTTAAAAATAAAATGGCCCGAGGTTTCTCCCCCAAAAACAATATTGCTGTTTTCGCGCATGGCAAATTTAATAAATTGCGCCCACGCCGGCAATACTTTTAATTTTCCGCCGGCGGCTTCTACCAAATCACGCACTACTAATCCGGCTCTGACATCCACAGCTACTTGCCTCCCGGGATTTTTGGAAATCGCATCGCGGGCCAAAACCGCTAAAACAAAAGCCATGGGAATCATCTTCCCTCGATGGTTTAAAAACACCACTCGATCGCCATCACTGTCCCACAAGATGCCTAAATCCGCCTGATTTTGACTCACAGCTTTTGCTAAATCAACTTGATTTTCCAGTAATAATGGGTTGCCGGAACGATTGGATTTGGCTAAAGAGAAATTAACTCCCAAACGGGAAAATAAAACCATCACTGGAGTAATTACTGCGCTGCGGGTTACATCGAGACAAATTTTACTGATAAATTTGCGGCGGCCAACTAAATTTTCTAAACTATTGATATATTCATCCACACTATTAATGCGAATTGCTTCAGTGGTTGGCACAACGATAGAATCGTTTTTTATCTGCAAAGCTAAGTTTTTAAGGGTTAAAATTTCGCCTTGGTCAAACGGGCTTCCGTCTGGCCCGACAATTTTAAAACCATTTTCCGCTTCATCAATATGCGAGGCGGTAACCATAACCCCCAAATCATAGTTTCCGGTAGCCACGGTAAAATAAAATTGGGGGACAGGAGCCTCGTACAAATCAAAAACTTGAGCATCCCCTTCGCTTAACCCGTCCTTGAGAAAATTTTTTAACATGGGTGAGCTTTCGCGAGTGTCAGAAGCCACTAAAACCTTGTGTGGTCGGCGAAGCAAAGTTAAAGCCTTGCCCATCACAAACGCCAATCGCTCATCCACTTCGGCAGGATAAGCCCCCCTGACATCAAATAGTTTGAAAGCCGCATTAATATTCATCTCTACTAATGTTAGAGATTTAGCAGAAAGAGTTCAAGAGCAAGAGGCAAATCTTTGACTAGTAAGCCCTGTTTATTTTGATAATCAATCTTCAGAAGTTCCATCAACTTTGCTTTATCCTTTTTTTGACGGTAGGCCCAAACAATCATTAAAAAAATATATTCAACATCTAGAGTTTTCAAACAGTCCCTAAACACCCGAACCGCCCTAACTCCGTTTCCTGGTCTCAAACTATCCGTTAATTTAAAAATTATGGCCGGCGTTTTAAATTCCTCAATTTTTATATCCCTCATGTTCTCCAATTCCCCCAAATTCCCCATTTTTTTATCTTCCCAAATTACCAAATCACTATCAAAGTTTTCCAACTTAAATTTTGGTAACCCTTCAATGACCACTAATCTTTTTTGAGTAAACATTGACGGCGACTGCGTCGCTTGAACAAATTCCGTTTCAGTTACGGTTTTTCCGTCTAGCAAGACAATTTCACCCGTGAACGCGGTTTTAATTTCTTCTAACTTCTTCCGGCTCGCCGTGACATTCTCACCATGTAAAAAGGTAATCATCATTGTTTTAACTCTGTTCTACTTTGTCACAGTTAACCCCAATGTATCGATACATTATTGTTTAGTCTATCAAACTATATCTTCTCTCTTTTCCAGATATTAAAGTGATTATCAACTTTTTTTCTGAACCCTCTTTTGTGCGGCACTAATGCCCCACTAAAGGTTTTAGGGATATGCATTAACTCGTGAATTAAAGTGTGATCTTGTTGGTCCGGGCTCATCTTGTCAAACCGGTTGGCAATCACCTCAATAATATATTGCGGCTTTATCCGTAGTACCATCTGCCAAATTCTGGGCAGACTCCAGATTCTGGCAATAGCCCGTGAGGTTGAACCGTAGCCGCGCATGGCGGTAATCATTTTTGGGTCAACATGGCTAAAATTTTTTGCACTGCTAAGCTTAGCCAACCGTGATTGGATATCCGGGGCAAATTCCCAGTCCATGATGGGTTTATTTTACCAGACCCCTGATCACCCTGATATCCCCGATCGTTAACTTGGGGGCTACCTGTCACTTTTGGCAAACTCATAATTTCTTTCGCAAACCCTAAGAATTCGCTGCCTCTCATAAAACTAAAATCCACAAATGGCCCGTCTTGGGCTGAAAGGACAAATGGGGTAATGGCCACAATATTTTCTTCGGTCCAAATTTCGGTAAAAGCGTATTTTAACCAACTGCCATTTATCCACCCCGCCTCCGTAACAAATATTGGTTTTGTGCCCCCCATTCCCCCTATTTCCCTTATTTTCCCTATCTCGTACCTATAACTTGCCACATTCACCCGACTATAAATATTGGGATAAGTACTAAAGGCCGGATTGCCATAAGCATGAAAGGCCCACCCATCCACCCGATCAAAAATCCCCGGCCAAGCATTATTCATGGCCCATTCATAATCAAATGCTCTCATCGAATTATTTCCGTTGGGGGCCGAAGCGTCTAGGCCCGCACTAATCACGAAAAAATCGGAATTTCTTTTGTGGAAAATGTCCAGGCTGCGGTCTAAAACGCGGGCGTATTCTGCCGGATTTACAAACCCGCCCCATTCGCCTTGATGATTGGGTTCGTTATAAATGATGACATAGCGATTTTTGGTTGGCCAGGGAAGTTCGTCTAAAAAGTTGGCAAAATCCACCAAATCATATTCGTTAGGCGCCATCCAGTGGCCTTCCACCGGAAATGAGGCAATACGAAGAAGGGGGATAACTTTAAGTTTGCGGCAGTCTTCCATGAACTTTGTCCACTTTTCAAGATCGCGATCGTTGGCCCGAATAGGAATGGTAGCGTATCCCCAATTCCCGCCGGAAGAATTGACAAACTCCGCCGCTTTATTAATCTCTGAAGTTTCTAAAATATGAATGCCGAATTTATTGTTGGGAACTGACAGGGGATCATAAATTGCCAAGGCAGTTTTTGCCCCAAAAATCCCCAACACCCCTAACACCCCCAAAATTCCCAATATAACCCTCGTCATTCTGGCCGCAGTCCAGAATCGTTTATTTACAAAAATTAATATTTTTGTTACCATAAAACTGTTTATCAGGCGCGAGGGACAATCGAACTCGCACTTTTAAGGGCTTCCGGCGACGGAGGCTCTTTTTTTTGTTTTCCATCCTTCGTCATTCTAGCTACAATCCAGAATCAGCCATCTTCTCATCATTCCAAAACGAAGCGAGAGAATCTTTTTCTATAATGTAAAAATCTTTTCTATAAATTCTTTGGGGTATTTAAATTCTAACAATTTTGCGGCCTCTTTTGGATTAAACCAACCGTGCTCTGTATGCTCGTCACTTATTTTTACTGTCTCTACTTTTCCAACATCACACAAATAAGAAGAAAGAATTAGGCCAACAGTACTGTCCCCCACTGGAATCCGAACGGTTGGGGATAATACCATAAAAAAAGGCTTGAAACTCACAAGTGTTTTAATACCTGTTTTTTCTTCTAGTTCTCTTTCTAGAGTCGCTTTTACAGTACTGTCTCTTTGAATCCGACCACCAGGAATATCCCAATATGGTTTACCTTTGAATCCCTTCAAAACTTTTGGGTTTGTTCTTAATAGCAAAATTTTACCAGAAGAATTCCTGATGATAGCTTTAATTCCTAAATGAAAACAATCTTCGCCCATGCTTTTATTTTATCACAACCCCCTCGCCATTCTTTTTGCCTCCACTTCATCCAAAATTTTCTTGCGAAGGCGCACCGACAGGGGGGTCACTTCTACTAATTCGCTATCATCAATGTATTCCAGCGCGTTTTCTAGGCTCATGATTTTGGGCGTATTAAAATGCTCACTGGTTCCCTCGCCTTTGGAGCGCATATTAGATAACTTTTTTTCTTTGCAAACATTAACACGAAGGTCCCCCGCGCGGGCATTTTGCCCGACCACCTGACCTTTATAAACGTCAACTCCGGGGCCAACAAACAAAACCCCGCGATCCTGAATATTTACTAGCCCGTAAAGCAAAGTTTTTCCCGTTTCAAAAGCAATCAAAGATCCTTGGTCCCGCTCTTTCCAGTTAGTAAAATCTTGGCCATAGTTTTCAAATGAGGCGTTAATAATTCCTAAACCTCTGGTATCAGTTAAAAATTGGCTGCGGTAACCCAAAAGCCCGCGAGTGGGAATATAAAACTCTAAAAATATTTGCCCATTTTCGGCGCGCATATCCCGCAAATTGCCGTGCCTTTCCCCCATTTTTTGCATAATAATCCCCGAATATTCTTCCGGACTTTCCAAATAAACAGTCTCAAATGGCACTTTTCCTTCTTTTTCAATCACTTTGGGCCGGGAAACTTCAAATTCAAACCCTTCCCGGCGCATTCGCTCGATCAGAATGGCCAGATGTAACTCACCCCGGCCCGAAACTTCGCATGTGCCGTCGGGGTTATCTGAAACGCGCAAAGCCATATCCGTCTCTAGCTCGCGAAACAGCCTTTCGCGCACTTGCCGGGAAGTAGAAAACTTTCCTTCCCGCCCCGCAAACGGGGAAGTGTTAACCCCAAAAGTCATTTTTACCGTGGGCTGTTCAATATCTAAAAGAGGTAAAGCTATGGGGTTGACCGGATCAGCAATTGTCTCCCCAATGTTAATATCCGGTATTCCCGAAAGGGCAACTATATCCCCCGCCCGTCCTTCGCTTACTTCTTTTCCTTCTAGTCCTTCAAAAGTCACTAGTGAAGTTAACCTAAATTTTCTAATTTCTCCCAAGCGGTTAATATGCGCCACTTCTTGGCCCATTTTAATTTTTCCGTTGACAATCTTGCCTGTCGCCACTCGGCCTTTGTAACTGTCCCCGCGAATGGTAGTTATAAGAATCTGAAGAGGGCGGCTTGAGTCGCCGTCAGGCGCCGGAATTTCCTTAACAATGGTTTCAAAAACCGGCGTAATGTCTGTCAGTTCGTTTGGAGAATATCCGGCCTTCCCATCTTTACCAATAGCGTAAACGACCGGAAAAAACGCGTGTTCTTCCGAGGCTCCTAATTCCACAAATAAATCAAAAGTTTTGCCCAATACATATTCTGGCCGAGCGTCAGCTTTGTCAATCTTATTGATAACAACAATTATTTTTAACCCCAACTGCAAAGCCTTTTTTAAGACAAATCGTGTTTGAGGCATCGGCCCTTCTTTGGCGTCAACCAAAAGTAAGGCGCCATCGGCCATTTTTAACACCCGTTCCACTTCCCCGCCAAAGTCCGCGTGCCCGGGGGTATCAATGATGTTAATTTTCGTAGGCTCGCTAGCCGGAGATCCCGTCGCGGCGGGATGCCATATTACCGAGGCGTTTTTAGAAAAAATGGTAATCCCTCGCTCTCTCTCCAACTCGTTAGAATCAAGAATGGTTGTTTGCTCCGCTTGTTCTTTGTTTAATTTCGTGTGAGATTGACGAAGCAAGGCATCCACGAGGGTAGTTTTCCCGTGGTCCACATGAGCAATTATTGCTACATTCCTTATCATCATATAAATACGCTTGCAGCAATAATATCGTTCTCAACGCGAAGCGCTGAGGTTGATATTATGGCTACATTACGAATTTCCACAAGTTCTAATTATATGATAAAATACCCGCAGTTTCTTGGCGCGTTCGTCTATCGGCTAGGACGATGGGATTTCACCCCATCAAGAGCGGTCCGACTCCGCTACGCGTCACTAAATTTGCAATTTCGGGGCGGTAGCTTAACGGTAAAGCAGCATCCTTTTAAGTTGTTGACTCAGGGTTCGAATCCCTGCCGCCTCACAACGTCACATTTTCCAAATGTTCTAGGGAAGCCACGGATTCGTCGGGGTTTAAGATAATGGCCACTACATCAATTTGCGGGTCTAAAGTTGTCTTGGGAAATTGCTGGTAATAATAATCCACCATTTTTTTAAGTTCCCGCAGTTTACCTTTACCCACCGCCTCTTCCGGCCGGCCAAACTCGTCCCCAATTCTGGTTTTTACTTCTACAAAAACTAAGGTTTTTTTGTTTGGAGAAACAGCAATTAAATCAACCTCGCCATACTGTTTTGCCCGGTAATTTTTTTTGATAATCTCGTAGCCCTTTTTTCGAAGATAATCCGCGGCCAACCCCTCCCCAATTTTCCCAATTCTTTGATTTTCTCCCCGATCCATATTTTCTAGTCACTAGTCACTAGAACCTAGCAACTAACTTACTCGTCTTCCTACTTCTTTTGGCGTCAGCCTCCGAAGGTAATACAATTTTGCCCGGCGAATTTTTTTAGCTTTCTTTTTTATTTCAATTTTTTCTATCCAGGGAGAATTAAACGACCAAATGCGCTCTACTCCCACACCGTCAGAAACCTTGCGAACAGTAAAACTTTTAGCGGTTTTGTTAATGGCTAAAACTACGCCCTCAAAAACTTGAATCCGAGTCTTTTCTTGCCCTGAGCCCGCCGAAGGGTCGCCCTCTTTAATTTTTTGGTGAACCGCAACCGTATCGCCAACGCGAAAATTAATGTCCATATGCTAAATTTTACCCTATTTTGCGCCAACTATCAACCACCAGAGATAATTTTTCCTCCCGTGAGTCTAGTTTGCCCGTGGCAATTACTACCGCGTCTTCTCCCAAGGCTTCTCTGTCAATTTCACGATAAAACTTAGGAAACACGACACAATCAAGTTTTGTTCCATCCCGGCCCACTAAAGTTACAAACGCCATTTCTTCATTGTTTTTTTTGGTTAAAACTTTGCGCACGCCGCTTATCATCCCTCCTGTGGTAACGGTTTTGCCCACGAAAATTTCCGGTTCTAATTCCGAAATTTCATGAGTAATTTGGTCCAGAATCTTTTCCAAAGCTTTTCTGGCCGGGTGTTCGGATAAATAAAAACCCAAATATTCCTTTTCCCATTTCAAAAGTTTTTCCGTGGGCGCTTCGTCAATTTCGGGCAAAGTAAAATCCGCCACCAACGGGCTTTCGGCTCCAAACAACCCTTCTTGGCCGCTACAAATTTGTCTAGCCAGTTTGTGAGAATCGGCGATTAATTTTTCCACTCCAGCTAGCATCGCCGCTCGTTTTCCAAAAATATCCAAAGCCCCGGCTCCGATTAAACTTTCCAAAGTTTTTTTATTGACTTTTTGCAAATCCACTCGCCTCGCAAAATCAGATAACGAGACAAACGCTCCTGTCTCGCGGGCTTTTAAAATAGAGGAAATCGCGGCCGTTCCCACATTTTTAATCGCGGACAAACCAAACCTGATCGCCCGCCCGTCCAACGATTTTTCATTTTTCTCAATGGTAAAGCCTACCTGCGACTGGTTAATATCCGGAAATAAAACCCGAATTTTTGTCCGCCGGCATTCTTCCAAACTTTGGGCAATTTTATCGGTGTCGCCGCTTTCGGCCGTAAGAAGAGCCGTCATGTATTCAACCGGATAATGGGCTTTTAAATATGAAGTTTGATAAGCCACAATGCCGTAAGAGGCCGCGTGAGCTTTATTAAAACCATAGCCTTGAAAAGGGACAAACAGTTCCCACAGTTTTTCCGCCAAATCTTTTTCTATTCCTGACGCGCTTTTGCACCCTTCCACGAAAATTTCATGTTGTTGGGCCATTTCTTTAGGCTTTTTTTTGCCGATGGCTTGGCGAAGCGCGTCCACCGTTTTCCAAGTGTAACCGGCCAGCTCCAAAGCGGTGAACAAAATATCTTCCTGATAAACTAAAATTCCGTAAGATTTGTCTAAATATTTTTCCATTTTCGGATGAAGATAGGTAACGGGGCTTTTTTTATTTTTGCGAGCAATGTATTCGGGAATATTAGCCATCGGCCCGGGCCGAAATAAAGCCACCATAATCATCAAATCTTCTACCCGGTTGGGTTTTAATTCTTTAAGCCACTTAGTCATCCCTGTTCCTCCCAATTGAAAAGTGCCCATAGTACCTCCGGCGGATAACATGGCAAAAGTTTTTGCGTCATCAAGAGGAATTTTTTCCAAATCAATTTTTACTTCCCGCTCTTTTTCAATAACGGCAATCGCCGCTCCCAAAATAGACAAATTGCGAATTCCCAAAACATCAAATTTAACCAACCCCACATCCTCGCAAGCGTGCATTTCGTATTGGGTAATAATTTTTGTGCCGTTTGGTTCATATTGCAACGGGCAATAATTAGTCATGTTTTCGGGGCTAACCACAACACCTGCCGCGTGAACGGAAGCATGGCGGGCGTTGCCTTCAATGGCAAAACTTAAATCAATAATCTTTTTAACATCTTCGTCAATATCGTAAAGATTTTTTAATTCCGGCGTCGTATCCAGCGCCCGTCTTAAAGTCATGGGAAAACCTTGCGATCCCAAAGGAATAAGTTTAGACACTCGGTCGCCCACCGCGTAGGGAAGGCCTAAAACCCGAGCGGTATCGCGCACCGCGGCTTTGGCCAACATCCGGCCAAAAGTACAAATTTGGGCCACTTTGTCCGAACCATATTCAGAAACAATGTGAGCAATCAGTTCCTCTCGCCTGTCGTCGGCGATATCCAAATCAATATCCGGCGGTTTGGGTCGCTCGGGATTAAGAAACCGTTCAAAAGGCAACATATAATGAACAGGGTCCACATTGGTGATTCCTAAAATATAAGAAACTATAGAACCGGCCGCCGAACCCCGAGTATTGGTAATAATTTTCTGATCGGCGCACCAATTAACCAACTCGGCCATCATCAAAAAATACGGGGCATAACCTTTAGAGATTATTACTTCCAATTCGTAATCGGCTCGTTTTTTAATTTCCGGCAAAGGACTAGGGAATTTATTTTCCAAGCGGGAGTTAACCAAAAACCGTAAATAATCGCCATCGGTTTGGCCTTGGGGAATTTGTATTTTGGGAAAGTACCATTTGCCCAGTTCCATTTGGACATCGCATTTATCGGCAATTTTAGAAGTGTTAGCAATCGCGTCGGGAAAATCGGCAAAAATTTTTTCCATTTCCTCCCTTGTTCGCAAATAAAAAGTCGGGGTGTCCACATAGCGCATCCGGTTTAAATCAGAAACGTGTTTTGCCGTCGAAATGCAAACTAACGCGTCTTGCGCCTCGGCGTCGTCTTTGTTTAAATAATGAATATCATTGGTGGCTACTAAAGGAATTCCCAACTCGCGGCTAAGTTTAACCACGCCGCCCACCCACAATTCTTCTTCATGAGCCGAAGTTTTTAATTTTTCAATAATCCGTTGGTCAGTGTTTTGGCTGATAAAATCGCTGTCTTGGTGCCGTTGGATTTCCAAATAAAAATTTCCTTCTCCGAAAATTTCTTGGTACCAACTAGCCACCTCTTTGGCTTTAGCATAATCTTTATTAACAAGCGCCTGCCCAATCTCTCCTTTGCCGCAGGCTGAAAGGGCAATTAACCCCTCGTGATATTTAGCCAAGGTTTTGCGATCAATGCGGGGACGATAATAAAATCCTTCCAAAAAAGCGATGGTGGAAATTTTTAAAAGATTTTTATAACCGTCGTAATTTTTCGCCAGCAAAATTAAATGATTATTGTCCCGATCCTCTTTGGCGGATTTTTTCTTGTGATCCTCGGGTACCGTGTAACCTTCTATGCCAATAATTGGTTTTACTTTTTCTTCCAGACAAGTTTTGTAAAACTCAATGGCCCCGTACATATTGCCGTGGTCGGTAATAGCCACCGCCGGCATTTCTAATTCTTTAACCCGAGCAATTAAATTTTTAATTTTTGGCAGGCCATCAAGAAGCGAGTATTCCGTGTGAACATGAAGATGAATAAAAGGGGTCACGGGGATAATGTAACAAAATTACGAAGCAATTTCTACCCTATTTCCTCCCTTTAGCCACACTTTCACCAAAATTTTTTTGAGCTATACCAAGACTTGCTGATAAAAAAATGTCCGTTGTGGTACCAACATTTGCAGAACGCACATCCCCGTGTAAACGCTCGATTATTTCTTGTGCATCTTTTAAATCAGTGCGTCTTAAAATAACTCCAAACTCATCTCCTCCTATTCTCCCGAAACTATCAGACCCTCTAATTCCGTCTTTTGTCACTCGCACCATTGCGGCAATTGCCTTATCCCCTACAGCATGGCCATGTGTGTCATTAATTGTTTTCAAATGATCCAAATCCATAAATATTAAAACGGCATTTGATCGTGATCCATTTGCCCAAGCAAGCTGTCTATCAAATCCCCGACGGTTTAGAATATTAAATTCGCTGTCTTTGTCTCCGCTAAAACGATCACGTACATAAGCACGAACCAAAATAGCATTAAGAGCTACCGAGGAACCAACAAGCAGAGCTCCCCAAACCTCAGGATTCATTTCCCCAACCCCTCCTCCAACATTTTTTTAACGATAACTTTATCTGCTTCGGGCATAAGTTTGGCCGTTTGGCCAATTAAAAATCCTAACACCCCTATTTTACCACTTTTATAATCCGCCACGGCTTTAGGGTTTTCGGCTAGAACTTTTTGAACGATTTTTTCTAACTCTTTCTCGTCTACCGCTATCGTTCGTCGACTAGTTAAAATTCTTTGCACCACTTCTTGCGCTGTTTCTTTCCGCCAATCAAACTTCTTGTTAATCATCAAATTTGCTACAATAA
>Ga0233420_10000391_pt1 | contig 19312 bp, 22 predicted proteins | sample Watercolumn_Mata_4_FD_183009 | JGI IMG/M metagenome (GOLD analysis project Ga0233420, IMG submission 183009) | Freshwater microbial communities from Lake Matano, South Sulawesi, Indonesia - Watercolumn_Matano_2014_102_MG | ecosystem: Environmental > Aquatic > Freshwater > Lake | place...
CGTGTTCATGGCAACTTTCAAACATTGTTGTTTTCCGCGCCATCGTTTGACATATGCCCCGCCATGCGCTTTTGTCGCTCCATACACGTCCTTGACACTGTTGTTGTGTCCTTCACGCGCTATGGTGCGGGAATTTCTGTTTAGAAATGTTGTGATGGTTCTGATAGATGCCGACGCGGCGAGTAATTTCTCTATGGTAAAGTGCTCTTCGTATGACAAATGCGCGTACTTTTTTGTTGTGTGGTTCATATATTGTATATGGTACTTTGTGTCTTACTTCAAAGGTAGGGGGGTGTTGAAATCAACATAATTCACAATGAAACAGACAGTCCTTGTTTGCTTATTCTTCATTGCCCTCATGTGTAAATTTGTGCCTCCTTTCGATATTTCGGCAGTAAAGAATATACAAAAAGTTTCTGCCAATCTCATTACAGAGAACGCTGTAACGGAAGAGAAAAGTATGGAAAAAGAAAGTAAAAATGGCATACTTTCTTTTACATATAAAAAAGGGGGGAAACGCCTGAGCACGTTCAAGTCTCTTTGAAGAGAAAATTCGTCGCATCATATTATGGAATTAGCGACAGTTTCCATGGGAAAAAAACCGCGAGTGGAGAGATCTTTGATACGTATGGACTCATTGCCGCACATAAACACCTGCCATTTGGCACAAGAGTAAGGTTAGTAAACCTTGCTAATGGGTCAGTTGTTTTATGTATCAATCAATGATTGAGGTCCTTATGTAAGAGGGCGCCATCTTGTTTTGTCTTTTGCGGCAGCAAAGAGACTTGGTATTTTAAAAAGTGGTACGGGAGAAATCCTGTACCAAATCGTAAAAATCGGCGAATTAAAATGCGGGACAACAGATGTTCGCATATCGCCGATTTGAATAAACACCCGCTTCCGAAAAGGGGCGGTTTTTAGTAAATCATTTTACTCCAGTATGTTTTGTACTTTGTATACCAACACTTAGTGTTGGTATAGAGTGTTGGTACAGAAAGTATACATACGTACGCATATTGTGTATACCTTCCAAGAATGTTATGCTTTACTGCGTTGGTAGCAGGATTTTTGGGGCCCTTAGCTTAGTTGGTAGAGCGCCGCATTTGCAATGCGGAGGTCACCGGTTCAAATCCGGTAGGGTCCACCACTTCAAAAACATTCCGCCAATCGGCGGAATGTTTTTGAAGTGGTGGTGTTATTCTAGTATTTGCGCGAACTTTTTTTGAACGGAACTCCTGATGCGCCCCACCACTATTTTTCTGGGGCAAAGGAGGCGGGGCGATGGTCTCGCCCGCGCGGAGGAGGGGTCTGGGGAGGAATCCGCGCGGGCTTCGGCTTTCTGTTTTGAAAAAATCGGCGGCTATTTCTTATAATTTATCTCAATATCAGGGCCATTAGGAATTCCATCTGGATCATTGCACTCCGGTTTATAGTAATTATACAAAGCCAACTCTGCACCATCTCGATCATTTTGATTACTAACCTCCGCAAACGAAAATTCCGTGTGGTATTTTTTAATCCGTTCTACCAAACATTCGTTTTGCTCGTTGTCCGTGTCCAAATGCTCTTTCAGTCGCCGATCTAAGTCATTTGCTTGCCCGACATAACGAACTTTTAATGTGTCGTCTTTTTGCATGACGGATATTTTGTAAACACCCGCTTTTGTGGGCGCATATTTCTGGACATTCTCATATGTATATTTGTAGTATCCCTGCCAATCAAGTTGTAGCGTTCTTTTGTTCATATTATTTGTGCTGTTCGTTATGTTCGGGCTGTTCTTTCTTAATAATCGACTTCTCAATTTGATGGGCGCGGTCTTTGGTCTTTACTTGCGCGTATTGGAATCTTGTTCCGTCAGGAATTTGCTCTTTCTTGATGTCTTTATGTTCTATCAATCGCTCTTGTGAACGACCGCGACCAGCAATTCCGGTATACAAATTTTCTCCGTCCTTACTTTTTATTTTATAAATTATCGCTTTATCTTGTGGAACATTTGCGATATTGGCTTTTGTGAACTTTTGTGTTCGACTAAATTTTGGCATAGTATTTTTTGGTTAATTTATAATTTGTAGAGTTATCCACATTGATTTTCTACTTTTGTTCTATTATAATTGATGCATAAGAAATAAGTCAAGTGTATTATGTTAACAAAACGTCAAAAAGAAATCCTGGACTTCGTAGAAAGCTACTCACATAAGAAAGGATATGCTCCTTCTTTTGAGGAAATTAGAAAGCGACTTAAACTCGCCTCCGTTTCAACTGTCCATTTTCATATCTCTAAACTTAAGGAGGGTGGTTATTTGGGAAATATAGAAAATAAGGCTCGTACCATTAGTGTTGCATCTAAAGAACCAATGGTGAAAATTCCTCTTTTGGGGATAATCGCCGCAGGAGAACCAATAGAGGCAATTCGTCAAAATGAATTTATTGCTTTTCCTAAAACAAAATTACCTACCAGTGGAAATCTATATGCTTTGCGCGTGGTGGGCAGTAGTATGATTGATGAAAACATAAAAGACGGAGATGTTGTTTTGGTAAAACAGCAAGATGTTGCAGAAAATGGTGAACGAGTTGTTGCTCTAATAGATAACCATGAAGCAACACTAAAGAAATTTTACAAAGAACGAGGGTATATCCGACTACAACCCGCGAATAAAACTTTTGAGCCGATTATTATAAAAAAAGATCGAGATATCAAAATTCAAGGAATTGTTATTGATGTTATAAAAAATGAAGAAGAATTACAGGCGGAGGAGATAACAATAACTAAAGAAATAAAAAGGGAGAAAAAACTACCACTCAATCAAATAATTTTAGGGGATGCAATTCAAGAATTGAGAAAACTTCCCGATGAAAGTTGCGATGTTATCATAATTGATCCGCCATACAATATCGGTAAAGATTTTGGAAATGATAGCGATAAAAGAGAACTTGGAGAATATGTTGAATGGTGTAAAAGTTGGATAAATGAAAGCGTAAGAACTCTAAAACCTAATGGAACAATTTTTATTTATGGTTTTAGTGAAATTCTGGCGTATCTCTCTGTTGAAATTCCCATACAAAAAAGGTGGCTTATTTGGCACTACACAAATAAAAATGTTGCCTCCCTTAATTTTTGGCAAAGAAGCCATGAAGCAATCATTTGCGCGTGGAAAGAAAAACCAGTTTTCAATAGAGATGATGTTAGAGAACCATATACCGAAGGATTTTTGAACGGAGCGGCTGGAAAAGTAAGAAAAGGAACCTTGGGAAGGTTTAGTAGTAGCGGTTTAGAAACCGTTTATAAAGCTCACGAAGGAGGAGCGTTGCCGAGAGATGTTATAAAAATCCCGGCTCTCGCTGGTGGAGCTGGAATGAATGAAAGATGGTTTTTGTGTAAAACTTGCAACTCCGTTTGTGAACCACGACAACTAAAGAATCACGATAGACATGAAATAATGAAGCATCCAACACAAAAACCATTTGAGTTATCTAAAAAATTGATAAAATCTGCTATGCCGAAGAAAGATGGCATCGTACTGGTTCCTTTTGTTGGTACTGGTTCCGAGTGTGCGGCTGCTAAAGAATTAGGCCAATCATACATTGGTTTTGAGATTAACCCTGATTATGTGAGATTGGCAGAAAAAATGGTTGGCGATAAAAAAGCTGTTGCCAAATTATTTTAGAGAATTATCTATATCTTTTTTCTTTTGTTCAAAAGGATAAGGTGTAAAAACAACAAAGCCGTTTGAGAATCTTTTTAGTTCTTTATTTTCCTGAAATCTTTTGTATGGAAGCTTATACTCACCATCTTTTTTCTTTGGATTTTCAAAATAATCACCGCTCGGAACTTCATAATTTATATCTATAAATTCACCTTCAATTTTATTTTTTACACCACCTTTGCCACGCCTGACCTCTCCGCTAAATGATTTCTTTTTAACTTGATAATTCAAAACCTTCCCTCTGTATTTTACTTGAAAATCAGCTCCTTGATGATCAAGCTCTCCCGACATTGCAACAGTATCTTCGCCAAAAACAGATTCCGCCACATAACCTGCGTGTATTTGAGTAATAATACTTGCCCATGTTCTATAAATTCTTGCAGGAAGTCCGCGATAAAAACAATCTTTACACATAGTTGTTCTTTGCCTAAAAGATTCTATCTCTGTTTTTAGCGAATTTAAGTATTCTTTATAAAAATCTTCAAAAGGCAGAAATTTTTTCTGACCCCAATATACTTTATAAAGCGTATTTATAGCTTGAACCTCTTTGGGCATATCCATTTCTACAATTTTAATAGGCCTATACTTATCGCGATAGGATTTAAGGTCAACGGATTGTAAAAATTTGTCGAATTTTTGTACTAACATAAATTATAAAAAATATGAGGACGGCTTTTTGTATATCTGTGCAAGTTTTTTCATTTCCGCAACATCAAGTCGTCTTTCACCGGATTCAATTTTTGAAACATAAGATTGTGGTTTGCTAAGTTTGTCAGCAACCTCTTGCTGGCTAAGCCCAGCTTCAATACGAGCCGTTTTCAGACGCTCTATGATGTCTTTGTAGTCTTTTGAGTAAACAGACTTGCTCATATATGTCTCTATAATATATCCTATTGCAGAATAATCCCAAATTAGGATATAATGTATTTATGAATATAGCCGCCCATTTTTTCAAAACAGAAAGCCGAAGCCCGCGCGGATTCCTCCCCAGACCCCTCCTCCGCGCGGGCGAGACCATCGCCCCGCCTCCTTTGCCCCAGAAAAATAGTGGTGGGGCGCATCAGAGATTTCATTTCTTGAATTTGTGTATTAGATTTGGCAAAATGATTTCAAAAGTTTGTTGCTGTTTTTTATCAGGAGCATATGAAAAACGCCCAAAGGGCGTTTTTCATATGCTCCGCGGGCAGGGCTCGAACCTGCGACCAACGAGTTAACAGCTCGCCGCTCTACCAACTGAGCTACCGCGGAATATATGGTACTCCCGATAATTGAAGAGATGTTCATACGAATTATCTTTGTATATCTACCAAAACAATTATTGTGGAATATTCTTTTGAAGTCGTCTTTTCATGAGACGCTTATTATCATACCAAACGAATGGAAAATGACAAGGTTTCGTGTGTGGGGGTGACGATATATTCATGTTGTGAACATGCGTTCGTTTGGTATATACTGTGTGTGCCAGACGGGCGCGTTTTTTTATTTTTCACCTTCGCTCCACCGGCGTATCGTTTATGAAGAAGACTCATATTATCTGTACTATCGGCCCCGCATCGGAAAGTGTTCCTATGTTAAAAAATTTGATTGGCGCAGGTATGAATGTCGCGCGTCTTAACTTTTCACATGGTGATTGGGTAACCCACGAGACCGCGCATAAGAACATTCGCCAAGCAGCAAAGGAGACAGGGAAGAATATCGCCATTATGCAGGACCTGATGGGTCCGAAGATTCGTATTGGAGATTTCGCGACTGAATTTGTAACGCTCAAAAAGGGGGCGACATTCACGCTTGTTCATGAGAAGATTGTTGGTGATGAAACACGTGCGCATATCACATACAGTGGTCTTTATAAAGATGTAAAAAAGGGAATAAAAATTCTCTTGAACGATGGAAAGATTGAGATGACAGTTCAGTCAATAAAAGGAACCGACATTATTTGCAAGATTGACGTGGGAGGAAATATTCGCGGACGACGTACGGTTAATGTCCCCGGTGCGTATCTCAAAATTTCTTCGCTCACTCCAAAAGATAAAAAAGATTTGATGCTCGGAGTGAAACTCGGTGTTGATTTTGTTGCGTTTTCTTTTGTGCGTACGGTTGATGATGTGCGTGCACTTCGTGTGCTGCTCAAAAAGTACAAGTCTTCAGCAAAAATAATTGTGAAGTTGGAGACACCTGAAGCGATTGATAATATTCATGCAATTATTGAAGAGACGGATGCTGTCATGATAGCACGTGGTGACTTGGCCGTGGAAGTTCCTCGTGAAGACGTCCCTATGATTCAGAAACATATTATTGGGCTTTGCAATGCGGTGGGTAAGCCGGTTATCGTCGCCACACAGATGCTTGAGACGATGATCACCGAAGTGCATCCGACACGCGCCGAAGTGAGCGATATCGCGTATGCGGTCCTTGAAGGTGCTGATGCGCTTATGCTTTCTGCTGAGACGAGTGTTGGTGAATATCCGACTGAAGCGGTACGTACCATGGCGCGTGTTGTCATGAAAGCGGAGAGTCATGTAGAGCCAAAAAAAGTAAAACGTGCACATATTGTTGATGGTCCCAATGGGGTTCATGCGTATGATATTGTTGATTCTGTCAGTGAGTCAGCAGTAGATATTGCACAGTCAGTGCATGCGAAAGTCATAGTTGCGTTGACGCAGTCCGGCTTTACCGCACGTATGATTGCCCGTTTTCGTCCCAAGCAGCCGATTCTCGCCGTGACGACGAATGATAGTACATATTATCAAGCTGAACTTTCATACGGATGTTATACGCGCAAGATCAAACAGTTTGGTAATATTGATGAAGTGTATGATGAGATGGACGCACTTGTCCTAGGAGAGAAACTTGCAAAGAAAGGAGATCGTGTCGTCATAGTTGCAGGGTTGCCATTTGGTAAAGTCGGAGGAACGAATATGATTATGGTGCATGTTGTAGGTGATACGGCAGACAGAGAAAAAGTGAAAGAAAAAAAGAAAAAATAAAGAAATACATAAAAAGAAAAAGATAAAACGATACGCTTTAAAAGAAAAACTAAAACGATAATACACGGCGATTATCAGATTGCTGTGTATTATCAATATATCTGCCTAATGGTAAAAATGTGAGGCTATTTTTGGTATACTGTCTTTCTATTTCAACATAGTATAAATATTTGTTATGTCACACTTTAAAAAAAATATAAAAATTTGTTTGTCATGCAGTGAAAAAGCAAAGAAGAACAGACTGTTTCGCGGTGTACAGCGATATAAATGTACAACCTGTCACAAACAGTTTCAGAACGAACGACGTCTGTTAGACATACGCAGATCAATTTGGTTTGACCATATCGCTCGTTACATGACAGTGGCGACACTCGCAATACAAGAGAAGTGAAAAGTAGGTTCGTACACAAATTAACGTGTACCATCTTTCTTTCTGGAATCCCATTCTCCGATCCATAGTCGCTATTGTGAACGCAATACATACGGGAGATTCATAGATGTTTGTTGTGTGCGATCCGCACGCAAAAGAAAACGTCTATGTGTGTGATTATACGCAAGAGAAAACATGTGCGTACCAAGAGGCAAAACGTGCTTTAAAAGCAAGAGGATTTGTTATTACCGCAATCGTTGGAGACAGACGAGTTGTTGTTCTGTAGTTGTTTTCCAGTGTCTCCATTCAGACGTGTCATTTCCATCAGATACAAATCATTGTAAGATACATGACCCTCAATCCGAAACTTGACGCGGGACGAGAGTTACTTTCTTTGGCGCACACATCGCCGTATACGGACAAAGATTCGTTTACGGACATGTTCGTCGAATGATGTCATACGTGGGACGATTTCTGTAAGGAATGTACGATAAATCCAATGACCAAACGAACACGGTATACTCATTGCAACCTGCGCGCGGGCGCGCACCAGTATACATCAACATCTTCCATATTTGTTTGAATACAGCGGCTATCCCGCCTTGTGCATTCCTAACACAACAAATTTACTTGACGGATCGTTTAGAAAAGTAAAGAAAGCGATAGGAATTCATTCGGGATTCAAGCGCGCGAGAAAACTGAAAATGATACTGTTATTGATTATGGGAGATGTCTGGCCTCACATTTTTACCAATAGGCCGACATATCAAGAGAATAAAAAAATGCATCATGTGTCGTTTTCAATATGAGGTTGAAAGAGAATACACACAACAGAAGCACGGGCACCGGGTGCCCACGCTTCTGTTGTGTGTATGCATGACCACGGTTATATCTTTTTTGTTTTATAGTGTATCGTTTTTTCCTATTTCATCCCTTTCAGATATGCGGGAAGTTCTTCGAGTCTGACTGTATCTTGGGAACGGCTTTCCATATTGCGAACGATGACTGTACCGTCCATAGCTTCTTTTTGTCCAAATATGATTGTGTACGGAATACCTGTTTTTTCGGCGATTGCGAGTTGTGCGCCGAGACCGTCCTTGGAGAGTGATTGGGCGATGGGTATATGAGCCTTGCGGAGCATCTCAATGACGGAGAGACTCTTGAGACGCGCTTCAAAGCCGAGTTGAATGAAATACACTTTCGGTTTTTTCAATATACGAGGAGAAGGAACCTTTACTCCTTTGGTAGTGACAAGACGATCAACACCGATTGCGCCACCAACTGCGGGCACCGGTTTTTTTGCGCCGAGCAATTTACCGAGACCATCATAGCGACCACCTGCCGCGATGGTAAGCGCCGTTGTTTCTTCTGATCCTTCAATCAGACAGAGTGCCTTGATCTCAAAAACCGTATGAGAGTAGTAATCAAGCCCGCGCACAAGCGTATGATCAATGCGATAGGTGATACCTGCGGAATCAAGATATTCAAGGACTTCTTTGAAGTGTTTACGCGCTGGAGAAGAAAGATGATTCAAAGATTCAGGCGCTTCTTCTTTGATTGTTTGGCAACGAGCATCTTTACAATCAAGCAAACGTAAGGGGTTGGTCTTGAGACGTTCTTTGCAGTGGGGACAAAGATTGTCGACATGTTTTTTGTAGTAATTGACGAGCGTACGAGTATATGCAGCGCGAGAATCAGCATCTCCGATGCTGTTTATTTCAACACAAAGATCCGCAAAACCGACTTCTTCAAGCGCATCAACGATGGTGCGAATAACGATAGTATCGGCGATGCTTTTTTCACTGCCCAGTATCTCAAAACCGAATTGACGAAATTCACGCAAGCGCCCTTTTTGTGGATTTTCATGGCGGAAAAATTCTCCGTAATTATAGAGCATGACTGGTTGAGGAAATGATCCCATGCCATGTTCAATATACGCACGCATAATTGCTGCAGTACCTTCTGGACGCATGACCAGTTTGTCACCACCTTTGGTGCGCAGATTGTACATTTCTTTTTCTACGATATCGGTGTGTTCGCCGACACCGCGCGCAAAAATGTCTTCGTTTTCCAAGATAGGTGTTTGTATGGGTGAAAATCCGTAATATACAGCAACTTCCTGAATTTTTTCAAACAATCCTTGATACGCATAAAACTCTTCACCAATGATATCGCGCATTCCTTTTGGTGTGTGAAGTTCTTTGCCTTGCTTTTTTTGGTCTGTAGATGACATAGAGTACAAATGAATCATATCATACCCATTCATAGGAGGAAACATGACAGATTGGTATGTGAAAATAAAGACGTGTGTTTTCAGTAACTTGTTTCTCCTGGGAACCAGCCGATGTGCGCCACAGGAAGAAGGCGTACGGCAATTTTACCGTCAATATACCCGCGATTGAGGGTGCCCCATACACGCGAGTCTGAACTTGCGTACCGATTGTCACCCATAACAAAGTAGTCTTGATTGCCCAACGTAACGGTCATGGTGTCATTTTTGGGGTACATGATATATGGTTCGGATAAGGTCTGTGTGTTGGGTATGTTGGTTGATTGTGAGATGGTAACAGTTCCATCTTTGATTGCTACAGTTTCTTTAGGAAGGCCGATAATACGTTTAATGAAAAAAACGGATGGATTGCCCGGATAACGGAAGACAATCACATCACCGCGCTGAGGTGTGACGAAACGATACGAGAGTTTGTCTACAATGAGGTAATCACCCGATTCAAATGTGGGAGACATAGATTCACCAGAAACAACAAAAGGGCTGATGATAAACATGCGCACCGGTACGACAATAATAAGGATGAGAAAAACCGTCTTTCCTATTTCACGCAAAAATGTGGAACGGGAAGTTTGTTCATCTTGTGTTTGCGTATTGTCAATAGATGCGTTCATGAAAGCGAATGTCGTTTAATAAGGCATATGGTATCGCAGAACGAATAAGGACGCAAATGAAAGGAGTTGCAAAAAAAATATCAAAATATTAATAACATGGAGGTTAAATAGTAAAAGCGAAAATTTGTACTCAATTTATTTATGGTTCTCAATTCGTAGTGGGGATTTTTCAATCTCTGCGTGATATACTTTATTTTATGCATGATGGCTCTATTATTGTTGGCTTGGGTAATCCCGGAGAAGAGTATGCATATACACCGCATAATGCGGGGCGTCTTGCTGTGGAAGAGTTCGCACGTCTTCATGGGGCACGTTCATTTCGAAAAGAACGCATGTATTGTGCACATATTACCGATGTGATGCTTTCTAACGCAAAAGGTTCTTTGAATATTCCCATAACACTTGTTTTACCAGACACATACATGAATGATTCGGGTAAAAGTGTTGCACCGTTTCTTTCAACACCTGAAGATGCTACGGGCATTATAGTGGTGCATGATGATATAGATTTGCCGATAGGAGGTGTTAGGATTTCATATGATCGTGGGACAGGTGGACATAAAGGCGTTGCATCTATCATTAGTGAGACGGGTACGAAAAAATTTATTCGTGTACGTATCGGTGTTGCTCCCGTAAATATTTTTGGTAAGATGAGAAAACCGTCTCATGCAGGGGGTGTTTCGGCATATGTACTCACACCTGTTCCAGCAATTCGTAAAAAGAAATTTGATGAAGGAATACTCCGTGCGCAGGATGCGCTTGACACTGTTATCCGTGAGGGCGTGTCATTCGCGATGAATATGTTCAATCAGCCGTAATCATTTCTATTTTTATGCAGTACCAATTCAACATTCGTATTCGCGTCATATTTTTTGTATTTGTGGGACTTGCGTTCGTTCTTATTGGACGCTTGTTATATTTACAAACAATGCGCACAGAGTATTATCGGCAGATGGCGGATGATCAATACGTTCGTCCGGCTCCCGATAAGACAGATCGGGGAAGTATTTTTTTTACATACAAATCAGGTGAGACGATTGCGGCGGCAACGCTCGCTCATGGGTATAACATTATTATGGATCCGAGCATGGTAACCGATGATGCGCGGGCTGCTGATGCGATTGTCGATATATTTCTCAATCTTAACAGAGAAGATATTATCGCACGCGCGGGGAAGAAAAACTCTCGCTATGACGTACTTGCTGATCGTGTAGATGAAGCAACAGCGAACAAGGTGAATGCTCTTGGCATTACGGGCATTGGTGCGTACCGACAAAGTTGGCGCGTGTATCCAGGGAATTCACTTGCGTCACATGTGCTTGGTTTTGTCGGATATAGTGGCGATGTTCTTTCGGGACGATACGGACTTGAGCGATACTATGATGACATGCTATCGCGTAAGGACGCGTATGTGCCCGCAAATTTTTTTGTAGAACTCTTTTCCAATATTGCTGATTCCATTCTTTACAATGGGCAAGAACATGAAGGCGACATTGTCTCGTCTATTGAACCAAACGTTCAAGCGTATGCCGAGCGTGTGTTGCAGGAAACGCATAGTAAATGGCATGCAGACGAAGGGGGTATGATTGTTGTTGATCCGATGACGGGGCGTATTTACGCGATGGCGGCATTTCCAAGCTTTGATCCTAATACGTACAATGAAGAGAAAAGTGCGTCGGTATTTACCAATCCACTTGTAGAGCGTGTATATGAAATGGGTTCCATTATTAAACCGCTTACGGTCGCGTCGGGACTTGACGCTGGTGTCATTACTGAAAAGACCACATACAATGATACCGGTTTTATCATGGTTAACGGTGCCAAAATAAGTAACTATGATGGACGCGCACGCGGTGTCGTACCGATACAGGAAATCTTAAATCAGTCGTTGAATGTCGGGGTGTCGTTTATCGCGGGACGATTGGGACATGATAAGGTACGTTCGTATTTTCGGGCTCTCGGTCTTGATGAAGAAACGGGCATTGATTTGCCGGGTGAAGTGCATGGATTGGCTGACAATCTTGATAGTTCTCGTGATGTAGAATATGATACCGCATCATTCGGACAGGGTATTGCGATGACACCCATTGAGGCGACTATGGCGCTTTCGGCATTGGCAAACGGTGGTAAATTGCTTACGCCGATAGTCGTAGACCACTTGGTATATAACGATGGTACGACAAAGATAATATACCTTGACGAAGGAAGAGATGTGTTTAAGAAAACGACGTCATATGAGATCACCCGTATGTTGGTAACGGTTGTTGATAAAGCACTCGGGGGAGGGAAATACGCCCTTCCGCATCATAGCATTGCCGCAAAGACCGGAACGGCGCAAATCGCCAATCCCGTGGGTGGAGGATACTACGAAGATCGCTATCTTCACTCGTTCTTTGGATATTTTCCCGCGTATAATCCAAGGTTTCTTGTGTTCATGTATCATGTGTATCCGAAAGGTGCGAAATATGCGTCCGAGACATTGACCGAGCCGTTCTCTGAGATGACAAAGTTTCTTATCAGTTATTATGAAGTTCCACCGGATCGGTGAGGTTGGTATGTGATTACTGGTAACTGATAAATATAGAACATGAAGTAAGAAAGAATTAATTCCTGCCCGGCACCGTAGAGGGTGCGGGGTTGTTGTGTGTCATAATTAAGGAGTGTGGCGTGGCAACCCATCCCTGCTTTCATAAATGGAGTTGGAACATGTGTGTAGAACAAGACCATAACAAACGTATGCGGTATGCATACGTCTGTTATGAAAGTAGAGTGGGGTGACCCTACGGGGATTCGTCCCCCGGTTACTAATCATAATGCTTTATTGAAGTTCACATTCTGATAAGTACCGCTGGACGCGGCTCGCCGTCCTTGGGATAAATCCCTCAGACATGCTCCGCCGTTCGAAATCCCACGAAAAGCAAGCAGTTGCCTTTCTCGTAGGGTCACAGAAAAATCTAAAGGTCGCCTCTTTGACAACCTAAAGATTTTTTGTGACCCTACGGGGATTCGAACCCCGATTGCCACCGTGAGAGGGTGATGTCCTAACCATTAGACGATAGGGCCATGAATAAATGTTGGTATTGGCAATTTCTCAATTGCAAATATCACAAAATACGTGCAAGTTATTGTAATATACAACATATATAAAAACAAATTTGACATGTTTTGTCAAATGTGGTAGGTTAATTCTTAAGCAAATGTTCTTTGTTCATTATTTTTTTTAAATTTAATTTTTTTTAAAATGACTACTAATGATAAAAACCACACACCGACTCATGTCGGTGTGTCCGAGATGAATGGACCGGTTATTGGAATAACCGTGTTCAAAAAAAAAGGCTTCAAACTTCTCGGTGTCGAGAGGTTTGTAAGGGAGACCCTTGCGAAGATTAAAAAGAACGATAACGAGCACAATCTCGTTATCGTTGAGTGTCTCGCGTCTGCGAGAACGGCTCTTGCCAAGGGCAAGCAAGTCCTTCTTGTATGCGCGGTCATCCGGGATAAAAAATTACCCGGAGACATGGAGAGGAAGAGAAATTTTATGGTGTATCCACAAAACGGATGCATCAAACACCTCTCCGCCTGTGAATTTTCACTGGAAAATAAGTTCAGTATGAATGTGTCGGTTCCTCACGGCACATTCTACATGGAGCGTCTATCAAGGATGCTTCCTTCATGTGAGATATCATTTCACATGGAGGAATTTGATAATTGGGTATGCATTCTGTGCGTACCTAACTGATAAAGGACTCCAATAGGGCGGGGCACAATGCTCCGCTCGTTTTTTTTGTGCTATGAAAAAGGGATGAGAAGATAGGGGGAAAAGAGAAATGGAAACGGGCGTGCGAGCGCCCGTTTCTTCTTCTTCTTCTTCTTCTTTGTATACTCACATACTCGTCTACTCGCATATTCGCGTTAGAACGGCAATGTATGATTCATCGCCGGAGCGCCGGCTTTAGCAATGTCCTTCCATGTTGATGTATCAATGGCAAATTCTTTTGTTTGTCCGAGCTCTTTGTATTTGAGTTTTTTGTGTTCAAGCGCATATTCGTATACCTCTTTAGTGATACGGACATCTTCTTCGCAATATTTGCGAATATCCTCAATGCGTCCTTCTTTCCACCATTTGATTGCTTCGAGGCCGTGTCCGATTTTGTTCTTACCGAGTGTACCTTCGGCGATGGCATCAAGACGAATACGACGGCCAAGCGCATTGCGGACGTGTACAAGCAAATCGAGAGACGGGATGGTTGTTAAGTCTCCGGGATAATATTTATTGAGAAGGGGAATATCAAAATGATCGGAATTGTAGCCAATGATAAGATTCGTGTACTCAAGTGTTCGCCAGAGTTCGCCGAGTGTGTCTTCGGTATATGAGCGATAGGTGTCGTCTATATAGTCATAAACGACAAGCAGCGAGATGGACAACGATGCAGGATCATTGGATCCGGTGTCGTTGAACGTATTTTGGGTTTCAATATCGAGAACTACAACGTGCGCTTGTGAGGAAGTCATGCGCACCATGATATCACATTTGGTACGCCACGGCACGAAAATAATGCAACGAGTTGAGATTCTTTGTCGGCAGGAGCGTATTATTGCTTTTTATGCAGATGTTAACGTACAATGATACCTATGGACACATACCCTCAAGATATTGCAGACCGTTTGGATCGTCTTGAAGAAATGATGAGTCGGTCTTTTGAAATGATTGACCGAAGATTGTCGGCGATTGAGGAATCGGAGCGTAATGATATCGCCGCGATGGCAGAGGAGATGCGTAGTGCTTTGAGTGCGTTTCGTGATAAGTCAGAAAATGATTTGCGGTACATTTTTGATCGTTTTGAGCGAGAGTGGCAGAATTTGGGACGTACTATTGAACATGTAGATACTATGGTTGATCGTATCAGTGATAAAGTAAACAGTTAGATATTTGTTGGGAAGAGATTTATTCCCAATATTTTGATGTTCTGTGTTGGTTATTTCTCCCCTGTGCAGAATCTATCCATGGAACATATTCAAAAAACACAACATGTTTTTTAATATTACATTAATAAGATGTAAAACTAAAATCGGTTATAGACAGAATAATCCAATTTATTTGAAATATCGCAGTGTACATGACATCTCAATGTTCTGTATGGAGATTTTTTATTTGTGAAGTGTGGCAATCTATCACTACATTGATGCCTCTTCCAATCTATTCATCTTAAGTAACAACCATATTTACCGGGGAGAATATGTACACATAGAAATTATATACGTAGGGTTGGATAAATCATTTTACTATGAGACGGATTCTAAAAAAGTATCTTTTTTAAGCGTGTGTTCGGTGTGCATATCTATATACTTTCCGTGCACTTTGTCCTGTGATTTTTCGTGAGTCTATTCGTCCATTTGCACTTTATGGTGAAATGATGTATACTTTGTTTTTAGTACCGCTTTATCCTTATATTTTAACGGCGCGATGCTTTAGTGTGTCGCGCTATCAACCTATATATGTTGTTTAGCAAGGAAAAACTCGAAGAACTAAAGAACGAGTTTTCATATCTTAAGACCACCCGTCGCAAGGAAATTGCGGACGAGCTTGAGTATGCTAAGTCTCTCGGTGATCTCTCGGAAAATGCTGAATACCATGAAGCACGTGACAATCAAGCAAAGACGGAGAAGCGCATTCTTGAGCTTGAAGCGATTATCAAAGATGCAAAAATTATTACACACGTGAAGAGTGATACAATCCGTGTCGGATCGTATATTGTTGTTAAAAAGAAAGGAGACAAAGTGGAGCGTGAACTCACGCTTGTTGAGTCCGAGGAGGCAGACAGTGCCACGGGAAAGATTTCAGTTGCGTCTCCGCTTGGTAAAGCACTTTTGGGGCGTAAAAAAGGTGAGAGTGTTTCGTATGAAAGTCCCGCCGGCACCATGACGTACACGGTTGAAAGTGTTGCGTAATTGCCAGATGTTTTTTGTGATAGAAATAGAATAAGAAAAAAGTGGCGCGTTTCGCAGAGCGAAACGCGCCACTTTTTTCGCCCTCTTTTTTCTGATATAATATAGAGAATGACCGTTTGTCGTTTTAACATGCAATGTCGTATAATAATTAAAAACCAACACCTAACACATAATTCTTTCATCCATGTCCTCCCTTGAAGAACTGCGTATTGAACGTCTCAAAAAACTTACCATTCTCAAAGAGAAGGGTATACATCCGTATCCTGTGCATACTGGGCGTACATACGATTGTGCCGAAGCGGTTGGTGATTTTGACGCACTTGCCGCCGAGACACGGGAGATAATGCTTGCCGGGCGTATCATGGCGCTTCGTGGACAAGGTAAACTCATGTTCGCCGACATTGATGATGGATCAGGGAAAATTCAAATACTCGTCAAAGAGGATGTCATGGACGCGGACGATTTTGCTCTTTTCGGGCAGACCGTTGATATTGGTGATATTGTTGCGTGTACGGGTGTTCTTATGTTTTCGCAACGGGGAGAAAAAAGTATTGAAGCGCGTTCGTGGCGAATGCTCGCCAAAGCGCTTCGTCCGCTTCCCGACAAATGGCATGGACTCAACAATACCGAAGAGCGCTTTCGCAAACGGTATCTAGATACATTGTCGTCACCCGAAGTAAAAGAGCGTTTTCGTACGCGCGCGCGTCTTATTTCGGCACTGCGTCGTTTTCTTGATGATGCGGCATATATAGAGGTGGAGACACCTATACTTCAATCGCTTGCCGGTGGTGCACTTGCACAACCTTTTATTACCCATCACAATGCGTTGGATACGAACATGTATTTGCGTATCGCACCGGAATTGTATCTCAAAGAATTGTTGATTGGTGGATATCCGAAAGTGTATGAGATCGGGCGTAATTTTCGCAATGAAGGTATTGATGTGACACACAATCCGGAATTCACCATGCTCGAATTTTATGAAGCGTATACCGATGCTGCGAGTCAGATAGTGTTTGTTGAGGAACTTGTGCGCACCGTCATGACATCCGTTATGGGGAGACCTGAGATATTCCAAGAAGGGGAGCAAATCTCACTTATGGGACATTTTACGGTTGTGACGTTCAAAGATCTTTTTTTGACCTATGCCGGTATGGATGATCCATTTGGTATACCTGAAGATGCGCTTGTTGCGAAGGCAGTTGAAGTGGGGGTCAGTGTAAAAAAGGGCGAAGGACGTGAGAAAGTCCTTGATGGTATGTATAAAAAATTGTGTCGTCCGCACCTTGTGTCTCCGACATTTATCGTGGATTATCCGAAAGCGTTTTCACCGTTTGCGAAAGAAAAAGAGGGAAGCGATACGCTCATTGATCGCTTTCAACTTGTGATTGGTGGTCTTGAAATTGTAAATGCGTTTTCTGAATTGAACGATCCGCAAGAACAACGTGCACGCTTTGAAGAGCAAGAGAAAAAGAGCAAGGGTGGTGATAAAGATATTTCACCCAAAGATGAAGAGTTTTTGGAGGCGATGGAATATGGTATGCCGCCCGCTGGTGGAGTCGGTATCGGCGTGGATCGCTTGGTGATGCTTGCCACGGGCACCCGCAATATCCGCGAAGCGATTTTGTTCCCCACATTGCGCCCGCGGGAGTAAATACTACGAAAGATATTCATACTCGTCTTGAATCATTTGACCAGTCGTATGGTTGGGATAGATACAACCGTATTGAAAACGATACAGAGCGCTTTTCCTTCGCGCAAGATGAAATTTTGAACATGTTGGGAGAACTGGGTGAACTCGCTAATGAGATAAAGAAACAAAAGCGAAGTGGTGTGTATAAAGGAGTGTGTTAAAAGAAGAAGCAACAGATGTGTTTATTTTCCTTCTCAAACTCATGAAAACACTTGATATGAATATTGAAGAGTTGTTTTATCGGAAGATGGATAAAAATAATGAGCGTTTCCGTTCGTTTGAGAAATGATATGAACATCCTCAAGTGAGCAAAAAGTGTTCGATGGTATCATCTGTTAAATAAGTAAGCGTTGGTTGATACTGTGTTTAAAGAGAAACTTCGTACGACGCTTTTCAAAAAATAAGATTGAAAAGGAAAGAAGGGGAAATAAAAAAACCGGCTGTTATGCCGGTTTTTGTTTTTTATGATGTCTCTGTATTCGCTGTTGTGCCTGTAAAGAATTTTTTCTTCGTTGAAGGAGATACCAGATGCTTCGTTTATGGCGATAAAGCGCTTTTCAGAATTGATCAGACTGTGTCCAAACTCTTTGTAGAGAAAATACGCCTTGTGGGTTGTGGATAACTTTTCGTTTGCATTGTTTCGCAAAAGTGGGATATAATAGCAATCAAGTGGGATGAAGTGGGACGTTGTAACCGTTTTGTTTTCCGTTCCGTCGGGAACCGAAACGGACACAGCGCCTCCAAATAGGTGACCACGGACATATGTTGATCGGCCAGCACATTCACACACTTGACCCCAAAAAGCGCATTTCGCTTCCGGCGAAGTTTCGCAATGAAATGGGGAAGACGGTGATTGTCGCGCGCGGTTGGGACAAATGCGTCGCGGTGTATTCAGTTAAACAGTGGAAGGAAACAGTTGCAAAGTTTACGGCACTTTCAGAAGGTCAGGCGGACAGCAGAAAGTTGAGTCGGTATATTTTAGGAACGGCATCCGAGACGGATGTGGATTCGGCAGGGCGCATTCTTGTTCCGGATACCCTCAAAGACTTTGCCGTTCTCAAAGAAAAAGTTGTGGTCGCCGGTCTTGAGAACCATGTTGAATTGTGGGATGAGACCGAGTGGACGGAATATCAAAAGCGTGCGGAAACCGAAGCCGAAAAGATTGCTGAGAAACTAGCGGATATGGGAGCGCTCTGATGACAAGACATATGGCACAGCACGTACCGGTTCTTTTCAATGAGACAATCGAACTGTTGAGTCCGCAACAAGGGGAGACATTTTTCGACGGTACATTGGGCGGCGGGGGGCATGCGTCCCGTATCTGCGACATGTTGGGAGATACAGGACGACTGCTTGCCTGTGACAAGGATGCCAATGCGATTGCCGTAGTAACAGAACGCCTTGCTCAGTATCCGTGCGAGAAGCATATCATCAAAGGAAATTTCCGCGATATTGACACTATGTGTGCCAAAGAAAGGGTGTCATCGCTGGATGGTATTATCTTTGATCTCGGATTCAGCAGTATGCAGATTGAAGATTCGGGACGCGGTTTTTCGTTCCTGCGTGATGAACCGCTTGTGATGACGCTCACTGATAATCCTGATGCGGAGACGCTTACTGCGGCGACGATTGTGAATGAATGGGCGGAAGAAAGTATCGCCGACATTGTGTACGGATACGGTGAAGAACGCTATGCACGCCGATACTT